>Ga0210385_10002467_pt1 | contig 11183 bp, 7 predicted proteins | sample IncBWH26OmetaG_FD_160107 | JGI IMG/M metagenome (GOLD analysis project Ga0210385, IMG submission 160107) | Forest soil microbial communities from Barre Woods Harvard Forest LTER site, Petersham, Massachusetts, United States - Inc-BW-H-26-O ... | reverse complement strand
GTTCGCGGACACGAGCAGGGTCGCGAACACTACCGCGAAGCAGATGCTCAAAATGAACGCTTTCACATTGCCGAGGCTATTAATGAAGCTGAGTTGGAATGCTTTTTCGCTCTCCGTTTTAGTGGGCTCGGGAGAGTTGCGGAACATAGCATCCACGGCGGCTGCGACCTTGGGAACGTCGTCCGGAGAATCGGCGAGAATGCCAAAAGTGCCAGCGCGATCTTTGGCAAAGGGAACTGCTTCCTCGACATATTTCTGGTTGAAGTAAACGGTGATGGTGGGCTGCGGGGCGGTGAAGATTCCGCGAATGGTGAGCTCGAGATTCATCGGGAAGATGGTGCCTTTGATGACGATACGATCACCGATTTTCCAGCCATACTTCTTGGCCAGTTCACTATCCACTACGCAGCCGGCCCGATCGCGCTGCCAGGCAGCGAGCTGGTCGTCGGGAATTTTGAAGTCGGTCATCACTTTGAAAATTTCCGCGGGATCGGTGCCGAACTGGGCGAAGAAATTCTCGGGCTTGTCATCTTTGTACAATCCGCCAAACCACTGCGTGGGAGCGACCGCGACGACTCCTGGAACGGTGCGCATTTTTTCCCGGTAGTAAATCGGCATATTCTCGGTCAACGAAACGCGATGGCGAGTAATCAGGCGCTGGGCCGATTGAGCGTCTCCCTTATCAACGTAGAAGCTGTGCCAGACGGTCATCATCAGAGTCAGGAGCAGGAGAGAGAACGTGATGCTGAGCACGGTCAGAATGCTGCGGCGTTTGTTGCGGAACGCGCTCTTTCTGACGAAGCTGGTTAATGTCATGCGAGGTAGACTCCAAGACGGGCTGCACGGTTACAAGAAATTTACAGTGAGGGAAAACCAACCCCAATTACGTTAGCACTGAGGATAAAGCAGGGTTGTGATATGGACAACTGGGTTTAATTTTTTTCTCTAGCTGGCACATTTGTGAACGGTTCGGTTCAGACAGTCTCAGTGTGTCTTTGTTTGGGAAATGGTCAGATTGTAGATTGCGGAAGTGGGACGCGGCATCCCACTCATCGCAAAGAACGCGATGAGTGGGGCACCGTCTGTTGCGTTGGGTATTAACCATCAAACGGCATTTGAGTGTTTCAGTCTCCAGGTGGCGTGTACTCTACTGGGGGCCCGTTCCCATTTCCGCCTCCGTTGATTTCATCGAACGTCAGGGCTGCGCCGATCTGCTGGATGTAAATGTACCAAGTACTGCCCGCTGGGGGAGGATAGGTTGCGTTACTGAGATTAAACGAGCAACTGATCACGCCGCTGCTGGATGTGCAGTGCGAACCGGTCGGGAGGATGCTTTGCTCCGATAGATTAAGGTCTCCCGCGCCAGTACCATACCAGATTTTGAACTGATCTATGGTTGTGGGAGAGGTGCAAGTTGAACTGGAGGGGCAAGTAACAGGGCTAGACAGTGCATCGGCGCTCCAACTTACGGTGGTTCCACCGGTGCCGCCGATTGTGGGAGTGGAAATGCGCCAGCAGTTATCGACGCCATTCTCGATGTTAGTTCCCTCCCCGTAATCGTTCCATGTCGCGAGAAGGATCCAGGGCAGCTGCTTTGAACTGCTGTAGCCCGCCTGAGCAATTGCTCCTGTGGATTGGGAGCCGCCCTCGAATTGGAAGAGCTGGCCGCACTGCCGCGCCAGAATATTGTGATTGTAGTTATTGTTGCTGCCATCAAAACCGGCGAAAAACGTGCCCATCTGAATCTGTCCGCTACTGGTGTAGGCTTGTTGAGCTAGCGTGTAATAGGAGCTGATGTAGTCGTAGGATTCGCACTCGCCATTCGAGTACCCGGGCCAAGCCCAGCAGAATTGGCTGCCCGGTTCGCTGTTGTTGAAGGCAAGGGGCTGAGGCCAGGCATAAGCACCGTCAACTTCGCCAAAGGTGCCATTCCACTCCTGGACAATCTTGTAGGGTGTTGCGTATTTGGACATATACGATTTAAGGGTCGACCATACGGGGCTTTGACCGCTGCACACGCTGCCATCGCTCGCCTCCCAGCACACCCCTGGAAAGTCGCTTTCACCGATAAAAGTCAACGTCATCGGATAACCGCTGACTGGGTCGGTAGAGTAATAGGATTGACGGCCCCAGTTATGGTCGATGTAGTCATAAGCCGCTTCCAACACCGTGATCACACAAGCACTGTTAGTTGTGCTCGCCGGACAACCGGGACTTCCCCCGCTGTAGCTCGTTGCCGTCATTCCTGAGGTGATGAGCCCTTTATCGATCATGATCATAAGCCCCAAATAACCCGAGGCTCTGGTAGCAAGATCGGCAGCTTCCGTAATAATGGTTTGATTGAGGAAAGTTTGCGGGGTTCCGTTATTGCAGCCGTCGCCATTACAGTTGCCATACCAGTCGGGACTAACATCCGTGAACCCCACCTCGTGCATGGTCGTATCCTGTAACTTCACGGTGGCTGCGACATTTTCGCTGTATCCAGTGCAGGGATGCAGAGAATAGCTTTCGTTCCCGCCGGGTCCGTAGTATTCGCAGTCGGGGTAGGTTGAGCCTTCGGGCGCAAACCAGGGCTGGTAAGCGGAGATGATTCTGGTTGTGGCTCCTGAGTACAAATAGCTTGTCTTGATAGAGATTGAGGAGACGTGGCCGGGCGTGGGATTCAGAACCTGCGTCTGGGCGTTGGTGTTTGCGCTGGCAGTTGTCAATTGAGAGATCTGGGAGACTGTGCAGTACGAAGGGTCCGCTGTGCCTCCGCCGTCATAGCTACTGGACGAGCAAGCAGAGGTGTTATTCGAGGTTTGAGCACTTAGCGTCGAGGTGGGCTGCGCTGGGGTTTGGGCATTTGCCAGAACCAACAGTCCCCATAGGCATACGCAGAGATTCAAAACTGTGTATTTCATTCTGCTACTCCTTACTTACATGCAACTTACATTTCAAAACGGAGCATGAGATGTCGGTAAGGAACTTGCCGGTTGCTGTGCATAACTCGAAAGTTGAGTGGTCGGTGGGTAAGGCGAAGTTACCCGTGGACGTAAGCGACGAAAATATACGGGATACCGGTACGCCACTGCATTCATTGAGGGTGGCGGAAGTGGAGACGCCCGGGGCGGAGTGTTTAGGGTTTCGCTTCGCGACGCTGGGATGCTAGCCTCCTCAGTAAGGTGAATGCATGGAAGAGCGGGTTCTTATGATGCTTCGCGACCAGGTTGTCCCCATCATGCTGGGGACCGTGTTTCTATTTGTCGGCCTGATTGCGTTCGCCATCTCTGCTATTCGTGGTCGCGGGGTAAATCGCATCCTTCTCTGGTTCGGCCTGTTGAATATAGCGTGGGGAGCTCGCATGCTGGCATATGCACCAGCGGCGTTCGACATGCTCCCGCGATTCTTGTGGGGGAGCCGCCTCGATTTGATCGCTATTCTCTCCTACGTGACCGTCATTCCCGGACTACTTTTTTTCCTGGAAATGAGTCGTGGAATCGTGCGCCGGTTGTTGCAAATCTTGTTGCTGGTGGAGTTGCCGATCTGCGCCGCTGGAGTCAGCGCAGTGCTCTTTACCAAATCGCCTTACAGATTCATCCACTTCAGTAATGTGCTGGTGGTGTTATTCGTTCTGTTTATCGTGTTCGTGGTTGCCATTCCCGCCACAGCGAAGAAGTTCGGAATCCAGACCCACCGGATTTCCACGGTTGGCTTTCTCGTAGTGGGGGTTGCCGCGCTCTATGCCAATCTGAGGGGGTTTGTCGGCCTTCCGGAGTATCGGTTACTGGAACCTCTGGCCTTTGCCGTGTTGATCTTGTCGCTAGGATACGTCGTGGCCGAGAGGATCTTTACCGATGGTCGCCGCTTGGTCTCTATTGAAAAGGAGCTTGCCATCGCACGGGAGATCCAAACGTCGATTCTTCCTACCGGTGTTCCAGAAATCACAAGTCTCAATATCTGCGCTGCTTACCATCCGATGGCTGCCGTGGCCGGCGACTTCTATGAATTTATTCCGAAGGACGAGCACCGAGTAGGCTTTCTGATGGCAGACGTCTCGGGGCATGGTGTTCCCGCCGCGCTGATTGCTGCCATGATCAAAGTGGCGATGCAGTCGCTCGTGCACTGTGCTGATCGGCCGGGCGAGGTCCTGAAAGGTTTGAACCGCATCCTTTCCGGTCAATTGCGGTCGCAGTTCGTCTCCGCCGCCTATTTGTGGCTGGACATGGTAAGTGGCAGGGCGCTGTACTCGGCTGCCGGCCATCCGCCGCTAATCTGTTGGCGGCAGGGCAGGCTGGAGCGTATCGAAAGCAACGGCATTCTGATTGGAGTAGTGCCAGACGCCGAGTATCCAGTTTGCGAGATTCTTCTCGGTCTTGGAGACAGATTCCTGCTGTACACGGACGGCGTCAGTGAGCCTGAGAACGCCGCGGGCGATTCATTTGGCGATCGGCAGTTTGAAGACATTGTCCGGAGGAATCAGTCGCGATCGCCCTCGGATCTGTCAGACGATCTGCTCAGAGGCGTACGCAACTGGCAACCTGCGTCAGTGAGTCAGCAGGATGACATCACGCTCATTGTTATTGACGTTGCCCAGGCTCCGTGGAATATGCAATCGGAAATTGTGGGGACGGCCCGGGCGGCGGTTTGAGGGGAGGTCAGACTTGTTTAAACGCGCCGGATGGGATTCAATTTTGGAAATTGGTCGGGGCGATAGGATTTGAACCTACGACCCCCTGCGCCCAAGGCAGGTGCGCTACCAGGCTGCGCTACGCCCCGACATAAGTAGCAGAATTGATTCTAAAGTACTTTTCAACTTTGTGACTACTCTATTGACCGTAGGAATTGACCGTTGAGCCGTCCGCATCGCTTTTTCGTGTGACTCATCTAACGACTCATGGGTGACGGGTTGGCGGTTTCAGTTCTGGATCTTGTGGGCATGCGAACCGGGGAGTCGGCGGGCAGTGCGATTGCCCGATCGGTGGATCTGGCGCAGCATGTAGAACAGTGGGGATATAAGCGCTATTGGCTGGCGGAACATCATTCCATTCCAGGACTGGCTTGCTCCGCCACGTCCGTGCTGATTGGGCATGTGGCGGCAGCGACCAAGACGATTCGAGTGGGCAGCGGTGGAGTGATGCTGCCAAACCACGCACCGCTGGTTGTGGCGGAACAATTCGGGACGCTGGAAGCTTTGTACCCGGGTCGAATTGATTTGGGGCTGGGACGGGCTCCGGGCGGCGACTTTCAAACGATGCGGGCGCTGCGACGAGATTTGCAGCAGAGCGGTGAGGATTTTCCGGCGCTCCTCGCTGAATTGCAAACCTACCTGGGGCCGGAGCGGCCGGGGCAGGCAGTGAGAGCGATTCCGGGGCAGGGAAGCAACGTCCCGATCACGTTGCTGGGGTCGAGCGGCTTCAACGCGCAACTGGCAGGGATGCTGGGCTTGCCATTTGCATTTGCGGCCCACTTTGCTCCTGAGCTCTTACATGCAGCGGCAGAGCTATACCGCAACGAGTTCCGGCCCAGCGAAGTACTGCGGAAGCCGTACTTCATGGTGGCGGTTCAGGTGATTGCGGCGGAGACGGACGCGGCGGCGAAGCGATTGTTCACGACTCCTCAGCAGCGCTTTCTGCGGTTGATTCGAAATCAGCCAGTAGAGTTGTTGCCTCCAGTCGATTCCATGGAGCCGCTTTGGCAGGACTGGGAGCGGGCAACCGTACAGAACAAACTGCGTGCGGCGATAGTGGGATCGGATGCGACGGTGAAGGCGGGGCTGGAGAAGTTAGTCGAAGATACGGTCGCCGACGAGGTGATCGTTGTCACGGACACCTATGAGCATTCCGATAGGATTGAGTCGTATCGGCGAGTGGCTGGCATTGCCAGCGTATTCGAGGTGAACCCGCGGGTAAGCGTCGAAGCGTAAACAGAATCCCCAGGCGCTGAGCGCGGACACTTTTGAGCCGGACTCATCGATCATTTCGATCGACATAAGACGACGATCGATCTCGGGGCCAGCGCGTATTTCATTTCTGTCAGAGAGATCCCGTCTTGTGAGAAATCGCCGGGACTGGGTAAAGCGGTGTCCACGATTCTCTTCCACTCCTGTGTGATGCCTTCCTGCACCTGAAACTCCAATTTCTCCCAGTAGGCGTTAATCATCACGTAGATATCGTTATCACCTTGAGAAGCGCCGTGCAGGCAGAATGCTAGGCTATGCGAATCGGAAGATAGATCGACAGCGGGGCCGACGCCATACCAGGAGATATCCTCGCGCCAGAACCTGCTCCGGCTCAGCGAAGGATGATTCTTGCGGAACGCAATCATGCTCTTAAAGAACCGGAAAATGTCGCGGTTCGTCTGAAGCTGACTCCAATCGAGCCAACCGATTTCGTTGTCCTGGTTATAGGGATTGTTGTTGCCGAGTTGAGTATTCAGGAACTCGTCGCCGGCGCGAAACATCGGTGTACCGTTGGATAAGAAGAGCAGGCAGCAGAAATTCTTTACCTGTTGCCGGCGCAAGGCACGGACTCCCGGGGAGACGCCTTCATCTCCCTCGTGCCCACAGTTCCAACTGTAGTTCGCGTCTGTTCCATCCTGATTATTATTTCCGTTTTGCCAATTGTGCTTGCGATCGTAAGAAACAAGATCGTAGAGGGTGAAGCCGTCGTGGGAGGTTACATAATTCACACTCTGATAAGCGTGATAAGCATCGGCCCGGTTGTCTGGAAATAAATCGTCGCTACCGTAGATGCGCCGCATCACTTCGGCAACCATCCCTGTGTCGCCCTTAACAAAACGGCGAATGTCATCGCGAAACCGTCCGTTCCATTGCAGCCAAGTCAGCCCAGGGAAGCCGCGTCCGAGTTGATAAGCGGCTGTGTCCCAGGGTTCCGCGATCAGACGCACGCGTCCCAATTCCGGATCCGCGGCAATTTCACTAAAGATCGGAGCTTCTCTCCAATTGAGCGACCCATCCGCGTTGCGGCTGAACACCGACGCCAGATCAAAACGGAAGCCGTCGATGTGCATACTTCGCTTCCAATAGCGCAAGCTATCGATCACCATCTTGCGCACCTGAGCCTGGCCAAAATTCAAGGTATTGCCTGTACCCGAGTAGTTGGCATAGGGGTTGGCTGGATCGGAGGACATCATGTAATAGCCCGCACTGTCGAGACCCTTGAAGCTATAGATCGGCCCTTTGTAGTCTCCCTCGCACGTGTGGTTATACACAACATCCATCACCACGCCGATATCAGCCTCGTGAAAAGCCTTCACCATATTCTTGAATTCAAGATGGGGCTCATCGGCATAGTGAGTGCTCGCGTACTGTGCATGGGGTGCGAAGAAGTTCAAAGGCATGTAGCCCCAGTAATCGCTCTCTTGTGGATCACGCTGAAAAATCGGCATCAGCTCGACAACCGTCACTCCGAGTTCCTTTAAATATGGAATTTTTTCCACCAGACCGGCGTAGGTGCCGGCGCGGGATGGATCTATGCCGGAGTTTGGATTCTTGGTAAACCCCCTTACGTGAAGTTCGTAGATCACAGAATCCGACTCATGATGCGGCGGCCGATCTCCCGCCCAGTCAAATGTCGGTCGGTGATCCTCCAACACTCCTAAAGGCGCATGGCCTGCGTTCGATCCTTCTCGCATAGCTAAATTGCGATCGAAACCGGAAGGAAACAAAATGCATTTCGCGTAGGGGTCGAGGAGAATCTTCTGGGGGTCAAAGCTATGGAGTTGAGGAATGGACTCTCCCGCCACGGAGTATGCGTAATAGCGAGCGTTGCCAAGTTTTGTGACGGGGACGCGGCAGTGCCAAATTCGCCCGGACTTGTTGTGCAAAAAATCAAAGCGAACCGTCAGGAGAGGATTCACCAGATCGTCGGGGGAATACAGCAACAGGGTGACGCTCTCGGCATGTTCCGAGTGAACGGCAAAGTTGAAAGCCTGCTGCTCTTCGATCCACTTGACCCCAAGCGGTAATGGGTTGCCCTCGGATTGCTCCCATGCTAAACGTTTCGTGGGAGCGGGATTCGAGGAGTTCGCTGGAGAGTCCGCAGTGGTGAGCGCATCAGGATTTGAATTCTTCATGCTGTTTCTTTCATTTGCCTCGGCTGTCCTTCCCTATATCGTTATTCGCCTATGCCGTCCGATCTCTGGCCTTAGTCCGCCTCAATGTGCCGCCATATTGGCGACTTGCGGCAATGAACTAAGCAGCTTGGCTGCGCCGTTCCAAAAGATCTGCACACCGATGCACACCAGCAGAAACGAGGACAATCTCAGAATTACGTTCACTCCAGTCGGCCCCAGGGCGCTTGCGAGGCGATCGGCGAAGGCGTAACAGGGATAAATGGTTGCCGCCACGAATGCGCAGCCAATCGCCGCTGCCAAAAGCGCTAAAAGGCCCGGTCCTAAGTGATGCGTCGTTTCATTCGCGCCGAGAGTTATCGCGACCGAGATGGAGCCAGGGCCAACTGTCAAGGGCAGTGTCAGCGGGTAGAACGCCTGGTTCAGAGCATCGGCGCAAGTAACGGTTCGCCGGCTGACGGTGTCTCGGTCACCGCCATCCTTTTGATTCAACATCACCCAGCCGGTCGAAATCACAATCAGTCCACCACCGACCTGCACAACCGGAATCGAAATCCCAAAGAATGAGAGCACGTGCGATCCGATGGTGTAGGACGCGATCAGCAGTATGAAACTGTTGATCATGATGCGGCGAGCTAGGACTCTGCGCGTCTCCGTCGGGTAATCTCTAGTCAGCAACAAGAACACCGGGCTTCCGCCGATGGGATCCACAATCGGAAAGAGTGCGCTCACGACCAGCAGAATGCTCTTGGCAGCTTGAATCAGCATGTTCGGGATTCTATCGCTCGTTCAGGGCCGGTTGCACGCGTGCGGATATCGTGGAGCCGAGCGCGCGTTTTGACTGCTCCGTCAATTGGCGTAGCCACTCGAAAGCCTGAGCGGACAACATGTCTTCTCGGACGCGCCAACGCCAGTTTCCATCTGCCCGTCCCGGCACATTCATGCGAGCCTCACTCCCCAGGTTGAGCAAATCCTGCAGTGGAGCGATGGCGAGCGCCGCGGGTGACGACCATGCCATGCGCATCAGTTCCGCGGCCGCTTCATCACTTCGGCCTGGCGGGCGCTGTAGATAATTCCACAGGTTGCGCCGCTGATCGTCAGGTAGCTCTTCGTACCATTGGCGAGTCGTGGCATTGTCGTGAGTCCCGGTATAAACGACTGTGTTGGAGACGAAGTTGCGTGGGAGATACGGATTGTCCGCGTGCCCATCGAAGGCAAACTGCAGGATCCGAGTTCCCGGCACTTGAAATTGATCGCGTAGAGCGCGCACGTCCGGTGTAATCACTCCCAAATCTTCCGCGATGAAGGGGAGATGACCGAGCTCTTTCTGTACCGCTTGAAAGAAGCTGGCACCTGGCCCCGGCACCCATTGCCCGGATTGAGCCGTCGATGCACCGGCTGGAACATACCACGCTGCGGCGAATCCGCGAAAGTGATCAAGGCGGATTACATCGACGTGGTTCAGCAGGGCATGCAGACGATCTATGCACCACCGATAGCCGGTCGCACGGAGTGCGTCCCAGTTGTAAACAGGATTGCCCCACAATTGTCCCTGAGCGCTGAAATAGTCGGGAGGAACTCCGGCAACAAAACGTGGCCGATGCTGCTCGTCCAACAAAAAGAATTCCGGGTCAGCCCAGACATCACTGGAGTCCGGGGAGACAAAAAAGGGCAGGTCGCCGATCAAGCCGATGCCGTGGGCATGTGCGTGTTCTTTAAGTTGATCCGCTTGGCGAAAGATCAGGAATTGTGCAAAGCGAACCTGATCGATACGGTCCGCCTGCTCGCGCCGTGCCTCGGCGAGCGCCGCAGGATCGCGCCGGACCAACTCGGCTGGCCATGTGAGGTAGTAGGCGCCGTCGTATTTGGCCTTCAGCGCCCGGAATAGAGCATAGTCTTCCAGCCAGCTTGCCTGCACGGCGCGGAACTGCTCGTAGGCCGGCAATAGGTCATCCTTTATGTGGTCGCGATGTTCCTCCGCTTTGAAATTAGCCCACGCTTTTTCAAGCAACCGCCGTTTGAACTGGATTACCGCGTCATAGTCGACCGCATCCGCAGAAAAGTTGGACTGGACATCGCTAGCCTGTAGCAGCTTGTCCGAAATTAGCGAATCGGGACTGACCAGCAGCGCATTACCGGCGAATGATGATAGCGATTGATAGGGTGAGTTTCCGTAACCAGTTGGGCCGAGAGGCAGAGACTGCCACCAGCTTTGGCCGGCGTCGTGGAGACGATCGATCCACGAGAATGCCGCCGATCCCAGATCGCCAATGCCATAGGGCGAGGGCAGAGACGTGACATGCAGCAACAATCCGGAAGCGCGATATTCAGACGGAAACGGCGGAACACTGGTGCGAATGCCGTCACCATTCATTACTGCGCTCCTACAGCCAGCGCATTGTTCACCATCTCCTGGGCTTCGCTCACAATTGCAGCCAGGTGGGTCTCGCTCTTGAAGCTCTCGGCATAGATCTTGTAGATGTCTTCAGTGCCGGAGGGCCGGGCCGCAAACCAACCGCTGGCGGCCACAACTTTCAAACCGCCAATGGGAGCGTTGTCGCCCGGAGCTTTCGTCAGCTTCGCGGTGATCCGCTCGCCGGCCAGATCCGACTCCTTTACCGCGTCAGGTGAGAGTTCTTGCAACTTTGCTTTTTGCTCGGGCGTGGCGGGCGCATCAATGCGCGTGTAGTACGGTGTGCCGAATTCCGCAGTCAGTTCGCGATAGTGCTCTCCGGGATCTTTGCCGGTGCGCGCGGTAATCTCCGCCGCGAGCAGGTCCATGATCGGGCCGTCTTTGTCGGTCGTCCAAACTTTGCCATCAAGGCGAAGAAAGCTTGCTCCAGCACTTTCTTCCCCGCCGAAACAGCAAGAACCGTCCACCAATCCCGACACGAACCACTTGAACCCCACGGGCACTTCGAGAAGCTTGTGGCCGAACTTCTTAACCACCCTGTCGATCATGCTGCTACTTACCAGCGTTTTTCCCACAGCAACATCACTGCGCCACTGAGGTCGATGCGTGAGCAGGTATTGGATCGCTACGGCGAGATAATGGTTGGGATTCATCAAACCCGCAGTGGGAGTTACAATCCCGTGCCTGTCGGCGTCAG
>Ga0210385_10002466_pt1 | contig 11184 bp, 11 predicted proteins | sample IncBWH26OmetaG_FD_160107 | JGI IMG/M metagenome (GOLD analysis project Ga0210385, IMG submission 160107) | Forest soil microbial communities from Barre Woods Harvard Forest LTER site, Petersham, Massachusetts, United States - Inc-BW-H-26-O ... | reverse complement strand
CCACTTTCTCGAATGGACCCGGAGGATCCATCGATGCAAACGTCGTTGCTCTCTCGAAAGGCGGAGTCTCTTCCAGAATCGGCTGCACGTCGGAAGGAATCGTCACAATGTGCCTAGTGCGGATAAACGAAATCAACCCGTCGAATTGATCGCGAAAGGACTGCAGCAGTTTGTCAGGCGTGGTGTGATCGGCCTGCAACTCGGCCAACACTTGCCGCGGCGTCTTGTCCGGTTCCAGCTCTTTTGCGATGCGCGCGAACTCGTCCTGGTTCGCCTTCATGTTCGCTTTGTCGATCTCGAGCAACTTGTCCAGCGGGATATCCACCATCTCGTCGTAAAGCAGCTTTTTCGAATAGGTATCGGCGCCAATGGCGAAATCTCCGTGGGAAAGAGGCATCTCCACCGCGCGGAGCCATTTTTCGTAGCTTTGCAACGCGGCGATCACGGCGGCGTTCGATTTCGCGAAATCGCTCTTCACCTGCGGATCGGTAGCGTCGGCAAACGCCGAAGGAAGATCGTTCTGGAAGAAGGAAATGTCGCCCGGAAGCTGCTCGAGAGCGATCTGCGTGAAAATATGCGGCGGGTTCTTCAGATTCTGCCGCGCATCCATCAACGCCCCCGGCATGGCGTTTTCCCTCGCGATCAGCGAGCGCAACCGATCGTCCACAGGCGCAAATTTGCGGTTCATCAAGTAATAGGCGCTCTGGGTGATGCCGCTCGAATAAGTGTCGGGATTCTTCTCCCAGCCGCGCACCTGCTGCAGTTCGAGCAGCGCGCCCCGAATGTTCGAAAGCACGATCTCGCGGTCGGCCGCTTCCGCTTGCGTCAATCCGGCCGGACTGAAAGCCTCCACGCGCTTTTCGAACGTCTCGTAGGCGGCCACATCGTCGTCCACAGCCTTATGAGAATAGTCTTCGAGCTGCGAATCGTATTGATGAAGACCGTCTTCCGTCCCGGTGGTGGGATTAAACTTGAAGTAGACCTGGTCGAAGTAGTCGTCGGCCAGCGCGTTCCACTGCGCGTGAACGTCGTCCGCGCGTCCTGCCTTCAGCGCGCTTGCCAGTGAAAGAATCAGGAAGACCGCCAACCCGAAGCCGATGCTCAAAACTGCCGCACGTTTCTTATTCATGCTCTCCGCTTCCCGGCTTGCGGACCGAAGGACACGCCTCAGCCTGCCGAAGCCCGCTGAGGTGATGCCCGGAATGGGCCCGCCGCCTTCTAGTGTTGGGATCTTCCGCCCCGTACCAATGAAAGAAACTCGTCGCGCGTCTGCTTATTTTCGCGAAACGTGCCGAGCATCGCGCTGGTCACCGCCATCGAACCTTGCTTTTCCACGCCGCGCATCACCATGCACATGTGCGTCGCTTCGATGATCACACCCACGCCCAGCGGCTTCAGTTTATCCTGCAACGACTCCGCAATCTGGCTCGTCAGCCGCTCCTGAATCTGCAAGCGCCGCGCGAATACATTCACCAACCGCGCAATCTTGCTCAGCCCCACCACCTGCTTATCGGGCAGATACGCCACGTGGCACTTCCCGAAAAACGGCAGCAGGTGATGCTCGCATAAGCTGTAAACGTCGATGTCCTTCACCACGATGATTTGGTCGTATGCAACGCTGAACTTCGCGCCGTTCAGAACCTTCTCGGGATCCTGGGCGTAACCGCTGGTGAGATACCGGAAAGCCTTGTCGAAGCGCTCGGGCGTCTTCTTCAATCCCTCGCGCTCGGGATCCTCGCCAATCTTCACCAGCATTTTCCGAATCAGGTCGGCGATGTTATCCGACCCTACGGTCTCGGGCCCTTCGATCTCGAATGTCTTGCTCATGATCCCTCGCTCTCCACAGAGTGCGCGTCCCACGGACCAAAAGGAGCGCAGAACGGATACGCATCGAAAGGCTTATTGGATTGGCCGCGGGAACAAAGGATTCGCGGAATACGGGCGCCCACAGAGCTATCTCCCAGACGGGCGCCGGCCCGAACGGGCGTGGAAAAATAGCGGAAAGACAAGGGTTTCAGCGTCCAGTCCTCGCACGAAATGAAACGGCGCGCTCGAAATCCGCGGATGCCTTATTATAGAATCGGGGGACGCGGGATTTGAAACAGAAACTCATCACGGCCTTCGTGGCGCTGCTGATCGCCGGTATGCTGGCCATTTTCATCTATCCCACTTACCGCCAGGGCGAGCCGAGCCTCCACGGCACCCAGCCGAAGGATTTCACGTTTGTTATCAATGGCAAGCCGACGCGCCTTTCCGACCTTCGCGGACACGTCGTGGTACTGAACTTCTGGGCGTCGTGGTGTCCGCCATGCGTTTCGGAAGCGCCGTCCCTGGAGGTTCTCCAGCAGCATATTTCGTCTATGGGCGGTACCGTTCTCGGCATCGATCCCGACGTAAACGGCGAGGACCAGACGTCCTACGAAAAATTCCTGAAGGACTATCAGATTTCATTCCCCACCTACCTCGATACGTCGCAGAAGATCGCCGCTTCTTACGGCACGACGGTCTATCCCGAAACGTACATCATTGCCGCGGACGGCAAGTTCGACCGCAAAATTATCGGCCCGCAGGATTGGTCCAGCCCGGAAATGATCTCCTACCTGGGCTCGCTCATGTCCGCCAAACCCACCACGCAGGAAAGCTCGCTCATTCCTTAAGCAAGCGGCTTTTGGGTAGTGGGCTACTTTGAATTTACCGTGGACGATTTTTCCTTGACAAATAAGGGGTTGCGCTGTTTCGCGGCCAATGGTACGATTCTGCACTAGAAGCTGGAGTTTTGCAGTTCGCCTGTCCGTCCCCCCTTCATGCTTGCCTAAGCCGGTTTAGTATGTCAACATGCGTCCATGCCAAAGCGGGATAAGCAGCAGCGACCCAAAGACGTAAATCAGCTCGCCCATCGTCTTGTAACCCTGTCCACCGAGCAACCCGAATCGGACCTTCCGAGCAAGGAGCAGCTTTCCAATCTTATGTCGAAGCTAGGAAGAAAGGGTGGCAAGATCGGTGGCAAGCGACGCATGCAAACCATGACGGCAGAGGAACGTAGCCTAGCAGCTCAAAAAGCTGCGAATGCGCGATGGAGCGAAAGCAAAGGGAAGATTTAGATCACATGGCTAAAAAGAGCAAGAAACAATCAGCGCCAAAGACGGACACGTTTGACGTTTTGACGGAAAAGATCGCGTCTAGCTTAGATGCTGACATTCTTTTCTATAACGCGCCAATCGAACGACATTACGATCAGCGGGTGATAGAGCTTTGCAACTCAAGACGCCGCAGGCCCAACGTTGCCTTGTTTTTGGTTACAAGTGGTGGCGATGCCGATGCCGCATATCGAATTGCAGCTTGCCTCCAAAACAAGTACAAGCATTTCACTCTATGCGTACCAGGGTTTTGCAAAAGTGCGGGCACATTGATCGCTCTAGGAGCACATCGGATAGCAATGTCTGATCAGGGGGAGAATGGGCCTCTGGACGTCCAAATGCGAGGAAAGGACGAACTGATAGCATCCGAGTCCGGCCTGACTAGCACTACAACCCTAGCGACCCTCAATGAACAAGTGTATTCCGCTTTTGAGTACTTTCTGCTCAAAATCACTAAGGGAGCAGGGCCGAGTATCGGGACAAAAACTATCGCTGATATTGCCGTAAAATTGACATGCGGTACTTTTTCCCATATTTATCAGCAGGTTGACCCAAAGAACGTCGCTGAAGCAGAACGGGCGTTACAGATCGCTAAATCATATGGTTTGCGCCTGGCTTCGGTCGGCAAGAATTTAGCCCGTAATCCTCTGGATTCTTTGGAGCATTTAATAAGCCACTACCCGTCACATGGGTTTATTATTGATTTCGCGGAGGCAAAAAGTATATTCAAGGACGTTCGCGAGTTTTCTGCGGACGAAAATTCTTTGGTAAAGCTTTTAGGGCCACTAGGCCGGTGGCCCATTGATCGTGATCAAGAGAAAGATTACCTCATAACTTTCATTTCAAACGAAATACCATTGGCCGCTGCAATTACCAGACAAGGGGGACAAAAAAATGGTCAACGGAAAAAACCCGGATCAAAGAACAAACGAACAACAAGAACAGCAAATACGGAAGCAGCTCCGGGAACAGGTGCGCCAAATATCGCTCAACTCCCAACAATCCACGGAAGTCTCAAGCGCCCAGCTTGATAAACGTCTTAGCGGCAACAAGAATTAAAGCCTTGACATGCTAAAGCGGCTTTAGTATTATTGCCGCATGAACAAGCTAACCCACGCCCAAAGAGTCCAAGCGGTTAACTGCCTCATCGAAGGTTGCTCAATTCGCGCAACGGTGCGCATGACAGGAATCGCCAAGAAAGCCGTCATGCGCCTCTTGTGTGAAGTCGGCGAAGTTTGCGAATCCTATCAAGACCGCATCCTTCGCAATCTCCCTTGCCGTCGAATCCAACTAGACGAACTTTGGGGATTTAACTACTGCAAGCAAAAGAATCTTACCGAAGAAATCCAAGAGAAGATTCCGGGCGCTGGGGATGTGTGGCTATGGGTTGCCATTGACGCAGAGACGAAGCTAGTCCCATGCTGGCGTCTTGGTGATCGCAACGCAGGAACCGCATATGCCTTCACGCACGATCTAGCGGCGCGTCTTCGCAATCGCGTACAACTTACGAGCGACGGCCACAGAGTTTATTTGACGGCGGTTGAAAGCGCGTTCGGCTCGGACGTAGATTATGCGATGCTCGTCAAAATGTACGGCAGCGATTCCGGGCCGGATACGCGCTATAGTCCGCCAGAATGCATCGGGATGCAATGCGCGGTTATCACTGGCAATCCGAACCCGAAGCACATTTCCACATCGTTTGTGGAGCGGCAGAATTGGAGCGTGCGGACTGCAATGCGGCGCTACACGCGGTTATCGAATGGTTTCAGTCGCAAGATTCAAAACCATGCGGCTGCGGTCGCTCTAAACTACTTCGCCTACAACTTCATCAAGGTGCATCGGACGCTTCGGGTTAGCCCTGCGATGGCGGCTGGCGTAACGGACAAACTATGGAGCGTAGACGATCTGGTTTCCCTGTGGGAGTCCGAGGAATCTAAAAGAGCTGCTTAATTCAAAGTAGCCCACTACCGGCTTTTGCAATTTATGGACGGTCATCCTCTGGCATGGTACGCTCCCTCCAGGTCGTTTTGCCGAAGCCGCCTTGCACCTCACTATCACTGGATTCGCGCTGTTCCTGATGACGTTCATCGTTGGTGGCATTTTCTTCGAATCCATGCGCAAGAATCAGCCCGCATGGGGCTTTTCCTGGCTCGCCATTCTGTCAGTTTTTCTTACGCGCCAGGTCGACTTCGGTGTTTCGCCAACGGCTCACGATGTTCTTTTCGTTTTCGAGTTCGCCCTTCTTATAGGCGCTCTGGGCGCGCACCTCGTACATCTCCGGACGTCCCGGACGACCAACTCCTAGCCTGCTGCCCGCAGTGTCCCTGAACTGCATTTGGAGCGAACCATCCTTCTCCGCTCGCGGGAAAGTTCTGTGAACCTTCCCATCGCAACTCACATTCATGTAGAATACCCCCCTGGGGTATAGTGCGTATGAGAGTCGCCGTCAAAGAAGATGCTGCCTCCTGCGGATGCGCCTCGCACACGCAAGGCCGCAAAGCCGTTGCGGTAGATCCACTGATCAAGTCCGAGAATACGAACCGCCTGCGCCGCATTGAAGGCCAGATTCGCGGCTTGCAGCGCATGGTTTCAGACGAGCGCTACTGTGCGGACATCCTGCTCCAGATCTCGTCCGTGCAGGAGGCCCTGCGCTCGGTGGGCAAAGCGCTTTTGCGCAACCATTTGCGCCACTGCGCATCCCGCGCCATTCGCAAAGGCACACCTGCGGAAGCCGAAGCGATGTACGACGAGCTTGTAGAACTGATGCAAACGAACAGCCGTTAAGGAAAGAGCCTTCGGTGGACGCGACGCTACAAATCGATCCCGTCTGCGGAATGACCGTCGATCCCGCGCGCGCGAAGGCACGCGCCGAGCACGCCGGCAAACCGTACTTCTTCTGCTGCGAAAGCTGCGCCGCGAAATTTCGCGCGCAACCCGGCAAATACCTCAACTCCGGTACGTCCGCGCCGATGTCCGCACATTCTCCGTTGATACAACTCGGCGGAATAAAAGCCGCTCCGCAAGTGACGCCTTCGAATCCAACGCGCGCCTCCGCGAAGACGACCTACATCTGCCCGATGGACCCGGAAGTCTCGCAAGACCATCCGGGCGCGTGTCCCAAATGCGGCATGGCGCTTGAACCGGCTGTGCCCGTCGCCGCCTCGCGCACCGAATACACATGCCCGATGCATCCTGAAATCGTTCGCGACGCGCCCGGCGCCTGCCCGATCTGCGGCATGGCGCTCGAACCGCGCACCGTCACCTCCGAAGCGGGAAATCCCGAACTCGCCGAGATGACGCACCGCTTCTGGACCGCCCTCGCACTCACAATTCCCGTGCTGGCACTCGGCATGACGAGCATGCTTCCCGGCATGCGGCTCATGCGCTCTATCTCGATGCGAGCCGTCGGCTGGATCGAATTCGCGCTCGCCACGCCCGTCGTCCTCTGGGCCGGCTGGCCGTTCTTCCAGCGCGGATGGGCGTCCATCGTGAATCGCAGCCTGAATATGTTTACGCTGATCGCGATTGGCTCTGGCGCGGCCTTCACGTCTAGCGTCGCGGCACTGCTCTTCCCCGCCGCATTTGCCGCTCCGTCTGCTTCGACGAACGGCGAAGTCCCGCTCTATTTCGAAGCCGCCGCCGCGATCACAACGCTCGTTCTGCTCGGCCAGGTGCTCGAACTTCGCGCGCGCAGCCGCACGTCTTCAGCCATCCGCGCGCTACTCGACCTTTCGCCGAAAACCGCTCGCCTGGTTCGCGCCGATGGCACCGAAATCGACGTACCCATCGCCAACATCGCCGCCGGCGACACGCTGCGAGTTCGCCCAGGCGAAAAAGTTCCCGTCGATGGCGCTGTTCTTGACGGCACCAGTTTCGTCGACGAATCCCTCATGACGGGCGAGCCGATGCCCATCGAAAAATCCGCCGGCAGCCGCGTCGTGGGCGGCACGCTGAATGCAACGGGAGCGCTTCTGATGCGCGCCGAGCGCGTGGGCGAGGAAACCGTGCTGGCGCAAATCGTCCGCATGGTCAGCGAAGCACAGCGTACTCGCGCGCCCGTCCAGCAACTGGCCGACCGCGTCGCGGCATGGTTCGTTCCCGTGGTGCTCGTCATCGCTGCGCTCACGTTCATGGCGTGGGCCGGGTTCGGCCCCGCGCCGCGGCGCTCTCATGCACTGCTCAACGCCGTCGCGGTCCTCATCATCGCCTGTCCGTGCGCTCTCGGGCTCGCCACGCCGATGGCGATCATGGTCGGCACCGGCCGCGGCGCTCTCGCAGGAATTTTCGTGAAAAACGCCGAAGCCCTCGAATTGCTCGAAAAGGTCGATACGATCGTCGTGGACAAAACCGGTACGCTCACGGAAGGCAAGCCCAGCGTGACGCGCATCATCGCCGCGCCGGGTTTCGATGAATTGCAAATTCTTCGCGCAGCCGCGTCCGTGGAGCGCGCCAGCGAACATCCCCTCGCCGCCGCCATTCTCGCCGCTGCGCAAACTCGCCGCGTCGCGCCCGGCGAAATTTCCAATTTCGCAGCGATCCCGGGCAAAGGCGCCACCGCCACCATGGATGGCGTCCTCATCGCCATCGGCAACCGCGCCCTGTTTGCCGATTCACTGCCGACCGCCCTCGATTCTGAAGACCGCGCTCTAGAAGCCGACGCTCAAACCGTCGTCTTCCTCGCCATCAACGGCAAACTCGCCGGCCTCATCGCCATCGCCGACCCGATCAAATCCACCGCAGCCGACGCCGTCGCGCGCCTGCGCGAATCGCAAATCCGCGTCGTGATGGTCACCGGAGACAACCGCGCCACGGCCCAATCCGTCGCGTCACAACTCGGCATTGACGAAGTCCACGCCGAAACGCTCCCCGCGCAAAAACTCGAAATCGTGCGCACGCTTCAATCGCAAGGCCGCGTCGTAGCGGTCGCTGGTGACGGCGTCAACGACGCCCCCGCCCTCGCGCAGGCCGACGTTGGCATCGCCATGTCCACCGGCACGGATGTCGCCACCGAAAGCGCGGCCATCACTCTGCTTCACGGCGACCTTCGCGGCATCGCCCGCGCGCGCAACCTGAGCCGCGCCACCATGCGCAACATCCGCCAGAATCTTCTCTTCGCCTTTCTCTATAACTCACTCGGAGTGCCCATCGCCGCCGGCGTCCTCTACCCATTCTTCGGCGTGCTTCTCAGCCCAGTCATCGCCAGCGCCGCCATGACCCTCAGCTCCGTCTCCGTCATCACCAACGCCCTCCGCCTCCGCAGAATCAAACTCTAGCCCCACCCGAAGGTAGTCTCGCCTTTGCCGTTATTTCGTACCGCCGGCATTTTGCCGGCGGTTTTTGCCAAAACGCTTGAGAACCGCCGACCACGCGTTCACAATGCCTGATCCTCGCGATGAACAAACTCTCCGCCAGCGGCAAATACATCTTCGCTATGGCGATCATCGCAATCGGTGTCGAGACCATCGTCTGCGCGCGCACCTCCGACTTCCCTCTCGGCGGAACATATGCCGCAATCTCCGTGATCCCGTGGCTGCCTGCAATCCCCTCTCTCGCCTATCTCGTCGGAGCGATCTGGATCGCTAGCGGCGTGGGCCTTCTTTTCCCCCAAAATCTGCGAACCGCCGCGACATCGATCGGCTGGCTGCTCACTCTCTGCGCGCTGCTGATCGACATTCCCCAATACGCGCCGCAACTCGGCAGCGTATCGCTGCGTACTACCGCGCTCGAGCCTCTATCGATCGCGTGTTTCGCGTTTCTACTGCCCGAACCCGGCGCCCTTCCGGCCCCATTGACGCGAGCCGCGCGTTGGGTACTCGCGTTCGCGCTCATCGTTTTCGGCGTCGATCATTTCCTCGCGCTCAAGTTCATTGCGGACCTCCTGCCGGCCTGGATTCCCTTGCACGTTTTCTGGGTGACCTTTTTCGGACTGGCATTCATCGCAGGCGGCCTGAGCATCGCACTTCGCATACTTGAAAATTTGGGCGCGGCGGGAATCGGCCTCATGTTCGGCATCTGGGTCCTCACGCTGCACCTGCCGCGAGTCCTCGGCCTCTACGGCATCCCTGGCGCCCCGCGCGATCCCGACGAATGGTCCAGCCTCTTCATCGCCGTCGCATTCTGGGGCGGTTCTTGGGCGCTGGTCCTTCGGCAGCCGCAAACTGAAGACGCCGCCCCATAGATCGTCTTCCGAGCGTTGAAAACGGTCTTCGGCAAATGAAGCCACCGCGCCACAAGACTCTCGCGTTCGCAACCCGAGTGCGATATGGTGTCGCTCAGCCTCACACCTTAATCGCAAAGCATTCCGGGCCAAGTACGAACTACCGCCCGGCCAGCCGGTCGGGAAAACACATAAAAATGGAGCCAACCGAATGTCTCTGCAAAGACTCTTTCGAGTGAACGCAAACGACCTCCGCAGTTGGGCCCGTTGCGCGATGGCATGGATGCTGGTCTGCGGGATGTTCGCGCTAAGCCTTCCCTCGCCAGCGCAAGCTGCGGACGCCACCACGGCCTACCCTCACACATCCGCCCAGCTGCCGCTCGATTCCCCGTTGACGGCGAATCTCGAATTCGCGCAGCCGCCCGCCACTCCTGCACCGCTCTTCGCAACACCTTCCGCGAACGTTGCGATTTCACCGTCCTTCAATCTTCTCGCGGACAGCAAACTCTCCGATTCGCCGCGCTTTGCCAGATACTCCCTCCTGCCTCCCGCCCAAGGATTCGCACTTCCCAAGGCAGCTATGCCGCCAAGCTCCTCGCATTCCCGCCGGTTGGGATGGCTGGCTCTCGGCGTCGCGGGAGTTGTGGTGGCAGGCGCCGGAGCTGGCGTCTATGAGTTCGGAAACGGCGAGGGTGTCTGCAGCAACAACTCACCGTCGGTCGGATGCGGCCACGCGCGGACGATCGGCCTCACGCTGATGCCGGTCGGCGGCGTGATGGCGGTCGCCGGCTTCGTCGAATACTTCCGCCGCTAGAACGCCGATGCTATAATTCGCCGCATGACCTTCATGACGGCTACCTACGAACTGCAGGACAAGCTCCGCCCCGAGCAATTTCGCGCGCTGGGGCAATTCTCCAATACCTACGGTTTGCAGAGGTTCCGCTTCGATGAAAAGACCAACCTGCTCCATTTCGATTACGACGCCTCGCGCCTGCGCGACAACGTGATCGAACACGTCTTGCGCGAGGCCCGCATCCCTGTCCTGCGCCGAGTACCAAACGCCTAAACGCGCCCGGCGCCGATAGAAATGGCGCCACAAAAACGGAAGCCGCCCGGAAGCGGCTCAATCATTTGGATCGAATCGCCTCGGGGCGGCATCAACTTCTTTGTGTTCGTGTGTAGAAGTTTTAGTGTCCCGCGGCGGCCAACTTCTTCGCCATCGAGAGCAACAATGCTTTATTGCGCCGATCCATCCGCGCGATCATTCCCGCGATTTTCACCACAATCTTAGAATCGCGGCTCGTCAGCTTGGGAACGTTCGCGTGTGGCAGGTCCAGCGGCTTCGGCTTGTCCTCGCCTTCATGAAAAAGCTGATAGAGGGGGATTTCGAGCGCCCGCGCCATCTTCTCCATGGTTTCAAGCGAAGGCACAGTGTGGCCGTTCTCCACGCGCGAAATGTAGCAACGCAAGAGCCCGGTCCGCTTTTCGATGTCGCCCTGACTCATATCCTTCATTTCCCGAATCGCCTTCAACCCATCGCCATTCACCATCTCAGCCTCATTCCTGGCCCGTTCCATTCCGGTAGCCGCAAGTAGTCTGCCAGATTTGCGCCCGAAATCGAAGCACCAGTTCGCATTTTCCGCAGCCAAGCCGCGGTCTTGTCAGAAGCCCTTACACTTCCGTCATACCAAAGCGGTACATACCCAGCTTCGACGCAGGATTACTATATCCGAAATGGAGGCAACAAGTGGTGAGAATCGGAAGAATCGACAAAAATTCCTGCCCTCGAAGACAGACGGGCAAAAAAGGAGGGGGCTCCAGCTTGGGATCCAGAGCCCCCAAGTCGCGTTCCCGGTGGTCCGGCCTAGGCGTGACCGAACCATGGGGTCA
>Ga0210385_10002465_pt1 | contig 11185 bp, 10 predicted proteins | sample IncBWH26OmetaG_FD_160107 | JGI IMG/M metagenome (GOLD analysis project Ga0210385, IMG submission 160107) | Forest soil microbial communities from Barre Woods Harvard Forest LTER site, Petersham, Massachusetts, United States - Inc-BW-H-26-O ... | reverse complement strand
AATCGACCGAAATGGATCCCGTCGAAATCGCCGAAACCGGAACGATCGCTTCCTTGCCTCCCAGGCGTAGAATCGATCCCTTCCCGAACTGCTTTTCAATCTGCCCCAGCGTCAGGGCCAACGTGCGCGTGCGTTCTTTTTCGTCCATGGATTCCTTCCTGCCCCGGGGGAGTTAACCTTGAGTATACCGCTTAAACAAAACTGGAGAAACTTGTTTTATCTACGCTAAGAAGAAAGCGCGGCCTTGCGCGCATAGTAGCCCCGCCGCGCCCTGACGATCAGGTCTTTGCGCCCTTTCACCCGAATCTCCACCGGATGGTATTGGCCGTCGGTCTTCAACGGCTCCGGACGATAAAACAGGTTGTATTGGTGCCGCAGCTCATTGGCAATATTCTCGAACGACTGGTTCAAGTCCTTCGCCTGGAACGGAAAGAACGCCACCCCGCCGGTCTGTTCGGCAAAGTAACGCATCACCTTATCGCCGTCCGTTTCGATGTGGCTGATGTTGGTTGAAATCGTATAAATCACCGTATCGGCACGCTGCGCCATCTCGAGCGCTTGGTCCCGGCTGTAGCGGCTCTCGTTGTCTTCCCCGTCGCTCAGCACCACCATGGCGCGCCGGAATTTGTACATCGGCTGGTCGCGCATCAGCTTTTCTTTGCAAGCCAGGTACATGGCGTCGTAGAGCGCGGTGCCGCCGCCCGGCCGCAGTTCGCGGATCCCGTTTTCCAACTTATTGGTATCGTTCGTCAGGTCCGTGATCACTTCGGCTGCGGTATCGAAGCTCACCAGCGTGGCCTTGTCCTGCTCGCGCATCACGCTGTTGACGAAATTGGTCGCCGCCTCCTGCTGGAACCGAAAACGGTCGCGGATGCTGTTGCTGGTGTCGATCAGTATCGCGAGCCGCAGCGGCAGGTCGGTTTCTGACGTAAACTCCATAATCCGCTGTGGCTTCTTGCTCTCGAATACTTGAAAGTCGTTCTTGGTCAGATCGGTGACGAAGCGGCCCTTCTTATCTGTAACGGTGAACAGCATGTTCACGCGCGTGACTTCAGCCACAATGGGCGCCGACTCGGAGCCCTCGGCGGGTTGGCTCTGCTGGGCGCGAAGAGCAAAGCAGGCCGCGGCCACCCCGGCCAGAGCCGCGAAAGAAACTGCTAGGTACTTCATGGAGGTCACTCTAATTCTAGCCGCGTTTCATTCGGAGCGCTTCTAGAAATGAGGCAAGCTCCGGAGTTAACGGACTCTCGACCGTAATCCACTCGCCCGTCGCCGGTGAGCGGAAACGCAGCCGGTGCGCATGCAGGAAGAAGCGCCCGAGCGCCGGCAAACCCGCGATCGCGGACGGAGCGCCGTACAGCCGGTCACCCACCACCGGATGGCTGATGCTCGCCAAATGCGTCCGGATCTGATGCGTACGCCCGGTGCCGATGCGGATTTCGAGATAACTGAACTGCTCGAACTGCTCAATCACGCGGTATTCCGTCAACGCCGCGCGCCCAGTGCCGAGCCGGGCCGTCATGCGAGTACGCCGGACTGGATCGCGCGAGATCGGGCTCGCGATCCGGCCCTGCGGCTGTTTCATGCGGCCGTGTACCAGCGCTAGGTAGATCTTTTCGACCTCACGGTCATGAAACTGCGCCGCCAACGACTGATGCGCCCCATCGGTTCGGGCAACCACCAGCACGCCGCTGGTGTCGCGATCCAGCCGGTGAACAATTCCCGGCCGCAACTCGCCGTTCACCGAAGACAGAGCGCCGAAATGGTGCAGCAGCGCATTGACCAGCGTGCCGCGTCCGTGTCCCGCACCCGCATGCACGACCATGCCGGCGGCCTTTTCCACCACCACCACATCCGCATCCTCATAGAGAATCTTCAGCGGCAGTTCTTCCGGTTCGGCCTTGAGCGGTGGCAGCTCGGCCGGTGTCACCGAAATGTTTTCCCCGCCGCGCAATATATAGGATGCTCGCGTGGCCTGTCCGTCCACCCGAACGCGGTCGCTTTTGATCCAGGATTGCAGGCGCGAGCGGCTGAATTGAGGCAGCGCACCGTGCAGAAAAGCATCCAGTCGCTTCCCGGAATCGCCGGCCTCGGCCGTCAGAATCACACTTTCATCTTAAGGACGCCGTATAGTCCGCGTGGCCGTTCTTGTAGCGCATCTCGCCGGCTTCGACTGGAAACGGCAGCGCGTTCTCTTTCGGTGGCAGCGGGCAAGTTGCGTACGGCGTAAACGTGCACGGCGGATTATAAGAGTGGTTAAAATCCAGGTCTACTTTGCCATTCACCGGCAGTGGCGTGTTCAACATCCGGCCGGCTTGATAGGTCTGTGTTTTGTTAGTCGGGTCCTTGAACAAGAAGTACAGCGTGTCGTCTTCGTAAATGGGCCGCAAACCGTATTTCTCGCCTTTGTAACTGAACTCGACTCTTCCGGGACTGTCTTCCAGCTCCGTTTGCCCCAGGATGTTGAGAATGGGAATCTTCTTCGGGTCCGGAATGAGCGTGGCTTCGAAATGCAGCTCCGGATTGACCGGAAAATACTTCATCCCTTCGAAGTTCTTGAGCACCGCGCTCGCGCTGTCTTTCACTCGAACTGCCAATTTGTCGCCGCGCTTCATGACAAAGAAGGAGATGCTGCCGGCCCGCACCACATCCGGTTTCTCATCGCTATAGGACAACTCTTGCGAAGACCCGTCCGGCTTGAGGAAAGTAACCCGGTCGCCCTGCAGTTGCAAATGTGTGAGCCGCAAGCGTCCGAGCCGCGCCGGCGCGCCTTTGGGCAGCACAAAATCATTTGAATCGGCCGATCCGATGGTGTTATCGCCGGGCTTCAGCCAGAAGAGGCCAACTAATGTCAGCCATCCATCTTGCGAGCGCAGGCGGGCATCGCGCTTCTGCTGCCACGCGCGAATGGAGTCGGTATAGCTGTCGGCGACGGTCATTCCGGCCAAAATCATCAGTCCGATCGCAACACGCAACATGACTTATTCTCGCAATTCAACGATGGTCGCGCCGCTCCCGCCCTCGGCCTGCGGTGCGGGATAAAAACGGCTGACGTGCGGATTGTGCGCCAGCAAATCGCCCACCGCTCTTTTCAAAACGCCCATGCCATGCCCGTGAATAATGCGCACGCGATTCACGGAAGCGAGCGCGGCGGAATCGAGAAACTTGTCCACCTGCTCAACCGCTTCCTCGGCATGCTGCCCGATCAGATTCAACTCGCGGTAAGACACGTCGTAGCGCGGCCCAGTCTCCACTCGCACATTTTTCGGCAACTTAGAAGTTTCGGCGCCTTGCAACACCACTTCCGCGATATCCTCGCGCGGCACCTGCATCTTCAAAAACCCCGCTTCGACTTCGATCATCCCGTTCTTCAACAGGCGGCGCACAGTCGCGATCTCGCGCACATCTTTCAAACGCACGCGTACGCCTTCTTCTATGGCAGGCTGCGCGGATGCATTGGCAATCGGAATCGGCGGCGCCATGGCTTCCGCGGCCTCCTCGCGGAACTCGCGCCGGGTCTTCGCGATCAGGCGCTGAGCCTGTTCCGCCGCCTTGCGCTGGGCCTGCGCAGACAGCTCGCGCTGCTCGCCTGCTTCGGCGATCCGATCCATCATCGTCTGCGCCCGCGCTTCAAAATCCGCGACCAGCGCGTCCGCTTTCTTCTCCCACTCGCGCTGCCGCTGTTGCTCGCGGCGAGCCGCTTCGCGTTCGATCTCCGCCTCCCGCCTGGCCAGCGCTTGCGCCGCTTCCTCCAGCGCTTCTCCCCGGCTGGCGTTCTCTTCCACTTGCCGGTGCAGCTCGGCCAGCAGTTCCTGGAAATCGGCCTGCATGCGCGGCAGCACAGCTCGCGCATGGTCAAGAATCGCCTGCGGCATCGCCAACCGCGTTGCGATATCGAGACCCGCCGACTTGCCCGGCATTCCGGTCCGCAGCTCATAGGTAGGCTGCAACGTCGCTTCGTCGAAACCCATCGACGCATTCAAGACCCCAGGCGTCCTCGCCCCATACAGCTTGAGCGGCAAAAGATGCGTCGAAGCCAGGCAGAATGCGCCGGACTGCCGGAACTGATCCAACACAGCCACACCCAGCGCGCCGCCTTCTTCGGGATCGGTCGCGCGACCCAGCTCATCGAGCAGCACCAGGCTATCGGCCGTGACCCGCTCCAACATCTGTTTCACATGCAGCAGATGCCCCGAAAAGCTGCTGAGGCTTTCGGCAATCGATTGCGTGTCGCCGATATCGGCCAGCACATCGTCAAGCAGCGGGAAAACCGCTTCGGCGCAAGGTACCGGAATCGCGGCATGCGCCATCAGCGCCAGCAGGCCGGTCGTCTTCAGCGTCACCGTCTTGCCGCCGGTGTTCGGGCCGCTGATCAGCAGGCAGCGCCGGTTTTCATCTAGTTCGAAGGAGATGGGAATGATCGGTTTCCGCTGCTTTCGCAGCACGGTTTCAAGCAGCGGATGGCGCGCTTCGCGCAGCAGCAGCCGCCTCCGGTCGTGGCCGAAGCGCGGAATGGTGGCGTTGTAATCTCTTGCGAAAGCGGCTTTCGCGAAGACGCAATCGAACTCCGCCAGCGCTTCCGCCGTCTCGGCGATTTCCTCGCTGTGCTCGCGCAGCGCATTAGTAATCTCAGCCAGGATGCGCTCTATCTCGCGCAGCTCGTCTTCGCGCAGGCGCACTAGCTGGTTATTCAGCCCGATGGTTTCCAGCGGTTCGACGAACAGCGTCCGGCCCGTCCCGCTCGAACCGTGTATTACGCCGTCCACGCGGCCCTTCTGCCCCGCCACGATCGGCACCACGTACCGGTCTTCGCGGATCGTGACAAAGTCTTCCTGCAAAGTGCCGTCGCTGCGATGCGCGCGCAGAAATCGCTCCAGCGATTGCTGGATGTTCTTCTGTTGACGCTCGATGTCCCGGCGTATCCGCCCAAGCGCCACGCTCGCGGAATCCGCCAGGCTCCCGTCCGGGAGAAATGCCTTCTGATAACGGCGCGTTAGCTCGCGCAGATCGGCCAGGCGCAAGGCTCTCTGCGCGAGCCGCTGATAACGCTCCCGCACGGCGAGCAGGATGCCGCGATATTCCCCCGCGATCGCGAGCGTGTGGAACAAGGCCAGAATCTCACGCCCGTCGAGCGACGCGCCTTCGACCGGCAATACGCGCAGCGAAGAGGTGATTTCCGGAAGCTGATCGAAGCGCAGCCGGATGGCGGCGCCTCGCACCGTCTCCTGGGCGCCTGCGAGTTCGCGCAAGTAAGCAATCGCTTCGCCCGCCTCCGCCAGATCCGCTTCAATCGAAAAACGATCGTGCTGCGGCTCCAGCGCCTCCATCAGCGCACGCCCGGCGCTGCTGCCTGCGTAGCCCGCCAGCAGTTCTTTCAGATCCTCGAATTGAAGAAGGCCAGTGCTGCTGAACGGCATCTGCTTAGGGTCGTGTAACAAACGGGTGAGTGGCGGGCCGGGTACAGCAAGCTTCGATCACCTCGCGCGTGCCTTCCGTCATGCGCAGCGTCGCGAGCGAGCCCACCGGGAACCACTCGACTTGAGCCGAGTCGTCGCCCGCCCGCCGCTCGCCGCCCGTGACCGTGCAATAGAAATCCACCAGCACGTAGTGATATTCGCACGCGCCGGCGCCGTCCGGCATGATGCGCTCAAACACCGTCGCGATCGAATCCACCCGAACGTGCAAGCCGGTCTCTTCCCACACCTCGCGCACCAGCGCGTCCTCCAGCCGCTCGCCGGTTTCGACCGCTCCTCCCGGCAAGGACCAATAGCCCGCCAGCGGCTCCCGCCCGCGCTCGACCAGCAGCACCCGGCCTTCCTCGAGAATCAATGCGCCTACGCCCAACACCGGACGAGCCGGATACCGACGCCCATTTGCACTCAACCCAGCGCCGCCAAAACTTCTTCCGCGTGGCCCTCGACCTTGACCTTGGGGAAGATCTTTCGGATCTTGCCGTCGGCGCCGATCACGAACGTCGTGCGCTCGATGCCCATGTACTTCTTGCCGTACATGCTCTTTTCCTTCCAAACCCCATACGCTTCCGCCGCCTGGTGATCCACGTCCGCCAAGAGTATAAATGGCAGGGCGAACTTGTCCTTGAACTTAGCTTGGGCCTTAGACACATCGGGCGAAACCCCCACGATCACCGTATTGGCTTTGGTGAACTGCTTGGAATTGTCGCGGAAGGCGCAAGCCTCCTTGGTGCATCCGGGCGTGTCTGCTTTGGGGTAGAAGTACAGGACTACATTCTTCCCTTTCAGGCTGGAGAGCTGAAAGTGTTCGCCAGAATCCGTATCGAGCGAAATGTCGGGCGCAGAATCGCCTTCTTGGGGGTGAGTCATACGCCGTAAAGATGACGGCCGGCGCGGTGAGGCTACAAATTACGCGGCCGCCCTGGCTTCCACAAAACTTAGCGGCAGGCCTTAAAAAAACTTGACAATAATACGCGCATATCATATGATGGGGTTGTATCCAGATGATGGATAGGAGGACAACACAAATGCCAATGATTCGTTACAACCCCTTCGGAACCGAGACCGAGGATTTCCCCGCTGGTCTCCGCCTCTTCCAGGATTCTTTGTCGCGGCTGTTCAGTGAGCCGGCTTCGCGCCCCTGGGCGCCCGCAGTCGATATCTTCGAGACCGAGAACGATTTGGTCCTGAAGGCCGACGTGCCCGAAATCGACCCCAAGAATGTCGGGATCCAGATTGAGAACGGAACGCTCACCCTCAAGGGCGAACGCAAGTTCGAAGAGCAGAAGAACGGCAAGGGCTTCCACCGGATCGAGCGTAGCTACGGTTCCTTTGTGCGGGCATTCAGCTTGCCGGAGACCGTCGAGACCGATAAAGTGAAGGCCGACTACAAAAACGGCGTGCTGACCATCACGCTTCCCAAGAAGGAAGTGGCCAAGCCGAAGACCGTCAACGTCGAAATCAGCAACAACTAAACAACAGATCTGTTCAGTAACCGCACTTGCAGGCGCGGAGTTGGGCCGTACCCTACGGTCTACCTCCGCGCCTTTTTGCTGCAAAAAGAGCCGCCTTCCGCAACTATGTAGGTGGAGGGTATTTTATCTGGCTTGCGGGTTGCGGGCACTCACAGTTGGCTTCCTTTCATTTCTGTTGGCGGCCAATTGCGGCGCCTATTCGGTTCTGTCCCACGAAGCCCTGGTCGACGCGCTGTGGGACATCAAGTTCAAGCCGGCGTTGCTCTCCCGCTATCCCAACGCTACGCCCGAGCAATTGAAGGAGGCGCACGGCTACGCGTACGGCGGCGCCATCATTCAAGATCTCGGCTACTATCCGCACGGCAGTAAGCAGTTCAGCGACCTCACCCATTACGTGCGCACGGGCGATTTTATCCTCGCGCTCATCCATGAATCGCGCAGCCTGAATGATCTGGCCTTTGCCTTGGGCGCCCTATCGCACTACGTGTCGGACGTGGACGGACACCGCTTGGCCACCAACGTCGGCGAGCCCGTTCTGTATCCGCGGCTGCAACGCAAGTATGGCAACTTCATCACCTACGAAGACGATCCAGCCGGGCATCTGAAGACCGAGTTCGGTTTCGATGTCCTCGAGGTCGCAAAGGGCAACTTTGCGCCCCAAGCGTATCACGATTTCATCGGGTTCTACGTGGCCGAGCCGCTGGTCCAGAGGGCCTTTCACGATACCTATGGCGTCGATGTGCAGGATCTGTTCACAGACTTCCATACAGCGATCGAATCGTTCCGGCGAGCGGTAAGCAAGACCATTCCCATGGCGACTCGCGTGGCCTGGGCCTCGCGCCGGGACGAGATTGAACATTCGCAGCCCGGCATCACCCGGGCCCGCTACATTTACATCATGAGCCGCTCGAGTTATGAGCGGAACTGGGGCAAGCAGTATGACCGCCCGACGCTCGGCGACCGGTTTCTCGCGTTGCTCGTCAAGCTGCTGCCGCCCATTGGCCCGCTGCGCGACCTGAAGCTGAAGATGCCCACCGCGCCGGTGGAGAAGCTGTTCATGGACAGCTTTGACAGATCGGCCAAGCAATTGAGCGCGCAAGTCGGTCCGGCGATGGATGGCAGCTTGCATCTCGAAAATAAGAACTACGATGTTGGCGTGGTGACGCCCGCCGGAGCCTACCGTCTCGATGACAATGTCCAGGCATATTGGCTGGGACTGCTCGCCGCGAAGCATTTCGCGACCGTAACGCCCGCCATCCGGAGCGAATTACTGAACTATTACAGCGACCTGAATGCACCGATCGCCACCAAGAAAGACAAAAACAAATGGCGGCAACTGGTAGCGGAACTGCGCGAGCTCAAAGCCGCGCGTGGGGCGGACCTCCCGGTCCGCGTCGGACGTCTCGTCCGGCCTTCTCGAAATTAGTGCGAAGGTTCTTTTCTCTCCATCAGGCACACGCCGGACCACATAATGGGCAGCCTCCAGGGCTGCGGCGGCTCAGCGTAACTGGCGGTAAATCCTCGCAGCTCTTCCGGTGCTCGGCCGGTTTCGACGGCCGTTTGCAAAATGGATCGGATCTCGACGGGCGTCCACCCGTAGGGTTCGAAGAACTCAGGCCCCTCCGGCGGGGCGAATTGAAAGGGAGCTCCCGCACCGGCCGTGTGCTGGCCGGTAGTCTGTTGCAGAAAGGCGAACAGGGATGGGGAAGCCAGGTCGAGTAGCCAATCGGCAAACTTCGGCTGCTCGAACAAGTCCTCGGCAAGTGCGGCATTTTCCTCCGCCGTGAGGTAAATGAGTAGTCCTTCCGTAAGCACGAGCGCCCGCTTCGCCTGGTTGCCCAGCCGCGTAAATAGGCCACGCCGAGCGGCTACATTGTTCAAATCGAGACTGATCCGTTCGAGCGCGCAGACCGGCTTCTTATTCGCCAAAATCTCTTGTTTATAGGCGTTCAGATGCGGCAAGTCCACCTCCACCCATCGCAGCCCGGCAGGCAGGGCCATGCGATATGGGCGCGCGTCCAGTCCCGCGGCGAGGTTGAGAACAAGATCGACACCATCTTTCACCTGCGCGGTGATAATACGGTCGAACAGGTACGTTCGCATCACCCAGGCCCACGAGTGCTCGCCGGCGTGCTCCAGGGTGTCGGTGATTTGCTCACCGCGCGCTCCTGCCAGCACTTCCGCAAACGGGTCGCGAAACAAAGCATCCTTCCGCTCCGTCTCCCGCGCGCGGAACACGGCCGCCCATCGCGCCGTGTCCGAAATATCTTGCATCAGAGGCTCGGAAGGGCCTGCTTGATTCATCTAAGCTTATTATTCCGCGGTCGTAGCGCATCGATTAAAATCAATGCAAGACGCCATCGTTGAACGATCTGGAGTGAAAGCCATGTCAAAGATCCTCGAAGAAGTTCTGAACGCGAATGAAACCTATGCCGAGACGTTCGGGCAGAAATCGAAACTTTCGAGCCCGCCCGCGCGGCGGTTCGCCATCCTAACCTGCATGGATGCGCGGCTCGACCCGGCCAAGTTCGCCGGCTTGGCCGAAGGTGACGCGCACGTGATCCGCAACGCAGGGGGCCGGGCGAGCGACGACGCCATTCGTTCGCTTGTCATCTCCTACAAGCTGCTAGGCACAAAAGAGTGGTTCGTTATACACCACACTGGTTGCGGAATGCTCACGTTTACCAATGACATCATGCACGATCTCTTATCGAAGAGCCTCGAAACCGCGGTCGTCGAGGACGGCCGTTGGAAGGATATTGGAAGCGGCGGAGGCTCTTCCGCCGGCCAGCACATAGACTGGCTTACGATTCAGGATCTTCAAAAGAGCGTCGTGGCGGATGTAACTAGAATCCGTACTCATCCCTTGGTTCCGGCTACTATTCCAATCTATGGCTACCTCTACGACGTAACTTCGGGCAAGCTTATCGAGGTGCCCGAGGCTACCCGCGCTGGCGAAGCAGAAGCGCAAGCACGCGCAGCTAAGAACTGAGCGCCACTTACCGCACCTGCTGAAACGGCGTAGCATCACGCGCATATGGCACAAGGTTAGGCGGAGTTGTGTCCGGTTCTAGCAGCCAGGCAGAACGGTCACGATAGTAGCGCAATAAGTTTTCGTTCTCTGCGCCCAGGTCGTGAGCCCAAACAGTGCGCGCCTGGTCGATATCGCTGGCATTGTGAACCCATTCCTGAAACATATGGCGCGGGCCGTAGCGAACGAAAACGAGCTGCTTGCCAGGTAAACGTGCAAGCTGGTCGTTGATTTGTATCCGGCCTTGCGGATCGCCGTAATTGAGGAAGTCCCAGGTTTCGTAGCGGCTCAATGCGGCCAGCGCATCCTCATTGCCGTCAGCGTGCACGCCGTACCAGAATAGAAACTGGGCGGCACACAGGCATAGGATGATGGTGCCAGCTTCCAGATGCAGTAAGTGAATCCGATTCAGGCGTTCGAGCCCCACGACGCTGGCGAGCATAAAAAGGCAAGTAACAGCCGCGATGTAATGTGGATAGAAGTAAGGGAAAAAGTTAGTACCGAGCGCGAAGAGCAGCAACGTCAGGGCCATCCAGGCGAAGCGCCATTGGCGAAGAGAAACAAGAAAAGCCGCCGCGGCTAAGTAAAGCGGAGCCAAAAAGAAAAAGCGATAGAAACGAATGCGAAAGAATAGGCGGCCGAAGTAACTCGCGATTGTATCGCCGGTATCGCCGTGAATGGCAGTTTCTGCCTTGTAGTCGAGCTCCTGTTCGGAGTTGAGCGGCCGGTGCGGAATCGGATTGGGTTGGAAGGTAAAGGTTGCCGGGATCCCATACTCATAGCGGTAGAGCATGTAAGGCAGCGTGGTCCAGCTATGAGTAACTGCCTTGTTCTGCACCAGCACGATTCCGCCCGCGGCGCATAGAATCGCTGCGCTCACCGCGAAGGGCCGGAGTGCGCCCCGGTTGCGGAGCAGTGCAGGAATCAAAAACAGCAGCGTGCTCGCGAGCAGAAGGAAAAATTCGAAGGGACGCGTGAGCAGTTGGAGCGCAAGCCCAAGTCCCAAAAGCGCTCCGTGGAAATTGCGCCGCTGTTCTACGAGCCGCGGCAGGGCGCCGAAGACCAGGCAGCCTGCGATTGCCGAGACCGCGCCGCCCCAATAGCAGTTCATCCAGTAACAAAGCGGCCCGAATTCCATCACCGCCAGCAGGCCGCCGATAAGCGCCCAACCGGGCGTGGTCCAGGCGCGCAGCATCCAATAGCAGAGC
>Ga0210385_10002464_pt1 | contig 11185 bp, 13 predicted proteins | sample IncBWH26OmetaG_FD_160107 | JGI IMG/M metagenome (GOLD analysis project Ga0210385, IMG submission 160107) | Forest soil microbial communities from Barre Woods Harvard Forest LTER site, Petersham, Massachusetts, United States - Inc-BW-H-26-O ... | reverse complement strand
GAAGAACAAATTGCCAGCCGTGTGCGGCCGTTTGCTGCACGGAACAGGGCGGCCGCAGGAGGGCTGGATGACTGGGAATCATAAAGCAGGAATTGTTCTTCAGCCCCGCGATCACCGGCTGCTCGAAGCCGTCGGCCAGATGCGGCTCATCGATCGTGAGATGAGCAAAGTCATTCTCAAGCTTGCGGCAACCAGGAATACCAATAAGCGCTTGCTTGAATTGACCCGCGCCGGTTTGCTCCAACAGTACTTTGTCGGCACCGTGGGCGGCGGACGCAAAGCTATCTACGCGCTCTCAGAAAAAGCCGCGGCGCTTACGAATTCCGAGTTTCGGCCCCTCAAGCGCCGGGCCGGAGAGAATCTCGTGGGCGATCTGTTCGTTCACCATCAACTGCAAGTCAACGCGATTTTCCTCTTGGTCCGCTTCCAAGAAATCCCGGTTGCCGGCGTTCAATGTCTGCGCTGGTTGAGCTTTCAGGAGCGGCCCTTCCGCAATGCTGCCGTAATTCCGGACGGGTATTTCGAACTGGCAAGCTCAAGCGGAATTCGCGCCATGTTTCTTGAAGTTGACCGGGGAACAGAAACGCTGGGCATCTGGCAAAAGAAAATCCGCCAGTACTTGCAGCTCGCCGTTTCAGGCGAGTTCCCACAGAAGTTTCAGCAGCAGCAGTTCCGGGTTCTTGTTCTGACCAATTCCGAGCGACGGCTGCGCAATATCCGCGCGCTTATCGCCAAGGCCACTGACAAAGTGTTTTGGCTTTCTACCTTTGAGCTCCTTCATCGTGAAGGCTTCTGGTCTCCCGTCTGGTTTCGACCGGCAGGCGATCAGTGCAGGTCCCTTCTTTGAAACTTATGCGCTATTGCAATTTTTGTCACCGCATGACCACGGGCCAGCCGCTGTTCTGCAACTTCTGCGGCCATTCCTACGACGTGAAGCTGTGCCCTGCCCGGCACGTCAACCCGCGGGTCGCGACCGTATGTTCGCAGTGCGGCTCACACGATCTAAGCACGCCCGAGCCGCCCTCGTCGCTGGCCAAGCGAACGCTCTTTCTCTTTCTCCGGGTTCTTCCTGGGTTCTTACTGCTGCTGATCACGACTGCTTTCTTTTTGGCACTTGTAAGAGCTTTTCTGCAAAGCCCTGCCTTGCAGGCTCAGCTGTTTTTCATCGGATTGTTCCTCGGTGGCTTGTGGTGGCTCTATCTGCAGATTCCAGCCTTCATTCGAAACCGTATCGGAAGGCATGGCACGAAGCGGAAGAAGGGCGGACATGAAGGGCATTGATATGCGGCAACGAATGAGTATGGACAGGGGCCATATAGTCGGGAATCGGCGAGGGCGGAAAGTGCCCGTGGATTGGCCGTTTCTGGCCCGCAAAGTGGGTCCAGTGCAGGCCCCACCATTGGCCCCGGCGGTGGACCCGGCCAGCGACGGCACAGCTTCCCGTGAAGCGGCAGGCCGGCTCGGCGCTCCCCTCGGCATCGCCGAAACCGCGAGACTCATTGGCTGCTCGCCATGGACCGTAAGACAGACGCTCATCCCTCAAGGGTTGCCTGTTTTCCGGTCCGCGGCCAGCGGCAAATTGATCTTCTACACGAATCAGGTTGTGCGCTGGATCGAACGAAAACAAGAAGGAGGTTTGTAATCACATTGGGTTTATGGAAACGAGGGAATGTCTACTGGGCTTACTTCTACGTGGATGGCGTCCGCCGCCAACAGTCCACCGGCACCACTAACCGGCGAAAGGCCGAAACGATTCTGCAAAGGCTCAAGGAGGAGGCCAACGATCGGCGCTTTCAGGTCGTCGAGATGGACCCGAATATCACGTTCGGCGAAATCGCGGCGCGGTTTGTCGGCAGCGGCATAGCGCGGCCGCATCATCTGTATCACCTCAAGATCCTGCTGCCGTACTTTGAAGGTTATCCGGTCCTGCAAATCACCAAGAATCTGGCAGCCGAGTACCGCAGGAGCCGCATGCGGCACAAGAAGATCAAGGACGCCACGGTCAACCGGGATCTCAGCGCCCTTCGCCATCTTCTTTATTGGGCCGTCGATGAGAATTTGATCGCTGCCAACCCGCTGGCCCGCCTTCGCATGGAGCGGGAGCGGAAAATCAGGCGGCAGGTTATAAGCCTCCACGAAGAGGCACAGCTGCTTGGGGCCGCACCTGAACACCTCAGGCGCATCATCATCGCCGCCCTCGATACCGGCATGCGCCGGGGCGAGATCACGCACCAGCTCTGGGAAGACATTGATCTTTCCCGCAGGCTGCTGTTTGTGACCAAATCGAAAACTCCCGAAGGAGAAATGCGGGAGATTCCCCTGACCTGCAGGCTGGCCGAACTGCTCAGGAGTATTGAGCAGCCATCAGGCTTGGTCTTTACCTACCGTGAGGAAGCGGTCTGCATCATCAAGCGGTCGTGGAAAAGCGCGCTAAGGCGAGCCGGAGTCCGTCCGATGCGCTTCCACGATCTCCGCCATGCCTTTAACACCAGGCTGATGGAAGCCGGCGTCATTCAGGAAGTCCGGATGGCGCTCATGGGCCACTCCTCAGGCAACTCGATCCACTCCGTCTACACCCACGTCGAACTGCCGATCAAGCGCGATGCCATTGTTCGGCTCCAGGCGTGGGTCAAAAACCAACCATCCCAAAAACAAATACAAGGAGGCAACAATGCCAGCACCGAAAATCCCTGAACCACCTTCAGGTAAACCAGCGATCAAAGACACCGAACGAAAGCCGTGGAAAAAGAAAACTCCGGTCGAAGTCGTCTTAGACCAGGAGAAGAAGCTTCGGCAGGAAATCGCCGACACGGAAAAGGAGTTGCAACAGAAACGCGTACAACTTCAGAAGTTCGAACAGGCGCGCAAGATTTTTGAGGGGAGCTAATTGTCGAATAACTGCCTTCCGGACGACTCGCCCTTTCTTCCCTTCCTCTGCCTTGAAATTCAATGAAACTGTGACGGAAGAACTGCGCGCTCGCCTGCCGCCTTTGTACGCGCAGGAGCGGGAAACCGATCCTGTGGTACACGCCAAATTCTTTACGCCTGATTCGAACTGGACCTGGTGGGTCACGGAAGGACAGACCGAAAGCGACGATTTTCGCTTCTTCGGCTTTGTCCAAGGCTTTGAGGCCGAATGGGGCTACTTTCTCCTTTCCGAACTCGAGTCTGCCCGCGGTCCGCTCGGCCTGCCCATCGAACGCGACCTGTATTTTGCGCCCGGCCGGTTTACGGACGTGGTGCCTGGGCAGGATGTATAACCATCCGGCATCCCCGCCCTGGTCATTCTTGATCAGGGCCTTTTCGTATTGGCCGCACTTGATTCGCCTACTTACACCCACTCGCTTTACTTATTGGTGAGAGCAAGAGGCTCTCAAATTCCAATAAGTGAAAGGACACCAGAAGTTATGAAGAAGTTGTCGGTCGTCATTGCCGGAAGCGGGCAGATTCGCGATGTCGAAATCCAGCCCGGAACCACGGCAGGGGACGTATTGCACCAGCTCAGCATCCCTGAGTATTTGCTGAGTAAAGGGCCAAACGAGCCGTTTTTTGCGAGTCGCGAAACCATCTACGACAAGGTCGAAGACGGCAGCAAGATTTTCGCCTCCACCAAAGCCGAGGTCGGAACCGGGGCATGAACTTGAGAATCCTTCAAACACGGCAAGCTCCCGAAGCCCTGCGCCAGCTCTGGCACAGGTTTCGGGGGCCCGCCCCCGCAGTTACCGTCAAACGCCAGCAGATTCCCTACTGGCAAGAGCGCGGCTGGACCCGGCACGGTAACCGCTATACCGGCAATTACCAGACTCCCTGGGGAGCCTTCCAGGGCTATGCCGAGCAACACGGCTCATCCTTTTTCCGCTTTTATATCCTGCACCCGCCCCAGCAGCTGTCGCGGGATCGGCACTGGACCTGCTTCATCTTCCGTGGTGGGGGCGCCTACGAGATTCACCTGTCGCGGCAACCGGCCGATGTGGGCTCCGGGATTCTGACCATCGAGCGGCTTTTGACCGAAGCCTTTCAGCAGTCGTGAGGGAAGCAATGAATAGCCGACTTACCATCTCACAACCGACGCCGCTTGCCACCAAGCGAGCCGCTCTTCTTCTCAGGCGTAATCGCCTAGTGGACAGCTTCGTGCAAGCCGCCAGCACTCGCAGCAAACTCGGGGGCTTTTACCGGGAAATCAGGCACACCAATGAACTCATCGAGACGCTCGATCAGATCGCGGCCACTATGCAGGCCAGAGCGCATTCCGGCGTACCTCGGTTTGTCATCAGTTCTTTTTTCTTGCATGAGTGCTTTAGAAAGCTGACTGCTGACCAAAGCGAAGAGTTCGCCTTCATCACCGGCGTGGAGGTAGGCGGCGCACTCGTGCTCGACCAACTCATCGAGCTCGAGCACGACAGACGCACCCACCTCGGCGTGACGGCTAATGCTGGCTTTACGCACCGGCTGCTCATTCGGCTGGAACTATTCGGTCACCGTCTTCTGGCTCATTTCCACAGCCATCCGGGCCGAGGGCCGGAATCGACCCATCCGTCCGGCATTGACGAAAAGTTTCAGCAGCGCCTGGAGAGTGCCGGCCACCAAGCTGTCGCCGCCATCTTCAGCCGTGACGGATTTGTCCGGTTCTTTCGCATGGACGGCAAGTTCGAGATCGAAGTATTCGGGGAAGGAGTTAAGCAGCATGAAGCTCACATTTTCAAAATCACCACAGTCGATTAGACTTTCGGGCAAACGCATTCCCGGTGCCGAGGACCGGCACCGCGGTATTCCCGGTTGGGACCACGACAAATATTCCAAAGCCCACGTTCTTTGCATCGGAGCAGGCGGGCTGATTAGCAACGTTGCGCCCACGCTCTGCCGCAAAGGTATCGGAGGGATCACGCTCCTCGACGACGATATTGTCGAGCCGAGTAATCTGAACCGCCAACGCTTCTATACAAAGGATGTCGGCAAGAACAAGGCAATCGCACTCGCTAGGAATCTGCAGCCGGAATGCATCGGGGCAACGGAGATCCGCGGGTATCCCTTGCTGCTCGAAGAAGCGATTTCCTCTCCATATGTCGCCTGCGATATTGTGATCTGCGGCGTGGATAACAATCCCGGCCGCCTTCTGGCGAGCTCGTTTTTCCGGCCAAGGCAGGTACCCGTTATCTTCACGGCCGTTAGCCGTGACGCCGATCACGGGTACATCTTTGTACAGGATAGCGACGGTCCCTGCATCGCGTGCCTCTTCCCGGATATGGTAAATGACGACCGTTTTCCATGTCCGGGGACACCTGCTATAGCGGATATCCTGCAAGCGGTGGGCGCCTTCGCGGTCTACGCCGTCGATACGCTGCTCATGAAGCGGCCGCGGGCATGGAATTATCGCCGACTCAGCGTCTCCGGTCCGGGCCTCGATGGCGGCTCGATTGTTGCGCAGAGAGAGGGCTGTGAATTATGCAGACGCGGTGTCAAATAACGCGCGCCCGGGTTCAGCCGATCTGTGCCGGTCTGCCGGATCCTAATCCGCACCTACTCCGCATAATTAGGGATTGGGCGCGAAAGCGTGGTCGGCATTTTCCCGCGAGTTGGGAGATGAGCCGACCCGATCAACGGTTTGCCCAGTTTTGCGCCGATGTTCATCAGCAGGCGCAGCATACGCCCGTGGAGTTCCGGACACACGAAAGCTATCGAGCGCTCATCGCGGATATCAACGAACAGTTCGACCTCTTGTCAGAAGCAGGTTACACCATCTTGATCTGGCACGGCGACGGACAACCGTACCGGAACAGCCAGGAAATGCGATTAGACGTTTGCCGTAACCGCCGGCTCTTCGTATATCCGACGAGCGAGATGTCGCGAGACCATCCGCTCGCACAACGCACGGAGTCTGGCTGGTACTTGAACGATATTTTTCGTGCGGTCCACGATGTCGTCGGGCACGCTGCGACCGGATTTCAGTTCGGCCCCATTGGTGAAGAAAATGCCTTCCGATTTCACGCGACGGTTCAGAGCGCCGCATCACTTCCCGCACTTGCGGCTGAAACGCGATTGCAAAACTGCTGGGTGAATTTCGGCGCCTACCTTCGCGATGCTCAGGGCAGGCTGATCCCTCCTGGCGAATTAGGATATGTTCCGCCCCCCGCTCGGCCTTACGCGGCCCAGAAGGCGTTCTCGCCCGTCGCAGCGACAATCGATTGCGCCCTCTGGAAGGCAAGAGGCTATTGAGCAGCGTTTACCGCTGGCGTGTGCCGTCAGTCCGCGCGACTGGATAATAACCCGGCCAGAGCTGTTGGGTGGCGGTTCTACCGCTATAACAAAATCCAGGTCGTCTTTACGGCCCGTGAGCGCGGACGCCGACACTGATCTTTTCGTACAGGAAGAGGGCCGGCCCATGTTGAGCTGCCTTTCCTCCATGTTGATGGATGACGCCCATTTTCCGTCTCCTGCAACACCGGCGATGAGCGATGTCTTGGGGGCTGTCGGTGCATTTACGGCCTATGTGCTCGATTCGATTTTGACCGTTCGCCCGCGCGTTTCGAGGGGGCGTGTGTCTCACGGCTCGTGAGATATGTGACCGAGTACATTGATTTTTTCAAGACGATTTTGCTCGTGACTGTCCTTTGCGGTCTCGGGTTGTAAGCGCAAGGAATCACTTGCCTGAATCGGACCAGCGAAACATATAGAAATCGTTCACACTATGATCTCGGAGGGCTATCAGGGAACCATCCGGCAGCAAACTAAACCATCGTCCATAGCTGGACGGGGTTCCGAGCTTGGCAATGTCCAGGAGCGGCTCGACCCGCGAAGCGTCCCGAGCGATTCTGATGAGGGAACTCGAGTTGGGGGAGGTAAGCGCACAATAGATCCAGCGGCCATCTCGAGACCAGATTGGGTAGACTACTCGCTGATTCAAAACCTTGCGCCATGTCCGGGAAATAAAGTTGTATATAAGAAGATTTTGAGTGTCAGCTTCGACGGCGGCCATTTCGGTCCCATTCGGCGAGAAGGTCGGTTCGTATGCACCCGTTCCATAGGTGATCGTATCCAGACGGCGGTTCCGCGTATCGTAAACCCGAATTTGGCGTGCATTCGCGTCCGGATCCGGAATTGTCGGGATTCCGCCGAAAGCGATCAGGTTGCCATCGGGAGACCAAGCCGGGTCAATCTGATTGGGGCCCTGCGGGTAGACTTCCTCCGCCTTTCCGGTTTTCCAATCCGCTAAACAGACACGCCACGGTTGACCAGGCAGCCGACGTGAGAATGCCACGCGATGACCCTCCGGTGACCATTTAGGCGAGACCGCCTGGGCAGGTGGGACGACGATACGTTTCTCTTCTCCGGTTTCAAGTTGTTTAAGAATAAGTTCACTGCCAGGAATAGTCGAGATTGCCAAGAACTTCTGGTCCGGGGCAAAGTCAAGGGCTCCACTCTCATCTGGAAGCACAACCGAATAGTTTCCGCTTGTGAGGTCGACAACAACCGCCTCTACCCGTGCCGTGATGCCGCGCGCAAAGATCTCCTGCCCGGTCAGGCTTAGGCTTGGGCTGCGAAAACCCTTGATGAGCGAAGCGGGTTTGCCGCTGGCTAACTTCGGCCAGCGGTCTTCGCTTGCCACCCACAGCTGAGTATCGTCACCCTTCTTTGTCTGGAAAACGTACGAACCGCCCTCTGGTGTCCAGGACCCGCAGCAGGGATTCGTGATTTGCGGATCGCCAGCGAAGACTTGCCTGAGCGCCCCTTTCTCCACCTGTACCTCCCAGAGCTTCCGAATTTGGCTTCGCGGCGCATTTTCTGTAAAGCGGATCCGTGCGCCGTCCGGGCTCCAACGCGGCCACCATATCGACCCCGATACGCGTGCCAGAATTCGGGTAATTGCGCCGTTTTTATCAACGAGCAGCAGGTCGTGTTCCGACGAAATGGCGAACGTACCCCCCGAAGGCGACCATGCGCCATCGAACCCAACGACAGCACCTAACCGGCGTGTGCTCCAATTGGTTGTGTCTGCAATATAAAGCGGTCCAAGCTGGTCGAACTCACCTGAAACGCTCCTTAACAGAAGGTATCGCTTGTCCGGGGAGAGGCCGCAGGCATACGGGTTGGGAACGTCCAGTGGCAGTACGGTTTCCGCAGAATCGTCCAGGCGCTTGCGAATGACGAAGTAACGGCCAGCTTCTGTTTCCGTGAAATAACCCCAAGAGCCGTCGCTGAGAAAGGGTGCTTGCTTGGCGCGTCGTGACGCCGTAATTCGCTCCGCTCGGCCCAGGTGTCGAGCCCTTGGATGCGACACTCGAATAAGAATGACCAGGGCCACGGCTATGGCGCTCACAATGGCGAGTAGCGACGACCATCCCAGTCGGTGAGGCGGACGGCTGGCGACATGAGGGATGGGGATCGGCACTTCCGCATTCTGTGGTGGTTCAAAAAAGTGGCTGTTTAGCTGATAGCCGACGCCCGGAAAGGTGCGAATCACGTCCTTGCTCCCGAAAGCGGCCCTGATTGTGCTGATGTGCTGGGCAATTGCATTGTCCTCAACGTGTGGTCGCGCCCAGACTTTTTCTGCAAGGTCTCGTTTTGTGAGCCGCTGGTTGCGGTTCGATACCAGGCAGAGAAATAAATCTAGGGCGCGGCCCGAAAGCTGGATTTCTTCATTGCCTCGCGTAATCCGGCCACTGCCTCTATCCATTCGGGTCTCGCCGATGACTATCTCACCTCGTTCAGCGGGTGGTTGGTACCGCTCCATTGCAAAAGTACTATTCGCCTCGCTTTTCACTGCAAATTCAGAAAATTTCAGACCGATTCAGGTGCAACTCGGGTATTTTAACCCGAGGCGTACCTGAGAATGAATAGAAAATTCGCTCTGCTGCTCGTTCTGTCTGGGGCGGTCAATGTGGCGGTCGGCCAGACATTCGTCACAACCGGCACACTGCACGAGGACCGATTCGCGCACACCGCGACGCTCCTTTCAGACGGAACTGTCTTGGTTGCTGGGGGAACTACATTTTTCGGGCCAACAGCAACAGCTGAGATGTACAACCCGGATACGGGGGAGTGGAGCTACGCCTCGGGTAAGTTGAATACAGCCCGGACAGGCCATGCAGCGGTGCGGCTTGACGACGGAAAGGTGCTGATCATCGGCGGCTCGGATCAAGCAAGTAATCCACTCAGTAGCGTGGAGTTGTTTGATCCCGAGACCGAAACCTTCCGCTTGATGGCATCACTCCCAAATTCGCTGAGTTCTGGTCAGGCATTTAACGTGGGTAATGACAAAGTGGTCTTTATTCAGCGCAACGGCCAAGGTTCCGGCGTAGCGATATTCGATTATTCTAGCAACAGCTGGAAACCGGGAGCTACTGTCCCAAAGGGCGGCCAATCACCGGCAATGACAATGCTGGCGAACGGAAACATTTTCGTTTGCGGCGGGTGGGACGAGGCCAGTGATGTTGAGATCTACAATCCATCCGGCGACAGCTGGACGAGCCTAGCGCCGATGGCCCAAGGCCGTACATCGCCCATTGCAACAGCACTAAGCAACGGTAACGTTTTCATTACCTCTGGTTTCGCGGAAGGGACTGACGGAGCCTACGCTCTTTCTTCGACCGAAATTTACAATCCCAATTCATCCCCCAACGGGGCCAGTGTACTTGGACCGACTCTTCCTCAACCCGGTCCCCTGGGCAGCGGTTTGGCAAATGCACTGATGCCGAGTGGAAAGGTTCTGATCACTGGCGGCGGATACTCGCCAAGCTATGGTGCGGTAAATGTGCCGTTAGCACAGGCAGCAATATACGATCCTGCGTCAAACATCATAACCGCAGTTGGACCGATGAACGTCAGTCGGCAGAACCATACGGCAATCGCTTTGACAAACGGAAATGTGCTGTTAGTCGGGGGCATAACCGATCAGGGATACGGAAGCGTTACGAGCGCCGGTATCACCGCAGTCTGCGAATTGCTCGGAAACGCTCCAACTCCCCAGCAACCCGGGGAGTTCGTGAGTACGGGCACCTTGGCAACTGCTCTCATCGGACAACAGGCGACAACGTTAACCAACGGAACTGTGCTGCTGACCGGTGGGGGCGCCGGACAGGACTCTGCTACGACCGCAACAGCACAGATCTACAATCCCGCATCGGCAAGTTTCCGATACACGAAAGACAACATGACGACCCCGCGAACTGGGCACACGTCGTCCCTGCTTCCCGATGGGCGCGTTCTTATCGCTGGCGGCTCAAACGGCAACCCAGACACAGGTGGCTGTCTTTCGTCCACGGAAATTTACGACCCTGTCGCCGACACATTTACGGCAGCTGCGCCCATGAACTACTGCCGGCATGGGCATCAGGCAGTAACGTTGTCAGACGGCCGGATTATGGTGATCAGCGGCTACTCGGAGACGAGTTCGCCGATCGTTACGAACACGGTCGAGATTTTCGACCCAAAGGCCGCGGCGTGGACGGTTGTGGCTCCCCTACCTTCTGGACGGGCAAGTTTTGCCGCGACACGACTGCTGGACGGCAACGTGCTTATCTCTGGCGGATACTGGGCAACCGATGCTAATGGCTTGCAGGCAATCTATGTATATAACCTCACTACTAACACCTGGACGTCGATGGCTCCGATGCTTGCTCCGCGCGAGAACCACATCGCGATAACTCTACCAACAGGAAAAGTTCTTATGGTAGGTGGCAATGACGGTACCGCTGCGATTGGCTTTAGCGAGCTCTATGACACATCTGCCAAGCCTAGCGGAAACAGCACCGTTGCAGGCGGTATTTCCGTCGGTGGATGGGCTGCCAATGCCGTTTTGCTGCTTGACGGAAACGTCTGGTCAGCCGGCGGTTACTCACAGTTGTTAGCGTACTCCTCTAGCGGTTATGAGGTGTGCTCAGCCGGCCTCCCGACAGCTCAGGTCTATAACTACCTAACAAACTCCTGGACAGATTTCTCGTCAATGCAAATTAGCCGTTTCAACGCTTCCGCCTCCCTTCTGCCTTCAGGACAAGTACTGGTGGCAGGCGGGTTTGAACAAACATGCCCCGATGGCGGTCAAACCGTTCTTTCGGAAGCCGAGCTGTGGCAGGAATCAACGGGGACGGGCACGATCGACGCATCAACGAATCTTGCCTCCGCCACCTTCACAATCACAGGTCCTGCAACCTATAACGGAACCGGCAAGTTCTTCACTCAAACCAACGCG
>Ga0210385_10002461_pt1 | contig 11192 bp, 10 predicted proteins | sample IncBWH26OmetaG_FD_160107 | JGI IMG/M metagenome (GOLD analysis project Ga0210385, IMG submission 160107) | Forest soil microbial communities from Barre Woods Harvard Forest LTER site, Petersham, Massachusetts, United States - Inc-BW-H-26-O ... | reverse complement strand
TATAAAATTATATTATTGTAATTAATATAATTATTACTTTCTACGTTTTTATTTATATTTTGAATTATTTTATTATTATATTTATATTCAGTTTTTTCAAAGTATATATTTTTTATTAATACTAAATAATAAACTGCACTAATTACACTTGTAATGATAGCTATCATTACTGTAAATACAAATCCTTTATCTATTGCTACTGTTAAAATCATTTGTTTTCCAAAAAATCCTATTAAAGGTGGAATACCTACAAAAGAAAAAAAAGTTAATGATAAACTTATTGATAATACAGGATTTATGTAAAAAAATCCTTTTAATTGTGATAATAATTGAATAGGAGAATACTCTTTTTCTTTTATATCATATTTTTTATTTGATATATAAGTATATAAACTATTACCCATTACTATTAATATTAAAAAAGTATTTAAATTAGATATAGTATATTGCATAAGATAGAAAAATAATGCTCTTATAGATTCTAAATTATTTATTGATAAACCTAATAACATAAATCCTATATGAGATATAGTACTATAAGCAAATAATCTTTTTATTCTATATTGAACTAATCCTAATACAGAACCTACTATAAAAGATAATATACTTGAAATAATTAAAGTATTTGATCATGACAATCCAATTCAATTATCATTATATGTATAATAGGATAAATTATACAATAATATTAATATTGATATTTTAGGTATTATTGCTACAAAAGTTGTAACTATTGTAGGTATTGCATCATATACATCTGGACTTCAAAAATGAAATGGAGCAGCAGAAATTTTAAATAATAATCCTATAGATATAATAGCTAATGCTATTTGTACATATAAATATTGCGTATACATATATATATATAGATATACTATATTTATATTATCTATATATATATCAGCGTTATATACATTATTTTTTAAAGAATTAAAAATATTATTTATAATATAAATATTTTCTATATTAGTATTACCATAATTTATATAAATTAAACTTATACCTAATAATATTATACAAGAAGATAGTCCTCCTAATAAAAAATAGGTTAACCCTGCAGTTATAGATGATTCTGAATTTCTATAAATAGATGATATTAAATATAAACTATAACTTTGTAATTCTATAGATAAGAAAACAGATATTAAATCTGAACTTAAAATTAAGAATATAACTCCCATTATAGAAAATAATAATATTAAAGGGTATTCTATTGTTCTATATTGATCTGACATTTTGTTGATTACATTAGTTAAGTTCTGTAGGTATTTATTATTTAATGTTGTATTTTTAATAAATAGTGTACGAGGATAAACAGAATTTATACTTATTATGATAGAACTTATTATTAATATAAATATAATAAAAATAAGAAGATAATTTTTTATGTCTATATATCCATTATATAATATTAATCCTCTATATGAAAAATTAATATTTAAAATAATATATAATAGAAATATCGTATTTACCAATATAAATATAGAAATTCTTGAATATATTATTGAACTGTCTCTTCTATTATTCATAGCATTAGATGTTAATAAAAGTAATGTTGAATATATTAACATATTATTGGTTTTTTAAAAACATTAAAAATTTTTCTAAAGATACAGATTCAATAACAATAGGCATTGAACTGTGTCATAATCCACATATTTCTGAACATTGTCCATAATTAACACTTTCTCTATTAGCATAAACAGATATTTGATTTAATTTAAAAGGATATGCATCACATTTTAAACCTAATGAAGGACTACCTAAAGAATGTATTACATCAGTAGATGATATATTAAAACGAGCATGAGTTAATTCTGGTAATATTAATCTATTATCTACATCTAACATTCTTAATTTTCCTTTTTCTAATTCTGCTTCATTAATCATATATGAATCAAAAGCTACTAATTCATTATCACTAGTTAAAAAATCAGGATATTCATAACTTCAATACCATTGATGTGCTTCTACTTTTAATGTTATTTCAGGATCTGTTACATCATCTGTAATATATAATAATTTAAATGAAGGAAAAGCTATAACTATTAAAATAATTGCAGGTAAAATAGTTCAAATTAATTCTATAACTGTTCCATGTATTAAATATATATGACTGAATTTATTTTTAGTGTAATTTCTTACTATTGAAACCATTACTCATATAACTAAAAATAATATTGTAATTAAAAAATACATAATATAATTATGTAATTCTACTATAGCTTCCATTAATGGACTAGCACTATCTTGAAAATATAAACCTCAAGGTTGTGGTACGTCACATTTATATACGGTCATTCCTTTATTAATTAAATGTAATTCTGTTATTAAAAAAAAAATTAAAAAATTTAATTAAATTGTTTTTCTGAATTAACTTATTGTTATATATATAATTTATATATATGAATTTTCTTTCATTTTTAACATTTTTTATTTGTCTTTATAATTGAATAATTTATTTTAATTAACACTATGTATATATTAAACTTGACACTGAAAATCCTATACTGTCTAATATAATGTTAGGATAAATTCCTAATATTATAGTAAATAATATTAATATTATTAATAATAAAAATTCTCTTTTATTTAAATCCGTCATATTAATTAAAAAAAATTTAGAATAAGTTCCACCAAATATAGTTTTATTAGCCATATATATAGTATAAGCAGCTGATAATACTATAGAAGAACAAGCAAACGCACCTAATATAGGTAATCTTGAGAAAGATCCAAATAAACTAAGGAATTCTCCTACAAAATTTAAAGATAAAGGAGTTCCAGCATTACTTAAACATAAAATAAAAAACATTACAGAAAATAATGGTATTACTTGCGTTAATCCTTTGTATACTGAAATTAATCTAGTGTGTGATCTATCATATAATATTCCACCTACACATATAAATAGACCTGAAGATACAAAACCATGTCCTAATCCTAATAAAATACTACCTTCTATTCCTTGTATTACATTACTAAAAGATGCTAACAAATATACTGCAGCATGAGATACAGAACTATATGCAATTAGTTCTTTTATATCTATTGTACGTAAAGTGCTTATGCTAGCATAAATTATAGTAATAACACCTATAACATAAATAAAATAAGTATAATTAATATATGCCTTTGGTATAATAGGTAATATTAATCTAAACACACCATATAAACTTAATTTTAAAACTATAGCAGCTAATATTACACTTCCACCTAAAGGAGATTCAACATGAGCTTTTAATAACCATGTATTTAAAAATATTACAGGAGTTTTTACTGCAAATGCTATAAATATACCAACAAACAGTATTAATTGTATATTATAATTTAAATTACTTTTAAATAATAAATCTAAATCTGTTCCCCCTACTATAGTTAAAATATATAATATAGCTAATAATAAAAACAATGAACCAGTTAAAGTGTATAAAAATAAATAAAAACTAGCTCTTATTTTATTATTTGAACCATATATACCTATTAATAAGAATAAAGGTATCAAAGTACTTTCAAAAAATATATAAAATAAAAATATATTTAATATTAAAAAAACTAATAATAATAGTATTTCTAATGATAATATTATTATTATATATCATTTTTGATTATCTGATATAGAATATCAATTAGATAATATTACTAACGGCATAATGATTGTAGTCAATAAGATAAAGTGTATAGATATTCCATCTATACCTATATACATATTAATCCCTTCTATTTTTCTTATTTCTTGTACAAATTGGTAATCTATGTTTGAAAAATCAAATAATATAAATATAATTAAAGATATTACTAAACTTATCAATGTTGATATCAAACCTATTTCTCTTATTTTTTCGTTATTTTTATTTACTAGACCTAATATAATAATACCCAAAAGTGGAGCTAATAACAAGAGTGGTATTAGCATAAAGAGGGTGTGTACCCCTCAATGTACTTTCATAAACACATAAAAGAAATATCTAAAATAAACAATCTAATTTAATAAATTATATATCAAATAAATTATAGATTATAACTTATTTAATTTATATTTTAATAAAGTAATCTAATTATACTTATTATTATGATCCTCAATAATATATAAATATATATAAAAATAATCAAACTACATCCACAAAATGTCAATATAATATACCAGCTTCTAAACCTAAGTGATGATTATCAGTTAAGTGATAAGCTAATACTCTTCATAATCCTACTAATAAGAATATAGTACCTATTATTACATGTAATCCATGAAAACCAGTACCAAAATAAAAACATGTTCCAAATACACCATCACTTATAGTAAATGAAGAAACAGAATATTCTATACCTTGACAAGCAGTAAATAATAAAGCCAAAATAATAGTATATACTAATCCATTTAAAGTATCTTTTCTGTTACCTTTTATTAATGAATGATGAGCATATGTTACTGTAATACCTGATGATAAAAGTAGTATAGTATTTAATAAAGGTAGTTCAAAAGGATTTATTACTTGAATACCTACTGGAGGTCATTGAGTACCTATTTCTATTTCTGGTCCTAAACTACTATGAAAATAAGCTCAGAATATAGCAAAGAAAAAGAATACTTCTGAAATTATAAATAAGGCTACACCTATATATATTCCTTTTTGTACTGCTAATGTGTGATATCCTCTATATGTACCTTCTACTATTATATCTCTAAATCATAAACACATAGAATACGTAACTCCGAATAAAGCTAAAAAAAAAAATATATAAATATTATTGAACATATGTAAACTAAATGCACCTGTTATTGTTAAAGCTCCTATACATATACTCATTAATATAGGTCAAGGTGAGGGAGAAACTAGATGGAAAGGGTGACCAATTGATTTATAAATAGTTTTAGTTTCTATATTAATTTTAAATAATTTCATACTTTCTCATAATATTAACAACATTAAATATATATTTAATATAAAAAAATTTATCTTTTTTTATTTTAAATTATATTCTAAAAAATTAAAAAATGGTATAAATACAAGAAAGTACATAAAATATAAACTAGTAAAAATTTGTCCTAATTCTATAAAAGGGCTTTCTACATGTTTAGCTCCAAGTATCATTAGTGATAAAAATATCGCTACAAATATATAAAATACTACTTTATTTATAGGTTTATATTGAAATCCTCTAAATTTATGTACATCTAAAAAATTCATAGAAATTATAACTAATAATGCAGAAAACATAGCTATAACTCCTAATAATTTATTAGGGATAGAACGTAAAATAGCATAAAAAGGTAATAAATATCATTCTGGTACTATAGCAGGAGGAGTTTGCATAGGATTAGCCATAATATAATTATCACTATCACCTAATAAGTTAGGTACAAAAAAAACAAATGATGACAATACAAATATAAAAATAAATATAGTTATTAAATCTTTAAATGTATAATAAGGAGAAAAAGTTATTCTGTCTACATAATTACCTACTCCTAAGGGATTACCAGATCCAGCTTTATCATGTAAAGATATTAAATGTAAAAGAACTAATACTGCTAATAAGAAAGGGAATACATAATGAAGAGAAAAAAATCTATTTAATGTTGCATTATTTACAGAAAATCCTCCTCAAATAAATTCAACAATATCTTGGCCAAGTCAAGGTATAGCACTCATTAAATTAGTAATAACAGTAGCTCCTCATAAGCTCATTTGACCATATGGTAATACGTAACCTAGAAAACCAGTAGCTATCATCACTATTAATATAATTGTACCTATAACTCATACTAATGTTCTAAGACTTTTATATAATCCATAGTACATACCTCTTCCTATATGTAAATAAACTAAAAAAAAAAAAGCAGAAGCTGTATTTGAATGTAAATAACGTATTAATCAACCATTATTTACATCTCTCATTATATGTTCTATAGAATTAAATGCCTCTAAAACACTACTATTATAATGCATAGCTAATGTTATACCTGTTATAATTTGTATTACCAAACATACAGCTAATAATGACCCAAAATTTCATAAATAACTTATATTAGAAGGCTGAGATGCATCAATTAAATAAGCATTTAATAATTTGAATATAGAATTATTTTTTAAAATTCTCATATATTAATATTTATAAATTTTAAACTAAAATATTTCTTTACTAATAAATTATTGTATTATTAATTAATGTAATTCTATATTATCTTTTATATAACTACAAGTTAACACTACAAACACCTGAGCTTGAATAAAGGCAATTCCAAACTCTAAAGCTGAAAAAGCAATAATAAACACTAAAGGTAATAAACTTACAAAAAAATAAAATAAATTTGTTGTCATTATTTTAAAAGTTAAACCACTTAATATATTAAGAAGCATATGCCCAGAAAATATATTTGCAGCTAATCTTAAACCTAAAGATAAATTTCTAGCTAAATAAGATAAAAATTCTATTAACACTAACAAGGGTACTAATCCTAAAGGACATCCTTTTGGTACAAATAAAGATAAAAATTTAACATTATGTAATACTATACCTAAAATAGTACTTCCTATTACGATAGTAAAACTTAGAGCAAATGTTAATATAAAATGACTTGTAGTAGCAAAGCTATAAGGTATTAAACCTATAAGATTATTTATTAAAATAAACATAAAAAGTGCATATATATATGGAAAATATATTTGACCTTCATTTTTATTTATTTGACTTATAACTATACTTTTCATAGTATCATATAATACTTCTTTAGTTAATACTCAATATTTATATAAAATTTTATTTACTTTAGTTGTCATTATATTTAATAATATAATTATTAAAAAACTTTTTAATAAATATTCTATCATATTATTAAAAGATAAATGAGTATTAAATAATATAGGCATATCTATGGTAACGTAATCTCTAATTTCAAATTGTTCTAAAGGATTTGTAAATAAATTATTTTGCAATTTTATTTTTTCTTTTAATCATTTTATGTTGGAATGATTCGAACATTCATAAGTGAATATCAAAAATTCATAACTTACCATTAGTCTACAACATATTTTTTTTATTAGCTAATGTGTTGGAATATCCCTAATCCCACCCTACCCTGCCCAACACATAATTATTACTGAATTATTATTATTATTTTTAGTATATTAAGTTAATATTTAAAATCTTGGAATTATAAAAGCTTGTTGTATAGGTAAATTAACAAAAGAATGAGGACTAGGTGGACTAGTTAAATTTCATTCTAAACTAGGAGTAGATGTATTTAAATCATTTCTTAATTTATCAGAATAAAATAAAGGATTACGTCATATATATCTTATAGTTGCTTTTCCTTTTTCAAGATATAATCCTAAACAAACCATAAATAAAATAACAGCTCCAAGTGATAATAAAGAACCCATACTACTTATAGCATTTCATCCATAAAAAGCATCAGGATAATCACTAACTCTTCTAGGCATACCTTGTAAACCTAAGAAATGTTGAGGGAAAAAAGTAAGATTAACACCTATAAAGAATATTCAAAAATGAATTTTTGAAGTAAAATCTTTTTGATCTATACCTAACATTTTAACACATCAAAAATATCAACCACTAAATAAACCAAATACAGCTCCCATACTTAACACATAATGGAAATGAGCTACTACATAATATGTATCATGAAATGCTGCGTCTAAAGATGCATTTGCTAGTATAATACCACTTAAACCTCCTATAGTAAACATTACAACAAAACCTAAAGTAAATAACATATAAGGTGTTAGTTTAACAGTACCTCCATAACAAGTAGCTAACCATGAAAAAATTTTAATACCCGTTGGAACTGCTATTATCATAGTCGCTGCTGTAAAATAAGCTCTAGTATCAACATCTAAACCTACAGTATACATATGATGACTTCAAACTATAAAACCTAATACTCCTATAGATAACATGGCATATACCCTATTATTTTTAATTTTAATAATTAACTTGTTATAACTTTTTTTTATATTGTTATATTTATTAAACCTAATAAATATAATTGTATTTATAATATCGAGTATTCATATTTTTACTTGCATTATGGTCATATATAAGATATATTTCATAAAAAAATTGCTTATTAGTAACAATGAAATTTTGATTATAACTTTAAATTAAAGTTCATAACATAGTTTTTTTAAGATTTGCACTTAAATAACATTCTTATCAAAAATGCGCTTTACTATTAAGCTAAAAAACTTTTAATGTATAAATGTTGCACATTTATATTATAATATGAAGAATAATAGACTTGAACTATTAACATTATATGTGTAAAATATACGCTCTACCATTGAGCTAATTCATCTACAGAGAATATTCGATTTGAACGAATGTAATAAAAATATTAAATAAGTCTCAAGCTTACCGCCTTAAACCACTCAGCCAATTCTCTTAAACTAAACAAGAGCATCTAGATTTGAACTAGAAACTTAAAGTTTGAAGCTTTTTATTTTACCATTGAAACTATACTCTTTATAATAATTAACGGAAGAGAGATGATTTGAACATCTAAATGTATAAACATAATATTTAGCAAATATTTTGACTTACCTATGTCAACTTTTCCTTAATCGAGTTAAGTCGGCCTTGATCCGACATATTTTTTCCTGACAAGAAAATCGTTTACCAATTAACTATTAACTCATGTATACAGTTAATCGAATTCGAATCGATACATATCGTTTGGAAGACGATGGGTCTACCATTAACCTATAACCGTTAAGATCTCCAGGATTTGAACCTGAATATTCATGCTTAAAAGGCATACATTTTACCATTAAACTAAGATCTTTCTTTATCTTATATGTAAAATTACTAAATATTTTAGTTATAAATACTATAAATATAATTATTTATATTGTTTGGAATAAATATTTAAGGCTTTCTTTCCTAATTCAAATATTAGACCTACTGTTATTAAAATAAAAAAAATTAACATTATTATTAATCCATACACACCATTATCATAAGCACTAATAGTATAGGGATATATTAATAATATTTCCAAATCAAATAATAAAAATAATAATCCGAAAATAAAGAAAGAAATTGAGAATTGGGTCCTATTCTGACCTAAAAAAGAATGAAATCCACATTCGAAAGCAGTCTTTTTTTCTAAATATGGCTTATGGTATGAAAAAATAAAATTTATTAATAAAAGTATTATAGCTAATATTGTTATTATTAATATATATATAGTAAAACTATGCATATCTTTGTATTTTAAGAATCATTCACTATATATTTTGAAATTGTTTTTTTTAAGATAATGATATTGTACCTCGTAATCTATAAAAAGCTACTAAAATACCTAAACCTATAGCTGACTCTGCAGCAGCTATAACTATAATGTATATGGCAAATACTTGTCCTGTAATATCTTCAAACATATATGAATTAATTATTATTAAAAATGTAATGGCCAATAACATAATTTCTATAGATATTAACATTAAAATAATATTTTTTCTATTTAACACAAAACCTAATAACCCTATTAAATATAATAATAAACCTAATTTCATGTATTTTGAATTATTATTCACTATATATTTTGAAATTTAATTATAATATTTAATCTACTTTTATATTTCCTTATATACTTATTTTATAATTAATTCACCCCTCTTGAAAAAAAAATTTTTTTTAGATTTTACTTTTATATTATTTATTAACTATTTATTTACTACATTATTTATAATTTTGTTTTAAGCTTTATAAAACTATACTTATTATAATAATCATATATTAAATAATATAGATTCTTTGAAATATATAATACATGGTATTATAATTATGATTCCTATAATTAACGGTAATAGTTTTGTTCAACAAAAAGACATTAATTGATCATATCGTATTCTGGGAAAACTAGCTCTTACTCAAATAAATGAAAATATCAAAATAATAGTTTTAATAGAAATACCTAAAGCATACATTAAACTAAATCATATTGGATTGTTAGAAATATTATTAATAGTATCTGTTATAATATTCGTATTATTAAATAAATATAATTTTTCTTTAAAATTATCTAAATCATATTCTGTATTAGTTATTATATTACTTACATATTGATTATAATTAAAAGTTTCTTTAATATTATTTATAATAAATAATAAATTAAAAGTATTATTGCTTAATGTTGTATCTGAAATAGTTATTATGGATAATATAAATGAATTTAAGTTTGTAATAATAGTATTTATTATAGAAAAAAAAATATAAATAAATATGTAAAATATTTCTTCTAAATAAGAAAATATACTTATAATATCATATCCTCCTAATAATATTAGAGTGATTAAGATACAAATCAAAATTATACTAGCATATTCACCTAGAAAGAAAAAAACAAATATACCAGCTGCATGTTCTGTCATAAATCCACTTACTAATTCCGATTCTGCTTCTGCTAAATCAAAAGGAGCTCTATTAGTTTCTGCAATAGACGCTATAAAAAAAATATAGAATAAAGGAAATAAAGGTAATATAAATCAAATTGCTTTTTGCATCTCTACTATTACACTTAGATTTAAAGTACCAGTTAATAATACTATTAAAAGTAATGCTGAACTTAAAATCAATTCATAACTAATTAATTGTGCAGTACTTCTTAATGAACCTAAAAATGCATATTTAGAATTCGCAGATCATCCTGCTAATAATATACCATAAGTAGATAATGATGACACTATTAACATATATAATAATCCAAAATTAAAATCGTATATTGAAATACCAGGGCCATAAGGTATCATAGCATATCCATATAAAGAGAATAATAATGTAATTAAAGGCCCTATAAAAAATAATATTATATTAGCTTGTGTTGGATATACATATTCTTTAATTAAAAGTTTAAGTGCATCAGCAAAAGCTTGTAATAAACCATAATAACCAACTATATTAGGACCTAATCTTCTTTGCATACTAGCCATAGTTTTTCTTTCAGCTATTGTTATAAAAGCCACAGTCATTAATACTGGTATTATTAATAGTAATACTTCGATTACATTTATTAAAGTAATATAAAACATATATATATAACACTTAAAATTTTTATAGTTAAAGTATAATTATAGTTATAATGAATACATTTTATGGTATTTATTGTGTGAATTTTATCACAAACTTATTTTTTTTACAATGGATATAATTTGTATATGTATCTAAAATTA
>Ga0210385_10002460_pt1 | contig 11194 bp, 10 predicted proteins | sample IncBWH26OmetaG_FD_160107 | JGI IMG/M metagenome (GOLD analysis project Ga0210385, IMG submission 160107) | Forest soil microbial communities from Barre Woods Harvard Forest LTER site, Petersham, Massachusetts, United States - Inc-BW-H-26-O ... | reverse complement strand
CGATTCTATCGAAGGGAAAACAAAGCGTGATCTCGGCAGATTTTCCGTCCACGCTGCCGTTCGAGGTAAGCACATCGAAGAGTTTCCGTTTTTGTTGAACTGTCCCGGTTTTGTACGTTAAATATGCGGTATCGGCCCGTTCGAGGAAATCGGCCAGATTCGCTGTCTTGTTCCCGTTTAACTCCTGCAATTTATTCTCAAGATCGACGCGCTCCAAAAGGAGCGCCTTTTTTCTTTGTTCGTACTCGTTCCGATCAATCAGCCGGTCAATATAAGCATCGGTGACTCTGTTGAGCCGTTCCTCAATTTGAGTAAGACGGAGCCGCACGGACTTGTGGATCTCCTCGCGTTGGGTTATCCCGGTTTTGGCGAACTGCGACAACTCCTGCTTCAAATAAGCACGTTCCACGGGGCTGAATTGGAGAGGCATGAGCGACTTCAGCACTGCCTTCTCGATTACTTCCTCTCTGACAATGCTTCGATGGCATCCTGCGGCTTGGCAGCGGTAGTAAATGTAGGTCTTGTGTGTTTCGCCGATTAGAGAGTAACCGCAGCCTTTGCAGTCTATCCGTCGTCGATATAAGAAGTCGTGCCGGAACGGGCGTGTATTGGTCCGGCCGTGCATGATGTCTTGGACATGCTCGAAAACTTCTCGGGTGATCAGAGGCTCGTGACTTCCTGCATAGGTCTCGCCGGTCTTTTTGATGGTGATCAGTCCCATGTAGAACGTGTTGTTCAGAATATAGGACAAGCGCTTATGCGTTACAGCCTTGCCGCTCTTGGTTCGAAGACCCAATCTCAGAAGCTCGTCGGCTAGAGAGTGATGGTTGTACTGGGCGCAAGAGTAGAGTTCGAAGGCCAGTCGAATCAGAGGGCCGCAGACAGGATCGATGGCTTTGGGCTTTCCCGCTCCGGCATCGAGATAGCCGAGGGGAGCCGGCATGGGCAACAGGCCCTGTTTAAGCCTGCCGTAGAAGCCTTTCTTCGTCTCTTCGCGGAGATTGCGGATATAGTCTGCGGCAACTACGGCTTGGATATCGGCTGAGAGCCTTCCGCCACGCGAGGTAAGGTCCAGCGATTCATTGGCGAACCGGACATCGATACCGCTGTCGATCAGTTCGCCCAGATCAGCCCAGTCCTTGAGATTGCGGGCGCTGCGATCGATCTTATGAATGATGACGCCCGCGATCTGTTTCTTCCGCAAAAGCCGCATCATCTCGCCAAAGACAGGCCGCCCGCGCCTGGCGGCCGTCTCTTGCTCTTCGAACCACCGCACAATCTCGACGGCATTCCGCTGGGCATAACGTTCGATAGAATCACGTTGCTGCTGAAGCGAGACGCCCTGTTCTCCTTGCTTTGCGGTAGATACACGGATGTACCCAAAGAATTGATTCATTTTTGTTCATGATGGTTGGTTAGTGGGGGTCGACCTTTCGTTTGGAATCTTAGGCGACCTGTGGTCAGCAGTCAAATCCTTGATCGCATTTCGTTCCTCGTAGATCTCCGCCATGACACGAACAAAACGCCGCAGCTTTGTTTCGGCTTCGGCGAGTTGTTTATCCGTGAAACCCGGATAGAGATCCTTGATTCGGATTGGCTGTTTGTCCGGCATCCGAATCAGCGTAGCCAATGAAAAGCAACTTGAAAAGGCGGGAAAATGTGGTTGTGATGGCAGTTGTTGTGCTTGTAGGCTTTTACTGCTGATGGTCATCACAGAGCCGCATTTACCGTGGTCGCTATGCGCGTGACATTGAGAACCCGGGGATAGGTCTTGATGCCCCCCAGGCCCAGTGGTATTCGGGAATGCTGAAGGCGATGCGGCGTGCGCCCACTGTTTTGCGAACTCTTCTGGCGTGCGATACGGCAGCGCGGAACGCGGACGCTGCTCGTTAAAATCGTTCCGCCAGCCGTGCTGACCTGATGGTATGGACCCGGCCCGGTGATTGACTGGGCGGAGGCGGTTCGACCGAATGTCCGTGAAGGTGATAGGACTGGATATCGCAAAGCACGTATTCCAGGTGCACGGTGCGGATGCGAGTGGGAAGGCCGTTCTCAAGAAGAGACTCAGGCGAGAACAAGTAACCGATTTCTTTGGAAGCGTCGGTCGCTGCGTCGTGGCCATGGAAGCGACGAGAGGTGCTCATTACTGGGCTCGAGTGATTGGAACCTTTGGGCATGAAGTAAGACTCATCGCGCCGCAGTTCGTGAAGCCGTATGTTCGGGGCCAAAAAAACGATATGCAAGATGCGGCAGCGATCTGTGAGGCGGCTAGCCGGCCGGAGATGCGTTTTGTTCCACAGAAATCGATTCCGCAGCAAGACATGCAGATGCTGCATCGAATCCGGAGCCGACTGGTGGGTAACCGGACACAGCTAGGCAATCAGATCCGGGGCTTACTTGCAGAATACGGGATCATCATCCCGCTGCATCTTCATCAGCTGCGAAGGAAGTTAGTCGAACTCACAAGCGAACCGCACCCTGGGTTAACCGCCTTTGCCCAGGAACTCTTTGCTTCTTTGTATGCGGAGCTTCGCAGCGTGGATGAGCAGATCACGGCAATGGAGCAGCGCATCCAGCGAGCGTTTCAAAGAGACGAGGCCTGCCAAAAGATATCAGCCGTGGAACGCGTGGGTCCGGTGATCGCGACCGCAATCGTCGCCGCCATCGCCGATGGCAAAGCATTTCGCAATGGTCGGCAGCTGGCGGCTTGGCTGGGGCTGGTTCCGCGACAACATTCCAGCGGAGACAAGCAACGGCTGCTCGGCATCTCCAAACGCGGTGATCCGTACCTCCGCATGTTGCTCATTCACGGTGCCCGGTCCGTCGTCTATCGGTGCGTCAAAAAGACCGACAGCCGGAGCCGCTGGATAGCGGACAAACAGAGGCGATTAGGGACTACGAAAGCATGCGTGGCAGTGGCAAACAAGAATGCGCGGATAATCTGGGCTCTGCTCGCTAAGGATGAGCCATACCGCCGCACAGCTTGAAAAACTTTCTTAGAGGATTGCACAGACGCAGTGATGGCGTAACTGGTAAGACCGGCTCTTCTCGAAACTGTAAAGGGGGCGGGCCCTGTGAGGCCGATGACCTGATTCAGCGAGAGAGCGCAAATTCCATCAGGGCCCGAGGGTGACGACCCTCAACTTCGAGGCCGGATATATGCACGCAGTCTTATTCGAAACGCACTCATCGACACTCTTGCAATCCGGGACGGGCCATGATTGAGCGGCGCCGGAAGATGATAAGGTTTCCCATATATCAACAGCCATAATGCGAGAGAACCGGTACCCGCAGAGCTGTGGAGAATGTGTTTGACGGCCTCATTAGCACAAGTCATACTTAGGGTGTAATAAAGGTTACTACACCCTAAACGCACGCTCAGAGTATAGACTCCATTCCAGCTTAAACCCTGGAACAGCAGTGACATATATTTGATCAAGGATGACAGATATGCGCACGAAAGATTTCGAGTTGGCGACGCCTAACGGTCTCGTTCGAGGCACAGTCACACAAGCTACATCTCCCAAAGGGGTGTTGCTGTGTCTACATGGAAGCCCAAGTGGCGACCTTCATGGGAACGTGAACTTTTTCGACCAGCTGGCGGAAGTGGGTGAACCACAAGGCTACACGACGATCCAGTTCAGCTTTTTTGGCTCAGCTCCAAGCGAAGGCACGGCGGCAGATGCGAGTATGCGTTCTCAGAGTGAAGATTTCTTGGCCGTCCTAGACTACGCGCGCCGAGCATATCCATACAATCTTCACATCGTGGGAGAGAGTGCTGGGGCTACAGTGGCAGCACTCAACTGGCAGACAAACGTACGATCCTACATACTTCTTTGGCCGGCCTTCGATCTAAAAAACACCGATCTCCAACCATACCTGACGAGCGAATGGCTATCAGTTGTTGAGCGACAAGGATTTTTGGAGAGTGATGGTGTAATTCTCGGAAAAGAACTCTTTAAAGAACTGTTGTTCAAAGATTTTACGCCCTGCTTTAAAATTCCAAACGTTAGCACGCTTATCGTGCATGGAAGGAGTGACAGAGAAGTGCCTTACAGCCAGTCACTTCGGGCTGTGACAGAAGCCGTGGGCGATGTGACATTCGTCACTGTGAGCGCTGCCGGTCATGGCTTTAAGGAGCATCGCAAGCTCGTACTTGATACTGTCCTCGAGTGGTTACAAATGCAATGATTAAGCCACGGCTCCTCGTAAGCTTAGGTGATCCGAAGCGTCAAAACGAGCGGGACGGCAATCCGGTTCTGTTGCGCGATACAGTACTGCAATCCGAGACCACACTTTCCATCACTGGCTGGAGTAAGGGAAATCTGCTCAGATCAATTACTCGTCGGAGTAACCAGACATTCGCTCTGTATGTCTTTAGTATTATTCGTGCTCAAGACGGAGATTTTCTGATTCAGCTTGGAACACGCGAGGTGCTCACGCTCACAGAAGTCTTGGGGGCGGATAAAGTCAAGAACTCGAACTTGACCGTCTTCGTGCTCTACTGCGACGCTGTCGCATTTGATTCGGTGCACAGCTTTGTGGCCAATTACCCATCGTCCAACGCTCTCTTTATAATGTGCAGCGGCGACCGGCACTATTTCTTCTTTGCCCTGGCGTGCGAGTTGACTCACTGGTGGAACATCGAGTCTTGTCTGTTTGAGAACGTATCATTCGAACACATTGGAAAATGCGTAGTGACTATTGCAAATGCCTACTCAGATATCGGAATAGCTAGGGGGTGCCGAGTAGCTCTTATTTGCAAGCCGCGAACCAATCTCTCCATTGCGTGGACGGGGGGAGTGAACTATGCACCCATGGTGGACATCGATAAGTTCCGACAAGGAGCGCGGAAGGAGCAATTAGAAGACACTCTCAAGCGAATCTCCGATGCTGCAAATCATCCTCGTGATCAACATAGTTCGTCGTCCGATCGGATGATCTCATCTCAGGGCTTGTTTTGGCTTGCAGAGGCTTCGCCGTTGACCCAAATGACTGCTTGGCTGAGAGACACCCGTCTGTTCCGAGAGTGTCATCCGTACGCTCCTGACCTTTCACCGGCCGTTCGGGTCTGCCCATTAGAACAGCCGGATGTTCGCTTTTTTTGCAACTTCCAAACTCACTTCATCCCCATTCCATCTGGTATCTACCGGTTTGGATCGACCACTGACTTAATCGAAAGCGAACCACCTGCAGCCCCAAACGACTTTCTCTTGCCGAGCTTTTCCATCATGCGTTCTCCTGTAACCTATAGATTTATCAAGCACTTCATGCGATGCGACACGCCGGCGGAGATGGATGATTTCCCTGTCACCAACGTATCATTTTTTGATGCGGAATACATCGGGACGGTTTGCACCGCAGCACTTCACAAACATGGCGTGCAACCAATTTCCTATGTTGTTCGCCTTCCGACTGAGTACCAGTGGGAAGCCGCCGCACGTGGATTATACGGATACCTTTATCCGTGGGGCGACACTTTCGATGAGCGCTTTGCAAATTATGGAATGCGTATCGGGCATCCGACGAAGCCAGGCACGTTTTCACCAGAAGGAGATAGCGTGTTCGGTTGCCAAGACATGGCAGGTAATGTGAGGGAATGGACACGATCATATGCCGGAACACGAGGTGTTGACTGGTCGATGCACAGTCAACTCAGAGTGCGAGGAGACGACCTGACAATTGTCGATTCCAGTCGACTTATCATTAAAGGTGGAAGCTATTCATATTCTTCAGAATGCTTGCAATCGTGGGTAAGGAATACGCAAATTGCCAACCGTAGAGACGCTCAAACTGGATTCCGGCTGATTTTGGAAGAAGTATATGGCTAGACACGCCTTGACATCGTCGTCGTTCGTGATAAACGCAATGTACACGTACACTTTTGGCAACACTCTGTTTCTGATGTTTGTTAAAGAAGGAACTCAATCTTTCGCATACAAGTTTGTCGAGATATCTTCCTCCCGCATAATTTGCGGAGCAATGATGTTGATCATGACGTTGCGTTATTTCTTTGGAAATAATAGCTTTCTTACAAAAGTTCTGGACGAACAAAACAACAAAGGACCATGGGTTCGACTTTATCAATTCAGCTCTATATTGTTAGAAAGTTTGTTGCTTCTCGCGACGTCGTATTTAGTCCCCGATCCTATTAGATTTGTCTATTGTTTCACGGCACTCATGGCGATCGAGGTCGTGTGGTATGTCTTGACAAGAGCTATAGACAAAGAGAGTGTTGTCCTCGCAGATCCTGCTGCCAACAAGGCATTCTTTTGGGCCGAGATGACCAACGCCGGTTTTGTCGCGGGCGTTATACTTGTCTCGGAGGTTTCATGCACAAAAGGAGTCGCTTGGTTGACCGCTATCTTGGTTCTCTTTCTGGCAAACACCGCCTATGATGCGTACAACAACATGCCTTCGTATATGAGCTGAGTTCCCGACTCAGGTAATTATAGGCCTGTCTGTGACGTGATCCAGTTTCCGTCCACTCAGTTATACGAAATCCCGCAGCATGGTTATCCGCATCGCCTTCTTGATGGAAGGCTCGACCGCGCAGCCGTCGCGGTGTCAAGGCGCCGCAGGCCTATTGGCCTTGCAAACTCCTCCTGGCGTTCGGTATGCGAGCGCGGAATGTGGGCGCTGCTGGTTGTATTCGTTTCGCCAACGGCCTAGATCGAGGCACTCGCCAAAAAATCGAACTCCGACCAGAGGTGACTGAAAACGAGAAAACCAGGGATCTCGCGATCGATTCGGACCGACAAGATTGGCCCACGCACTCTCGGGTTCCGGATCCACCCTCCACAAGTATTACGATTTGCCATCTTTGGATTGTGATGTCAGTCCTGCGCTTGCCGGATGTTCGGCTTGGTCTGCTTTTATTCCGCCACCCTAGTCTATTTTAAAACCCCCTCGACACTGACGACTTGCGAATCAACTCAGCGGGAAAGTGGATGTTACGATCGGACTATTGCTCGGGCCTAAAACATTCTGGCTACGAAATATCGCGAAGATATTCAAGAAGCTTTAAGGAAATAGTCCCCTTTCGCAAATCCGACCAGGAGAGGCCAAGATGTTCATCGAAGCCTTCTGGCCTAAGAAAGTAGAAGTTATCTTCAAGATAAAGAATCCTGTCTCGCACGAGCCGGCTTAGAACTGCGTGTCCGACGGGGCTGCCGGCGACCCGTTCATTCTCGATCTTTGGCCGAATCGCGCCATCGAACCGCGACTGTGAGAGCGAAAATGCACAAGAATGCGTTTTAGTCGTAGGTACTTTTCTTTTAGGGCGGGGTCTTCCACAGTTGGTTGCGTTTTTACTAAGTGAAGGATCGCGGGGTAACCAATACCTTCGCGATCGGATACGGCTATAGAGAACTCCACGCCATTAGTGACGATGCTAGTGAGACTGGATTCGAGAGCTCGCGCTGCGAGAAGCACATGCTGATCCCCCGATCGAGCCACCGAGTTGGCGCAGAATCAATGTCGGTGATCTCAAAGAGATGCGTTCGGCGAAGATCTCGACCGGAGCCGATAATTCGATATCCTGCTCTCCGTTTATAATCAGTTCACAAGGAAGGGAAATGTACGAGCTTGGAATGCGCCCCCGCAGGCGGGTGGAATCGGTGCCCACAACCTCCGAGGTAAATTGAAAAGCCCTCAATATTTTTTTCCCCTTGTCAAAAATTGTTATCTCGATTCCCGTCTCGATTTGACTCATTTTTCCAAGGCCGAACCACTCATCCTGGGCGTCAGGTGCGTCGACATGAATTTCAACGGAGGTGAGTGTTGAGCGGAACTCCAAAGCTGAAGCAACGATGATGTCTAGAGCTGAAATCGGAACGACCTCAGACCCGACACGACGCGCGAGAAAATAGATGAGATGGTAGTGATGTTTTCGACTGGCCGCATATTCTATTGCTAATTCCTCAGCCTGTCGTGAGCCGGACCCGATAAGTGTCGCCAGGACAAATGATTCGAAGACAGCGTTTCTAAACTTGCCATTTGTCAGGAACGGATGCTCACGCAGTCAGGATTGCAAACCTTCCTCGTATCTTTCGTTTAGGGCGCGTTCTGAGAGAACGTTAAGGCTGATAGAACGCTTCAGGCAAAATGCCACGAGACGGATGCACTGCTCCTCTGGCTCGAAAACGTTTTTTTGGTCTAGGAGCTTTTTCTCTGCTGGCAAACCCTCAATGATTGAGTTCACGAACAACGGGAGAATCTTCTGCTCTTTCTCTCGACGCAAGATAAACGATGTGATCTGCCAAAGAAGGTTTACCTCGAGATCACTTGAGGTGGCGGCGCTGCTGATTTGCTGCTTTACGCGGTAGAAGTTCGGATTGTCCTTCAAAAGCGTTGCAATCGCGTCGAGAACAGGAGGGTATCCGATAAATGCCAAAAACGATTCGCTTGATGAACGCCCTTCAGTATTGAACGCTGATCCGAGGACTTTCAAGATCTGATCTCTCACATCTCGGTATTCATCGGCATAGCTTAAACTTTTGCCCCCCGCGAACGTATTGATGTACTGACGCGCGCTATCGATGTCAAATGGAGCAATGGTAATTAGACCTGTATCGATCTGCTTGCTCGTGAAGTACTCCCAACACTCTTCAATGACTTGTGTACGACCAAGTAGGACGACATTCGTACCCGTCGCTGACCCGCAGCGCCGAATCACATCGTCCAAGAAGGCCTCGAAGCCTTGGGAGTCGTTTTCAAGCGAGCTTCGTCGAGTCCATCGATGATAAGTCCGTAGGTGCCCCCGCTATTCCAGCCAAAACATCGCTTAGCTCTGCGACGGGAAAGGCCATCGTCAGTAGTCCAGTAAGTGTGTTCTCGCCGACCGGCTTCAGCTTGCTTAGATCGAGCAACGGCAGGCCCGTTTCATGGGAAAGTACCTCAGCTAGAGTTGTTTTCCCAGTCGCTCCGACTGCCGATATTAAGATGATTGTAGGTTTTTCGGTATCGAAGATCTCTTTCGAAAACCGAGGCTCGATGTAAGGTTGATCGCGTTTTTCGGCGACTCTGAAGGCCCCGCACGACTCATCCTGCAGCGCGAAAGGTCCTTGCTTACCCGAAGTAATTATCGATTTGAGGTTGCAATATGTGATCATTTGAGCTGTGCGAGTGGTGACGTAACACGACTATCCTACAGCCAGTAGAACTGCTTCCTTTCGGGTACGGAAGTCTGATTCGTAAGGGCCGGAAATGCAGGTTGGCCTTCGAACCGACCAGCAGATCACTATCGAATTATCGTGGTCGCAATCACGCATCGGTTACAACCTTCGAGATACGGCAAAGGTTGGTCCGAAGGTCTTGATACGTTGAATCGATGAAAGCGGACGCTTCTGCAGAGCATCCGCTGTCCAGAGATCGAAGCAAAGACGCCTGACACTCCCGAGAGTAAGTGCGACGTGAGGCAGCGATCAGGCTAGTAGAACAGCGGTGAAGTCTGTGAGAAGAATACTTGAGCAAAGCGGACTTATTGGGGGTAATCTCCTCAACTGCGCTTGGGGCCAGGGTCGAATGGTCTGGTCAGAACTCATCGCAACAGCGGTAATTGACCTGTAGGTGACCGGCGAACTTCCAGCTATGCCCTATTTGTTTCCGCTACACCGTTCAAATCAATGTCTGGCTGTGTGTAATACGCGAGAGCCCGTTAGACGTGATGACTTCAAGATCCGCATACACGGTTAGCGCTCCGCGATCCTCAGCGTCATTGAATATGGTGGATCTCGGCCTACGACTGCGATAACCCGAACACCATACCCGTCGCAAATTGTCCCGCGGTTTTTGGCCTCTTGAGCTATGCCGCGTACCCAAGTGTCCCTCGATCGTAGGAATATTGGAGAGTGGACACCGTTTCCAAAACTGTGCGGTCGAAGATCATGTCGGCCGTGAAGCCCTCTGGGAACAAGACGACCGAGGTTGCCATGGCTGCGGTGCTCAGAATCCACGGGCTCGGTGGATACCGGCGACATTGGCTCGTCGCCGGGAAGCCTGACTTCGCGTGGCCCAAGATCAAAACGGCGCTCTTCGTTGACGGGTGCTTCTGGCACGGCTGCCCACGCTGTCAGCGGTTCCCAAGCACGAACGTCGAATTTTGGACCAATCGCATCGCGACGAACCGTCGCCGCGATCGGCGCGTGGCGCGGAATTTGCGTGCCGAGGGATGGTCGGTGATGCGGGTATGGGAGTGTTCGGTGGGTAAGGAGCGGACTGTCCGGCGGATTCGTGCCGTGATCGAAGCCCGGCGACGCGCGATCAGCTCTTAGCTCTGAGCGCGGATAGTTGACTGCGGACTGAAGCCGAAAGCAACTCAGCAAAATCGCACGGCAGAGCGTTTCCGATCATGGCGCAGACATATTCCATGTAAGGCGAGTCGAAGATGTAATCATCCGGGAAGGTCTGAATCCGCGCCGCCTCGCGAACGGAGATCGTTCTCAACTCCGAGGGATGCCCAAAACGCCCTTTGCTCAGGGTGGTACAGCCTCCAGTGATGGTAACCGGAAGCTGATCCCAAGTCATACGACCGTAGACATTGCTGTAGCCCTGATCCACTTCTTTGTGGCAATCAGGACGGAGGTGGTCGGGTAGTTTCGCCCTGCTAACGCCGGGTTTGGTCTTCTTCAGACGGGCCACGTTTGTATCCGACATCTTGCGGACAACATGCCAGTTGAAATGCTGTGGCCCACCATTCTTCCACGATTCTTCCAAAAGCGTCGGCGCATCCATTCCGAAAATCGTCTGCCGAAGTGTTGGCCATTTCGGGAGTCCGCTCGCTCCTGTGCGGCTGTGAGTGGGCTCGGGCAAAGTGAGCGTGAATCTCTTTCCGGCGAGCAAAACCAAACGTCGCCGGTTCTGAGGCACTCCGTAGTCCGCTACTTGAAGCACGCCCCAGGTGCATCGGTACTTCAAGTCTTCGAGCTTGCGCAGGAGCTTGTTGAAAAGCGGTCTCCCGCGGTCGGCCAGTCCCGGCACGTTCTCCATCATGACGGCACGCGGCTTGATTTCCTCGACTAGTCGTCCCATCTCCAAGACAAGATCATTTCGTGGATCGCGCTTCGTCGAAGTGTTCGTCAATGTGGAGAAGCCCTGACAAGGGGGGCAACCGGCGAGCAAATCAACATGTCCCCCGGCTAGCTTTTTTAGCGACTGGCCGCGGACTGTTCTCACGTCTTGCCTGAAGGCCCGT
>Ga0210385_10002458_pt1 | contig 11201 bp, 12 predicted proteins | sample IncBWH26OmetaG_FD_160107 | JGI IMG/M metagenome (GOLD analysis project Ga0210385, IMG submission 160107) | Forest soil microbial communities from Barre Woods Harvard Forest LTER site, Petersham, Massachusetts, United States - Inc-BW-H-26-O ... | reverse complement strand
CAACGTGCGAAACGTCTACCACCATTCCGATACGGTTCATCTCCCGCACTACTTCCTTGCCAAAGTCGGTAAGCCCGTTGTGTACCGGCCTATCGGTCGCCGAATCGGCCCAGTTGTTGTTGCGGGAATGCGTCAGCGTCATCGAGCGAATCCCCAGCTGGTAATACATTCGTAGCACCCGCAGGTCGTCATCGATCGTATGTCCGCCCTCGACCGTCAGAAATGCCGCGATCTTCTTCGATTTCACGATCCGCTCGATGTCGCTCGCCGTTGTCGCCAGTTCGATCTTGTCCTTGTGAGCTTCGAATAGTGTTTCCATAGCGTCTCGCAAATCCAGCGTCCTTCGCACCGCCTCGGCCCCCGGGAAATACACCGGAACCCACAACGCGAAAAATGGCGCGTGAGTTCCGCCTTCGTGCAACCGTGGAATGTCCACATGGCCTACTTCCCACCGCTTGGCGAGGTCTTCGTCCATCACAAGAATCCGTTGCACCGTGTCGATGTGGCTGTCGATTCCGATCGCTTCCGAAGCGATCTTCCGCGCTCGCATAGGGATGTCCTCCAACTTCCGCCGATGTGTCGAGATGTGGTGCGCGACGGTATTCACACTGAGTTTCTTTTTCACGTTCACGCTCATATGACTCCTCCCTAAGGGAAAGATTGACTTTCGCGAGCCCAATGCTCTCTGCCGGGATAGTCATTGCATCCTGGTCGCCAAACGAATCGATCACACAACCGCATTCATTTCTTCGCAATCTGCACGGTGATGGCAGGAGCAAAGTGTCCAACGGGCGACACTAAGTCGGCGTGTAGACGGTTCACCGATGCCTGACTGAGACGTGGTAGTTGAAAACAGAGTCTCGATTGCGCAACCTTGCACTTGTCAGCAACGAGCACACAAGAGTTGAGCGGCAGCCATTGACGAAGACGAGTTTGCTGCATGTCGATTCGCACAATGCACACTCTTACGACAAACGGGAATCCCGACATAGATGTCGCCCCAACGACGCTAGAAGAGAGGAAACACCTTGTAAGACACTCAGAATGCGACAAAAGCGGAATTGAACAGTTTGGCATCGCGATTGCTCCTTAGCGTTCAGAAAGAGCGAGCACAATGCCGACCCTCAGCATAGTCATCCCAGCATCCGTCGACGCAGGACTCCGCGCGACAACAAAGCGTCGCGGAACATCACTCGACAGCATTGTGGTTGCCGCGTTGAGCGACTACCTGGATTCCGAACTACATCGCATGTATCAGATTTCCACCTCATCCGCTCTGGTCGAAGGAGTCTATTCCGGATCCATCTCGTCTCGGCTCCTGATGGAACATGGGGACTTCGGTCTTGGAACATTCGAGAATCTAGACGGAGAAATGGTGGTCGTTGACGGCGCGATCTACCAGGTTCAGAGCAACGGAACTGTGATCCATCGTCAGGACGACTTTCCGATTCCGTTCGCGGTCATCACTCGCTTTCAGGGTGATGAGGTCTTCGAGACTGAACCGATTGGCTGTTTGAGCGATCTTGTGCTTGCATGTGACCCGCATCGCGAGTCTCCAAACCTCTTCTACGCTTTTCGGGTGGACGGACTCTTCGAGCGGGTGCACGCGCGCGCAGTGAGCGGAGTTGCAACGGGTACTCGGCTAGTGGACGCCGCCAAGAAACAAGGGGAATTTGAGTTCAGCAACATCGAAGGCACGCTCGTGTGCATTTGGTCTCCGAGCTATTCGAGCGCATTCAATATTCCGGGCTACCACTTCCACTTCATCTCGAAGGACCGCACAAAAGGCGGTCACTTACTGGATTTGAAGGCACCAACGTTGCAGGTTGGGATCCAGATGCTTTGCGAATATGACGTGCGCCTACCAGACGAGGGGACGTTTTTGACTGCTGACTTAAGCCGGGATCCGGCTTCCGATCTTGCAAAAACAGAGTAGATCAACCGGAGAGGATTTAACAAAATGACGCAACAGGAACAGAAATTGCAAACTGGAGCTGACGTAATTGTGGAAACTTTGGAGGCTCGGGGAGTCTCTCACGTTTTCGGCGTCTCTGGCGCTAAGATCGACAAAGTATTCGACAGGCTGCTCGATTCCCGCATTCAGACGGTGGTGTGCCGGCACGAGCAGAACGCGGCATTCATTGCGGGCGGAGTCGGCCGCATGACAGGAAAGGCCGGCGTCGCTCTCGTAACTTCGGGTCCAGGCGTCTCCAATCTGGCCACAGGGCTCGTCACGGCGAATTCTGAAGGCGATCCTCTCGTTGCCCTTGGCGGCGCAGTCGCCGTCGCAGATCGTCTCAAATCAATTCATCAAACGCTGGGGTCGGTCGATTTGTGCAAGCCGATCACCAAGTTCGCCGCGGAAATCGATTCTCCCGCGTCCACGGCAGAGGTACTATCGGCGGCGTTTCGCGCGGCGGAGTCTGGTCGTCCTGGGGCGGCCTTTGTCAGCCTGCCGATGGACGTCGTGATCGGGGAGGCCAAATGCAAGCCCATCCAGCTTTCGACGTTTGTTGGTCAGGGACCCGCGCCCGAGCGATCGCTTCGCGAGGCCGCTCGGCTCATCAACTCTGCGGAAGCTCCGGTTATCTTTCTGGGATTGATGGCGAGTAAGCCAAAGAGTGTCGATGCGATTCGCAAGCTGATGAACACGACGACTCTGCCGGCAGTCGGAACCTTCCAGGCAGCGGGAGCTATCTCAAGAGACCTCTTTCCTTATTACGGTGGACGGGTCGGACAAATCGCCAATCAGCCCGCAGACGCTCTCCTGGAATCGGCCGATGTTGTCATCACCATTGGATACGACGCGGTCGAGTATTGGCCATCGATCTGGAACAGTGGCAGAAAGCGCGCGATCATCCACATCGACGTGACTCCTGCGAATATAGACAATGACTATTCTCCAGCGGTTGAGTTGATTGGGAGCATTGATGAGACGATCACCGCGTTATCTCCTCTGCTTCATCGTTCCGAGCTTGCTCCGGCTTCTGCCGAGTTGCTGCACTTGATTGTCCAAGACAGAGAACGACTGATGGCCGAGGCAGCCGCTAAATCAGGGGTTCCCATTCATCCAATGCGCCTGATCAGCGAACTTCAGAAAATCATGACGCCTGATGTAACAGTGTGTTCGGATATGGGAACCTTCAGCGTTTACTTGAGCCGCTATCTTTTCAGCTTTCGGGCACGCCAACTCCTCATTTCGAATGGCCAGCAGACTTTGGGTGTGGCCCTTCCCTGGGCAATCGCGGCGTCAATTGTTCGCCCGCAGGAAAAAGTTCTCTCAATTTCGGGCGACGGCGGTTTCCTATTTTCGGCGAACGAGCTCGAAACTGCGGTTCGGCTCAAATCCAATCTGGTTCACATGATCTGGATTGATGGAAGCTACGACATGGTCGCGGCGCAGGAAGAGATCAAATACGGCCGCACGTCAGGCATTACGCTGGGTCCGGTTGATCCGGTGAAGTACGCCGAGGCCTTCGGTGCCACCGGGCTGGCAATTCAGCATCCCGAAGATGTCGCACCAACTCTTCGAAAGGCGTTCGACACTCCCGGACCAGTACTGATCGGGGTGCATGTCAACTACAGCGATAGCGTCAAGCTTTTTGAAGCCGCTCACCAATCGAGCTTCGTGTAAGGTCAGATGGATCTTCGCGTAAATCCCTCACGCATTGGGTTGCGATGGCTGGTTCACCGCTCGCGTCACGACGTGTGGCGAACTCGATGAGGCACTCGCCAACGCTGAAAAGCCGAACTCAGGAGTCTACATCGAAGTCGTCACTGACGCGTACGCCGCTTCGCCGCTTTCATTGAAGTTGCACGAAAGCCTTGACACGCTCTACCAGTCCTGAGGCAAATGGAGAACAGTTTTCCTTCGTGACATTCCTGAGCCCACCAGTTAACTAGGAGGAAACGCAGAGTGACACACTTCTTGATATCGATCTTAGGTCTGTGGCTGCTTTTCATGATTCTTCGATCGATGATTCGCATCGCGCTGATTAATCGCCACTATCAGGACTTTTTCGCGGAGACTGCAGGCCGCGCCGTATATGCAGCGGTCTTGCTAAGGCTCCGAGGGAAACGTGGAACGCGTGCCGCGCATCCGGTCCTACTCTGGCTCTTTCCGGCGTACCTCCTCTTGCTGATTCTGGTTTACTTCGTGGGGGCGATGGCTGCTTTCGTCTTGTTGTACTGGGGCACGGGCGCCGTCATGTCGTGGCGCCAGGCGTTTCTCGCGTCAGGGTCAGCTCTGAATACCCTCGGCTTTGCAACTCCGACAACCATCGCCGGTCAATGGCTTGCGATCCCTGAAGGCGCGTTGGGGCTGGGCATCGTTGTGTTCCTTTTTACCTTCATCCCTGGTTACCAGGCGGTCATTCGGGCGAGGGAGGACAAAACATCGTGGCTCTATGTCCGCACCGGTGATCAGCCTGACGGCGTAGCGCTGCTCGCATGGTGCCAACGAGCGGGAATTGCCGACAATATGAGAGAAATGTGGGAAGCATGGGAAGACTGGTTCCGAACGCTCGGCGACACTCACTCGGTATTGCCTATGCTCAGTATGTCGCCTTCAGTGCAGGGGAATCAGTCCTGGGTTCGAGCTGCGGCAGCAGTTCTTGACGCCGCGGCACTCACGGCTAGCTGTATCGATACTGAAGACACGGAAACCGCGAAGGCCTGCGTGCGAACAGGAACACGTGCTTTTCTGGCAATCGCGAATGCACTTGGGCAAACGTGCAACAGTACGAGGCAACGAATGACATGTCCCTCGAGGGAATGGTATGAGGCCACAAGGACTCACCTCTACTCTGTGGGATTGCCCATGAGGTCTGCCGTCGATGCGGAACCACAATGGCGAGAGTTCTTATCGTTGCGTGGGCAATATGAAGAGGCCTTGTTTTTTGTGGCGAATCAGACGTTCGCACCTCTGGAAGGCCTCCAGCTGGACACGCCGAAAGAGGAGACACTCCAGATTCAATGAAATTCTCGAACACTTGAATAAGGTGGGGGGTATCTGCTGGTACGGTCGGCCAAGCAAACTTCGTGGCCCGTACAAAGAGGAGCGTGTCAGCGGATCACGACTGCCTTCCTCAAATTTGAGGGTGACACGCAACGAAGCCCTGAATACCTGGCACAGCCATGGTTGAAATCGAACCTCCGCAGCCTTCACAATTTTCACAGAACAGGAAGTGGGCCACATGGCCCTGACTTACAGAACGGAGGTTCTGACGTGCACTCGCCAAAACCATTGGCAAAGCCTTTACTCGTCCTTGTGTTTCTCTTTTCTCTGGAATACACACGATTGGCGACGGCTCAAAGCTGCGGTACAACAGGTTTGGTGTTGCAGGTACTCGGATCAGGCGGTCCGGAGCTGCAGGACAAGCGTGCGTCGACCAGTTATCTGATATGGGAGAACGGCCAGGCTCGCGTCCTCCTTGATGCTGGAGGAGGCAGCGCGCTCCGATTTGGCGAGAGCGGCGCGCAGATGTCCCAGGTGGACGTATTTCTGTTCAGCCATTTTCATGTCGATCACAGTAGCGACTTCCCTGCTTTGATCTTTTCTTCCTGGTTTGAAGACCGCAACCGTCCTTTGCCGGTTTACGGACCAACAGGAAACAAGTTCATGCCGTCCACGACCGAGTTTGTGCACGACCTCTTTGCAGACCCGCGCGGAGCCTGGCGCTATCTGAGTGATTTGGTCCAGCCAGGTGTCGAAGGAGGCTACCAATTACAACCGCATAACGTTGCGATCAGTCCCTTCCCAGTTCTCGTATTCCACAACCCTCACTTGGCTCTCTACGCAGTGAGTGTCACTCATGGCGCGTTCCCCGCCTTGGCGTGGAGGGTCGAAATCGGCGATAAACGGATTGTGTTCAGCGGAGATACGAATGGAGAAGGAGCAGGCCTGACACAATTGGCCTCGAATGCTGACTTATTCGTCGCTCATAATGCCGTGCCGGAGGGCGTCACTGGGTTGGAAAGGCGTCTCCATATGCCGCCCTCCGTCATAGGGGCGACCGCAGCGAATGCTCATGTCAAGGAATTGGTCCTGTCTCACAGAATGCTGCGAACTCTGGGAAAAGAGAACGAAACCGAAGCCGAAATCAAGCTTCGCTATTCAGGCCCAGTCGCATTCGCCAATGACCTGGATTGCTTTCCCGTACGGTAAACTCCTCTGCGTTGGAGTCGGAATGGGGAAAGACCGAAGCACTTCGCCATTTGACCGCAATGGATTCCAAGCACCACAATTTCCGCTTACCGCAGCAGGTTGACGTTCACGAGATCGACGATCTCGTCCGCGCGCCCGTTTAGGACCACTTTAAGAGCAAACAGGCTGAAACCCTTTGCCTGTTCAAGGGTGATCGTTGGAGGCAGTGACAGCTCCTGCCGGCTCACCGGAACTTCGACCAAAGCAGGCCCATCATGCTCAAGCGCTTGCGCAATCATTGACCGCACATCGCCGGGAGTTTCAGCCGAAAGTCCAAGAAGGCCTGCAGCGTCAGCCAATTTCGCGAAATCAGGGTCTTTGAGGTCGGTTCCAAAATCAATAATGCCAGCCGCCTTCATTTCTAATTCGACAAAAGCCAGGGACTCATTCTTGAATACGATGATCTTGACGGGCGCCTTCAATTGGCGCAGCGATAACAGATCTCCCAGGAGCATGGCCAGGCCGCCGTCTCCCGACAGAGACACAACCTGCCGCCCCGGATGGCTCGCTTGGGCTCCGATTGCCTGGGGCAGCGCGTTCGCCATCGAGCCATGGTTGAAGGAGCCGAGTAAGCGCCGTTTGCCGTTCATGTTCAGATAGCGGGCCGCCCAAATCGTTGGCGTACCCACGTCGCAAGTGAAAACCGCATCTTCCCGAGCTAACTCATCGAGCACTCTAACAACATATTGCGGATGGATTGGTAACCTGCCCGATCCGTCCGTCGCCAGTTCATCGAGACCCTTCTTCGTTTTTTGGTAGTGCTCGAGCGACGATTTCAAATGCGTGTCGTATGTGTTTTGCTCCAACTTTGGCAGGAGTGCCTGGAGAGTCGTTTTGGTATCCCCTACAAGGCCGTAGTCGACCTTGGTTCGGCGGCCAAGCTGTTCTCCGCGAATGTCAATCTGCACGATCGTGGCGTCCTTTGGATAGAACTGCTGGTAAGGAAAATCGGTTCCAAGCATCATCAGCAAGTCGCAGGTCATCATGGCTCGGTAACCGGACGAAAACCCAAGCAGACCGGTCATCCCAACGTCATAAGGGTTATCGGGCTCGATGAATTCCTTTCCGCGCATTGCATGCACAATCGGCGCATTCAGTTTTGCTGCGAGTGCAATAAGTTCCGAGTGAGCACCTGCGCAGCCCGCCCCACCCAGGATCGTGATCTTCTGGGACTTGTTGAGGAGCTTGGCCAATCTCCCGATTTCTTCGTCTGATGGGCATACCGTCGGCTTCGGCGGAAGAAAATGCAATCGCGGGCCGCTCTTCACGGCGTCGCGCAATGCCACGTCCCCGGGGATGGCAACCACTGAAACTCCACTGCGCGCAGTTGTTGTCTGGATTGCGATTTCCAGCACGCGAGGCATTTGCTCAGTCTGGGAAATCAGCTCGCAGTAGTGACTGCATTGCGCGAAGATATGCTCCGGACTCGTTTCCTGGAAATATCCGCTACCGATCTCATTGCTCGGAATCTGCGCCGCGATGGCGAGCACTGGAACACGGCTGCGCTGGCAGTCGTAAAGGCCGTTGATCAAGTGCAGATTGCCTGGACCACAGCTACCTGCGCATACTGCCAGTTTTCCCGTGAGATGCGCCTCTGCACCTGCGGCAAAGGCGGCCGCTTCTTCGTGCCGCATGTGGATCCACTCGATCTTGCCTTGTCTTCGAATCGAGTCGGTGATCCCGTTGAGCGAATCGCCAGAAACTCCATAGATCCTTTCGACCCCCGCTGCCGCGAGCGTCTCAACCAGCAAGTCGGCTACCGTCTGATTTGCCATGATTCGGTCTCCTTTTCCCAAGTTTAGGTGCCTAGGTGTGTTTACTCTTCCTGGCCAATCAGTAACCGGAACGAAATCATCAAATGCCGGAATTCTAAACTCGCATCTGCGAAGTGTCCTTCAAAGCGCTTCGAAGAAGTGGGCCACATTCCTGCCGGCATCCTCCGTGTAATAGACGGTCACCTTCGTACCTTTGACGGTTCCCTTCGCAATGTCCTTTCCAGCATCCTCGCTCGCGTGATCGGTCATTTCGAATGTCCGCTCCGTTCCCTTGCCGGTATCGACAACCAAGTTCTTGCCTCCACGATCAATATCCGTCACAGTGCCCTTGGCTGTTTTCAATCCGTCCTTACCGACCCTGTCGATTTCGACTGCGGTATCCTCAGTGCCCCGTTTGGTATAGTGAGCCACAACCTCACTGCCTTTGGCGAGACCATGCCAGGAGTCGCTCGCGCCATTTGCAGAGAGCTCGGCGCCATGCACCGCGGTCTTGTCCACAAAATGCAGGGAATGGCGGGTTCCATCGGCAGTCTTGACGACTACGATCTTTGTTCCTTGGTCAATTTTGACAACTGTTCCGTGCACAGCACTCACAATATCCTCGTCGGCAAATGAAGAGGAGACAAGTGTTAAAGCCAGAACAGCCATTGCGATGGCCTTCATTGTTGTATGCTCCTTGTTTGTTTGAAAGTTTTGTTCGGTTAAGTCGTCTTCAGTCCTGTAGCTCAGACAACGTTGCGTGCAAGCAAGGCACGACTATGGGGGCGCCGGTGCGAACCGTCAGTTTGTGCGTTTCCAACGAAGGAGTCGAAAGTCAGATAGCCCGTGCGAGACGTCTAAGCTCGGCGCGTGCACGGGAAACCCTCGACTTCACGGCACCAGCACTCGCGTCTAATGTGTCTGTCATTTCGCGGATGGTTTTGCCTTCGAGATCGCGGAGTTGAAATGCCTTTCGCAGATTTGGCGAAAGCTTCTGCGCCAGTTTGGATGCGTGCAAAGCAAGATCCGACCTGCGACAAGCTTCTTCCGGGCTCAGACCACGGTCAGCCAGACGTTCCAGAATTGGGTAGGCCTCCCCTTCCGGGGGAGGCGCGTCAATCGAAACGTGATTATTGCGGGAGCGCTTTCGCAATTGCCCACGAGCTGAATTGATAACGATTCTCGTCAACCATGTCGACATTTGCGCCTGGCCTCTGAATTGCGATAGATGCCGGAAGGCCGACAGCATTGCATCCTGGACCGCATCCTCTGCGTCGGCAGAATTCCCCAGATGTCGAGTGGCCTGCCGAATGAATGTGGGAAGCTGGCGAGACACTGTAGCCTCCATCTCTCGCAGTCTCAAATCGTGAGTGCCGCATGCGACGTTCTGAGCTTCGTCGACCACTGCCAATGTTGTCCCCATCACTTGTACCCCCTCAAGGCGCAACGACGACTATTCGATTGCAAATCGGTCTCCAAACGTAACGGAGGCATAACCTCAGGCTGTTCTTCACGATCTGCGACGAATTGGCGGGACCAAAGTGTCCATCTCGCGACACTCCGTCGGGACGTAGACGGATCCCACCTGCCAGGCCGTCGCTCTGCATGCCGTCTTCCATTCCTTGTGTCTCCGAAACACAACAATCGTCAGCCTTCAAATAATGGCTCTCTCGTTCGGGTCTGACAGGCAAAGATCGCCAGTAAAAGCACGGTAGTTCCAAGAACGCCCTTCTCTTTGAAATGTAGAGCGAGGCCGGCGCCGACAATTCCACCAACAACAAACGCAACCCAGATTCCGTAGAGGATACTCTGCTTGGGGTCTCGTGTTGCCGAGATTGTCTTCTTGGCCTCCGAAGTGACTAGCCCCGTGATCATCCCAGTGAGATAGGTTGTGTGGACACTGATACCGCCTGTATTCTGAAACGCTCCGTTTTGGATCCCAAGTGCTAAAGACATGCACACCACAAAGACTTCAACCCCAGTAGTCGCGTGAGTTGCTAATGCTACGTAAGCAGCTAGGGTCAGACACGCTTCAATGATCAGGAATGCAGACGGGGACTTCACGCGTTGCCACGCTGCGAGAGCGCGCTCCATTCGCACGCTCGTGAAGACTCCGATCAGGAAAAACAACACAGCCGAGAGGTGGACAGCCAAGCCGCTCCAAGCGTAAGCTGCGATGGCAATTGCTGCCAGCACCAGGCTTCCTGTTATATGTCCTGTAAAAGTCTTCGCCAGAACGAAACTGACCGCATCACCGTAACCTCCGACAAAGGCGAATGCAAGGTACAGCCATTTTTCAGGAAGATGTTTGGGTAAAGAAGTGCCGCCCATCGTATTACTCGACGATCAAGTCGGCGCGGGTATGGAAACTCGATGTGACTTTCAGGTTTACCCAGGACGCAACAACACCGACTCCAATCCCCACAAGTGTGTCGATCAACCTTAATATGGGCTGCAGCCAAACCTGGTGTAGGCTAATGCCGGCGACAACCATCACCACCGCAGTCGTGATACCCGTTGTGATGATGTCGTCCGGACGTCCGACCAGGGTCATGACGACGGCGCCAATCCCAATCAGAGCTGCCATTCCAAGAACGTGAAATGGGAAAATCAAGAGATATGCCAGACAGAGCGCGAAGCTTAACAACGTCGCAGCAGTCCGCGAGAGAGCGGCATTCAGGCTTTGTGCACGGCTGTATCGATAGACAAATATCGTCGCGACCACCGCCCACATGCCGCCGAGAAGATCGTCGTCCCGTGAGATCGAGTAGATGTGAACGAGTAGGTGCGTGATCAACTCGAAACTGATCACGCACCAGATGGATAGCGCGAACCCATGCAGCACCGCATCGGCTCTCGCGGTGGATCCGCGCCTCGTGTCGTTTTGTGGCGTGCTCATCATGACTCTTTTGTTTTGAAGAAGGGAAAAACTACGCTGCTCTGCCTTCGTGGACTTCTTCACTGCCCTGGTATTCCGGCCTGTACACTTGCTCGCGGATAAACGCGACCATGTCTGAAGGACGTTTGACACGGGCCAGGCCTGAATCGAAGACCAGCTTCGCAATTCGCGCCGCCGTTTGAATCTCGGTCTCAAGGATGTTCGACTGCGGCGGGTAAAGTGACCCTTGGTTCAACAAATCGGCGGGTACCTGATCGGCCACAGCGCGGGCAGCCTCAATGAACATCTCATCCGTGACTCGGGAGGCCTGGGTCGCGAATACCGCCATGCCGATTGGAGGAAA
>Ga0210385_10002457_pt1 | contig 11202 bp, 12 predicted proteins | sample IncBWH26OmetaG_FD_160107 | JGI IMG/M metagenome (GOLD analysis project Ga0210385, IMG submission 160107) | Forest soil microbial communities from Barre Woods Harvard Forest LTER site, Petersham, Massachusetts, United States - Inc-BW-H-26-O ... | reverse complement strand
CACGTTCGCGAAGCTTCGGAGAGGCCTTTCTTGTTGGCGTCGAGTTCCTCGAGCACCACCATCGGCAGGTAGATGTCGTGTTCCTCGAAGCGGAAGATCGAGGTCGGATCGTGCATCAGCACGTTGGTGTCCAGAACGAAAAGGCGCCGCGTGGCACCGGCCGCGACCGCGGGCTGCTGATCAGAGAGACTTCGCCGCTTCAAGTACTTCCTCCACGTGTCCGTTGACCTTCACCTTGCGCCATTCGCGCCGCAGGAAACCCGCCGCATCGATCAGAAACGTGCTGCGCTCGACCCCCATGTACTTGCGCCCGTAGAGCGATTTTTCCTGGATCACATCAAACAGCCGGCAGACCTTCTCATCGCCGTCGGACAGCAGCGCATACGGCAGCTTTTCCTTCAGGCAGAATTTCTCGTGCGAGGCGAGACTGTCGCGCGAAATGCCTACGATGATCGTGCCGGCCCGCCGAAACGCCGCGGCCTGGTCCCGAAACCCCTGCGCCTCGAGCGTGCAGCCGCTGGTCATGTCCTTCGGATAGAAGAAGATCACGAGCTTGCGGCCCGCGGCCTGCTTGAGGCTCCAGGTCTGCTCGCTCCCGGTCGTGGGCAGGGTGAAGTCGGGGACCTTGCGGTCCAGTTCAACTTTTGGCATGGGATCGTCCGGCTGCGGTTTGGGGGATCAGGCCTTCACCGGCTCCAGGATCGCATCCAGGTTCAGTGAGTCACAGAACTCCATGAACTCCTCCCGCAAATGTGCGACGTGGATGCGACTGGGCACGTTGATGATCATCTGCACCGAGAACATCGGCGCGCCGGTATGGGCGGCCGGATAGCTGCGGGTTGAGACCTCGGCGATGTCGATGCCGCGGGTCGAGAAGAAGCCGGACAGACCCGAGACGATCCCGGTCTGGTCCAGGCACACCACATCTATCGAGTAGGGCAGCATGTCGGTGCGGGCGCTGCGCGGTTCGGTGCGGCGCAGGTGCACGGACAGGTTGCTGGTTTCCATCAGCCGCTTGAGCTCGGTTTCCAGCTTCGCCAGCGCGTGCCAGTTTCCGGAGACCAGCAGCAGCATCGCGAACTCGGTGCCGAGGTTCGCCATCCGGCTCTCGCTGATATTGCCCCCACACTCGGTGATTACCCGGGTTAGTTCGTGGACCATCCCGGTCCGGTCGCTGCCGATCGCTGATACAGCGAGGTGTTGCTTCATCTTCGAGGGAGCCGTCGTGCAATTGAGCGCACCGAGTGTACCGGTTGCACCCGCCCAAGGCGACCTTGGCCGGCTGCGTGGGCAAATCCGAACTTGCCGGGGGCCGCCTTGCCTCGTACCATCGCGCGCTCCGTTTCTTGGCGGTTTTGGGAATGTTTTCAGGCAGTCTGGTCGCAATCGTCACCCCCATGCATGCCGACGGGGGGCTGGATTTTGAGTCGTGGGCGCGGCTGGTCGACTTTCAGCTCGAGAACGGCACCAGCGGCATCGTCGTGGGTGGGACCACCGGGGAGTCCGCGACCCTGTCGGATGGCGAACTGCGGGAACTGACCGAGCGGGCCTGTGCCCAGGCTCGCGGGCGCATCCAGGTCATCACCGGCGCCGGCACGAGCAGCACGGCGACCACCGTGGAGCGCGTGCGCTGGGTATCGCAGCTGCCGGTTGACGGGGTGCTGATCGTCACGCCGGCCTACAACCGGCCCTCGCAGGAAGGGTTATTCCGGCATTATGAGGCGGCCGCAGCGGCCTCGCGGGTCCCGGTCATTGCCTACAACGTGCCCACGCGAACCGCCGTGGATATGCTGCCCGCGACCGTCGGACGGATCGCGCAACTCCCGCAGGTGACCGCGGTCAAAGAGGCCGTGGCATCGGTGGCACGCGTGCGGGAGATCCTGAGCGTGGTGCCTGCGACATTCGCGGTGCTCAGTGGCGATGACGCCTCGGCGCGCGAGACCGTGTTGGCCGGTGCCCGGGGAGTGATTTCCGTGACTGCCAATGTGGCGCCGCGGGCGATGGCGGATATGATTGCCGCCGCGCTGCGGGGCGATAGCGCGCAGGCGCGGCAACTGGACGCCGGTATCGGCGCCTTGCACGAGGCTTTGTTTCTGGAGGCCAATCCCATTCCGGCCAAATGGGCCCTGGCGCGCATGGGTCTGACGCAGGCGGGTCTGCGCCTGCCGCTGACCGAACTGGCGGCGCAGTTTCGACCCGACCTGGAGCGGGCACTGCGGCAGGCCGGGGCGCTGCGATAAGTTATTTAGAGGTGGATTTGATGCTGAAGGGATTGAGCAATGGAGTGGCGCTGGCCGTGTTGGGTCTGGCCCTGAGCGGCTGCCACGCCTTCCGTCACATCTATCACAACTGCGAGGCGGACACCGACGGCTACCGGCAGGCGACCACCATTGCGCCGCTGCGCGTGCCGCTGGGCATCGATCCGCCGGATACCAAGAGCTCACTGCAGATTCCGGTACTGGACGAGCCCCCCTTGCCGCCGCGCGGGGCCAACGATCCCTGCCTGGATGAGCCGCCGAAGTTCACCGAGCCGAAGGGGCCGAGGCCGCCGCCGGCCGTTTGATATGATCCGCCGGTATGGTGATGCGGTCGCACTGCATTGATTTTTTGCCTGAGAAAAGTTCTATAAGTTATTGATGGGAGAGGTGGCCGAGCGGTCGAAGGCGCTGGACTGGAATTCCAGTAACATCTTCACGGGTGTTCGTGGGTTCGAATCCCACCCTCTCCGCCAGACTCGGCCGCCGCACCCCGCATCCGGTCCATGGTGGTCCGCATCGGCTACTCCGCGACGACCAGTCGTGAATCCCGTCAGGCCCGGAAGGGAGCAGCGGCAGCGGCGATGTCGGGTGCCGGAATTCAAGCTGGTGCGGATCACCTCCCACTGGACCAAGGGTGAGCTGTGGCTTATGTAGCGTTGGCACGCAAATGGCGACCGCGGCGCTTCGCCGACATGATCGGGCAGGAGCATGTCCGGCGGGCGCTGACGCACGCCCTGGACACCGACCGTGTGCATCACGCGTTTTTGTTCACGGGCACCCGTGGGGTCGGCAAGACCACCATCGCGCGCATCCTGGCCAAATGCCTCAACTGCGATCGCGGGGTCGCCGCGGAACCCTGTGGCGAATGTCCCAGCTGTCGTGCCATCGATGAGGGACGTTTCGTCGATCTGATCGAAGTCGACGCCGCGTCGCGTACCAAGGTCGATGACACCCGCGAGCTGCTGGACAACGTGCAGTACGCGCCGACGCAGGGTCGCTACAAGGTGTACCTCATCGACGAAGTGCACATGCTCTCGACGCATTCCTTCAACGCCCTCTTGAAGACCCTCGAAGAGCCTCCGCCGCGCGTGAAGTTCCTGCTGGCCACCACCGATCCACAGAAACTGCCGCCGACCGTGTTGTCGCGCTGCCTGCAGTTCAATCTGAAGCGCCTGCCGGTGTCCCTGATTGCCGGCCGGCTGCAGCAGGTGCTGGAACTGGAAGGCATTGGCTTCGAGCCCGCCGGACTGCGTCTGTTGGCGCAGGCGGCCGACGGCAGCATGCGCGATGGGCTGTCGCTGCTGGATCAGGTGATCGCCTTCGGTGGCGGCAGCGTCGCGGAGGCGCAGGTCCGGGACATGCTGGGTACGGTGGCGCGCGATCACGTGGTGCAGCTCGCGCGGCTCATGATCCAGGCGCAGGCCGCCCCGGTGATGGCCTGGGTCCGGGAACTCGAACAATGGGCGCCCGACCATGCCCAGCTGCTGGATGAGTTCGCTGCGCTGCTGGTGCGCGTGGCCCTGGTCCAGGCCGTGCCCGATTATGACGGCGACGAACTCTATGAATTGAGCCTGCTGCGTGAGTTGGCCGAGGGCATTCGACCCGAGGATATTCAGCTGTATTACCAGACGGCCATCATCGGGCGGCGCGACCTGCACCTGGCGCCCGAGCCGCGGGCGGGCTTCGAGATGACGCTGCTGCGCATGCTGGGGTTTCGCCTTGCCGGGGGCGCGCTGGCGGCGGGCCCGGCCCCGGCAGCGGCCCCCGGGGGAGGCGCCCTGGCGGCCAAGGCGGCGGCGGGCGGGCGGCCCCCCCGTGCCGAGGCTCCCGAGGCTCCCGCAGCCCCCGCGAGCCCGGCAGCGCCTGAGGCCGCCGATGGACCTGCGGCTGACTGGGCGGCCATGGTGGCCGAAATGGCCCTGAGCGGCGCGGTGCGCTCCCTGGCACTGCACTGCCATTTCGTCGGCCGCCGCGAGGGCGCGGTGCGGCTGGCCCTGGACCCGCGCTTCCAGGCGGCCCGCACCGCCGGCATCGAGGCCAAACTGCAGCAGGCCCTGGGGGCCTATTTCGGCGGCCCGGTGCGCCTGGACTTCGTGGCCGAGGCGGCCGCGGAGACCCCGGCGCAGATCCAGGAGCGCGAGGGTCGCGCGGCGCTGGTCGCCGCCCAGCAGGCCTTCGGCGAGGACCCCACGGTGCGGGCGCTGCAGGAGCGCTTTGGCGCAACCGTGTTACCGGATACGATCCGACCCACTCGCACCGACAACTAGGGAAATCCATGCGCGGCAATATCGGCAATTTGATGAAGCAGGCCCAGCTCATGCAGGAACGCATGCAGAAGGCCCAGGCCGAGGTGCAGAACATCGAGGTCGTGGGCGAGGCCGGAGGGGGCATGGTCAAAGTCACGCTCACCGGCCGCCACCAGGTCAAACGGGTGCAGATCGAACCGGCGGTGGCGGCGGAGGATCGCGAGATGCTCGAAGACCTGCTGACCGCCGCGTTCAATGATGCGGCCCACAAGGTCGAGGTACGCACCCAGGAGATGATGGCGGCCGTGACCGCCGGCATGCAGCTGCCGCCGGGCGTGAAGCTGCCCTTCTAGTCGATGAAGCATTCGCGCAATCTGCTGAAGCTGATCGATGCGCTGCGCGCCCTGCCGGGCGTGGGTCCGAAGACCGCCCAGCGCATGGCGTTTCACCTGCTGCAGGACGGCCGCCCCGGCGCCCACGCCCTGGTGCAGGCGCTCGGCACCGCGCTCGACTCGGTGCAACGCTGCCGTCGCTGTCGCATGTTGACCGACGATGAGCTGTGTTCGATCTGCGCAGCACCGCAGCGCGATCACACCCTGCTGTGCGTGGTGGAGTCGCCGGCGGATGTGGTGGCGGTCGAACTCTCCGGCAGCTATCGCGGTTACTACTTCGTGCTGATGGGCCATCTCTCGCCACTGGATGGCGTGGGCCCGGAGGAGCTCGGCGCGCGTGAACTCGAGGCATTGCTGGCCGAAGGGGTCGTGCAGGAACTCATCCTCGCGACCAACCCGACCGTCGAGGGTGAGGCCACGGCGCATTACCTGCGCGAGCTCGCTTTATCACGCGGCATCCAGGCCACGCGCATCGCGCACGGAGTGCCGGTCGGCGGGGAGCTCGAATACGTGGATGGCGGCACGCTGGCCCATGCGCTGGTCGGGCGCCAGCTGATGGGTTAGCGGCGCGAACCGAGCGTTTCAAACAGGCGTCGCAGCCGCCGGTAACTCTCGTAGCGGCGCGGACTGATGGCGCCGGATTCGCTGGCCGCACGCACCGCGCAGGCCGGCTCGCGCAGATGCCGGCAGTCATCGAAACGGCATTGCGGCGCGCGCTGTGCGACTTCGAGAAATCCCAATGAGCTGGGCTCCAGTCGCGACAAGGCGGGCGCAAAGTCGCGCACCCCGGGCGAGTCGATCAGATGACCCCCTCCGGCGAGGTCGTACAAACGCGAAGCCGTAGTGGTGTGCGTGCCTTCCTGCGTGCGCAGCATCAGTTCGCCGGTGCGGATGTCCGCCTCGGGCACCAGGCGGCCGACCAGCGAGGACTTGCCTACGCCCGACTGGCCGACGAAGGCGGCGATGTCGCCGACGCAGGCCGCCCGCAGCTGCGCCATGCCGAGATCGCTTTTGGCGGACACCGCGACCTGCGCATAGCCGACCGCCGCGTAGGCCGCCAGCTCAGTGGCCAGTTCGGCGGGCCAGGGCAACTCGCATTTGTTGAGCACCAGGGTCGCGCGAATACCGGCGGAGGCCGCCGCCGCAAGGTAGCGATCGATCACGAACAGATCCGGCGCCGGCAGCGGCGCCAGCGTCACCAGCATCAGGGTCAGATTGGCGACGACCGGCTCCTCCTGCGCGCGCAGGTTGGTGCGGTACAGGCAGCTGTCGCGCGCCAGCACGGCAGTGACGTGCGCCTCATCATGGTGGGGGTCGATCTCGCAGCTCACCTGATCGCCGCAGACGACCTGAAGCTTGCGGCCGAAGGGTCTTGCGGTGCGCTCGTTACCCTGCGCATCGCGCACGACGAGATGACGACCGTAGGCGGCGATGATGCGTGCGGTGAAGGTCATGGGTCAGATAGAATGCCGCATCGCCATGTCAAACGCTGAAAACCTCATCTGGATCGATCTGGAGATGACGGGCCTGGTCCCCGAGACCGATGACATCATCGAAATCGCGACCATCGTCACCGACAGGGATCTCAACGTTCTGGCCGAAGGGCCGGCGATTGCGGTCCATCAACCGGAGCCCGCGCTCGAGCGCATGGATGAATGGAACCAGCGTCAGCATGGTTCATCGGGCCTGACGGCGCGGGTGCGGGCCAGCCGCAGCGGTGTCGCCGATGCCGAACAGCAGACACTGGATTTTCTGGCACGCTGGGTGCCAGCGGGTGCTTCGCCGATGTGCGGCAACAGTATCTGTCAAGATCGTCGGTTCCTGGCACGCCACATGCCACGGCTTGAGAAATTCTTCCACTACCGTAATCTTGATGTCAGCACGCTCAAGGAACTCGCGCGGCGCTGGGCGCCCCAGGTCGCCGCGGGATTCATGAAGCAGGGTGCCCATCTTGCGCTAGCAGACATCCGCGAGTCCATCCGCGAACTGCAGCACTATCGTGCGCATCTGCTGGCGCCAGCCCATCGCGGCCACAACGCAAGCGCAAATTCTTCACAAACCTGACCTATTGCACGCCTTGCGCGTTGACCAACGTGCGATATAGTCGGGTCATGCTCAATGACGCCCAGACAGCGGTCTCCTGGCGCGCGACACCTCGAAGTTTCGTCGCCCTGATGAGCCTGTACGAAAGTAATTTCATCCGCCTCGGGTGGCTCGCAGGCAATGTCGCGCTGCTGCGGGGCAAGTATCTCTCCGGGGTCGCCGGCGACTGTGATCTGCAGTTGTCGGTGGTGGAGCGCTCGCCCTATACCACCACCTTGAATCTCACCTACCTGATCCCCGAGCGCGAGTCCACCCAGCGCTTCCCCGATATGGGCGTGCGGGTCTACCACGACGCCCGCCTGGTGGAAGCCCAGGAATGGGCGCACACCCACGAACATGCGGCCCTGAGGGCCCTGCGCAACACCGTGGCCTGTGAACTGGATCAGCGTTGGGCGCGCAACATCATGTTAAACAAGTGGCTGGAGTACTGCGTCGAGCGGGGTCACCGCTTTGCGCCGGCTGCAGCCGGGCATACCTGAAAGGGGGTGCCGGTGTGGCCGCCGACCGAAAGCAGCCATACATGAAGACCCTGGAACAATTCACCCGCCTGATCCGCGTCAATCCCAAGGGCGCCGATGATCCCGAAGATGATCATCGCGTCCTGACCCTGTTCAAGAACCGCGCGGAACTGAAGAAGGCCTACGGGGAACTGCAGGACGAGGTCTATCGCCTCAAGGATCGCATCAAACAGCAGGAAGGCGCCACCGCCCGGGTGCAGGAGATGCTCGGCTCGCTCGAGTCGCGCCTGGGGCTTACCGAAACCGCCTACCCTGCGCTGGTGTTCTATCAGCTGCGCGCGATGTGGCAGCGCGGCCGTGAAATCCTCGAGCAGTTCACCGCGGAGCTCGCCGCGCAACAGGAAGAGCGCGAGCGCCGTGCGCTGTTTGTCGATTTCAATCGCGGGCAGTTCACGCGCCGTCAAACCGCCGAGGCGCTGGTGCGCACCGCCCAGACTCAATACAACGATGCGCAGCAGTTCGTGAGCGAACTGACCACGCGCCACGCCCAGCTCACCCGTTTCTGGCACTACTTCAAGCGCCGCGACCTGGATCGCCGGCTGGTGGGCGCGAATGGCGCGCAGCTGCTGGCGCAGGCGCAGCTCGACACGGCGCGCGCCGAGATGGCGGCCATCGATGGCGAACAGCCGCCGGAATTTCCCGGACTGTCGCTGGATGCGCGCCGTGCCATCAACATCGCGGCGATCGCCTACGCCGAGGTGTTGTGCCTGCGGCTGGCCGATACCTCATTGATGAGTCTCGCCAAGGAGGCCGTGGCACGTCGTGAGCCCATCGATGCCTACGGCGGTCGCCCCGAATGCGAGGCCCTGATAGCCCTGATCGCGCGGGCACGGGTGATTCTGGAGAGCAAGGCCAACGTCGCACAGGACGTGAAGGCGCGCAGCGACAGCATGCGGCCGCGGGCCCGCTACCGCAACAACACCGATACCGCACCGACCCCCGAGTCGGTTTCGCTCGGTGAAAGCGACGTCTTGGCGGGACAGCCGCTCGGCGCCCAGGCCGCCATCCGCATGCCCAACGTACTGGGCGAGGATACCTGGGACCTGTTCCGCGTGCTCCTGCGCTGATTGCGCCGGGTCAGTTCGCCAGGCGCCTGGCGGTGGTCTGCGCCGGCGCGTTCAGCGGCGCGCGTTGGTTCGGCACCTCGCCCAGCAGGATGTCCGCCATGACCTGGGTCGCCTCGCCCAGCACCAGATCCGGTTGCGTCGTCACCGGCTTGGGCGCCGGCCCCGAGGAAGCCGGCGCAGAGCCGCCCGCCCGCTTGACGCGCGCCGCGCCGTCGGCACCGTCGCCGCTCGCGGAGTCGCCGCTATCCAGCTCCTCCACCGACTTCGCCGGTGGCTGGCCTTCGGCGATCAGGCGCTGATTGGCGCGATCCAGTCGCTCCTTGTCGAGCTGCGCACGCTCCTCCTGACGCACCTTGAGGTTCAGCGACAGGGTCTTCTCGGCACGCACCTTGTTCAGGGCGGCCACATCCTCGACCAGGAAGCGGTAGTCCGGATCGTGCTGCTCGCGGGCCGTCTCCTCGGAGACCAGCGAGGGCAGGGCGATGACCGGGTGCTCGTCGTGCCACGCCGTGAACGAGGCTCCCGGAATCCGATCCCAGGGCAGCGCGGCCTCGAGCGAGCTCTCGCCGACCTCCTTGGTGTCGATGATCGACGGCAGCGTCACGTCGGGCTGCACGCCACGATGCTGGGTGCTCTCGCCCGTGACCCGATAGAACTTGCCGATGGTCACGGTGATCTGGCCGCTCAGGGGCTTCTGCGACCAGCGATCCAGGGGTATCAGGTTCTGCACCGTCCCCTTGCCGAAAGTCGTCTGGCCGAGGATGTAGGCGCGGTGGTAGTCCTGCAGCGCACCGGCGAAGATCTCCGAGGCGCTGGCGCTGTAGCGGTTGACCAGCACCGACAGCGGCCCCGAATAGACGACGCCGGGATCCGGGTCATCCAGCACTTCCACTCGGCCGTTGGTGTCCTTGAGCTGCACCACCGGGCCCTTGTCGATGAAGAGTCCGGTGAGCGCGGTCGCCTCGGGCAGATAACCGCCGCCATCATCGCGCAGATCCAGCACGATGCCGTCGACGCCCGCCGCGCTCAGTTCGCCGAGCAGGCGGTGCACGTCGCGGGTGGTGCTGCGGTAGTTCGGATTGCCGGCGGCCTGTTCGGCCACATCCTGATAGAAGCTCGGAATGGTGATGACGCCGATCTTGAGCATGCGGCCGCCGCGGTTGACGGTGCGCACCTCCTGCTTCGCCGCCTGGTTGTCCAGATTGACCTTGTTGCGGGTGAAGACCAGCATCTTCTCCGGCGTGCCGGGCGCGGCGCCGGCGGGCAGCACCTGCAGTTTCACGATGGTGCCGGCCTTGCCGCGGATCAGCTGCACGACATCATCGAGCCGCCAGCCCACGACATCCGTCACCATTGCATCACTGCCCTGTTGGACGCCGGTGATGCGGTCGTTCGGTTTGAGTGTGCCGGCGACCGCGGCCGGACCGCCCTCGATCACGTTCATCACCTGAACATAGTCATCGGTCTGCTGCAGGGAGGCCCCGATGCCGTCATAGTTCAGACTCATCTGAATGCGGTATTCCTCCGAATCGCGCGGCGAGAAGAAGTTCGAGTGCGGATCAAAGGTCCGCGCATAGGCATTCATCAGGTTTTCGAAGACGTCATCCGATGAGATCTGATCGACGCGCTTGAGCACCCGGCCGTAGCGCTTGCGCAGGATCTCGGTCGCATCCTTCCAGTTCTTGCCCGTCAACAGCAGCGACAGGCCATCGTTCTTGACGCGCTTGCGCCAGATCTCATCCAGCTGCGCGCTGTTGGTGGCCCAGGGCGCATCCTTGCGGTCGTATTCCATGGACTCATCGACGGTCCAGTCCGGCTCGGTGTCGAGCATCTTCAGCGCCGCCTCGACGCGTTCGCGGTTGCGCTGCTGGTAGCGGGCGAAGATCGCAAAGCCGGGCTCGACATCACCGGTGTGGATCATGTCATCGAAGCGATAGCGCCACTGCTCGAATTCCTTCAGATCGCTGGCCAGAAAGTAGCTGTGCTGGCCATCGAGCGATTCGATGTAGCGGTCGAAAATCTCGCTCGACATCTTGTCGTCAATGAGGACATGACGGTAGTGCGCCTCCTCGAGGATCGAGCCGACGCGTCGGGCAATCGCCCGTTCCCGGTCGGTCGGCGCGATGGCATTGGGCGGCAGCACCGAGGGGCCGGCCGGCGCCTGCGATGAACCGGTGAGGGCAAGTACCATCATGACCGCGACGAAGGGGGCGGCCCAGGCGGCGGAACGGCGCTCGAATCGGTTCAGGATATTCATGGGGAGTGCAGCGGGTCCTTGGCTGTTCGCCGGGTAAAATCGGTTGGCTCAGTAGCGTACTAGGCTAGAGTGCGCGAAGCATCGCAGCAAGTTGATAATCATGCGTCCACTCGCAGTCCTGATCGGCATCATTATGGGCTCCACCTTCACCTTATTCGCGGGGTTGTCGCTGACCTGGATCACGCTGCTGTTTGTCCCCAAGGAGGAGGCCGGGGAACTTTTCGGAGAACAGTCCACCCTCAGGGTCGCCATCGCAGTTTTCGGGACCCTTTCGGCGGTGGCGGGAGCGAGCTTCTATGCGCAGCTCCGGGAACGTCGCTGGCGCCCGCTGGCGCACATCGCGATGACCCTCTGCCTGTGC
>Ga0210385_10002455_pt1 | contig 11205 bp, 14 predicted proteins | sample IncBWH26OmetaG_FD_160107 | JGI IMG/M metagenome (GOLD analysis project Ga0210385, IMG submission 160107) | Forest soil microbial communities from Barre Woods Harvard Forest LTER site, Petersham, Massachusetts, United States - Inc-BW-H-26-O ... | reverse complement strand
TGGAATTGCTACTCACGCGGAACGACAGATCTGAATGGCGCCGCTGTATTCACTGGACAAGCTGGAATTGTAGGCCAGTACAATCAGGGCTGGTACGTGGGATCGCAAGAGACGCCAATGCTCAGCTTCCGCGTCTAGCCCTGGAACACGAATATCTCGAGTTCGGTCATGCAGAATGTAACGGCTGCAGCTACCGCTATGTACCATACGACGAAGGGCATTGCTGGAGGGAGCGCTTCGGCCTTTGCCAACGCGGTCAGCCCGTTCCAGGCGTTCTTCACGCATATGGATAACCTCGGGTGGACCCCTACCTTCGTGAGCGCCATTTCGAAATACTACGCAAGCAATGGCATTGCTACATACAACTCTAGCTTGCAATCCGCCTGGGCGACTGCGGCCGCAGCGATGGGTTGGTCAAGCCCTCTGGTGACCGACTATTTCCTGCTGGATTCTGCGATTGCTCCGGTACTCAGCCAAGTGCAGCCGCTCAACTCTCAGACGAACTGGGACAACCTTATGAGCAATTTCGGCGGATGCCTTTCGTATTACAGTTGGTACGTCGAGAATTATGGTTTCCGCGTTGATCCGCGCGAATCCCCGTTCCGCCTCGCACGCTTTTATCGAAGAAGGGCCTCCGCTTCCGATTCCCAGCAACAAGCCGCGATCGGCGCGGCAGCCGGAGGCGTCATGGCCGTGGGAGGCGGCGGCTTGGTCAGCGCTTCGGGCATTACGGCCGGAGGGCTCGCCACGGCGACTCTGACGGAATTTTCGCTGTTCACTGGGGGCGTTGCCTGATCGTGATCGGTATCGGTATCGCTGGCTATTACGGTTGGCAGTATCTGCAATCGAGTGGCGGTGGAAGCGGCGGAGGTACCGGAGGTAGCGGCGGTGGTACGCCACCCGAAATCCCGCCGCACGATCTTTACATGGATCCGACATAGCTGCAAAGATTCCCACGAAACACATGCGCAAGATCATTTACTATGCGGCCGTTTGGGCCACTGCAATCGGCACTCTGCTGTTTGCGCTGCTCACCATCGTTGAGATCTGGGAGAGAGACTGGCTCCGGTTTACATTTGTCCCGATTCCAGTTGCCTGTCTCTGCTGCCTTCTAGTGTGGCGCAAGCTGACGCGCAGGGCGGCGCGCCCCATATAAAATGCCCGACCGTTACTAAAACCGCAAGGGGGGCCAAAGTTCTCGTTCACGGCTAAGCTTCTCTCGAGCTATCGCGGTGGCCCTGCAGGCCGTTTGCCCCGGCGGTGCCCAAGGTCAAGCCCAACGCAAAGCACTTCCGTCTTCTCCTGGTCGAAGACAACCCATCAATCAAAAGGTCGCCCTCGCGATGCTGAAGAACCTCGGCTACCAGGCCGATGTCGCCCGCAATGGTGTCGAAGCGGTGAAGGCCGTCATTTCCGAGCACTACGATTTAGTGCTCATGGACTGCTTCATGCCCGAGATGGAGGGCTTCGAGACCACGCGCTGCGTTCGCGGCCACGGTGAGTGCTGGGCCGGGGTGCCCATCGTCGCCATGACGGCCGCCTTCGGCGTATGTCGGGCCTCCGCAAGCGGGCGGCGCGTATGCAACTGTCTGCCAGACTAACCCTTCACTGCGGACAGCTTCCCAACGCCGATAACCTGTTCGTCTGCTGAAGAGCGCATTCGCGCAGCAGAGGCCAGACTTTACACATTTCTCCGAAGCCCGTGAGAAATTGCTTCAGTCGAACAGGGTCCTCGTATTCGCAGATCGTAATTCGTCTGCTTATTAACTCCTCGATGAGTCGGTCCCGGCACCGCTGCAGGTGGTGCCGTGCATGGCCGTTCTTGAGCGTCAGGCTTCTTAGCATACCGCTGATAGCTTCTATCCGCGCGGCCTGAATGCGAGCAGTCAGCCGCCCCAGATACGCGTTCCACGTCCTTTCCGGCACGCCGGCGATTTCTGTGAGATAAAGGCCAAGCGCCCCAAGGTCCAGCGGTTCGGCTGGACCTGTTTCCGCGATCAACTTCAGCACTATCTCACAGACGCGCACGCCATGCACGTGCCGGTAACCGTGCCTTGCCGGCGCGTCGTGGAGCATAGCAAACGGAACATGCGCGAAGTAGCCTTGTGGCAGACAGCGTCTGAGAAGCGCTCCAAACACCCCATCTTCGTTCCGATGCTGCGGCATAAACGGCGGGAGTGGCGCACTGTTGTGCAGGAACAGCCCTATCGCCATGCAATTCGCATCATGATTTATCGAATAGGTGTTGCTGCATGCGCATACTTCCCTGCTAGCTAGCGACGTGTCCAAAACAGAGCGCGACTCGTCAAAACGGTGGGCCAACTGCTCGTCATAAGCCGACAGCAGCTCGGTTGTGTGCCAGCCGGAATCGCCAATTGTCCCCACCTGGACTGCAACGACCAAGCCCGTTCCGTTGAGAATACTTTCTTCCATGTGCTTGCAGGCGTGGCTGTCGTCAATTTCTCCCCGCCATGACCCAGCGATTTGCCCGATTCGTCTCCCGAGTATCTGCCGGGCGGCGTTCGCGACGTTCGTTACGGCCGGCGAATGGGACTGCAGCGCTTCCTGTCTCGTCGGGTAAAAGTAAATGGACCAGTTGCGCCTTTCGCCCGACAAGCTCAACGATGAACTTGCGGGATTGGCCGGGGCGTAAAATCTCCAGATGGCATCATCATCGATTGTCAGTACATCCCTCCCCGCGGTGAGAAGGATAGAGAGGTTTCGTGCCGCGCCGGCCGAGAAGGTATTCTGCGATTCAGCGAGGATGAAGGACAAGATCTGTCGATCGAATCCTTGCCTGATTAAATAGTCAATCACCTGCGCTCGCTCATGCGCGCCAAAATACATCGTATTTATATCGCGCCTCTTCCAAGTCGCCTGTATTTGGTTTCTCAGGTGGATGCTATTCTCTTCTCTTCGCGATCCATCGACAATAAGTAACGAGTTGAGCTCGCCCGTCGCATTACCGGCGCTGCTTACGCTGGCTAAGCAACGGCCGCAGCTAGCTACACGGTCAGCCGTGTTAATAATCACCGTCAAAGGTCGGGTGTTGTCATGGAGCTCGGCAGTAGTACGCGCCGTATAATGGCGCCTTTCTTCCACCAGGACATTAGCCTCGACAAGCAGCGTTAGCAGTCGTATAACTCGCGTCGGAAGACATAAAACGTGATAGATGCCTCGCCGCAGGAATTCCCTAAGAGAACCGCGCTTTCCTAGATGTCGGATGATATCTATGTCCTGTAAACTCAATATAAGCCGTTTCGAAGCCCCTTCGCACACCAGGCATATCTGACCGTTTCCCAGAGGTAACAGATCGTGGGGCAGGAGTCGGTAAATGCGTGAGTCCTGTAACATCTCAGGCGCTTCGCCTTCTGCCGATGGTCTATGTTTGAAAAACAATCCTATTTGTGCCTCCGTTTCAGTGCATAATCGTAAAGGGCCAGGTAGCGGCTATTCATAACTTCCGGAGAAAATCGTGCCTCAAGCGCCGCACGTCCTTCATCGATCTCGCCCTGCAGCGTCTTCCTATTTGTGATCATGTCTTGAATAATGGCGCAAGTCTTCACGGGATCGCGAAAACCGCCGATGCGAACGCCTTGTATTCCGTTGGTCCATGTTAGGCCGCCCAGAGGCACACCAGCACGGGCCGTCTATAAACAAGGCTTTCCAATGGAACGAGTCCAAAGCCTTCAGGCAGCAGCGGTGCGCATATGGTGATATTGCCTTGCCGGTAGAGGGCGCTTGAATCCGGCGCTTCATTGAAGACAATTTCAAGATTCGGGAAAGCATCAGCGACCTGGAGGATTGTATTCACGTACAACCTGTCGAACCCAAAATGTTCATGCTTATGATTAGAAAGCATTACAGTGATAGGGCCAAAGGAATTGCTGAGGTGCCCCACTAATATTGCCGACTCCAATATGCCCTTGGCTGGAACCAGCCTCCCCGGTATGGCTATCGTGATCGTTTCGCCCGAGAACGTGACCCGTTCGGTAGGGAATGGCGTACCGGGTTCAACAACGCTTTTAGCTCGGATTCCGAAGGTCGTTGCGAGTGACTTTTGGACATAGGAGGATGTCGCCACGCAAATGCTAGCCTTCAGCGTCGCCTTTGCTGACGCAAGCGCGACGGAAGACGCATAACTTCCTATATCATGAACGGTAGTTATTAGTGGCGCGCCTAAACTTCGACAGATATCGGCCACTATACCTCCGGCGCCCGGGGCAGTGTTCGCGATGCAGATTGTGGGCGTGGACAAGATCTATTTGATGCTCGTCCATAACTTGTCTCAGCGTTTCATGAAGTCTGAGCAGCGGTAACGCGCGAGATTGGCTCTGGAGGTGCAGAAAGGCGGAGTTCGTAGTGGGGAGTACGCAATGAACTTCGTGATGACCCTCAGACCGTAGCGTGTGCCCCAACAATCTGACTATCGATTCCACTCCGCCAAAGCAGATCTCGGGATCGGCCCAGCTAACTTGAAGAATATTCACAAAGCGAGCGCGAATGCTCGAACCACGACGATATTGTGAGGGTGAAAACGACTCACCGGATCCAGGCCCATGCCTCGCTCGGCAGCAAATCGAGAAAGCGGGCGTATGTGGAGATCACAGGATTCTGAGACTGCTGTAGCTGCGAGATGATTTGGGTTCGTTTCGAGTAAGGCTTGGCATCCAAAGCGAGAATCCAACTGACCCTAAGATGAAAGAACCAAGCAAGAGAGCCACTGGCATAAAGGTTGTTATAAGACTCCAGGAATGACACATAGTGCAGGAGTGCGGTGGTTCGAAGCACCGGGTCGGCAGTATTTTCAATAAAGGTCTCGTATAGGGTCGCCTTCTCGTGGAAATAAGCCAAGGGATCTCCCTCATCCTTGTCCTCCCACGTATCGACACTGCGAAGAAAGACGCTTGCCTTCTCGATGCCATTGTTAGCAGGGTCGTCCCGTAGAGCCTGGCAGCGGGCCAACAGATCGGTAGATCCCTTTGTTTGCCAATATACGGCGCCAGCGGCGGTGCTTGCCTTTTGAATGCTTTTAGGTTTGAGAGCATCGATTGAAAGATCGGGTACGGTTAAGCTGGGGTATTTAGCCTTCAGTTCGGCAAAACGCGAAGACAGCAACTTTGGAAAGGCTAAAGGGTCGGCTTGTGGCTCGCTCGCTTCGCATCGGCTTGCGGCTTGGACGACCAGCATCGCGCGCAGACCAAGTAACAGTTGCCAAAGACCTGAAGCATCTCCTTGCTTGTTAAGCAGGTCAGCCAACCGATTAAAGGGAGAAAAGAATCGGTTCCCGAGGATGTCCGTCTCCAGCACAGCGGGCTCGGCGTAAAGCGTTTTCATTCGCAGAAGAAGAGTGTTTGTAAGTTCCTGGGCAATGGCGGGCTTCACGCTTGTATTTACGATCAGTGAGATGACTGGTGGGAGCTGGCCTGCGCTAACCACCCCTGAGACGGAACTTCGAAGGAGTTCCACATCGTCTCCCCTGGCCCGCTCCGCAGAGGTGAATGCTGACGCAAAAAGCTGGCCTGCTGTTTTATAGTAGAGAGCGAAATCCGGCGCCAGCTCGGATCCGCAGCCTACCGGCTCAGGATTCACCTGCACCTGCTGAAAAGTCCTGCGCGCTGCCGCGGCGTCGCCCATGGAAAGGTATCCCGAGACGGCCCTCAGCATTAAAGATTGACGATCTATTCCATAGAGCAGCGCGTCAACTTCGAGGCCGGCAGCGGAATCCACCCGTACTGCCGAAAGCCCGCGCAGTTTTGCCGGGTAGGGCACGTCCGCAGCCAAGTCTAGCGCGCTTGAGAGGAACCGGGTTTGGTCATCGGGTAGCCGAAAGCGGACACCTGAGGCCACCCGGAGCAATAAATCCGTAGCGTAGACGGGCGGAAGAGACTCGGCTTGCGAAAGGATGTTTTCCGCCTCGGTATGCGACACGAGATGCGGACTGGATTCATCGGCGGTGATTGGCTTCGCATCTGCGAAACGGGCCGAGCTCACACCCGGAAGAAGGCATAAAGCGAGTGCCCGAAGGACCGACTTATATCGAGGGAAGCTCAACGCCATATGTGCATTCAATTTCATTCCGAACCTCCCCTCGTACACGCCCATCCAGACGTTCTCGATCTTACCGCTCTTAGAGATTGCGATCGCTGCGATTCGTTTCGGGAGTGCCGATGAGCCGGTACGCAACAAGTATCGATGGATCGAAGTCCCTGATCACTGGAAACAGCAAGCGGTTGGAGATTAGCCCCTCGGTAGTCACAGAAAACCCTACAATATCTATGCGATCTTTGACTTTGCCGGCCAGGGCATTGATGGCCGGCAAATTGCGAGCACAGAAGTGGCAGCTCGGCGAGAAGATATACAGCAGCAGAGGGCGACCCCTCGATGTACCGAGTTGCACCTGAGTGTTGTCGAACAGCCGAACGCGGTAGTCCGGCGCTTTTTCACTCGCGCGTAATCTCGAATCAGCCTTGACGTCATCGACTAACTTATACGCTCGTGTGAGATCCGAGAGGAGGATTAGATTTGTTCCTAGGAAGGCAGCTAACAGGAGATTCGAGATCGCGGACAGCCAGCCCGGCCATCTTTGCTGCGAGCTACCGGCAGGCATGGGACTTCAGACAGTCAGTCACCGATTAGCAGCACATATGCGGCTTACTGCTGCTATCACAGCTGTAGTTAACGAGGCAATGCCCGGCACCGCCGCAATCACCTTGGCCCATGCAGCAGGTTACCGCCTTTACGGTTCTCACTTTGAACAGGGTCTTACCCACCATGGCAAGCACCAGGATCGTGAGAGCATACCAGATTGTAGCCACTACCATCCTTTTACGCTTGAGCCATAAGAAGAAATCATTGACAACGTACTTACCCAATAGCATTAGTTCTCCAATAAGGCCATATAGTAGCCGAAAAATGGAAGAATTCAACTGTATTTGTCGTGAAAGATCGATTTGATATTGCTGGCCGATCGATCATACTGGACCGGGTTAAGGAGAGCGCCTCGACTTTCGCCCTGCTAAGATTTGGCTCTGTGTCCTGCTACAATCGATCCCGTGTCTGCTCCTCACACGCAAACGCTCGCGCCCATGCAGTTGAAGCAGCTTATCCGCGAAATCCCCGATTTTCCCAAACCCGGCATCAAGTTCTACGACATCACCACGCTCTTAAAGGACAAGCGCGGTTTCGGCGAAACCATTGAGGCGCTGCAAGCCCATTACCGCAACGCGCACGTCGATATCGTCGTCGGAATCGAAGCCCGAGGCTATTTCTTCGCTCCCGCCATGGCTCACGCTCTGCGCGCTGGCTTCGTTCCGGTTCGCAAACCCAAGAAGCTGCCCCACACCGTTCGCAGCATCGAATACCAGCTCGAATATGGCACCGATCAGCTCGAAATGCATGCCGATGCCATCGAGCCCGGTCAAAGCGTGCTCATCATAGACGACGTGCTGGCCACCGGCGGCACCGCCTCCGCTGTCGCGCGCCTGGTCGAACAGGTCGGTGGAAAAGTTGCGGGGCTCGGATTTGTAATTGAACTTACGTTCTTGCATGGCCGAGACAAGCTTAGCGGCTACGATGTGTTCTCTCTCCTGCAGTACTAGCCGTGCAGGTCACGGTCCCCTCGTTCGCCAAACTGAACCTCGATCTTCGCGTTCTCGGCAAACGCCCCGATGGCTATCACGAACTCCGGACCATTTTTCAGACCGTCAGCCTCAAGGACACCCTCACCATCGACTTCGATTTTGCGAGACGAACCCAAATTGACCTGAGCAGTTCGGTCGATATACCAGATAACCTGGTAGTTCGTTCGGCAAAATCGGTCCTGGAGGCCCTCAAGGTTCACGCTCGGGTTCGTTTCGTACTCGACAAGCGGATTCCGATGGGTGCCGGCCTGGGCGGCGGCTCCAGCAATGCCGCAGCAGTCCTGCTCGCCCTCCCCAAGTTAGCTGGCAAACACATCAGCCGAGCCGAGCTATTTCGTTTGGCAGAATCGCTGGGCAGCGACGTACCCTTCTTTCTGTGCGGCGGCACCGCCCTAGGTGTGGGCCGCGGTACGGAGATCTACCCGCTGCCCGATCTGCCTGCGGCTTCTGCTTTGATCGTCGCCAGCGGCATCCATGTCTCCACCCGAGAGGCTTACGCCGCTCTGGGCCGGAACGTTCCAGATCCGTTGACTTCGGCCCCCGAGTCCCCTATTCTGAGAGAGTTTCAGACGATCGCGTGGACTCTTGACGGTTCGAGTCTGGACCGGCTTCCGCTGACAAACGATTTTGAAAAAGCAGTTTTCCAGATGCACGCCACCCTTCCGTCCCTGGCGCGAAAACTGCGCCGTCTGGGGGCCCGGCCAGCCCGGATGACCGGCAGCGGTTCGGCTCTCTTCGGCGTGTTCCCAAGCTTCGGGGCAAGCCAGGCAGCCGCCTCGGAGTTCCGTTCGGGAACCGCATTTCCGGTTCGTTTCGTACCGCGCCGGCAATACAACAGCGCTTGGCGCCGCGCTCTAGGCCGGCTGACCGGGGCTTCTCTGATGAGTGGAGGATAGTGCACAATGTCCAGTCCGAAACCGATTCGAGCTTTGTACACCGACTTTAAGGTCTTCAGCGGAACCGCCAACCGCGCGCTCACGCAAGAGATCTGCGACGCGCTGGGCTGTCCATTGGGCGACGCCATGATCAAGTGCTTTGCCGATGGCGAAACGCACCTCCAGATTCAAGAGAACGTGCGCGGTACGGACGTCTTTCTGGTGCAGCCGACCTGTACGCCGGTGGACCACCACCTGGTGGAATTATTGCTTATGATTGATGCGTTTAAGCGGGCCAGTGCGGAACGGATCACGGCAGTGCTACCCTATTATGGGTATGCGCGGCAGGACCGGAAAGACCGGCCGCGTATGCCGATATCCGCGAAACTGGTAGCCAGTCTGCTGGAAACAGCCGGGGCCAACCGGGTTTTGGCGCTCGATCTGCACGCCGCTCAGATTCAGGGTTTCTTCGATATTCCTGTCGATCACCTGTTTGCCGCGCCGGTTATGGTCGAGTATTTCAAGGACCGTTATGATCGGGGCGCGCTGGCTGTGGTCTCGCCGGATGCGGGCGGTGTGGAACGCGCGCGTGCCTTTGCCAAGCGCATGAATGCGCCGCTGGCGATTATTGACAAACGCCGCACGGACGCCAACGTGGCCGAAGTGATGAATATCATCGGCGACGTGCGCGGCAAGCATTGTTTGATGGTGGACGATTTGGTGGATACTGCAGGCACGCTGGTTCAGGGCGTGGATGCGCTTCTCGAACAGGGCGCGCAAAGCGTAGCGGCTTTTGCCACCCACGCGGTCTTATCGGGACCGGCGGTGGAGCGCATCAGTGCGTCTCCGCTGGAGGAATTGGTGGTGACGAACTCGATTCCGCTGTCCCAACCGGCGGCCAAGTGCCCGAAGATCCGAAAGCTTTCCGTCGCGCCGCTGCTCGCGCGTGCGATCCAATCGATCCACCAGGGCGGCTCGATTAGCACGTTATTTATTTCGTAGAGATTTGGTAATGGATGCCAAGATTTTGATAGCAGGTGAACGATGCGAAAGGACATGACGATTGCCGCGGAAGCGCGGGATTCACGTGGAAAGAACGAAGCGCGCCGGCTGCGCGCCAAGGGCTCTATGCCGGCTGTGGTTTATGGAGGCACGGATGGGCCGACGGCGGTTGCCGTGAGCCCGAAAGAACTTACTAAGATCCTCCACAGCAAGACCGGCCATAACACCATTTTTAATCTGAGTCTCGCCGGCGGAGAAGCCACCCCGGTGATGATCGTCGATTGGCAGTTCGATCCCATCAGGGATTCACTCCTGCACGCCGATCTGAAGCGGATTGACCTCAGCCAGCGCATAGCCGTCAACGTTCCGGTGGTGACGCAGGGCGAGCCGAAGGGCGTCAAGATCCAGGGCGGAATTCACGAAATTATCACTCGCGAGATCGAAATCGAGTGTCTGCCGAACGAAATCCCCGAGCAGTTCACAGTTAACGTCGCGGAGTTGATGATCGGCCAGAATGTGCGGGCCGGCGACATCGCGCTGAGCGGTTCCATAAAGCTGCTTAGCCCGCCGGATTCTGTTATATCCCACGTTGTGGCGCTGAGAGCGGAGGAGGCGCCTGCGGCCGAAGCCGCCGCCGAAGCTGCTCCTGCTGCGGCTGAGCCCGAAGTGATCAAGAAGGGCAAGAAAGAGGAAGAGGCCGCGGCCGAGCCTGCTCCCAAGAAGAAGTAGGCTGGTTCGAAGCGCTGAAGGAGCATGTCTCAAGGGCCGGTGCTGGTGCAGGATCAGGAAGGCGAGCTTCCGCCTGTTCGGTGGTCGGGCCCGCGCAATTATTGTGTAGTGGGGTTGGGGAATCCTGGGGTGAGATACCAGGATACGCCGCACAACCTGGGTTTCCGTGTTATCGAAGAGTTGGCCAAGCGCCACTTCATTCGAATTTCCCGGAATGAAGGGATCGCGCTGACTGGCAACGGCAAGATCCGGGACAACGATGTTCTGCTGGTAAAGCCGCAGACATTCATGAACAATTCGGGTGCGGGAATACATGGCGTTTTGAAGTCCCGCCGGATGACGAATAAAGACCTGATCGTCGTCTATGACGAACTGGATCTTCCCTGGACCGCGCTGCGGATCAAGAAGAACGGTTCAGCGGCTGGGCACAACGGTGTCAAGTCGATCATCGCCGCTCTGAAGACGGATGTCTTTCTCCGGGTGCGGGTGGGTATACGCCCGAATCACCCGGTTGAAGATGCGGCGGCTTATGTTCTCGCTCCTTTCGAGCGGGAATTGAAAGAGGACGTGAGCGAGGTGGTGACCTATACCGCGGATGCCATCGAGTTCATCGTTGCCGAGGGCGCCATCAGGGCCATGGCGAAATTCAATCGCCGCGCTCGAGGCATACAAGAAGAGGAACAATGAGAATTTACGAAGAGTTGTTCATCGTTCGTCCGGATGCCACCGAGGAAGAAGTGGATCCGTTTATCGAACAGTTGAAAAATGTCGTCACGCAAGCGGGCGGCACGGTTGAAAAAGCAGACAAGTGGGGCGTGCGTAAGCTCGCCTATCGCGTGCTGAAGTACAACGAAGGGCAGTATATACTTCTGCAATTTTCCGCCAAGGCGGAAGTGGTGAAGGAAATCGAGCGGCGCTTGCGCGTTGCCGACCTGGTGCTGAAGTACCTGACAGTG
>Ga0210385_10002454_pt1 | contig 11205 bp, 9 predicted proteins | sample IncBWH26OmetaG_FD_160107 | JGI IMG/M metagenome (GOLD analysis project Ga0210385, IMG submission 160107) | Forest soil microbial communities from Barre Woods Harvard Forest LTER site, Petersham, Massachusetts, United States - Inc-BW-H-26-O ... | reverse complement strand
CCCGGAAGGCGCGGCGCAGAAAATTGCGGAGCAGTGTTGGTCGGCGGAATTTGATCTGGCGGCGATCGCGAAAGAAGCGGCGCTGGCCGGAAATATTGCCATCCCACTGATCAAAATGCTGACGGAAGCCGTTGCACGACAAGACCAGGATGCGGTGCGCTTCGTGCATTGGGGCGCAACGAGTCAGGACGCGATCGATACGGGTTTTGTGCTACAGATACGAGATGCGTTGGCGCTGGTGGAAAAAGATTTGGCGGCGCTAAGCGAGACGCTTGTGGAGTTGACGAACAAGCATCGCGCAACGGTGATGGTGGCGCGCACGTGGATGCAGCAGGCGCTGCCAACGACGTTTGGATTTGTTGTTGCAGGCTGGCTTGATGCTCTGATGCGGCAGCGACGGCGGCTTAGCGAGATCCGGCCGCGCGTTTTGACGCTGCAGTTTGGTGGAGCTGTGGGAACATTGGCGGCGTTGCGCGGCGACGGTCCCGAAATTGCGCGCGCGCTGGCCGGCGAACTGCGCCTGACTTTGCCTGTGGTGCCCTGGCATGCGCATCGCGACCGCATGGCGGAGCTTGCCGCATTCTTCGGAGTTCTTACCGGGACGCTTGGGAAAATTGCGCGGGACATTTCGTTGCATTCGCAGACGGAGGCGGGGGAATTGTTCGAACCTGAGGGCGAGGGGCGGGGAGGTTCGTCGACGATGCCGCACAAACGGAATCCGGTCACATGCTCGGTTGTGTTGGCGGCGGCTGCGCGCGTGCCGGGATTGGTGGGCACGATGCTTTCGACTATGCCGCAAGAGTCACAACGCGGCCTGGGAGGCTGGCAAGCCGAATGGGAAACTTTGCCGCACATTGTGCGCTTGGCGGGTGGGGCGTTGCATCACCTGACGGAGATGATGCCGGGACTTGAGGTAGATACGGGGCGAATGCAGCGGAATCTTAGGTCGACGAAGGGATTGATTTTTGCGGAGGCGGTGACCATGGCACTCGCGGATCGCATGGGCAAAATGCCCGCGCATCTGCTGGTGGAAGGCGCTTGCAAGAAGGCGCTTGCGGAAGCCCGGCCGTTGCAGGAGGTCTTGCGCGAGGAGCCTGGTCTGCGCGGGCATCTGACGCCGGCAGATCTGGAAAGCTTGTTCGATGCGCGGAATTATTTGGGCAGCGCGGAGGAATTCGTCGAACGCGTTACGGCGCAAGCCCGCGAATTCCCGCCAGTGCGCTGAAAAAAAAGGATTCGGCATGCCATTTGCCAGTTTGCCTGACGTAAAACTTCATTACGAGATCTCCGGAGCGGAGCATCTCCCGGTAGTGGTATTTTCGAACGGCCTAGGCACGACGATGCGCATGTGGGAGCCGCAGGTTGATGCGTTTTCTAAGCATTTTCGCGCGCTTCGCTGCGATACGCGAGGGCACGGACAATCCGGAGTTACTGCTGGTCCTTATACGATCGAACAATTGAGCTCGGACGTTGTTGGGTTGTTGGATGTTTTGAAGGTCGAGCGGGCCCATTTTTGCGGATTATCCATGGGCGGCTTGATTGGCATGTTTCTCGGAACAAACCTGGGCGGCCGATTCCACAAGATCGTGCTCTGCGACACTGCCGCGAGAATCGGCACGAACGATTCCTGGAATACGCGCATTCAGGCGGTGCAAAGCGGTGGCATGAAGGCGATTTCTGGTGGAGTGATCGAGCGCTGGTTGACGGCGAGCTTTCGCGTTTCGCATCCGGAGGAGACACAGTCGATACAGGCGATGTTGGAAGCTGCAAATCCGGAGGGATATATGGCGTGCTGCGGCGCGCTGCGCGATGCGGACCTGCGGAGCGCGATCCGTACAATTCGCAATCCCTGTTTGGCGCTTACCGGCACGCATGACACGACTTCTCCCCCCGAGGAAGCACATTTCCTGGAGAGGTCGATTCCGAATGCCGAGTATGCCGAACTTTCCGCCGCTCACTTGTCGAACGTCGAGGCGCGCAATGAATTTAACCGCCATGTTCTGCGGTTCCTGCTGGCGTAAAGGAGATTGCGATGGATGAGCGCAAGCGTCATGCAAAAGGTATGAAGGTGCGGCGTACGGTGCTTGGCGATGCACATGTGAATCGCGCACAGGAGCAGGAAAACAGCTTCACAGCGCCTTTTCAGGATCTGATTGCGCGCTACGCCTGGGGAGAAGTCTGGACGCGGCCGGGACTGCCACGCAAAACGCGGAGCATGATTACGATTGCCATGATGGTGGCGATGAATCGTCCGGACGAATTGCGGCTTCATTTACGCGCGGCGGCGGCGAATGGAGTGACTCGCAAAGAGATTCAGGAACTTTTGTTGCAGACCGCGATTTATTGCGGGGTACCGGCGGCGAACAATGCGTTTCATTTGGCGGAAGAAGTGTTCAAGGAATCAGCGAAGTAACTGAGGCGTCAGACGAGGACGGGAAGGTCCGCGAGAACTTCCGTCACCCAGCGTACCGAGCGTACATACAAATCAGTATTCTGATCAATGCGCTTCTGTTTCCGGAAAAATTCTCCGAAGTTCTGGAAGAAGCCACGCGAAAGCACTGATGGTGGACTGTGTGGAACAGCGCCTGTTGGGATTTACCCACGCTGACAGCGGCCGCATTGTGGCGGAAGAGTGGAAATTGCCGGGTGAAATAGCAGAGGTGATCGAGTTTCAGCACCATCCGGAAGCGCAGGCGAGCAACAACGAGGTTGCGGTGATTGTGCAGGCTGCCAACCAGATGTGCTGGAATTCGGGATTGAGGTTCGGGTATTCGCTACAGGCGGAGGCGTTTTGTTGCTGGAAAATCAGTGGCGAATCCTGAGTGAACGATTTCCAAAGGCGAATCGTATTCGGCCGGAGGACTATGTTGCGGTTCTGGAGGCGCATTTCGTGGGGGCACACGAATTGGCGGATCGTGTTTTCAGATTGACTCCGCCGGAATGAAAGAACTCGCAATTTGAGGGGATGGTTGGAAATCGAAGAGGGATCCCTCACTGCGCGGACTTCGCTCGGGATGACGGTTTTCTGATAGAGACCAAAAGCAGCCTGCGCTTCTTGGGTTGGTAGCAAGACGCGGTGAGTGAGATTCTTCGTTTCGTTCAGGATGACAGTTTCTGTTTTTGATGACTTGCATTGGGCTGCGTTGCGCTAGTCGGAAGAGAACGGCCCGCCTCGGAAGGCGGCCCCTACACTAGAACGAACAACTTGTACCGAGAGCGCACGGCGGCGACGCGTTCTAGTCGTTGAAGACGTTAGCGCGGAGCGGGTAGGAGCTTAGGACTTTCATGTAGTTTCCCCGATCGAAGGCGGAGGGATCGGGTACGGCTTCGTGGCTCATGCTTCCGCACATTTGCTGGACGGAGTGGTATTCATGTTCGTCGAGCCTGTGACGCAGGTCACTGCGTGTTGGTCGTTCGATCAGGCGGATTCTTCCCACTCGGGATCGGCCGGCGGCAAGCGATCCGTGTCTCGCGCAAAGGTGGTGTACAAAGTTGGGAGCAGATAAATGCTGAGGAGCAACGCGGCCAATAGTCCGCCGACGATTACGATGGCAAACGGACGCTGAGAATCGGAACCAATGCCGCGCGACATTGCCGCAGGAAGTAAACCGAGAATGGCGACGAGCATGGTCATCATGATCGGACGCAAGCGGAGAACCGCGCCCTGCACTGCAGCGTCTTCGATGGAACTGCCCGCCGCGCGCAAGTGATTGATGTATTCCACCATGATGACGCCGGTCTGCACAGAAACTCCGAAGAGCGCAAGGAAGCCAACGCCGGAAGAGACGCTGAAATGTTCGCCGGTAATCCATAGCGCGAGGAATCCACCGAGAGGAGCCATGGCCACGTTCGCCAACACGAGCAAGGCCCACTTGGGAGAACTGAACATGACGTACAGGATCACGTAAATAATCAGAATGGTAATCGGGAGCACGAACATCAATCGCCGCTCGGAACGCTGCTGACTGGCGTATTCGCCGGCCCAGTCGAGAGTGTAGCCTTCCGGTAGCTTCACTTGTGAGCGCACTTTGGCCATGGCTTCTTCCACTGTGCTGCCCAGATCGCGGCCGCGTACGCTGTATTTGATGGCGACGTAGCGGGAGTTGGCTTCGCGATAAATTTCGGACGCGCCGTCGATGGTTTCCACGCGCGTGACTTGCGATAAAGCGAGGCGCTGTCCGTTGGGAGTGACTATGCGAATATTTTCGACTGCCTGTTTTGTATCCCGGTAAGGCGCCTGGTAACGCACAACAAGGTCGAAAACCTGCTCGCCGCGGAGTACCTGTGTGACGGCCTTGCCGCCGATAGCGGCCTCAACCGCATCCTGGACATCCGAGGCGTTTAAGCCATAGCGGGCCAGGGCGGGCCGATCGATCACCAGATTCAGATTCGGCTGGCCGAGCACACGGAATACGCCCAAATCTTCTATGCCGCGTATGTTTTTCATAATGTCTGTGATTTCTTCGGCCTTGGCTTCGAGAGTGCGCAAGTCGCTGCCATAGATCTTGACGGCGAGTTCACCTTTTACACCGCTGACGGCTTCTTCGACGTTATCTGAAATAGGCTGGGAAAAATTCCACAACACGCCCGGCATCTTGCTTACTTCTTTGTCCATGGATGAAATCAGGGCTTCCTTGTCTTCATGGAAGACAGGACGCCATTTGTCCTTCGGCCAAAGGTCGACAAAGTATTCCGTGTTGAAGAAGCCGGTGGTGTCCGTGCCGTCGTCAGGGCGGCCCACTTGGGAAACCACCTGCTTGACCTCCGGGAAGGATGCGAAAATCAGGCGCGCCTGATCCATGACGCGTGTTCCTTCAGTGAGGCCGGTGCTGGGCGCCAGCGTTCCACGAGCCCAGATCGCTCCTTCGTCTAAGTGCGGCAGAAATTCCGAACCGATGACGTTGCTGTAGAGAATCACCGCGGCGAGCAGCGGGGCGCAGGCACCTAACGTGAGGGTGATGCCTCGGTGTTCAATCGCCCAGCGAAGCGAGCTGCGATAGTGATCGCGCAAGAAATTCATCAGCGGGTTGTGCCACTCCTTGACTCCCTTCCGGAACAAGACGCCCGCCAGCACGGGAGCAATGGTCATCGAAAAAATCAGCGCGCCAAGCAGCGCAAAGGCAACCGTCCAGGCCATCGGCCGGAACAGTTTGCCCTCGACGCTTTGCAACGTGTAAATGGGCATGTATGCCGTGATGATGATCGCGATGGCGTAGAAGACCGGGCGCTGAATTTCGTGGGCGGCATCGCGAATTCGTTCCAATGGAGTTTTTTGCGCAGCGCTTGGCAAACCAAAATGGCGCACGATATTTTCAATGACGACGACGGCGCCGTCGACCACCATGCCGAAGTCCAACGCGCCCAACGAAAGCAAGTTGGCGGGGATCTTGTTCAAATCCAGGCAAATCGAAGCGAACAGCAGGGAAAACGGGATGGTTAGTGCGACGATGAGCGCGCCGCGGATATTGCCGAGAAAGAAAAACAGAATAATGGAGACGAATAAGACGCCTTCACCGAGGTTGTGCAGCACGGTGTGCGTCGTATAGTGCACGAGTTCGCTGCGATCCAGAAACGGAACGATCTTCACGTCCTTCGGCAGAATATGTTCATTTAATTCCTTTACCTTGGCGTGGATTCCCTGGAGGGTGCTTTCCGATTCGGCTCCTTTTTGCAGAAGCACAATGCCTTCGACTACATCGTCGTCATCGACTATTGTGCCGTCTTCTCGCCGAACTGATTTGCCGATCTTTCCCAAGCGGATTTTTGGCCCCTGCGCGACAGTGGCAATATCCTTGACGTGGATTGCCGTGCCGTTTTGTGTTTTCAGCGGCGTCTGCTCGATTTCCTGAACGCTGGCGAAAAGTCCTACCTCGCGCACGTTAATCTGCTGCGAGCCAGCCTCGATAAAGCTACCGCCGGCGTTAACGTTATTTGCGGCGATCTGCTGCTCTACCTGCGGGAGGCTGATGCCGTACGAAACCAATTTGTTGGGATCCACCTTCACCTGATACTCGCGGGTGGTTCCGCCAAAACTCGAAACGTCCACAACGCCTGGCACAGACTTGAATTGTTTCTCCAAGACCCAATCTTCTAGGGCCTTCAATTCCATCAAGTCATACTTCGGATTGGTGCTCTTCAGCGTGTACCAATAAATCTGTCCAACGGGGCTCCAGTCGGAGCCCATCTGAGGCGTCAAACCGGTCGGCAGAGTCACCATCGACAGGCGCTCCAAAACTTTCTCGCGATTCCAATCGTCCATGGAAGAATCATCGAAGATCAGCATGACGCTGGAGAGGCCGAACAATGAGACAGAGCGAAGATGCGCGAGATGCGGCAGGCCATTCATCTGAATTTCGATAGGGATGGTGACCTGTTGTTCGACTTCTTCGGCAGCGCGGCCCGGCCATTGCGTGATGATCTGAACATAGTTATTGGCGACGTCGGGATAAGCTTCGACGGGCAAGTTATGAAACGAGATGCCTCCCCAGATCAGGAGGAGCACGGCAATCGCGAGAACGATGAATCGATTGTCGAGAGCAAAATCGACGATAGCGCGAATCATCGGGGAATCCTTATGGTTTGGCGATACGTCATCGGCTTCTCATTGCTCCACCGTGCCTTGCATGACTAGGGCGTTGCTGACGACTTCTTGTCCAGGCTGAATGCCTTGCAGCACTTCCTGCATTTTGTTGGGAAGCATGCTGCCGGCTTTTACTTCGAGGCGACGGAACTTGCTTCCGCCCGCCGGAACGTAAATCCAATCCCGGTCATGCAAGTGCAAAATGGCGGAAGCAGGCACCGCGGCATATTGCACTTTTTTTTGCCCGTGGAAGGTGGCGGTGACGAACATGCCTACGCGCATCAACATGTCCGGATTGGCGACCTGAATGCGCACTTTGGCGGTGCGCAGGTTAGGATCGAGAATCGGCCCAATGTTGCTGATTCTTCCGGTGTATGTTTTGTCCGGGTACGCAACCAGGGTAATGTCCGCGTTTTCGCCGACATGGACATTCGCCAAATCGTTTTCATAGACGTCGCAAAGAATCCACACGTTGGAAAGATCGGAGATGGTGAAAGGATTCGCACCGGACAGCCCCAGAACTCCGGCGGCATTGGTGACCTGTTGATCGGTAATGACGCCAGAGACGGGCGCTTTGATTTCCACAACGCCGCTAGGATGGTCTTTATCGACACCGAGCACGCGCAGATGCTCGAGCGTGGTTTCGACGTCCACCTTGGCTTTATCTTCGGTATCTTGTGCCAATTGGAGGTTGCTGAGCGAAATGGCGCCTTTTTCGTAAAGCAATTGCGCACGCTCCAATTGCTTGTTGCCCAGCATTTCATCGGCAACGGCTTTGCGGTAATCCGAAAAGGCTCCGGCGATATCCGGGCTCTGCACAAGCAACAGGACTTGACCTTTCTTGACGGTGTCGCCGAGGCGCGCGCGAATTTCCACCACGCGCCCTGTGGCCAGCGAAATCACGGGTACGGTACGGCTGATGTCGGGATTTACCGTGCCGGTCACGCTGAGTGTAGGCGCGGCAGAATAATCGGTGGCTTTGACCACCGGGAACTGTTCCGGATGGTCGACCGTGAGTAAGTTGACATCCTGTTCCTTTTCTATTTTTGCCGGAGGAGGTGCGCCCGCGCTGCCAACGTCTTCGGACTTACCTCCACACGCGCAAAAAGAAATGGCGAGAATCGCGATGCATGTCAGGTGCAGAGCCAGCTGGCTTCTCATTGAAGGACCTCGCGTCCCACGGCAAGATTCAACTGGCCTGCCGCTATCAGGTAAGAACCGATCAGGTTCAGATAATTCAATTCCGTGTCCCGGTATTCCTTCTGAGCGTCGAGGAAATCGATCAAGGCGGCACCGCCATGCTCGTAAGAGAACTTCATCGTGTCGCGCACGCGAGCTGCCTGTTCCAGGTATTGGCTTTTGTAAGGGCGGAGAAGAATAAGGTTGCTGTTGACGGTGGCGTAGGCGGAGTCTACGTCGCTGAATACCTGAGCACTTGCGGCATCCAGTAATTTCTGATTGCGGTCAATATCAAGTTGCGTGCGTGTCTTTTCACCCTGGTTCCGGTCGAAGATGCGAAGTGGGATTCCGACACCGACGCCGAAGTATTCCCGCAACGGTGGCTGGTAGCTCAAATAAGCTTCAGAGATTGTGGGGAAGCCGGCGTCGACAGTGATGGTGGGATCTGTGGATCCGTTTGCGACGGCAAGCTTGTGGTCAGTGTTGGCCTTATCGACGGCTTGCACCGCTGCTTTGAGGTCCGGCCGATTGTCCTGAGCGATCTGGCGGAATTGATCAAGCGGGGGAAGTTGGTCGGCGAACTCGTATAGACCTAAGACATCGAATTGATCCACCGGAGTCTTATCATTGAGAAGCATCAACAGCTGAATCTTCGAGGTTCGCAGGTTCACTTCCGCTGTTTGCAGATCAGATTCGAACTGGATACGCTGAAGTTCGAGACGATCAAAATCAATTCGCGCTATGTCGCCCGCATCAAAGCGATCTTTGCTGATTTTCAGCTCCTGATCCCAGTAGGCAAGATTGTCGGTGGCGACTCGGAGAATTGCCTTGGCTTGGAGGGTCCCCACAAATGCGCTGCGCAAGTTGAAGATCAGGTTTCTTTCCAAGTCGGATTGACTGGACACAGCAATGCCCGTGGCTTTCTGGGCGCTTTCCAGCCGCAATTCGCGCTTGTGCTGCCTTTCGTGGAGATAGCTGACCGAGGCGTTCAACGTAGCCGCCGAAAACGGTTGCTTGGTGGTGTTCCCGATCTGATCAACTCCAACCGAAGCCTGCGGATTAGGCCGAAGATACGCTGTGACCTCTTGCGCTTTCGATTCGTCAATTCCAATCTCGCCGGCAAGCAAGTTTGGGTTATTGGCTTCGAATCGCTGTTTCACTTCGTCCCACGTCAGGGGCTTTTGCGCCTGAGCGGGGGAACTGACTCCCCATGCCAACACACTGACCAGGCATACACCCCGAATAAAACGCCACATAACTCTACCCTCACATCGATTGAACTTTGGTGAATGCGGACACTGGGTTTTGTCAGTATTCCATCCGGTTTTGAACCTTAGCGCAGCTACGGCGCCGGCCCCGTCGAATCCGCCCTGGCGACAATAGTCGCGAGGGCCTAAAGAATGTATAACAGCGTGATAAACGATTGGTTACGAAAATGTCGGCGAGACAGGCGGAGAGCGACCGAGGTGCGACAGCCTCTCCCTTTGGAGGACCGGTAGGCCTTGGCGGTGGGTGGCGCAGCCAGACGAGTAAACCAGGTGATGGACGCGCGAGTTCTTGACCAGTGCCTCGTCCAGCGAAGTGCGCGCCGAAGCAAGCATGACTCGATCTCTCTGGGGACCCGACGGAATCTCCAGGACGACATCAGGCAAATTGTCCAGCCTGGCTAAATCTGCGGACGGGGCTGCAGCGAAATTTCCGTGGCCATCATTTAAGAACACCTCGATAAAGCTCGAATCGAGGTTGGAAGTGACTACGAGGTCGAGGTTGTCGTCTCCATTTACATCGCGGGCGGCAACTCTGAGGCCGCCGATCGGTCCACTTACGCCAATCGCCGATTCCACCCCGGCGCTCAACTTCACATGAATAGAATAATTGGTATTGGCCGAGCGGGGATTTTGTGATTCGACCTGTGCCAAATCGGGAATACGGTCACCGTCCAAGTCGGCAAAAACAAAACGCGCGCCAATATGGCGTGGCGCGCGAGGGCTAGCCGACAGGCGGTCGGAGCTGCTATGGCCAAAGGAGAAAATGATGGCCGCAAACAGGCAAACTGGCCCAATTTGAAACGGAAGCCCAAATTTTGCGGTGTTGCTGTTCGCCATGGCTCTCGTCAAGCTCCGATGCGGCATACATATCATGTAGTGAGCCATGACAGGATACACGGCCCGTGAACGCAGGGAAAGTGCAGGGTGTGACGTGGGTCACATAGGGTTGTGACGGCTGGCGCGGCAGGCGTATACGGCAAGACTTAGTGTGTGAGTGCGACCTCTGAATTTTTGGATCTTATTGAGCGTTGCTTGTTACGAGCGAGCCCCTGCGGACCGCCTGCATAATTGATGTAAGCCGCCTGCAATGAATGGGTAAGCGAGTTTTTAGTCAGTTATAGAGATAGATCGGGAGCAACTACTATGGCCAGCGCTCCTCGAACCGGCAGCACTTCCGTTGGCGCTGGCGTTCCAGCGAAACAGGTTTATGCAACCGCCGGGACCTGTCTGGTGATCGGCCTCGCCATTGGCTATTTCTTCCTGGGTAGCCATGCCACTCCCAGCGTCGCGCAATCTAACTCGGCTGCGAGTGCACCGAACGCTGCGGGTGCATACAACGGCCTTCACCCTCAGTTGACGATCGAGCAGATGAAGCAGACGGCAGATGCGCGGGGCTGCTGGTGCAGATCGCCGGAATTTACCAGGCTTCGTACCAGTTCAAGGAAGCCATTGGCTATTTTGAAAGAGCACTGAGCATTGATCCAAAGAACGAGTTGGCTCGCACAGAGATGGCCTCCTGTCTTTATTATTCCGGAGACGCCGACAGTGCGGTGGCACAGTTGAATCAAGTGCTGAAGTCCAACCCAAAGGACGCAAACGCGCTCTTTAATATTGGCATGATCAAATATCGGGGGCAGAAGGATCCGGCGGGAGCGGTGGCCGCGTGGCAGCAACTTCTGAAGACGAATCCGAATCTGGATCGCATGGCGGTGGTGGAACAGGTGATTGCGGAAGCGAATGCCACTGCGGAAACCAAGAATTAACGCGTCAGGATCCACGGAATGAGCGACACGACGTGAGCGAACTTAAGACAACCACGAGCAATTCCTGGAGCGGCAAGCACGCCGCAGCGCTTGCCGTGTTCTCGCTGTTACTGGGCATTAGTGGTGGATGGTTGATACGCAGATCTGTCGCCGCGCAAGCACCGGCGAGTGCGGGTGGCGCCGGCTTCCGCACCGAGCGCCGGATCCGGCCAGATGGCAGCGGCGAAATTCAATTGAAGCAGGCTGCGGACGCGCAGACGGCACCACTGCTCCAACAACTGAAAGCGGATCCACAGAATGCGGCACTGCTGGCGCAGGTCGGTAACCCTTACTACGACGCGAAGCAATATCCAGCCGCGATTATTTATTATGAGCCGTCGCTGAAGTTGCAGCCGCCGACACATCGGTGGGAACC
>Ga0210385_10002453_pt1 | contig 11205 bp, 9 predicted proteins | sample IncBWH26OmetaG_FD_160107 | JGI IMG/M metagenome (GOLD analysis project Ga0210385, IMG submission 160107) | Forest soil microbial communities from Barre Woods Harvard Forest LTER site, Petersham, Massachusetts, United States - Inc-BW-H-26-O ... | reverse complement strand
TTCCGGCGAATCGCGCGGCGCGATTGCAGCCTACGGAATCGTTGCGTTATGAATAGAACAGCATTTCGAAAATCGCTTGCGGATTTAATTCCGGCGGTGCTTCTGGCGCTGATGGTGTTGGGCGCGGCGCTTCCGGCGCGCGCGCAGGAAGATCGCAAGCTCAGTATGCGCGAAGCCGTCGCGCTGGCGCTGCAGAATAGCCGCGAACTGGCGCTGGCGCGCGTGCAATATACCGTCGCGCTAAATGAAGCCGGCGTGGATCGCTCCGCGTTCCGGCCCAATCTTTACACCGGCTCTGGCGCAGCCTATACCTACGGTTTTCCAACCATCGGCGGCGGACCGCCGGCAGTCTTCCAATTGAATTACAGCCAGTCGATTTTCGATCCCGTGCTGAAAGCTCAGCAGCAAGCGGCGGAAGATCACGCCAAGAACATGAAGCTGGAAATTGATCGCGCGCATGACGACGTGATTGTGCGCACGGCGGTCGCCTACCTGGAGCTCGCCGAGGTACGGCATTCCCTGGAGCTGCTGCGCAAGGAACAAGTGAGCGCGGAGAAAATTCTGGGCGTGACGCGTGAGCGCGTCGCGGCCAACCAGGAACTAGCGATCGAAGTGACTCGCAGTGAATTGACCGCGGCGCGCGTCCAGGAGCGCATCGTCAAACTCGAAAGCCGCGACGATACTCTTACGCAGCAGCTCCGCAATGTGACCGGAGTCGCCGACACCCAGTCAATTGAAGTGGACACCGCAGAACCCTCTTTCGCGACCGACATGCAGGAAGCCGAGCTGGCCAACCTCGCGATTCAGAGCGACCGCGGCATCCAGGAAGCGGAAAATGACCGCTTGGCGCGGCAACATATCTTGCGCGGTGCCAAGCTCAGTTATTGGCCGACCCTGAGCGTCATCGGCCAGTACAGCGTTCTCTCCAATTTCAATAACTACACGAAATATTACAGCGGCCAGTACCAGGCCAATAATTTTGCGGTCGGCGTGCAGGTTAGCATTCCACTGTTCTCCTCCAAGACGCGCGCGACAGTGGCGTTGGCCAAGAGCGAATTGCAGCTGTCCGAATTGTCGCTGGGAAATAAGCGGCAGGAAGTCCGCCAGGACGTGCTCCAGAAACAGCGCGACGTGCGGGAACTGCAGGCAACCTACGAAGTCGCGCGCCTGGATTTGAAGTTGGCGCAGGAAACCGTGGAGCTGACCCAGGCGAAATTCGACCAGGGCCGCGCCACCTTGCGCGACGTTGAAGCGGTCCGTCTGGATGAGAACGACAAGTTTGTAGGCTTCCTGGACGCGGATTTCGCGCGCCAGCGGAGTCAATTGACGCTGTTGCGGGCCACCGGCCAGCTGGCGAAGGTGTTTCAGTAGCACGGTGCGCGAAAAGCATGGCTTGGGCTGGCTGTGGAAATCGAGTAAAATTGATGCTTGGTAGTTAAGCTGGAGTTCATATGTCTTTCTGGAAGCCCTGAGGGGGTTATTGTAAATGGCATCTGTAATGAAAACGTTGTTGTTGAATCCGCCGAGCTTTGAAAAGTTTGACGGCGGAGCGGGCTCGCGTTGGCCCGCCACGCGCGAAATCGAATCGTACTGGTATCCCGTATGGCTCACCTATCCAGCCGGAATGCTCGAAGGCAGCCGGCTGCTCGACGGCCCTCCACACCACATCACGCCCGCAGAAGTAGTGCAGATAGCGCAGGATTACGAGTTTGTCGTGCTCTTCACCTCTACCGTGGGCTTCTGGAGCGACTTGAAAATGGCGCGAGCCATGAAGGAAAAAAAGCCCGGGCTGAAAATCTGTTTTGTCGGGCCCCAGGTGCAGATCAAGCCGGCGGAAAGCCTGCTCGCGAGCCCGGACATTGATTTCGTGGTGCGCGGCGAGTTTGATATTTCCGTGGTTGAATATGCGCAGGGCAAGCCGCTCTCCGAAATTCTGAGCGCAAGCTATTTGAAGGACGGAAAAGTCGTGCACAATCCGCAGCGACCCATGCTGCAAACCGCGGAACTGGACGCGCTGCCTTTCGCCACCGAGGTTTACCAGAAGAATCTCACGATCGAAAAATACAATGTGCCGTTCCTGCTGAATCCTTATGTTTCGTTCTACACCTCGCGCGGATGTCCTGCTCTTTGTACTTTTTGCCTGTGGCCGCAAACGCTTTCCGGCCACGCCTGGCGCGTGCGCTCGGTGGAAAACGTGGCGCGCGAATTCAAGCAAGCGCACAAAATGTTCCCGCAAGCGAAGGAATTTTTCTTCGACGACGATACCTTTAATATCCGCAAAGATCGCGTTCTCGCGCTCTGCAAGGAATTCAAACCGGTGGGCTTCCAATGGTCCTGCACCGCACGAGTGCACAGCGATTATGAAACTCTGAAAGCCATGGCGGACGCGGGCGCGCGTCTGCTGATCGTCGGCTTCGAATCCGGCGACCCGCAAATCCTGAAGAACCTGAAAAAAGGCGCGACCGTGGAAATGGGCCGCACCTTCGTGCAGAACTGCAAGAAAGTCGGCATCCACGTGCACGGCGATTTCATCATCGGGCTTCCGGGCGAAACCAAAGAAACCATCGAGAAGACCATCAACTACGCTAAGGAACTCGATTGCGAGACGATTCAGGTTTCCATGGCCCACGCCTACCCCGGCACCGAACTTTACGATCAGGGGATGCGTGAAGGTTTTCTCGCCGGTGAAGCCATCACGGACGACATGGGCCACCAGCTTCCGCACCTCCAGTACCCGCATCTCTCGCGGGAATACATGGTCGAATCCGTCAACCGCTTTTACGACGAATATTATTTCCGTCCCCGCGTGGCCTGGCGCATCGTGCGCGAAGCCCTGTGGGATTCCCACGAACGCAAACGCCTGTTCCACGAAGCCGTGGATTTCATGAAGCTGCGCCACGATCGCCGCAAGGTGGCGAAAAAAGGCGTGCAGAAAAGAGCCGTGGTGCAAGTACAAGCGCCCCCCATGGAGCCGCAAACTTCCGGCGCGGCGGGCGAATCACAGGGCGCATGACGTCTTCGCAAGGCCTGCACCTGAAAACCTACGTTTTCCTTTTGTTCATGGTCACGTTCGGCCCGCTGGGCGACGTGTTTCTGGCCGGCGGCATGAAAAAAGTAGGCGCTTTGAACATGCAGGATCCCGCGTCCGTGTTTCACTTCTTTGCGCGAGCGTTTGCTTCCGGCACCGTGTGGCTGGGCGTGATTCTGCTGCTCGCGTTTTTTATTTCCTATACTCTGGTGCTTTCCTGGGCGGATTTCAGCTTCGTGCAGCCAGCTTCTTCGTTTTCCTACGTGATCGTGGCGCTGCTGGGGCATTTTTTTCTGCACGAATTTGTCAGCCCGTTGCGCTGGGCCGGGATTGCGCTGCTCTGCATGGGCGTTTTGATTGTGGGTTACACGCCGCCGCGAACTACAGAGCGAGTCTGATGGCCTGGACTGTGACTCGCGACGCGCTGCTTATACTGGCGCTCGCATCGTTCGCTTATTACCTTGTCGCTATCGTCGCGGCGTTGCGGTTTTTTCGGCGCCGTGATGTCGGCGCGCCACGGGGCGATTTCGATTTCACGCCGCCCATCAGCATCCTCAAACCGATCTACGGACTGGACCGCGAAACCTACCAGAATTACGCCAGCCTCTGCGCACAGGATTATCCAGATTACGAAATATTGTTTTGTGTAAGCGACGAGCAGGATCTCGCGATCCCGGTGATCGCAAAGCTGGCGAGCGATTATCCGCAGCGCCGCATTAATCTGCTGATCGGGTCGGAACCGCTGGGCGTCAGCGACAAGGTTAACAAGCTCTGCCGCATGGCCCGCGAGGCGCGGCACGAAATTCTGGCGGTGAGCGATAGCGACGTGCGCGTGGAGCCTGATTACTTGCGCGCCATCGCCGCCCCGTTTCGCGATCCCGCCGTTGGCGCGGTCACCTGCCTCTATCGCGGCCTCACTGATGGTTCGCTCGCCGCAAATCTGGAAGCGATCGGAAACAGCACGGACTTTACCGCGGGAGTCTTGGTGGCGTGGCTTTTCGCTCCCGTGAATTTCACGCTCGGCGCCACCATGGCTACCACCAAAACCCGCCTCGCCGAAATCGGCGGCTTCGAATCCCTGGTGGACCATTTTTCCGATGATTACGAGCTCGGCAATCGCATCGCCGCGCGCGGCCATCGCGTCGAGCTCAGCACGTTTCCCGTTTCCATAGTGTATCCGCAGCAAACGCTAACTGACGCCTTTCGCCACCAGCTGCGTTGGAACGTAAGCATTCGCTTCTCGCGTCCCGCCGGGCATCTTGGGCTGATTTTCACGCAGGCGTTGCCGCTTACTTTGCTGGCTGCAATTGCCGCGCCATCCGCAGGGTGGGCGATCACTCTGCTAGCAGGCTATCTGCTGCTGCGAGGAATTTCAGCGTGGGTCGTCGGCGTGTACGGCATGCGCGACGCCGGAGTTCGGAAGCACTTCGAATTGTTGCCGCTGCGCGACGCCTTTGCGTTCATCGTGTGGCTCGCCAGCTTCTTTCCCCAGCGCATCCACTGGCGCGGCCGCGAATTCTACGTCCGCGACAAACGCTTGGTTCCCGCCGCGCCCCGGGAATAGCCGCACGCTTCAACCGGCCATCCGTGTCATTCCGCTCTTTTCAGCTGCTTGTACAACTCATTCGCCACCAGAAATTCCTGCTCCAATTCCTTGGAAGTTAGCCGCGTGCGCAAATGCTCCACCGCTTGCTCCAGCCGATCCAGCGCCCGCGCAATATTTTCGCTGTTGGTATGCGTGACGTCGCGCCATACTCCGTACGGACTGCCCGCCAAGCGCAGCATATCCTGTAATCCCGGACCGGAAAGCGAAAGAGGCAGACCCGTTTCGTCGGTTTCGTCCTGCACCACGCGCGCCAGCGCCAGCGCGAGCAATTGCGGCAGGTGCGAGACGATGCCTACCGCCCAATCGTGTGTTTCCGCGTCAGTCCACACCGGCTCCGCGCCTAGCGCGCCAATCAGGGCGGCGAATCCCTGCGCTCGTGGATCCGGATCATTCGCCGAACCGATTAACGCGTATCGCGCGCGGGAAAACAATCCGGCATCGGCTCGCGCAATGCCCGCGATTTCCTTTCCAGCCATCGGATGCCCGCCAAGAAAACGCGCGCTGCCAGCAAAGGCAGCTTTCGCCGCGCGGCAGATGACCGCCTTGGTGCTTCCGGTGTCAGTAACCAGCGCGCCCGCAGCCGCCGCTGCAGCAATTGCGGGAAGCGCTTCAATCGTCGCGCCAATCGGGAGCGCCACATACACCAGATCCGCGCCGCGCACCGCGGCCGCAAGATCGTCAGCCGCTTCCCGCACGGCTCCGAGCGCCATCGCTGCTCGCAAAGTTTCCGTGCGGTCAAATCCTATAATTGAAATGTCCGGGAAATGTTTGCGCAGGGCCATGCCGAACGATCCGCCGATTAGGCCGGTTCCGAGGATGGCTACGCGTGAGAAGGGAACTGCGCTAGTCGTCGAAGGCACGCGATAGTTTAATGCAAATCAGCGAAATTCGTCAGTCAGTGCGCGGTGGAACGCGCCGCCCGCCGTTCGCCGTGAATAGCATCTGGCTCGACGACTTCTACCTGCGAGACGTCCTCGAGCTTCTCGATCTGCCGCACCAGCGTATTTTCGGCGCGATCTGCCTGCACGGTCATCTGCACGTCGAGAAAGTGCCCGTCCTCGGATGTGTCCGCGGTCAAATGCAGCAAGTCGAAGCGGCGTCGGCGCGTCACTCCCAAAATGCGCACCAGCGCGCCTTCGCTCTGCTTCACGCGCAGCTGTAGGGTGAATTTGTTCACCGCGCGACCTCGCGCGCCACTTCATGCTGGTGCAGCATTTCAGAATTCGAACGGCCGGGGCCGACGATCGGCCAGACATTCGCCTCCTGATGAATCAGCACGTGCGCGAGCACCGGGCCGGGCTCCGCAAGTAACCGGTCAATCGCGCTGGAAACGTCCCCGCGATCTTCCACGCGAAACGCGGGAATGCCCATGGATTCGGCCACGCGGCAGAAATCGGGATTGTCGGAGAGATCCACTTCGCTGTAGCGCTTGTCATGGAACAATTCTTGCCATTGGCGCACCATCCCCAGCGCACGATTATCAAACAGCACGATTTTCACCGGCAAATCGTAACGCCGCAGCGTCGCGAGCTCCTGCAGGTTCATCATGATCGAGCCGTCGCCGGAAACATTGATAACGCACGCATTCGGAAACGCGAGCTGCGCGCCAATCGCCGCGGGCAAGCCGTAACCCATGGTGCCCAGGCCGCCGCTGCTCAAATGTTGCGACGGGCGATTGAAATGGAAATGTTGCGCCACCCACATCTGGTGCTGGCCCACGTCGCAAGCCACGATGGAATCATCGCCCGCACGATCGGAAAGAGTCTTCAGAAAACCGGGCGCGTAAACTTCCTTGCCGGGCGCGGCGTAATCCCACGCGTGCGTTTCTTTCGAGGCGGTGCACTCACGTCGCCACGGTTCGATCTCCGTCAGCTTGCACGTCAGCGCTTTCAAAGCATGGCGCAAGTTGCCGATCACCGGAACGTCCGCGCGCCGCAGCTTGCCTACTTCCGCGCGGTCCACGTCCAGATGAATCACTTTGGCGTTGGGCGCGAATGCGTTCAGCCGGCCGGTGGCGCGGTCATCAAATCGCGCGCCCACGCAAATCAGCAAATCACAAGTCTGCACAGCGTGATTCGCAGTCTTGGTGCCGTGCATTCCCATCATTCCGAGCGCGAATTCGTGCGTGGTGGGCAGCGCGCCCAAGCCTTTCAGCGTCGCGACGACCGGAATGCGCGTGGCTGCAATGAATGCGCGGAATTCCTCGATCGCATTGCCCATGCCGATGCCGCCGCCGGCATAAACCACCGGGTTGCGGCTCTCGCGCATCAGTGTGAGCGCGCGCGTAATGGAATCTTTGGACGACTCGGCGCTTTCTTCGCTCGCAGCGTTCTCGTGGAATTCATATTCGGCCACGGTGTTGGCAATGTCCTTCGGCAAATCGATCAGCACCGGGCCCGGACGTCCCGAGCGCGCGATGCGAAAAGCTTCATGCACGATGCGCGGCAGTTCCGCCGCGGTCTTCGCGAGGAAACTGTGCTTCACGACGGGCAGCGTGATGCCGAAAATATCCACTTCTTGAAACGCGTCGGTGCCCATCAGCGAAGTGGCGACTTGTCCGGTGATCGCAACCATGGGAACGGAATCCATGTAAGCGTTCGCGATCCCCGTCACCAGGTTTGTCGCGCCGGGTCCGGACGTGGCCATGCACACGCCCACTTTCCCGGTGGCGCGCGCGTACCCGTCCGCGGCGAGCGCGGCAGCCTGTTCGTGGCGCACCAAAATGTGCCGGATCTTGGAATCCAGCAGCGCATCGTACACCGGCATGATCGCGCCACCTGGGTAACCGAAAATTATCTCGACGCCTTCGTGCTCGAGAGCCCTCACCAAAAATTCTGCGCCCTTCACTTGGCACCTCTTGCGGTCGCCGCCGTCTCCGGCTTCAGCCAGGACATTTGCGCGCGCAGTTCCGCTCCTACTTTTTCGATCGGGTGATTCTTGTCTTTTTCCAGCAGCTTGTTGTAAACCGGCCTTCCGGTCTGATTTTCCAGGATCCATTCCTTTGCGAACGCGCCGGACTGAATTTCCGTGAGAATTTTCTTCATGCTTTCGCGCACGTGCTCGTCAATTACGCGCGAACCGCGGGTGATGTCGCCGTACTTGGCCGTCTCGCTGACAAACTGGTGCATCTTCGCGATGCCGCCTTCGTAAATCAGGTCCACGATCAACTTCAGTTCATGGAGACACTCGAAATACGCGGCTTCTGGCTGATATCCGGCTTCCACCAGAGTTTCCCAGCCCGCCTGAATCAATTCGCGAGCGCCGCCGCACAGCACAGCCTGCTCGCCGAACAGATCCGTCTCGGTTTCCTCCGCGAAAGTGGTCTGAATCACTCCAGCGCGCGTTCCGCCGATGGCGCTCGCGTAAGCAAGTGTGCGATCGAACGCGTGGCCCGAGGCATCCTGATGAATCGCGAGCAAGCAGGGCACGCCACCGCCGCCTTCGTAGGTTCGCCGCACCAGATTTCCCGGCCCTTTGGGCGCGACCATGGTGATGTCCACCGTCTTGGGCGGCGTGATTTGCCCGTAATGAATATTGAATCCGTGCGAAAACAAAATCATCGCGCCTTCCTTCAAGCTCGGCGCCACTTCGTTCTGATACAAAGCAGGCTGCGCCATGTCCGGCGCGAGCATCACGATTACATCCGCGCCCTCCGCTGCTTCTGCTGGACCCGTAAGCTTCCAGCCATCCTGCTCGGCCTGTTTCCACGATGGACCGCCGCGGCGAAGGCCTACCGTCACATTTAATTTGCTGTCGCGCAGATTCAGCGCGTGCGCGCGACCTTGGCTGCCGTAGCCCAGCACGGCAATGCGCTTTCCTTCCAGCGCTCGCGGATTCGTGTCGGTGTCCCAGAACATTTTCGCCATCGTCATTCTCCTTGTAATTGCAATTTCTACGCGGCGCTGGTTACCGCTCCCAGCGATGCCGATGTAACAAGCTTCGCGTACTTGGCCATCACACCGCTGGTGTAACGTGGCGCGGGTGGTTTCCACTGCGCGCGGCGTTCCTCGAGATTGGCCTGCACATCGAGGCGCCGTGCGCGCACGTCCAAAGTAATAATGTCGCCGTCGCGCAGTAGCGCAATCGGTCCGCCATTCGCTGCTTCCGGAGCGATATGGCCGACCATCAGCCCGTGCGTCGCGCCGCTGAATCGCCCATCGGTAATCAGCGCGATGCTTCCGTCAATTCCTTGACCCGCCAGCGCGCCGGTGACAGCCAGCATTTCGCGCATGCCCGGCCCGCCCTTCGGCCCTTCGTAACGTATGACGACAACGTCGCCTGGCTGAATCTGGCGGCTCTGCACCGCTGCGAACGCAGCTTCCTCGGAATCGAACACACGCGCCGGTCCGCTGTGCAGCACGCGCTCGTGCCCGGCAAGCTTTACGACGCAGCCCTCCGGCGCAATCGAGCCATGCAAAATCGCGAGACCACCGTCGGCTTTTAAAGGATTCGCGAGCGGCCGGATTACTTCCTGTTCCGCCGTTTCTGTCGCGTCCTGAATTTCTTCGAACAGCTTACGGCCCGACGTGGTGATCCCGTCATGCAGCAAGCCGGCCTCCAGCAAACGCTTACCGAGCAGGCGCATCCCGCCGGCGCGGAACATATCCGGCGCGGTAAACCGTCCGCCCGGTTTCAAGTCCGCCAGAATCGGAGTCTTCGCCGAGACTTCATCGAAATCTTTCAGAGTCAGCGTCACGCCCGCATCCGAAGCAATTGCCAGAAGATGCAGCACAGCGTTGGTGGAACCGCCGGTAGCAGCGACCGACGCGATCGCGTTGTGCAGCGATTCCCGAGTGATGATTTGCTTCGGGCGAATATCGTCCTTCAGCAGCTGCATCACCAGCTTGCCGCAATCGAACGCGGCCTTATCCTTGCGTGGATCCGTCGCCGGAATTTCGTTTGCGCCCATCGGCGAAACGCCCAGAAATGTGATCGCCGTGGCCATGGTGTTCGCGGTAAATTGACCTCCGCACGCCCCCGCGCCCGGACACGCCACGTCCTCCAACTCGCCGAGCTGCTTTTCGGTCATTTTGCCCGCGGCGCACGCGCCCACTGCTTCGAACACATCCATGATCGTGACTTCGTGCCCCGCGAAATATCCGGCGAGAATCGAGCCGCCATAAAGCGAAAGGGAAGGGAGATTCAGCCGCGCTAGCGCCATCACTGTCGCAGGAATGGTCTTGTCGCAGCCGCAGATTGCCACCACCGCGTCGAACGCGTGCGCGCGCACGAAAAGTTCGATGGAATCGGCAATCACTTCGCGCGATACCAGCGATGCCTTCATACCTTCGGTGCCCATGGTGATGCCGTCGGAAATGGTGATGGTGTCGAATTCGATGGGCGTGCCGCCCGCGGCGCGAACACCGGCCTTCACGCGCTCGGCCAGCTGCCGCAAATGAAAATTGCAGGGCGTAACTTCGGTCCAGGTGTTGGCGATGGCCACGAGCGGACGCGCCAAATCGGCGTCGGTGAGGCCGGTGGCCTTCAGCATGGCCCTTGCGGGCGCGCGGGAAATCCCCTTTTTGATGGCGTCGCTTTGCATGTCGTCTTTATTAGTAGGCGTCCAGGGGGCAGATAAGTCCAATTTGTAATTCTTGGCGAATTCATAAATGAAGCTTATATGAGATTTCCCCACACGGCGCTTGACGGCGGCGCCGTGCTTTCGTATAGTTGGCCTTGCTAGAGATTTAAAAGGACACAAGGCGCGTGGGTAATAGGCTTTATTACCGTTTCGCTTTTACCAGCCGCTTCCCATATACGGGGAGCGGGCCGGCGAGACGCGCGCGGATTACCTAGCACGTAGCAACTAGAACCGCACAAAGTCTTCTAAGCCGGCCGCGACCCTCAAAGGGAACGCGGCCTTTTTTGTTTTTGGGGTCATTTCATTGCTGATAGGACAGGAGAAGCAGGATGAGTGAAATCAAAATTGGCGACTGGCGCGCGAAAATTGACGCGATTGACACCACTCTACTGCACCTGCTGAACGTGCGCGCGAGCTTTGCCCTCGAAGTCGGCCGTCTGAAGGGCGCTCGCGGCATCGCCTTGCGCGTTCCCGTGCGCGAACAGGAAATCCTGACGCGCATGAAGAAGTTGAATCCCGGGCCGCTCGATAGCGAAGCCGTTGGTAAAATCTACAGCCAGATCCTGCACGAATCCATACGCATCCAGGCAGATCATGGTCTGGGCTCGACGCAGGTTCTCAGACGCGGCAAGACGCGCCTGCCGGAAAAGCGGCGCAAAGTGGCGGCGGCATGAAAAGCGTGGCCACAGCGCGCATCGCGTTTCAAGGCGAGCGTGGCGCGTTCAGCGAAGAAGCCGCGCTGAAACTGCTCGGCGCGGACGTCACGCTGGTGCCGTGCTCCACTTTCGACGCGACCTTCTCCGCGATCCGCAACCAGGCCGCGGATTACGTGCTGGCGCCGATGGAGAACAGTCTGGCCGGCTCGGTGCATCGTTCATTCGACCTGCTCGTCGAAAGCGGCCTGCACATCGTCGGCGAAGTAATCATTCCGATCGTGCACAATTTGATCGGCGTGCCGGGAGCGTCCCTGGAACAGATCGTGTCGGTGGA
>Ga0210385_10002452_pt1 | contig 11206 bp, 8 predicted proteins | sample IncBWH26OmetaG_FD_160107 | JGI IMG/M metagenome (GOLD analysis project Ga0210385, IMG submission 160107) | Forest soil microbial communities from Barre Woods Harvard Forest LTER site, Petersham, Massachusetts, United States - Inc-BW-H-26-O ... | reverse complement strand
AGAGGGAGAGCCCATCGGCTACGTTCAACTGCAAATCCAAGGCGAGCACATCTTCAACGGTCAGAAACAATTTCGCATCGATGGCAATGCAATTACAGATGAGAACGGCACTTACCACGTCGAAAATCTATTGCCCGGCACTTACACCGTGAAGACCATCGGGCGCCCCGTGTTTTGGTCCAACGCCGGTACGGGACTGAACGCCGAAGCCTATCCGCAGCGCTTCTTTCCCAATGCGCCCAATGCAGCTTCCGCACAGCCGCTCGATTTGAGACCGGGACAAGTGGCCATTGCCGACTTTACGTTGACACCGGCCGGCGCGTTTAGCATCATCGGTTCCATCGCGCCTGCTGTGCCCTCGCTTTCTCTAGATGTCGAAGACGCGGATGGCACACAAATCGATCCGCAGTTTCAGTTCGATCCAAAATCGGGCAAGTTTTCACTCTCTTTCATGCCTGCCGGTATCTGGAGACTGGAATTTACTTGCAACCAAGCCGAAGGTCATAGCCTCTACGCCACCCAGATAGTAACTGTGGATTCCCACGACATAAAAGGCCTCCGCATCGCACTCCAGCCACTCGCTTCCATACCCGTGAATATCGTCAATGGGCAGGTAGAGGTTCAACTGGTATCCGCCGGACCACGCTCGAAAGGCAACATATGGGGTGACACAGGTCCGCTCTCCACTCCGGGCGCCGGACGCGTCATAAACGGGGTGCCACCCGGCGACTATCGGGTTCTGGTGCCGGCTTCCGCTAACCAGTGCGTCGATTCGCTCACGTCCGGGAACATAGATCTCACGCGTGAGGACCTGATTGTGGCGCCCGGTTCGCAACCACAGCCCATCAGTCTCACGCTGCGCGACGATTGCGCGTCGCTCCGAGTAGCGATCCACCCGCAAAATCCGAACGCCCAACCAACCGTTCTTCTCATCCCCGCCTCTCACGCTATGCAACCCGTGACTGCCCAGCTTGACTCCACGGGCAGCTATGTCTTCACTGGGCTCAGCCCGGGCGAGTACCAGGCCTATGCTTTTTCCAACATCGATGGCCTGGAATACGCCAATCCGGAGGCCATGCGTGAATTTTCCGGCCAGCAGATCACGCTCTCGCCAAATCAACGCGCCAGTATTACGCTCGATGTAATTGTCAGAGGCGAGACCTGATGCGCAACTTTCTTGCGTTTCTGTACTTGTTTCTGGTATTCTCCGCCTCCGCCCAAACTACTTATACAATCAGCGGAACGGTAGTTATGGGAAATAGCAATAAGCCAGTTAGAAATGCGCTCGTGACGATAGCTGAAATTAGTGCCAGGTCACTTAAGTTCTCTTGCCTCACCGCCGAAGATGGCCGCTTTACGTTTAGAAATCTGCCCGCCGCAAAATTTTCCCTCAGCGCTGAGAAACACAACGCTTCTCCGGAATTCTTCCATGAAACAGAAGGCTATTCGACCGCCATCGTGACCGGACCCGGCCTGAATTCTGAAAACATTATCTTTTCGTTGACGGCGGCCGGATCCATCTCCGGAACAGTAAGAGACGACGACGGCGATCCGGTTCGTGATGCTCAGGTCATGTTATTCCGTCGAGGCGTATTCTCCGGCCGGTTCCACACGAATTTCGAGAAACAAGAGCAAAGCGATTCATCCGGTGCGTTTCATTTCGGCCATTTGACGGTGGGAACCTATCTGATCGCTGTTCAAGCGCGGCCCTGGTACGCCCAAAACGGCCCAATGGAAGCTGGCTCCGCGGTTCGTTCCGAGCTTGATATTGCTTACCCGGTCACTTACTCCGGAAGCACGACCGACCCGAACTCTGCCTCTCCTATCAGCGTCGCCGAAGGCGCCTCGACCACCGTGGAAATCACTCTACACGCCGAACCAGCGGTACACGTTGAGCTATTGCATCCAAACACTCAAACGCGGAATTCTGGCTTGATCATCTTCGCCATCGGCCCTGGCGGATTCACAATTCCGATGAATGGCTCGTTCATCGATACGGGCAAGCACCAGGAGTTTACGGGAATCCCACCAGGCCGCTACGAAGTCGGGGAACCCGGAGGCCCAAGGAAAACCGTGGATCTTAATGGCGACTCGTCCTTCGAAATGGGCGACACTCCCGGTTCATCTATATCCGGCCGTCTCATAGTTGACGGGCAGCCAGTCGGCTCCAACATACTAGTCGTGCTTTCGAGTGACACGGCACACCTGCAGCCAGAAGTTTTGCCGGACGGTTCCTTCGTGGTAAGTGGCGTGGCGCCGGGACGCTACCAGGTTGATCTCGCCAACGCTCCCGGATACTACGTCACATCTGTCGAAGTCGGAGGCCGCCCCTCGCCCGATGGAAAGATCGAAGTTGTCGAAGGTTCTGCTGTGCAGGTTTCCATTGTGGCTACGAAAGCCGTTTACCACGTAGACGGTACCGCGCTCAAAGATGGGGAACCCTTTGCCGGGGCAATCGTGCTGCTGTTACCCAACGACATCACCAGGACGAGTCTCATTCGGCGCGACCAAAGTGACAGCGACGGAACCTTTACGCTGCCCTCCGTGGCGCCCGGCGAGTACACACTTCTGGCGATTGACGACGGTCGCGATCTCGCATATGCCGATCCCGCCGCGATTAAGCCTTACATGAGCCGCGGCCTGAAAATCGAGGTTCCACTCTCCAGCAGCTCGCCGGTGAAAGTTAACGTCGCTGTCCGGCAATTTTAGCGCCGTTCACCGCGCCCTCCAGCAGATCAATTTCATGAAGCACTAGGTCGATAACCGCCTCGTCACCCACCCTTGTGTTGATCATCATGTGATAAAGGTCCCGCTGCGGCCAAGTTCGGTTGAAAAACTTCTTGACGAACGCTCCGCGCTCCCGGTCGACTCTCTCGATCAACTCTTCGGCTTCTTCGTGGCTCTTGCCCTGCGCGGTGACCCTGCGAATCTTCTCTTCATAGGGTGCGTACATGAAGACGGAGAATACATCTTCGCGGCCTCGCAGAAAATACGGCGAGCCCCGGCCTACGATCACACAGTTGCCTTTTGATGCCGCATCCTGAACCACCTTTTCGAACAGCTTTGCGAGATGCTCGGCGTCCAGCAGCTCTACATTGCCGGCGCTTAAGCTCTCTTCATAACTGCCGCGCATAAACACCTTCACCAGCCGATAGAAGGCGGGATCCGGCCGCTCCTCGCGCTTTTCCACGGCCTCCACTGTGCACTTCAAGCGTCTCGCAATGTCACACGTGATGTCGCGGTCCCATAGCGTCCAGCCAAGACGATCCGCAAGCTTCTGCGCAATCACCGCGGCCCCGCTGCCGTATTCCCGCTCGATTGTAATGATCTTGATCACACCCGGCTTCCTCAGCCGTTGTTTATTTTACCCGCCTTTCGACTAGTCAGGTGAACCTCCGCGGTTACGATGCCAGGCTCAGCGGCCACTCTTCGATGCCAGCCAGCGCCAGCGCCGCACCCAACAACGCTATGTTCTTGCTGAAATGGATCATCTCATTCTGTTTTTGTTGAGGGTCCTCCGCAGCCCAGAAATCGTGGATCATCGGCGAAGTAGCCACCAAAAAGCCCAGAATCGCCAGCGTGCCGATTTGTGGCTTCACGCCCAGCATGATGCTTGCTCCTCCAACGGCGAGCATCACACCCGAAGCCGTAACCGCCGCTTCCGGGTACGGCACGTCCTTCGCGCCTGCGTATTGCGCCAGCGCTTGTTTCTGTTTGAAGTGGTTGATCCCGTTATAGAGGAAAAAACCGCCAAATACGATTCGACCGATCAAGAAAGCTGCTTTCATGCGAGTTGGATTCACGCGCAGTGAACGTCGTTACAGCCCGCGCGGGGGCAGGGAATTGCCGGTGGTCGATAATCAGTATTTCGGCGCGATTGCCCACAGGAGAGCTTTATGTGGATCGTTCGCCTGGCACTCCGGCGACCGTACACGTTTGTTGTCTTATCGTTGATGCTGTTTATGCTGGCGCCCGTCGTCATTTCGAGGACGCCGACAGACATCTTCCCTAATATCGACATTCCCGTAGTCAGCGTGGTCTGGCAATACACCGGCTTTTCCCCGCAAGACATGTCGGACCGCATCGTTTACATCACGGAGCGGGCGCTGACGACCACCGTAAACAATATCGAACACATCGAATCTCAGTCGATGAGTGGCATCGCGGTGGTCAAGATTTTCTTCCAGCCGCACGTGAACTTGTCCGCCGGCATCGCCCAGGTGACCGCCATTTCGCAAACCCAGCTCAAGCAGCTTCCGATAGGCACCACGCCGCCGTTGATCATCAGCTATAACGCCTCCACCGTCCCGATTCTCCAACTCGCTCTATCCGGTCAAGGACTCAGCGAGCAGGAGCTAAATGACTTAGGCCAGAATTTCATTCGCACCCAACTCGTAACGGTCCCGGGTACCGCCATCCCGTACTCTTACGGGGGAAAGCAGCGCGAAGTGATGGTGGATCTAAATACTCAAGCCATGCAAGCCAAAGGTTTGGGGCCTTCCGACGTCGTGAACGCCATCGGCAACCAGAACCTGATCCTGCCCGGCGGCACTTCGAAGATCGGCAGCCTGGAGTACAACGTCGAAATCAACGGCAGCCCGCAATCGGTCTCCGAGCTGAACGATTTGCCGATCAAGACCCAGAATGGCGCCACGATTTACGTCCGCGACGTGGCTCATGTCCGCGACGGCTTTCCTCCGCAAACGAATATTGTGCGGTCGGACGGGCAGCGCGGATCCCTGATGACAGTGCTGAAATCGGGCGATGTTTCGACGCTGGATATTATCGCAGGAATCCGGAAGATGCTCCCACAAATCGCGGCCACCATGCCGCCGCAACTGAAGATCACGCCGATTGCCGATCAATCGATCTTCGTGCGAGCCTCCATCAATGCCGTGGTGCGCGAGGCGGTGATCGCCGCGTGCCTGACGGCCATCATGATCCTGGTATTCCTGGGAAGCTGGCGCAGCACGCTGATCATTGCCATTTCGATTCCGCTCTCGATCTTATGCTCGCTGTTCGTGCTGAGCGCACTCGGTGAAACCATCAATATCATGACCCTGGGCGGTTTTGCTTTGGCGGTCGGAATTCTGGTAGACGACGCGACGGTCGAAATAGAAAACATCAACCGCAATTTCGAGATGGGCAAGGAGATCGAGCAGGCGATTCTCGATGGCGCGGCGCAGATCGCGGTACCGGCGTTCGTTTCGACGCTCAGCATCTGCATCGTGTTCGTGCCCATGTTCTTCCTGACGGGCGTGGCGCGCTACCTGTTTGTGCCGCTGGCCGAAGCCGTTTCCTTCGCCATGCTGGCGTCCTATTTGCTGTCGCGGACCATCGTGCCCACGCTTGCCAAGTACTTGCTGAAGGGCCATTCGCATCATGAGGCGGTGGCGCACGCCGACCGGAGGAATCCCTTCGTCCGCATGCAAGCCGCGTTCGAGAACGGCTTTGAAAAAGTCCGGGGGCGTTACAGGAGCCTGCTTGAAACTTCTATTCGCCATCGAGGCCTGTTCACAATGTGCTTCCTTCTGGCCTGTCTCGCTTCCTTCGCTTTGTTGCCGTGGTTGGGTCAAGACTTCTTTCCATCCGTTGATAGCGGCCAATTCCGGCTGCATGTTCGCGCCCGCACCGGCACGCGCATTGAAGAGACAGCCAAGCTGTGCGACCTGGTGGAGCAGCGAATCCGCGATGTCGTACCCGCAGACGAACTGGTCAACATACTTGACAACATAGGCTTGCCCTACAGCGGAACCAATACGTCGTACAGCAACAACGGGACCATCGGGACGGCGGACGCGGATATCCTGGTTTCGCTTGCCGAAAAGCACCGGCCCGATGCCGAATACGTGGCTGATCTGCGCGCCCACCTTCAGCAGGACTTCCCCGGCGTCACCTTTTACTTTTTGCCGGCGGATCTGGTCAGCCAGATCCTGAACTTCGGCCTGCCTGCGCCCATCGACATTCAAATCATCGGCGCGAATCTGCAGGCGAATCGCGAGTTTGCCGACAGTCTCTTGGATCAGGTGAAGTTCATTCCTGGCACGACAGACCTGCGGGTCCAACAGCCGTTCAACCAACCCGAGCTCTACGTGAACATCGATCGCACCAAAGCGCAGGGCGTCGGCTACAGCGCTCGCGACGTTGCCGGCAATGTCCTGGTGTCGCTCAGCGGAAGCTTTCAGACGGCGCCTACGTTTTGGCTGAATCCGAGAAACGGCGTGAGCTACAACGTCGCCGCGCAGTCCCCGCAATACGAGATGGACTCGCTGCAGGATCTGCGCAACATCCCGATTACCGTGAACAACGGCCAACCCCAGATTCTAGCCAGCCTCGCCTCTATCAAGCGGGGGACAGGATTGGCCACCGTTTCGCACTACAACATCGCGCCGGTTATCGACATCTACGGGACTGTGCAAGGAACGGATCTCGGCAGCGTTGCGCGCGAGATCGACCGCTTAGTAAAGAAAAATGATCAGCGGCTGCCGCGCGGATCGAGGGTAGTCGTCCGCGGCCAGATTCAAACCATGCGCTCGTCGTTTGAAGGGCTCCTCGGCGGCCTGGCGTTCTCCATCGTGCTCGTATACATGCTCATAGTTATTAACTTCCAATCCTGGCTCGACCCATTCATCATCATCTCGGCGCTGCCTGCCGCGCTGGCCGGGATCGTGTGGTTTCTGTTCATCACGCACACCACCATGAGCGTCCCCGCTCTTACTGGCTCCATCATGTGTATGGGCGTGGCGACCGCCAATAGCATCCTGGTGGTCAGCTTCGCGAAGGAGCAATTGCCCGATGTCGATACCGCCGCGGAGGCGGCGATATTGGCCGGCTTCACGCGTTTCCGTCCTGTGTTGATGACCGCGCTGGCCATGATCATCGGCATGCTCCCGATGGCTCTCGGGATTGGAGAAGGCAGCGAGCAGAATGCGCCGCTGGGCCGCGCTGTAATCGGCGGGCTGCTGTTCGCGACGCTGGCTACCTTGTTCTTCGTACCGGTGTTCTTCAGTCTTCTACACGGCAGGCGCAGCGCATGACCGGCCGAGCGTCGCGCCTTCGAGCAATCATCGTCTTGATCGTTGTGCTGGCCGTGGCGGCGCTGGTGGTCGTCTCGGGCATTCTTCCAAGGTTGCGAGCGAAACAGGCGCTGAGAAAGCAGACCACCATCGCGGCGGAGCCCGCCGTCACAGTTATGCATCCGCAGCGCGCAAATCCAGCGGAAGAGGTGGTGCTCCCGGGAAATATTCAGGCGTTCATCGACGCTCCCATCTACGCGCGCACCAATGGGTATTTGAAAAAGTGGTACTTCGATATCGGCGCGCATGTTAAGCAAGGGCAGTTGCTCGCCGAGATCGAGAGCCCGGAGGTTGACCAGCAGTTACAGCAGGCGCGGGCAGATCTGGCCACGAACCAAGCCGATCTGAAACTGGCGCAGATTACCGCCGACCGCTACGTGGGATTGTTCAAGACCGATTCCGTCGCAAAACAGGACGTGGATAACGCCGTTCAGAATGCGGCGTCGAAGGAAGCAGTGGTGAAATCCGCGCAGGCGAATGTCAGGCGGCTGGAGCAACTCGTCTCATTTGAGAAGGTCTATGTGCCATTTGACGGGGTGGTTACGGCGCGCAACACCGATATCGGCCAGCTCATCGATTCCGGATCGTCCGCGAGTCAGCAGCGCGAGTTGTTTCATGTTGCGGCGATCGACAAGCTCCGCGTGTTTGTGAACGTTCCGCAGGTTTATTCACACGCCACCAAGCCCGGCATCAAAGGAGACTTGACCCTGCCGGAAATTCCCGGTCGGCGTTTTGAAGGCACGCTGGTGCGAACTGCGGACGCGATCGACCCGGCAACGCGAACACTGTTGGTCGAAGTGGATGTCGTGAACTCGACCGGACTCCTTTTCCCGGGCGCTTATACGGAGGTGCACTTCAGGATAAAGTCCAACGGCTCGACGTTGATCATTCCTTCGAACTCGCTGGTGTTCCGGTCGGAAGGCTTGCGCGTGCCGATTGTGGTGAACGGCAATCGCACCCAGTTGGCGCCGGTGACGTTGGGCCGCGACTTCGGCAACACCGTTGAGGTGCTGTCCGGGCTTTCCGACGATGCTTCCGTGATCGCCAATCCGCCAGATTCATTGGTCGACGGAGAGATTGTCCGGGTCATCGAGGCTAAACCACCCAAGGCGGAAGAATAGCCGTCATACAATTCAGATGTCGATGAAGTCGCGCAAAATGGTCGCGGTATCAAGCGCCCCGCCCAAAGATCCAGCGAGTTCATTGGCTGTCTGCAGGCGCGCATCCGCGCCCTTTGCGCTTCTAAGGAGCAACCACGGCGATGCTACTGCAATTTCCTATCACAAATAATCCCGAAGTCGACCTCAGCACGACCTACGACGCGGTGGTGGTCGGGTCCGGCGCCGCGGGAGGTATGGCCGCGCACGTACTGACATCGCAAGGCTTGAAGGTGCTGCTGCTCGAGGCGGGCAAGTATCAGGACACCGGCAAAATCCTGCACTCTATGCAGTGGCCGTACGATCATCCGCGCCGCGGCGATATGCCGCCCGATTACCATGCGCTGACGAATAACGAGTACACCTTTAGGAAGGCGCCCTACGCGCAGAACTCTCCGTATTCGAAGGTGACGTCATATATCCAGGCCTGGGGTTTCTCAGATTACAGCAAAACGCTCGTGGTGGATGAGAAGCAGAATCCATACTCGGGAACGCGCTATGCGTGGGTGCGCGCGCGTCGTGGGTGGCAAGACAACTATCTGGGGCCGGTTGGCCCTGCGTCTCTCCGATTACGACTTCAAGGCGAAAGATCATGACGGCTATGGCGAAAACTGGCCGATCTCGTACGCCGACCTGTCGCCCTACTACGACAAAGTAGATCTCTATCTCGGCATTTCAGGACATCCCGAAGGCTTGCCGCAGATGCCCGATGGGAAGTATCAACGTCCGATCAAGCTGACCTCTTCGGAGCTGCATCTGCGCGAGACCCTGAAGGGCATGGACCGCATGCTCACGCCCTACCGTGCTGGGGTTACTACAGACGGCTTGAAGCACAACAAGTACCGCAGCCGCTGCTACGGGCGGGGCGCTTGCGACCGCCATGTGGGAGGCTGCGATATTCACGCCGCCTTCGATTCGCCGACGGGTCTGATTCGTCCGGCGATGGACACCGGTAACTTGACCCTGCGGCCGAACTCTACCGTCTACGAGGTGACCGTAGACAAGGACACCGGCAAGGCAACCGGCGTCTCCTTCCTCGATAGCGAGACCCGCAAGAGCTATCAGGCGAAAGCCAAGACCGTGCTGCTCGCTGCGTCTACTCTGGAATCGGCCCGGCTGATGCTGCTCTCGAAATCGACCCTGTATCCGAATGGAATCGGCAACTCGAGCGGCCATGTGGGGCACAACTTCTGCGAGCACGTAATGGGTCCGTCCGTAGCGGGCCTCATGAAGGAGCTAGTCGGCAAGCCGCGCACACTCGACGACGGCCGCCCTGGCGGGTTCTACATCCCGCGGTTCCGGAACGTCAACACGAAGCAATCGGACTTCCTCCGTGGCTACGGGTTCGAGGGCGGCGCCGGCTGCGGCATGATTCCCGGTAGCGCCTTCACAAGTCCCGGCTTCGGCGAAGAGTACAAGCGGCACGTGCGCGACTACGCGGGCGCGACCATCGAGATCGGCGGATTCGGCGAGGTGCTGCCGCGCTATGAGAACGCGGTGGACATTGATCCGGAGGTGAAAGACACCTGGGGCGTCCCGGTGCTGCGGTTCAGTTACAAGTTCGGCGAGAACGAGATGAAGATGGCCCAGGATATGGCTGTGACGGGCCGCGAAATGTTTGAGGCGGCCGGCTTCGAGGTGCTCTCTTCGAGCGACAAGGTCCTCCCGGAGGGCTGGTCCATCCACGAACTCGGCACGTCGCGCATGGGGGATGACCCGAAAACGTCCGTGCTGAACCAGTATGAGCAATCGCACGATGTCAAGAACCTCTTCGTGGTGGATGGCAGCGCCTTTGTGAACGCTTCTTGCCAGAACCCCACCTGGACCATCATGGCCTTGTGTTGGAGGTCTTGCGACTATCTTGCAGATCAACTCAAGAAAGGGGAGATCTGATGGACCCGATTTTGAACCGGCGCGATCTGTTCAAGGCTTTCACCGCGGTGGCGTTTACCACGCTGCAATTACCGGCTGCGGAACCGGGCGCTCCTCTGTTTTTCACCCGGGACGAGTTCGCGCTGCTGGATGCGCTAACCGATCTGATGATCCCTACCGACGACCATTCTCCCGGCGCCCACGACGCAGGCGTAGCGGCGTTTATCGATCGCAGGGTAGCCGAAGCCTTCCTCGCGCAAGACAAGGACTCCTGGCGCAAAGGCCTGTCTGCGATGAACGAGCTTTCCCAGTCCTCGTGCCAGTGTCCCTTTCTCAAAGCCAGCCAGCAGCAGCAGCAAGAGATGCTGAAAAAGTTGGCGGCGAAGGAAAAAGATCCCAAAACCGAGCCGGAGAAATTCTTCACCCAGCTAAAGGAGACCACGGCCTTCGCGTATTACTCGTCGAGTATCGGCATTCATCAGGAGATCAACTACAAAGGCAACGTGCTGCTGGAGCAGTTCGTGGGTTACGACGCGACGTGAGCCGGTTGCGAATTCCTGCGCTTGTAGTTACTGCCCTGACAGCGTATTCGCTTCTTGGGCAAACTCCGACTCGGTCGGACGTACCGCCGCCGGCCATTCCGCCGGGCGTGCAACGGGCGTTGAACTCCATCACTGCCGCGAATCTCCGCGGCGATCTTTCCTTTTTGGCCTCGGACGCCCTGGAGGGCCGTTATACCCCGTCTCCCGGCTTGGACGTTGCGGCTGAGTTTATCGCCTCGCAATTCCGGGCGGCGGGATTGGAGCCGGGCGGGGACAAAGATTATTTCCAGACCGCGGAGATGATCGATCGCCATATGGGTCGAGCGCAGTCTGACATGACGGCGCAGGCCGGCGGCCGAACGTTCAAGATTCCTGCTCACGCAGTTGTCGTCGTAGCAGGGAATCAAGCCGCGAGTATCCTCAACGCGCCGGTGCTGGTGTTTGGTTCCCCTGATCCGGATCTCCTCAAGGGCGCTGATCTGAGCGGCAAGGCCATAGTGGTGCCCGCCCTCGACCGCCGAAAGATCCCCCGAGAGAAATTGCACGACGCGTATTCGAA
>Ga0210385_10002451_pt1 | contig 11206 bp, 11 predicted proteins | sample IncBWH26OmetaG_FD_160107 | JGI IMG/M metagenome (GOLD analysis project Ga0210385, IMG submission 160107) | Forest soil microbial communities from Barre Woods Harvard Forest LTER site, Petersham, Massachusetts, United States - Inc-BW-H-26-O ... | reverse complement strand
GCTACGGGAGGATTCTCCCACCCTTATTACTGGGCTCCATTTGTGCTGATGGGTAACTGGCGATAGCTGCGTTTGGCATTTGAAGGCCCGGGCACTTAGTCGACAACATCGTTGTAAGAATGCCGCGCCCATCCGAGGTATCGAGGATTCGCGCGATTCGCATCGTCCAGCGCCCTGAGCATCTGCGGGAGGAGATCGCCATAATCCGGCGTGCGCAGCGCGATCGCCATCTTTGCCAGGTTCCTGTCGCTTAATCCGTCGTAAGCCATAGCGAGATACTTCCGGCTGTTCGCCTCAACCTTTGCAGCCTGTTGTTCCGCGCTTTCTCCATCGCCGGGAGTGCTCAGTTCATACATCATCAGGGTGACGCGCTGCACCGCCGACAGCAGCATCCTGCGCTGGCCGGCATCGCCCTTGAGCAGTTTGTTCTGGATGTCGGCGTTGACCGTCATCCCGGCCGGCGCCGCCAGGTTGCTCACCGCACGGAAGGCGTCTGCAAGGCCGGGAAGAAAGCGCAGATTCCCCGCACCCTTATTTTCTGGCCGTTGCTGCGGCTCCACGTCCAGATGGATCCCGTCGAATCGCTCGGCGGGATGTTTCCCGTTGAACTCGACAACTTCAGCGACCTTGTCCAGCAGCTTTTGGCGGTACTTTCCCGGCTCATCGGCCTCCGTGCTGGAGAGCAGCGCTTCGACCCTGATCCTTGAGCGATGCATCAGATCGATCAGGTGAGCGAACTCGCTCTCTTCGGCGGCAGCGCTGGCGACCGACCACGACACATAGACTTCGTTAATGTTGGCGGATTGGCAAAAGTCCCGCAACTTCTCTGCCCCGCGGGGTGCGCCGAGCACGGTGGGACTCTTCCACACCCAGAGGCCATGCGCCAACCCCGGGTCCGCAGCGGCAGCGGAGCCGGCGGAGAAGCCCAGCAGGACGAAGGCAAGCGTGCCTGCACAAAGGCCGCGCACGGCCCGCATTTTGATCATGGTTCCCTCCGGCCCGGTTTCCGCTCCTGAAGTCAGGGACCTGATCGAGAAACTACGCCGTCTTCGGCAGACCCATGAAATCGAGAGCGCGAATGAGGTACGCCTTCATCTCGTGCCGCGGAACAATCGCGTCGAGGAAGCCGTGCTGCAGCAGGAACTCGGCCCGCTGGAAGCCTTCCGGCAGCTTTTGCCGAATCGTCTGCTCGATCACGCGCGGCCCGGCAAAGCCGATCAGCGCGCCGGGCTCGGCAATGTTCAGATCGCCCAGCATGGCGAAACTCGCGGTCACGCCGCCCGTGGTTGGATCGGTCAGAACCGAGATGAAGGGAATCCCTGCCTCATCCAGGCGTGCCAGAGCCGTCGAAACTTTGGCCAGCTGCATCAGGCTCACGATGCCTTCCATCATGCGCGCTCCGCCCGAAGCGGCGACCGTGATGAGCGGTACACGGTCGTCGTACGCCCGGTCGATGGCCCGCGCGATGGTCTCGCCGACAACCGCGCCCATGCTGCCGCCCAAAAAGCTGAACTCAAACACGCTGAGGATCACGCGGTGCGGCCCGAGCTGTCCCTGCACGTTCACGATGGCGTCGTTGAGGCCGGTCGCCTTGCGCGCCTTCGCCAGCTTCTCTTTGTACGGCTTCAGGTCGACGAAGTTGAGCGGGTCGGTCGATTTCAAATCGCCATTGAGCCACTGATATCCGGGATCGACCAGGCTGGCGATGCGCGCCTGGGCGCTGATCCGCCCGTGCCGGCCGCACTTCGGGCACACCTGCAGGTTGGTCTCGAGGTCGGCCTTCCAGATTGGCTGGCTGCATCCTTCGCACTTGATCCAAAGGCCCTCGGTGCGCACGCGGTTCTCGCCCGACTCAATCTTGTTGTCTTCCCGTCTGAACCAGGACATGCACATCCCCCGCAGGCGAAGGTCCGGCCAAACGAAGCCAGCCTCGCCAAACTGCCCAAAATAGATTATCAGGGCGCCCCTGGCGGGCTAACCGGCGACTCTCTGCCCGGGGCCGGTCACAGGAATTCGCCGTTTGTCCGGAACCGGACGCTGTCCTGTTGCGTAATCATGAATGTCCCCACGGCGGGAGGTGCGAATGATGTTCTGCAGCGCTTGTGGTCAGCCGATTGATGCCTATCAGCCGTTCTGCCCGCGATGCGGGCGGCAGGTCACGCCCATCGCGACAGCGACGCCGCCCCCCTGGGCCTGGACCCGCGTTCATCGCCACGTCCATACCCTGGGCATTCTCTGGATCGCCTATGGCGCCCTGACCCTGATGAGCTGGCTGTTCGCCGTCGGCGTTCTGGGGGGTGTCTTCCATCAGTGGGGATTTCCGTTCGGCCACGGATTCGACGGCTTCTACAGCTTTCCGTTCGGGCACTTCTCGTGGCTGGTGCCCATGATTACGGTGGTCCTGGCGGGTCGCGCCGTTCTCTGCTTCGTGACGGGAGTCGCGCTGCTGCGCCGTGCTTCGTGGGCGCGGGTGCTGGCCATCGTAACGGCATTTCTGACGCTGATCCGCCCGCTGCTGGGAACAGCGCTGGCCGTCTACACGCTGTGGGTACTGCTGCCTGGCGCGTCCGGCCAGGAATACGATCACATCGCGGCGCCCAGCCTACAATAACGGCATGGAATTCCCCATCAGCCGGATGCGGCGTTTGCGCCGCACCGAGCCTTTGCGCGCCCTGGTGCGCGAAACGCGCCTCGAGCCGAATGCGCTGATTCTGCCGCTGTTCCTCTGCCCAGGCGAGGGTATCCGCAAGGGCATCGATTCCATGCCGGGAGTCTTTAACCTCTCCGTCGACGAGGCGGTGAAAGAAGCGGAGGCTGCCGCGGCACTGGGCATCGGAGGGCTGCTGCTTTTTGGACTGCCGGAGACGAAGGACGAGCAGGCAACAGGAGCCTGGGACGATGAAGGCATCGTGCAGCGGGGCCTGCGGGCGCTGAAACAGTCGAGCGCGGCAAAGAAGCTGGTGCTGATCGCTGACGTCTGTCTGTGCGAGTACACCTCGCATGGCCATTGCGGCATCGTGAAGAAGACCGGCGACGAGTACGAGATCGAAAACGATGCGACCCTGGAGTTGCTGGCAAAGGCCGGCGCTTCGCTGGCGAAAGCCGGCGCCGATATCGTCGCGCCCAGCGACATGATGGACGGCCGCGTGGCCGCGATCCGCGACGAGCTGGATGAAGAAGGCCTGGAGCAGACGCCGATCCTGTCGTATGCGGCAAAGTTCGCGTCGGCGTTCTACGGTCCCTTCCGCGAAGCGGCCGACTCGGCGCCGCAGTTTGGCGACCGCCGCAGCTATCAGATGGACGGCGCGAATCTGCGCGAGGCGATGCGGGAGATCGATCTGGACCTGGGCGAGGGCGCGGACATGATCCTGATGAAGCCGGCGATGCCGTATCTGGATGTAATCCGAGAGGCTCGGGAGCGCTTCGATGTGCCCCTCGGAGCGTACCAGGTTTCCGGCGAGTATTCGATGCTGCAGGCGGCCTTTGCGCGAGGATGGCTGGAGCCGCAGCGAGCGATGCTGGAGTCGCTGTTGTCGATCCGGCGCGCGGGTGCGGGGTTCATCGTGACGTATTTTGCGCAGGATGCGGCGAAGGCGCTCTGAGCAGAGGCGGCTCCGCCGTTCTGACTCGAATCCTGGGCCACCACTGGCGCATCTTCCACTCCGGCGGTCTGCGTACAATGAAGTGTTTGAGGCAGTAGGCGAGATGCGCTTCTGGCAGCAATGGCGCCGTCCGCCGACTCGACTTTCGTGAACGGAGTTTTCCTTGGCAGAGACGATTTGCGACGTTGCAATTATTGGCGGTGGTCCCGCCGGCTACACGGCCGCGATTCGCGCCGGGCAGTATGGTCTGAAGGTCGCGCTGGTCGAGAAGTCCGAAAAGCTGGGCGGTACGTGCCTGCATGTGGGCTGCATTCCCACCAAGTCGCTGCTCTTCAACGCCGAGGTCTACGACCACCTGAAGCACGCGAAAGAGTACGGCATCGATGGCCTGGGCGAAGGGCAGATCAACTGGCAGACGGTGCTCGATCGCAAGAATCAGATCGTCACAAAACACGTCAAGGGCCTCGACTTTCTGATGCGGAAGAACAAGGTCACGGTCATTTCGGGGTTCGGCAAGCTAACCGGCCCGGCAAAGAACGGCGTCTTCACGATTTCCGTGGACGGCAAGGGCGGGACCAGCGTGCAGGCGAAAAATGTGATCCTGGCGACCGGATCGGACGCGAAGCTGCTGCCTGGACTCAAGGCCGACGACACGATCCTCACCAACATCGAGATTCTGTCGATCAAACAAATCCCGAAATCCCTGGCCATCATCGGCGCGGGTGCAGTCGGCGTCGAATTCGGTTCGATCTTCCGCAGCTTTGGTTCGGAGGTGAGCATTATCGAATTCCTGCCGCGGGTGGTGCCGAACGAAGATGAGGACGTGAGCAAAGAGCTGGCGCGGGTGTTCAAAAAGCGCGGCATCGATATTCATGTGGGAGCCAAGGTCGAGAAGGTCGAGAAGACGAAGACCGGTGCCAGCGTGACCTTCACCGCATCCGACGGCAAGCAGGTGGTGAAAGAAGCAGAGAAGGTGCTGGTGGCCGTGGGCCGCGCCCCGCGCACGGAAGGCATCGGACTCGAAACGACAAAGATCAAACCGGAGCGAGGCTTCATCAAGGTCAACGAGTGGATGCAGACCGACGAGCCTGGCATCTACGCCATCGGCGACATCGTCGCGGGCCTGCCGCAGCTCGCGCACGTGGGCGCCATGGCGGGCATGGTGGTTGCGGCGAAGATTGCCGGCAAATACGCGCGGCCGGTGCGGCGCGATCGCATCCCCGCGTGCACCTATACCGAGCCGCAGATCGGCAGCGTGGGACTTACGGAGGCGCAGGCGAAAGAGAAGGGCTACACGGTCAAAGTTGGCAAGTTCCCCTTCTCGGCAAACTCCAAGGCGTCGATCGTCGGCTCGCACGAGGGCTTCGTCAAAGTCGTGGCTGACGCAAAATACGAGGAGATTCTCGGCGTCCACATCATCGGTCCGCAGGCCACGGAGCTGATCGCGGAATCGGTGACGGCGATGGAGCTGGAAGCCACTGTCGACGAGATGATGTTCACGATTCACGCCCACCCCACCCTGGCAGAAGCGATGCTCGACGGCTTCGGCAGCGTGGAAGGCATGGCGATCAACGTTTAATGCAGCGGTGAAACGGTCAGCAGTCGGCCGATGAAACGGTCAACAAAAAGGCGGATCGCTCAGGACCTGGAACGCCTGACCGCTGACCGCTTTCCAGCTGACAGGTTCATCGCTAACCGCTTCACAGCTGACCGGATTTCAGCTCTGAGATGATCCTCAACCTTCTCCAGCTCGGCCGCGTTGGGTACGGTGACGGCCTCAGGCTGCAACAGCAGCTCATCGACGCCCGCCACGACGGCCGCATCGGCAATACGCTGGTCCTGCTGGAGCATCCGCCGGTGCTGACCCTCGGCCGCAATGCGAGCCGCACGAACATTGTCGCCAGCGACGAGTTTCTCGCCTACCGCGGCGTCGAGGTGCACGAGATCAATCGCGGCGGCGATGTCACGTATCACGGGCCGGGCCAGCTGGTCGGCTATCCGATCTTCGATCTGCGCAGCTTCACGCCGCGGCTGGGCGCAGTCGAGTATGTGCGGCTCATCGAAGAGGCACTGATCCGCGCCTGTGGCGATTTCGGCGTTAAGGCCACGCGTGTCGGGGGTCGAACTGGCGTCTGGACTGCAGCGGGGGGCAGAATTTTAGAGAGGAAGATCGCCGCCATTGGGGTCCATATCGCGCGCGGCATTACCTCGCATGGTTTCGCATTCAACGTGAATCCTGACCTTCGGGATTTCCAGTTGATCGTGCCCTGCGGGATCGCGGATCGCGAGGTCACCAGCCTCGAGCGCGAAGCGGATCCGCCACCCGCGATGGAGGCGGTCTGCAATGCAGTAGCGCGGCAGTTCGGGTACGTGTTCCACTCGCAGGTGCTGTGGGTCGAGTCGCTCTCGGATCTGCTGCCGGATCTGGCGCTCGCTGGCGGAGTCGCAGCCGCAGGAGCGGATTTATAATCGATCTTTGCGCTGAAGCTCCTGGTTGCAGCTGACCTGCATTGCTCAAGACTTGTCCGAAGTGGAGAGAAATATCCATGCCAACTGAAGTCCTGATGCCCCAGATGGGCGAGTCGATTTTCGAGGGCACCATTACGAAGTGGCTGAAAAAGCCCGGCGACACGGTGCAGCGTGATGAGCCTCTGTTCGAGATCTCGACGGACAAAGTGGACGCTGAAATCCCGTCGCCTGCGGCCGGCGTCCTCACAGAAATTCGCGCGCAGGAAGGCTCAACCGTGCAGGTGAATTCTGTCGTCGGCGTGATCGGCGATGGAGCATCAGCCGCAGCCGGCGCACCGGCGGCGCAGGCCGCCCCGGCAAAATCAGAAGCACCGAAAGCTGCGCCGGCTCCGGCGCCCGAATCGAAACCAGCGGCTGAGGTGAAGCCGGCCGCCGCGGGTCCGCGGCAGGACATTGTCATGCCCCAGATGGGCGAGTCGATCTTCGAGGGCACCATCACAAAATGGCTGAAGCAGGTCGGCGACACCGTTCAGCGCGATGAGCCGCTGTTTGAAATCTCGACCGACAAAGTTGACGCGGAGATTCCGTCGCCTGCTGCCGGCGTCCTCACCGAGATCAAGGTTCCAGCCGGGCAGGTCGCACAGATCAACACGGTCGTGGCGGTGATCGGCGGAGCAGGTGAAGCGGCACCGGCAGCTGCAGTTCCAGCGCCAACGCCAGCCAAGGCAGCCGCTGCGGTGGTCAGCACTCCCGAGCCGGAAACTGCCGCGTCAACAGAAGCCGAGCATGCGCGTTCATCGCCTCTCGTGCGGAAGATTGCGCGCGAAAACAATGTCAACCTGAGCGCCGTACGCGGCACGGGCGCTGGTGGACGCATCACGAAGGAAGACATTCAGGCTTATCTGGAAAAGGGTCCCGCGCCCGCTGCTGCAGCACCGGCTGCGGCTCGGCCGGCTGCTGCGGCTCCAGCACCTGCTGCGGCCGCTGCGCCGATTCCGGGCGAACTGGTCCCGCTCACCCGCATGCGCTCGATCATCGCGCAGCGCATGGTGGAGTCGAAACGGACGAGCCCGCACGTGCATACCGTCTTCAAAATCGACTTTACCCGCATCGTTAAGCTGCGGGAGAAAGAGAAGAACAAATACGAGCAGCGCAATGGCGTGAAGCTCACGTACATGCCGTTCATCACGCGCGCCGTGATCGCCACGCTGCGGAAGATGCCCATCGTAAACGCATCCCTGGAAGGCGACGCCATTCGCTATCACCAGCACATCAACATCGGCATCGCAGTCGCGCTGGAATGGGGTTTGATCGTCCCGGTGATCAAAGAGGCCGAAGAGAAGAACTTCCTTGGCATCGCCCGCTCCATCGCCGATCTGGCGGAACGCGCACGCGGCAAAAAGCTGAAACCCGACGAGGTCGGCTCGGGCACCTTCACGATCACGAATCCTGGTATTTTCGGCGAGCAGTTCGGTATGCCGATCATCAATCAGCCGGAAAGCGCGATCCTCGGTGTCGGCGGATTATTCAAGGAGCCGGCGGTGGTGACGAGCGAGGACGGCACGGATTCGATTGCGATCCGGCAGTTCCTGCATCTCACGCTTGGCTTCGATCACCGCATTATCGACGGCGCCGACGCGGGCAAATTCATGGCGGAAGTGAAGAAGTATCTGGAAGGCTGGAACGAAGACATCGGCTAGGGGCCCCGGACGAGTGAAAAGAAAGAGGCCGGATGGTTTCCATCCGGCCTCTTTCTGATTTCGCGCACAGAGGGTCGTTGTCCCGGATCCCTACGGCGCCTGGATGTCACGGCCAAAGTGATACGCAACGCCGACTGCGTAGCGCGTTGTCCATGTGCCCTGCGCGAGCAGATCGTTGAAGAGTCGCCAGTACACCAGATCAGCCTGGGCGCGGACACCGACGTGCCGCGTCGGGTTCCAGTCCAGACCGCCGCCGAAGCCGTAGAATCCCTGCCAGTCCAGCTTGCTTCCTGAGGGAACAAGCTGGGCAACAACCGCCGTTTGCACCGGATCGGCAGGATGGGGTGTCACTCGCTGCCGGATTGCGCCCAGCGATGGCCGGACGAACAGGGTCACCGGCTTGAAATGCCGGTATTCCAGTTGTGGCCCGAGGGCAAACGTTTCAGAAAAAGCATGCAACGGCACGACCAGCTGATAATTCGGTGGAATTGCCCCCTCCTGGATGAGCAATCCGATTTCCGCGGCCAGTTCCTGCTGGAGAGAAGGCTTGAGAACCCGCGGCGTCAAAGAATTGTGCCCTGTTGCCTCGGAGTAGTCGAATCCGATCGCGAGCCACGACTTCACGTTATCGCCGGTCTGCAGGTGAAATCCGCGCTGGGCCAGGTTGAGCCACGGCGTCTCGAAGCCGGCGAATCCGGCGTAGACGTCGTAGTGCTGCACATCGGTTTGCTGCGCTCTTGCCACCAACGCAGAGAACAACAGCACGCATGACAGCGCAAGGCTGCCCATCCATCGATTTCGATTCGTCATTAGGGGGAGTCTCCGTAGTTCTCATCGGATCGGGTTGTCTGCGCGCAACGGCGCCGGATCAATGACCGACACCCGTCTGGTGAGAATTCGCCGATGAGACGCGAACAGAAGAGGGGTTGTCAAGAACGGTGTTGGCCGCGAAAGCGGGATGAACTACAGCAATGACTGGGCCTCGAGCACGTGTTCGACCGCCTCTTCCGGCGTCGATCCAATGGCAGAGAGATGGCCCATTTTGCGTCCTTTGCGAGGCTGATGTTTCTCGTAAAGATGGAGGCGCACCCCGGGAATGGCAAGGGCGCGCTCGAAATGCGGCGGATGATCGAGCCACAGATCGCCGAGCAGGTTGGCGATCGCGGCCGGTTGCACCACTGAAACATCGCCCAGCGGCAAATCGCAAACCGCGCGCACATCCTGCTCGAACTGGCTGGTGACACAGGCGCGCTCGCTGGCGTGATAGCTGTTGTGCGGTCGCGGAGCGAGTTCGTTGACGAGCAGGTCGCCGTCCCGGGTGAGAAACATCTCGACGGCAAGCAGGCCCTCCAGGGTAAAAGAGTCTGCAATATCGCACGCCAGCTTCTGTGCGCGCGCCTCCAGAGCAGACGAGATCAGCGAGGGGATCACGCTCCACACGAGAATCTGGTGCTCGTGATGATTGGTTGCCGAAGGAAAGCTCCTGGTTTCGCCGCGCGGCGAACGGGCGACCATGACAGAGATTTCGCGATCAGGATCCAGCGCCTGTTCGACCACGCACGGCCGCTGACCGAGCAGCCGCCACGCATCGGCGGCTGTTGTGTTGTCGCCGAAGCCAATCTTCACCTGGCTGCGGCCATCGTATCCGCCGTGCGCGCTCTTGACGAAGCAGCGCCCACCGAGTTTGGCGACCGCATCCGCGAGGTCCTGTTCCGATCGCGCCGCGTGCCATGGACCAAGCGGAAATCCGCGCTCGCGCAGCCAGTCTTTCTGCCGGATGCGGTTCTGGATGATGTGCAGCAGTTCCGCCGAAGGGCGCACGGGGGCGTATTTCGCGGCAGCCTCGAGGCTGGCGGTGGAGATCTGTTCGATCTCGAGCGTGACGACATCGCTGCCGCGCGCCAGGTCAGCCGCCGCCTTCGCATCGTCCCACGATCCTTCAAAGCAGGCGTCTACAACAAAGCGCGCGGGGCAGGAAGGATCGGGATCCATGACGTGAATGCGGTAGCCGAGCGAACGCGCGGCCATGGCCACCATGCGGCCCAACTGCCCGCCGCCGAGAATGCCGATGGTCGCTCCGGGAAGGATCGCGCTCATTCGGGAAGATCCTGGGCAAGAACCTCCTGGGTGCGGGCCTGACGCCAGTTGCGCAGCCGCTCGCGCAGAGCGGGATCGGTGGTGGCAAGAATCTCGACGGCGAGCAGCGCAGCGTTGGCGGCGCCCGGCTTGCCGATAGCCAGGGTACCGACGGGAACGCCTTTCGGCATCTGCACGATCGAGAGCAGCGAATCGATCCCCTGCAGCATGGTGGCGGGAATGGGCACGCCGAGCACGGGCACCAGCGTTTTCGATGCCAGCATCCCGGGCAGGTGCGCGGCGCCGCCGGCCCCCGCAATGATAACGCGGAGGCCGCGCGACTCCGCCTGCGATGCAAAGTCGAACAGCAGATCGGGCGTACGATGCGCAGAAACCACCTTTGCTTCGTGAGGGACGGCGAACTCGCGCAGGATTTCCACGGCAGGTGCGAGGGTTTCGTAATCGCTCTTCGAGCCCATCACCACCGCGACAAGAGGCTTCTCTTTCACGAGGTCGATTCTAGAGCATTGGGTTGAGCGTCGGGGCGGCTTCACTTCCGCCGCAGAAAATCCACGATGAACTGGATGAGCGTGACGAGGCCGCCGATGGCGATGGCGAATCCTCGGGCGCTCTGAAAGCGTTCTTCATGCTGCGTGACGCGCTGCTCGATGGAGCCAATGCGTCCCGCGTTGCCATCGCCGACCAGAGTCGTCATTTGGTTCTTGAGAACGGAGAGATCGGCGAGCACCTGTGCTTCAAATTCGGTCATGATTCCTTCCTGTGATCCGGTCGTCGCGCTCCTGGCGCGCTGGGGGCGCCGCGTGCGGGCCGCGGCGCTCGGCATTGCGTCGGGACGTTACGACAGAGGTAAATTGACGAACACGGCGCTCGAGAACCGCGAATAGTTGGGCGGAGTCGATCCGTCGTACATGCGGATGTAGTACTGCTCCATCGCTGCCTGACGCGGAATGGTGAAGTTTGACACCGGTGAGCGCAGAACCAGATCCGGCCCCTGCCCGGGGGTGAACGACCAGTCGCGTCGCCGCACTTCGAAGCCTCCGCCCGTTGGCGGTGCGATTCCGGCGGCGATCTGAATCGCGCTGCCGGTGACCGAGGTGACAGCGAGCGAGTTCAGGTTCGCCAAAGGAGTCGTGGTTTCGGGCTGCTGCGGCAGCCAAACGTCCGCAGGCACGGAGGACGAAGTTTTGATTGCCAGGTTATCGGCCCAGTCATTGGCGAAGGAGATCGTATATTTCGTCAGACTGGGCGAGGCACTGGCGAGGTCAACCTGCACCTCGCGCACAACGAGATTCGCGGTGAGTCCAGCCGATGCAGAATCGACAGCAAGCACGTCACCGG
>Ga0210385_10002450_pt1 | contig 11207 bp, 9 predicted proteins | sample IncBWH26OmetaG_FD_160107 | JGI IMG/M metagenome (GOLD analysis project Ga0210385, IMG submission 160107) | Forest soil microbial communities from Barre Woods Harvard Forest LTER site, Petersham, Massachusetts, United States - Inc-BW-H-26-O ... | reverse complement strand
GGAGCTGCGCACGAAAATATTTCAACCGTATTTTACGACAAAGGCTACAGGGACGGGACTGGGATTGGCGATTGTCGCGCGGAGGATCGAGGAGTTGGGCGGGACGTTGGCTATCGAGAGCCCGCTGCGTGATGGGAACGGGACTCGGTTTCATATGACGCTGCCGCTGGCGGAAGAAGAAGGCGGGACGTGGAATCGGCCTAGGAGCGGTTAAAGAAGCCAAAGGCTCGGCGAAATGACCGCCGAACGGAAGGCGCTGGGCGCCGTCATATTTTTGTCGTCGCTAAAGCCACGACCTACAAGGCATTCGTAACAGCGCGATTACGCAGTGGATCGATGGTTGCAGTAACAGCGATGGCGGTCTGAAGACCGCCGCTACGAAAGCTCTTGTTGCAAAGGGACAGTTAATGCGAACAATTTTGGTGGTGGATGATGAGAGCGCGGCGCGGTACGGGACGGGACGAGCGCTCGAGAAACAGTACAAAGTCATCGAGGCTGGTTCGGCTGCGGCGGCGCGCGAGGCATTGGCTGCTGGGTCGCCGGATTTGATTCTGCTGGATTTGGTGATGCCGGGGGAGGGCGGACTTTCGTTTTTGCGGTGGCTGCGTGAAAACGGAGACGACGTGCCGGTGCTTGTGGTTTCCGCTTTGGATACTGCGAAGACGGCTGTGGAAGCGTTGCAGGGCGGGGCGACGGATTACATTGTGAAGGGATTCGACATCGAGGAGTTGCGCCGGCGTGTGGCCAATTTGCTGAGGCTTTCTGAATTGGCACAAGAAAACACGCGATTGCGTCGTGAATTGGTGGCGGACGGACAATTTGGACGATTGCTCGGGGCTTCTACCGCGATGCGGCGCGTCTTTGAGATGGCCGAGCGGGTGGCGGCTACCGATGCGACCGTTTTGATATTGGGCGAGAGTGGGACGGGGAAAGATTTGCTGGCGCAGGAGATTCACGAGCGGTCGGCACGGCGCGGCCGGGCGTTCGTGGCGGTGAATTGCGCGGCGCTGCCGGAAAATTTGATCGAGTCGGAATTGTTTGGGTTTGAGCGTGGCGCATTTACCGGAGCGGCGCAGCAGCGTAAGGGGAAATTCGAGCTGGCGTCTGGCGGGACGATTTTTTTGGATGAAATCGGAGACATGAATGCAGTGACGCAGGCGAAAGTGCTGCGGGCTCTCGAAAATCGCCAGGTCGAGCGGCTGGGCGGATCTCATGCGATTGACGTGGATGTGCGCGTGATCAGCGCGACGCACCGCGACTTGCCGGCGGAAATTGCGGCGGGGCGATTTCGCGAGGATTTGTATTACCGGCTGCGGGTGGTGACGCTGGAGCTGCCTCCACTGCGCGCGCATAAAGAGGATTTGGCGATTTTGGTGGACGCGTTTTTGGGGCAGCTGGGGACGCGGCACAAACATCGTGCGCACGTGTCGCCGGAAGCGATGAGCTTGCTGCGACGTTATGATTGGCCGGGTAACGTGCGGGAATTGCGCAACGCATTGGAAAGGACACTGGTGTTGTGCGATGGCGACGAAATTACTTCTGCGGATTTGCCGAAAGAGATTCGCGAGTATCGCGGCACCGCTTGGGCGAGCGGTGCCGCGAAGAAAGCGGGGGAGGATTCGTTTTTGGGTGAGGCGGATTTTCGCGAGGCGAAGCGCCAGTTTGAGATTGTTTATTTGCGGCGGAAATTGGAGGAGCATCATTGGAATGTATCGCAGACAGCGGCGGAGGTGGGTTTGCACCGGCAGAGCCTTCAGGAGAAATTGCGGGAGCTGGGAATTCAGAGGCCAGGAAAATAGAAGATGTAGAGGATGTAGCGGAAATGAAGGGGACAGAGGAGTAGACGGGCTGATTGCTGGATTTAGAGCGGCGCTGGGGGAAAAAGGCAGTGGCTAATGGCGAGTGATTAGTGACTAGAAAATGGCAGATCCTGCGCGCGCTGTCGCGGGTTCGGGATGACAGGTTCTACCAGATTCGACAGTACCGTCAAACAACTTTAAGCATGAGCGACGCCGAATCAATCGCGGGGTTTATCTTGGCCGGCGGGCAAAGTTCGCGGATGGGTGTGGATAAGGGGCTTTTGGAAATTGCGGGGGAGCCGATGATCGTGCGCGCGTCGCGGCTGGTGGGGTCGGCGGTCGGCGCGGCGGCTGTGGTGGTGGGGACGCCAGAAAAATATCGGGCGCTCGGGTTGCGGGCGATTGCGGATGATTGGCCGGGCTGCGGGCCGCTGGGCGGGATTGCGACGGCGCTGCGCGCGGCCGAGACGGATTGGAATTTAATTGTGGCATGCGATTTGGCTTACCTGACGCGCGAGTGGCTGGAATATTTGCTGCAACGTGCGCGCGAGTCCGCGGAGGAAGCAGTAGTGCCGATAAATCCGACGCCGGAAAATAAACGCGGAGCGGAACCACTTTGCGCGGTGTACCACAGAGGCTGCGAGCCTACGTTGCGGCGCGCGCTGGAGCGAGGCGTGCGCAAGGTGGCGGACGGCCTGGCGGCATTGCGCATCGAAGTGATAGAACCAAACGAATGGAAAGGCTTTGATTCCGAAGGGGCCCTATTCAAGAATGTGAACACGCCGGCGGATTACGAACAGGCCAAGCGAAAATTTGCGGGGCGCGCAGAACGATGAGCGAACACTATTTCGAATTCAAAAATGTCTGCAAAGCGTTTGACGATAACGCGGTGCTGAAGGACGTCAGCTTCTTCGTAGAGCAGGGCGAGACGGCTGTGATCATGGGGCGCAGCGGCGTGGGGAAATCGGTGTCGTTGAAACTGCTGCTGGGATTTCTGGCGCCGGATTCGGGGCGAATTATTGTGGCGGGGCAGGACGTGACCGATTGGACGGAGGAGCAATTTTCACAGATTCGGCGACGGGTGACGATGGTGTTTCAATCGGGCGCGCTATTTGATTCGCTGACCGTCGAGGAGAACATCGCGTTTCCGCTGGAGAGCCACAGCGAAACTGAAGCGCCGGAGAAGATTGACGCCACGGTGAAAGAGCTGATGAAAGAGCTGGAAGTGGCCGATTTCGCGGATTCTTTGCCATCGGATTTGAGCACGGGAGCGAAGCGCGCGGTGGCCATTGCGCGGGCGCTGGCGGAAGATCCTGACGCGATTCTGTACGACGAGCCGACGACGATGGTGGACCCACTGATGGCGGCGCATATCAGCGATCTGATTACGAAGTTGAAGGGGAGATTGAAGAAAACTTCGATTGTGGTGACGCACGACACGCATTTGGCGAAGAAATTGGCCGACCGGATTTTGTTCTTGCAAGAAGGGCGGGTAGGATTTTTCGGCACGTGGCAGGAACTGGAAAATTCCAAGGAGCCTTTCTTGCGAAATTTTCTCGCGCAGGATGAATTGATTCCGGCGCTGGACGCCGGCGAGTGAGTCAAAATCCCACGGCAGCCGGTGTGCCAGGGCCCGGCGCTGGTCCGAAAGGCGGCGATCCGAAATCGCAGCTGCGGCGCGTGATGGGATTTTGGGACGTGCTGCTGTTCAATATTGGCGCGGTGCTGGGGCCGCGCTGGATCGCGGCGGCCGCGCACAACGGAACTTCTTCCATTAGCCTGTGGGTATTTGCCGCGCTGTTTTTTTTCCTGCCAACGACATTCGTAATCGTCGAACTTTCCACCCGCTTTCCCGAAGAGGGCGGGCTGTACGTGTGGTCGAAGGAGGCGTTCGGAGATTTTCACGGATTTATCGCGGGGTGGACATATTGGGTGTACACGTTTTTTTATTTTCCGGCGCTGCTGATGGCCAGTGCGGCGATGGCCGCTTATATCGGCGGCGGCGGCACGGCGTATCTGGCGCAGGACCGGACGTTCTTGGTGGCGGGATCGTTCGGATTACTTTTTGTGGCTGTGGCGCTGAACATCGTCGGACTAAATATTGGGAAGTGGCTGCAGAACGTGGGCGGGGTTTCGACTTACGTGCCGTTGCTGATGCTGGTGGGGATGGCGGCGTATTTGTGGCATGCACACGGATCGGTGACGCATTTCACGTGGCGGAATATCATGCCTACATGGAATTGGGGCACAGTGAATTTCTGGCCGCAGATTGCGTTTGCATTCGTGGGGCTGGAGCTCTGCGCGACGATGAGCGAGGAAGTGCGCAACCCGCAGAAAACTCTGCCGCGCGCGATTTTCGGATCGGGGATGTTGATCGCGGTGATTTATATTGCGGGAACTTTTGCGGTGCTTTCGATGTTGCCGGCTGATTCGGTAGATCCCAAGAGCGGAGTGTTTCAGGCGCTGACGTCCGGCTCGATGATGCTACGAATTGTTTTGTTCGGAGTGATCGCTGCGATTCTGGTGACGGTGGGGAACGCAGGCGGCGTCGGCGGGACGGTGGCGGGGGTGGCGCGCGTGCCGTTCGTGGTGGGGATTGACCGTTACCTGCCAGCGATTTTTGGACGGATTCATTCGAAGTGGAAAACGCCGTGGGTGGCAATTCTGGTGCAGGCTTTTGCGACGGGAACTGTGCTGCTGCTGGGACAAATCAGCGATACGCCGAATACGGCGTACCAGGAATTGGTGGACGCGGGGACGATACTTTATTTTATCCCGTTTATGTATATGTATGCGGCGGTGATCCGGCTGGCTTATCGCGCCGATCGCGGCACGAACGAGAACCAGGTGTTGATTCCCGGTGGGAAATTGGGAGTTTGGCTGATGGGGATATTGGGATTTACCGTGGTGCTGGGCGGGATTGTGTTGTCGCTGATTCCACCAGAGGAAGCCGCGAATAAATGGATCTTCGAGGGGAAACTTGCGGGTGGCAGCGCGTTTGCGATTTTGTTTGGGTTGATGCTTTATTATCGTGGCGCGCGCGCGAAGGCGAGAGAAGCGGCGCGCACGAGCTAAGCGCGCGAAGTTGGTGTTAGTGGATCTTGCGATTTTGCGTGGTTTGTTTTGTGGCTAGCGAGAAGCGCGGTTCGATTTTATTTTCGGTTGCGGTGGAACCGGCTACGCGCGCTGCAACGTATTCTCCTACCGATGGGCCGTGCTTGAAGCCGTGGCCTGAGCCGCCGCCTACCAGCCAGACGTTTTGAAAAGCCGGGTGCTGATCAATCAGAAAATCTCCATTGGAAGTGCTTTCGTATTGGCATACGCGCGTTTCGACGACGGGCGCATGTCTCAGGGCGGGGAAGCGGCGGGCGAGAAATTCGCGCGCGGATTCGACGGCGGCCACGCTGGCGGCGCGGGATTGGGTGTCGGGATCTACCGGTGCGCCGTGATGGTCGTCGGCGACTTTCAGGCCGCGATTTTCCAGGTCGGGCATGCCATAGAATTCGTCTTTCAGATAGAGCCAGGTGGGCAGGGCTTCCTGGCGGAATTGAATTTCGCCCTGGGGTAGACCGAAAAAGATAATTTCCTGGCGGGAGACGAAGATGCGCGGGCCAAGAAGGTCGGGGAAGAGTTTCGCCAGCCAGGGGCCGCAGGCGTAGATGAAGGCGCCGGCGGAAATATTTTCGCCGTGGCTGGTCATGATGGAAGCGACGCGGCCTTCGCCGAAAGGCGCGAGGGCGGAGGCGGCGCGATATTGCACGCCGATTTTCCGGGACTGCTCGACGACGGTTTGTACGGCGCGACGGGCCATCAGGACGCCGCTTTCGGGTTCGAGGATGCCCCAAGCGTCGTCGTCGAACGCGATTTGGGGGTAATGCTTGCGCAGGCCCATAAGTGAAAGACGTTCGTGCGGGATTTTATTGTTTTGCAAAGCGGTGAGAGTGTCCATCGCGTAAGGATATTTCGCGTGCGCGATCCACAGCACGCCGGTGGGCTGAAATAATTCCGGGCGGCCGGCTTGGGCGAACATTTCTTTCCAGCGTGGAAGCGCGCGCAGCGACCAGCGGGTGTAGATCTCGTCCGCGCCGTAGCCCATGCGGATGATGCGCGATTCGCCGCCGGAGCTGGCGCGGGAGTTGGCGGGGCCGTAGGCATCGAGCAGCGCGACAGAGGCGCCGGATTTCGCGAGATAGTAGGCGGTCCATGCGCCGAAAGTGCCGGCGCCGATTACGGCTACGTCGTAGGATTTGCGATCGGTCATGCGGGGACGCCGGCGCAGGGGAGTGGCCGAGACTGTGGCGCGATGAAATGTTGTGCGCGCATCAGAATCCTTCTTCCACGAGATGTTTTACGGTGAGATGCGATGCGGCCGGCGATTTTTCGTTGTGCAGCAGACTCTCAACGTATTTCGCGAGGATGTCGGTCTCGATGTTGATGGCGTCGTTCACGGACATGGAGCGGACGTTGGTGTGTTGGTAGGTAAAAGGGATGATGGCGATGTCGGCGATGCCTTCGTGCCACCGGGCTACGGTGAGGCTGATGCCATCGAGGGCGATCGAACCTTTTTCGGCGACGTAGCGGCGAAGCTCTTGCGGCACGCGAACGGAGAGCCACCAATTTTCGCCTTCGGGGACGAGGCGGGTGACGCGGCCAATGCCGTCAACATGACCCTGCATGAAATGTCCGCCCAGGCGGGCGCCGGCGGCTAGGGGGCGTTCAAGATTTACCACGTGGCCGGGTTTCTTTTCACCGAAGTTGGTGCGGCGGAGGGTTTCGCCGGAGAGATCCGCGGAGAAGTGGTCGGCGTTGAATTCGACTACTGTGAGGCAACAGCCGTTTACGGAGATGCTATCGCCTAGTTTTGTTGAGACTGCGATCTCGGAGTCGGATTCAGGAGCAGAGCCAGGAGTGGCTGTGCCACGAAAGCTGATGCGGAGGCGGCCGCCGTCTTGCCCGTGTTCGAGGGATTCGATCTGGCCTACTTGTTCGGTGATGCCTGTGAACATTTGATTTCAGTCCCTGGGATCGGCCTTGGCGCGTCTTACAAGGGCGCAAAGCAAGATTGCCTGTGCCACTTTAGCGTTTGTACACATCGTGAAAGTATCCTTCGACAACGAAATCGGAGCCGTATTCGGTCAAACGCAAATTCTTCAGCGACGGAGACTTTGTAAACCAGCTCGACGGGATACGCGCCATCGGAACGCCGCCAGTGCCCATGATTTTGGGAGCATAGAAGAGAATCATTTTGTCCACAATGCCTGCTTGTAGAGCGGCGCCGTTTAGTTCGCCGCCAGCTTCCAGCAGGACGCCGAGGATTTGGCGGCGGCCTAGTTCGCGGATCACCGCGCCGAGATCGACGTGGCCTTGGCGCGCGGGAGCGCGGACGACTTCGACTCCGGCGCGTGTAAGGGCGCGGGCTTTCGGCGAATCGGGGGATCGCGTGGTGAAAATTACGACATCGCGCTGCGCGGATTTCACGAGATTTGATCGCAGCGGGGTGCGCAAGCGTGAATCCACGATGACGCGTAGCAACTGGCGGCGGCGCGGCTCGCCTGTGCGATCGGTCATGCGAGGGTTGTCGGCAAGCACCGTGCCAATGCCGGTAAGAATGGCGTCCGCTTCGTGACGCAAGCGTTGAACCGAATTGCGCGAACGCTCGCCCGTGATGCTGGTGCCGCATCCAGGTCCCTGCGCAATCTGACCGTCGAGCGTGAGCGCGGTTTTCAGAGTCACGAGCGGCCGACCAGTCTGGATCCACCATGCGAAGTCAGCGTTCCAATGCTGCGCGTCCGCTTCGCAGACACCGAGCGTCACGTCTATCCCGGCGTCGCGCAGCCGCGCGAGCCCCTTGCCAGAAACAGCGGGATTAGGATCGAGCATCGCAGCTACGACGCGCTTCACCCCGGCCGCAACGATCGCATCGGTGCAAGGGCCGGTGCGGCCGGTGGTGCAACACGGCTCGAGTGTCACATAAACCGTGGCACCACGAGCCTTCTTTCTCGCCTGCTTCAGCGCGACGATCTCGGCGTGGTCGCGACGATCGTAATCGTGGAAGCCTTCGCCGATCACTTTTCCGTTTTTGACTAGGACCGCGCCGACGATAGGATTTGGATGCGCGAGGGCGGCACCGCGAGTTGCTAGCGTCAGCGCTCGCGACATCCAAGAGCCGTCGGCGTCACACGTGGCGTCAGTCAAAGAGCGAGTTGACGTAGGTTTGGGCATCGAAAGGGACCAGGTCGTCGATTTTTTCGCCGGTGCCGACGAAGCGGATCGGCAGATTCAGTTCGCGGGCAATGGCTACCACGATGCCGCCCTTGGCGGTTCCGTCGAGTTTGGTGAGCACGATGCCCGTGACTCCCGCATGGCTCCAGAATTCGCGGGCCTGATTCAGGCCATTCTGTCCAGTGGTCGCGTCGAGTACCAGCAGCACATCGTGGGGCGCGCCGGGAATTACCTTGGCTGCGGTGCGCTTCATTTTGTCCAGCTCGGCCATGAGATTGGATTTGGTGTGCAGGCGACCGGCGGTGTCCACGATAACGACATCGGCGTGACGAGCACGCGCGGCGGTGAGCGCGTCGAAAACCACGGCGGAGGGATCGGCGCCAGGTTTCTGTTTGATCATTTCTACGCTGGAGCGGCGCGCCCAGATTTCGAGTTGCTCGATGGCGGCGGCGCGAAAGGTGTCGGCGGCGCAGAGGACTACTGTTGTCCCTTCTTTCTTCAAGCGATTCGTGAGTTTGCCGATGGTGGTGGTCTTGCCCGTGCCATTGACGCCTACGACGAAGAGAACGCGGGGTTCGTCGGCTGGTTTGCCATCTGCACTGGGCTGGGTGGCGGCGGGCGCGGTGAGAATTTTCAGGATTTGATTTTTCAGTTCGCGTTTCAGGGCGCCGGGTTCCTCCAGTTTGTGTTCGTTCACTTGCTGGCGGAGCGCGGCGAGGACTTCTTTGGTGGTGCGCACGCCCAAGTCCGCGCTGAGCAACGCGGATTCCAGTTGCTTTAGGAGTTCGGGATCTACCGGGCGGTCGCCGGTAAGCAATTGTTCGACGCGGGCGGAAAGTTCCGAGCGAGTTTTGCTGACGGAATCTTTCAGCCGCTCGAGGAGCGTGGGTTCTGGTGGTCCGAAGAGGGAGATCATGAAAGTTAGCCGCGCTTGGCGGAGCATCTGATTGTAGCAAACCGAACGTGTTTCGCGACTCGTGACCCGAGATTCGTGCCGCGCATGATGGGGGTGCGATCTGTGAGGAGATTTCGGAAAAAGGCAGTGGCTAGTGATTAGTGGCTAGTGGATAGTGGCTAGAAATCATTTGCGTTGCTCCGTGGCGATAGATGCGGAGGCTTCAGGGGATAAAGCCCCGCCGTTCCGGGCCGGGCACGGAGCGGTAGATTCGCGAAACTATACTTCGACTAGCGCGGCGCTCAGGCGCAGGCGGCCAGAGGCTACTGCGGCGTCGAGGGCGGCTACTACGTTGGGATCGAATTTCGAGATCGCGAGGGAGCGGATGCGACCGAGAGCGAATTCCAAGTCCATCGCGGACTGATAGGGGCGATTGGTGGTGATGGCATCGAAGGTATCGGCGACGGCGATGATGCGCGCCATCATGGGAATCTGATCGCCCGAAAGGCCATAGGGATAGCCGGCGCCGTCCATGCGTTCGTGGTGCAGTTCGATGCCAGGAAGCATGTCTTTCAGCTGAGCGACCGGGCGCATGATGTTGGCGCCTTTGCTGGGATGCTGCTTCATCAGGTCGAATTCTTCGTCGGTCAGCTTGCCGGGCTTTTTCAGGACGCGATCGTCCACGCCGATTTTGCCTACGTCGTGCAGCAGCGCGGAAATGCGCAGGCGGTCAATATCTTCGGAATCGAGGCCCATGTATTCCGCGATGATGATGGAATATTTGGCGACGCGGCCAGAGTGACCACGAGTGTAGGGATCCTTTTCGTCGATGGCGGCGGCGAGCATGCGGATGGAGCCGAGGAACAGCTCGCGATTTTCGGCGGCGGCCTGCTTCAGGCGCTCGACGTATTCTTCGATATCACCAGCCATGTGATTGAAGGTTTCGGCCAGCTCGCTGATTTCCCTGGCGCCTTCGACGCGCACGCGTTCGTGAAATTCGGCGCGGCTGATGGCGCGGACAGATTCCACCAAGCCGCGAATGGGGCGGGTAATGCCCAGCGCAAAGAGATATCCGAAGAGAAGCGCGACGAGGGTGACGCCCACAACGAAACTGAGGGCTTGCGCGGTGAGTTCTTTTACACCGGCGTCAATACGCGCGCTATCCAGACTGCGTTCGGCGATTACCGTCCAGCCTAATTCCGGGATGGTGCTGTAGGTGCCGATCATTTCGACGGATTTATTGTTCTTGTCCGTCTCGACGAAATGCATGGTTTCGGTCGCGCGCAATTCCTGTGGCAATTCTTTCAAGTGGCTGACGATGGGAGAACTGGAAGTGACGTCGCGACCGGGAACGACTTCGGCGGAATCGGGGTGCGCGACGATGTGGCCGTGTCCATCCACGATGAAGACAGTGCGTTCGCGCACGCTGGCATCGCGAATACGCTCGAGCAGGCGATCAATCGAGACGACGGATGCGATCATGCCGGTAAATTGGCCGTTCAGAGACAGCGGAACGGATACTACGAGCGCGGGGCGATTATTTTTTCCGAGCGCGAAGGATTCGCTGACGAAAGGAAGTCCCTGAATGCTGGCGGTGAACGCGCGTTTGAGCGCGCCGCCGACGAAAGGATCCTGATCCGCGTTGAAGCTGCCGGCGGATTGACCTTTGGCGAGCTTGTTGACGGCGGTGACATAGAGAATGTTCTGATTATTTTCGACGAAGCTTTGCAGCAGGCGCGCGAGCTGCGGCGCGTGCATGGGATCGTCCACATTTTCGATCCAGCCGGTGAGCGCGAGCACCTGGCGCTGGCTGAGCAGCTGTTCGCGCAGATTTTGTTCAAACTGCAGAGTTTCGCTGGCGAGCGAACGGGTGATTTCGGATTGCTGAACGCGCTCGGTGTCCTGCAGTTTTTCCTCGCTCAGGCGCAAGACCTGGCGATGGTAAAGCCATAGCGGTGTGATGCTTACGAACAGCAGGGCGCCCAGCACAATCCAGAGGATGCGCAGGCGGCGGGTCGTCTGCTGCTTGAGGGCTTCCGTGGGCACAGGGATCTCTTCGCTGAAATCGTAGCGAAGTGGACGATGCGTTACAACGGGACGATGGTACTGGGGTTGGCGAATAAGATACAGAAGGATTGGGGGTTAGCCTGCTCGGCATCAGGCGCTCGCGGACCCTAATCGTCGTGTTTGCGGTCTTTGTCACCGAAATTGAGGCGGGTTTCCTCTCCGGCTATTAGTCGCGCGATATTTGGGCGATGTTTGATCAGCACGAGTAGGGAAATCACCACCGT
>Ga0210385_10002449_pt1 | contig 11208 bp, 10 predicted proteins | sample IncBWH26OmetaG_FD_160107 | JGI IMG/M metagenome (GOLD analysis project Ga0210385, IMG submission 160107) | Forest soil microbial communities from Barre Woods Harvard Forest LTER site, Petersham, Massachusetts, United States - Inc-BW-H-26-O ... | reverse complement strand
AGTAGTCGGAGTGCTCGCGTTAGGGGTCGAGTGCCCTCAGCAGCGCGAGGTGCAGCTGGCGGCCGTTGGCGACGGGGTCGTGGCTGGGCTGCTCGGAGAGTGTGTCGACAAAGTCGTACGTAGTCTGAAAGGCGACGAGCGCGCGCACGACACGCGCACGATATGCGCGCGGAACGAGCACGGCGTAGGCAGCCGCGCCCTCGTAATTCCCTCGCTCGCTGGTCTGTGTGATCAACGCGAGCCTGCGCAGCGCCGGATCAGGGATCGCCTGCGCCTGCTCGCGCCAGTGGCGGAGCTCCCGACCGAGCAGCGGGAAGACCCCAAACCAGTATCTGGAGGCTGCCCCGGCGAACGCACTCGCCAAGGCGGGTCGACTTCGGGCCGGGGCGACCACCCGAACAGTTTCGTATGTCTGAGCGTCGATACATAGTCATTCCTGAAAACTCGTGCGCGGAGACGCCCGCGCGGCGGCCAGTCCCGGGAGCGCGATCACGGCCAGCGCGATCGCGGCGAGCAGGCCGAGCGTGAGCAGCACGCGCCCCACCCCGACCGCAAACGGTGCCGGAAAGCCAGTCGCGAGCCGCAGCCAACGACTTGCGAGCGCGTGACCGTAGACGCCGGCGGTTGCGCCCACGGCACAGCCGATGCCAAGCACGATCGCGCTCTCGAGCAGCAACGCCCGCCACAGCTGTGCGGTGTCGTATCCCTGGATCTTCAGCGACGCCAGCCGCGCCCGCCGCTGCCAGATGGCAGCGCTCAACGCCGAGGCGACGGCCAGCGCGGCGGCGATCAACAGCAGCGTCGAGATCTCACTGAGGGCATACAGGCCCTGGCGCGCGTTGGCTTCGTACTGCGCCCGACGTTCCTTGAACGTCTGCACGCCGAGACCGGCGCGATGGCCGATCGCGTGAACGACCGCGCGCCTGCCCGTCGCTTCGCTGATGCCGGGCAGCAAGTTCACCTCGAGCGCTGAGGGCAGCGCAGTCTGCCAATAGCGTCTGTAGTCGAGCGAGTTAAGGATGATTGCGCCCGGTGACCACCCGAGATTGGTCGTGATCGCCGCGACCGTAAGCCGGGCGACCCCAGTTGGCGTGGGCAAGGTGAACGAGCTGCCAACTGCGAGATGGCGTTCTTCAGCAAACCCGCCCGAGACGGTCGCCGATCCCCCTGTTTGTAGCAGTCGTGTGGCACGCGCGTCGTTGCCTTGCAGCAGCTGGCTCACGGGTATCGGGCGCACGTCCCCGGTGGGACGGGCGATGATCCACATGCGCCGGGGCCCAACGTCGAGGAACCCTCCTTGGTAGACCCGCACCGACGCGACCCCATGAGCGCGTGCGATTGCCGCGGCGGTGCCTTCCGGGTCGAATGCGTTGGTGGTCAAGTCGTTGCCGCCGGTCGTCACCCACAGCTGCGCTGTGTGCAGATATTCGCTGAAGGTGGCATCCAGGCCACGCAGCAGGTCGGCGCGCGCACCGCCGATGGCGATGCTGCCGTAGACCGCGAGGGCGGCAATGCCAGCAAGCGCGACCGATCGCGTGGTGATCGCACGGAGCTCTGAGACGACGATGATCAGTGAGCTGCTGCGCACCCGTTCGCCTGCCCACCGCAATATCTGCGCGACACCGGCGAACAGGCCCGGGATCATCATCAGAATGACCAAGGCGAGCGCCATGCCGCCGATGATCGTCAGGCTGGCGGAGACCAGCACGAGCATCGTCACGACGGCTGTCAGCATGACTCCCGCGCTCGCGAGCTTCAGGGCGCTGCGCGGCGCGAGCACCTCGCTGCCGCCGGAACGATCGCGCAGCACCGCGTCGGTCGGACGGCTCGGCCGCAGATCAAGCGCCGGAGAGACCGACGCGAGTATCGTTGCGAGCACCCCACACCCGACTGCCAGCAGGATCGTCCCGATGTGCAGGGCCTCGCGATCGCCGATCGGAAAAGCGGTCGTTAGATAGGTGGGGATGCGATGCAGGAACGCGCGGGAGAGGATGTCGCCGAGCACGACTCCGATCGCCGAGGCGACCACCCCGAGGACAGCGGCCTGAAAGGCGAGCAGGACGATGATCTGGCGCCAGTCGTACCCCTGCATGCGCAGGTTTGCCACGAACCGGCGCCGCTCGGGCACGGTCAACAGCATCGCGTTGAGCGCCAGCAGGAAGCCGACCATGATGCTGATCGCTGCGAACAGCTCAGTCGACTGGTCATTGGGTTTGACGGCCTCCTCGAGCAAGCGCAGCTCGTTGTCGGCGGGCGCCACGTTCAGACGTCCGGCGGCGAGTGTGCGCAGCTCGCTCGCGACCAGCTTGTCCTGGCCGCGTCGCGGCTCGACGAGAACCTGCGTGATTAATCCCTTCATGCCGGTCAGCTGTTGGGCACTGGAGAGCAACGTCACGGCTAGTGGCGTCGAGGCGAGCGTCCCGAAGGTCGAGCTTCTGAGCACGCCGCCCACGATGTAGCGGTTCTCTTTGCCGAGTGCGAGCACGGTGACCCGATCGTTCGGTTCGACGCCGATAGCGCTGGCCACGCTCTCGGGCAGGAGCAATCCTCCCGTGAAGCGGAACCCGGCCGCTAGCCCCAGGTCGCGTGTGTCAAAGCTGCCCAGATCTGCGACCGATGGAGTCACGCCGAGCAGTTGCACCGACGCTCTGCCTCGTGGCCCAACCAGGGCGATGTTCTCGCGTAGCACCGGCGCTGCCGCTCGTACCCCGGATAGCTCGAGGCTTTCGCTACCCAGCCGTTCGGAGAACCCGCTCGGCGAGCGAGCCGCCAGCTCCAGCCGTGCCGAGCCCACCAGCTGTTGGATGACTTCGCGGGCGGCGCCGGTGAGGCTGGCGTTGGCGACGAGGACCCCCAGCACCAGCGCCACCCCCACCGCGATACCGCTACCGGCGAGCAGCTCTTGGACCGCGTGCGAGCGCAAGCGAACGCGGTACAGGTGTACCAGCATGCTCATGCGTACCCCCGCAATCGACGGGTTCAGGGGTCTCTTCACGATGGGGTTGTAGCCTGCTCCGAGCTCATCTCGTCGGTCAGGTGGCCGTCGCGGAGCGTGTGGACGCGATCCACGAACTGCGCCGCATCGAGGTCGTGTGTGACCAGCAGCCCGGGAATCTCACGCTCGTGGCAGATGTCGCGCATGAGCGCGAGCACTTCGCGACTGCGTTTGGAGTCGAGGTTGCCGGTCGGCTCGTCGGCGAGCAGCAGGCGCGGTTCGTTGGCGAGCGCGCGGGCGATCGCGATCCGCTGGCGCTCGCCCATGGACAACTGCTCGGGTGTGTCCTCGGCGCGGGCCGCCATGCCCACGCGCTCCAACCACGGCATCGCCCTGCGCCGGCCCTCGCGCAGCGTGCAGCCGCTGCCGGTCAGCTTGATCGTCGCGTTGTCGAGCGCGGAGGTGTGTGGCATCAGGTGAAAGGCCTGGAAGACGAAGCCCACGTCCCTACGGCGATAGAGCGCTCGCTCGCGCTCGGACAGCTCTGAGAGGACGTGTCCGTCGAAATGAACGCTACCGCTGTCGGGTGTGCTCAGTGCCGCCGCCAGCAGCAGCAGCGTCGTCTTGCCAGAGCCGCTTGGGCCATACAGAGCCACGAACTCCCCGCCGGAGACGCTCAGCGAGACACCGTTGATTGCCTTGATCGTCTCTACGCCACTGGAGAAGTGCTTGACGACCTCGCGCAGCTCGAGCGTGCTCACCGCCCGGGCCATTCCGTGCCGGCTCGTCTGCGTCCAGGCAGCGCGACGACTGTGCCCTGTGCCTCAGTCGAGACCAACTCGCCGTCGGCAATCGAGACCAGCACCTTGAATCCTTTCAGCGCGGCCATTTCCTCGGAGGCAACCAGCAGCGCCATGCTGCGCTCGCCCGCTGCTGTGCGCAGCATCGCATAGAAGCTGTCACGGTCTCTCAGGCTGGGGAACAGAGCCGGTTCGTCGAGCACCAGCAGGCGCGGGTTTCGCGCGAGCGCTCGCGCTAGCATCACCCGCACGCTCTCGGCAGCGGACAGCGACGTTGTCGGCTCCTGGGCGCCTGCGGCGCCGATCTCGACCCGATCCAGCACGCCCATCGCCCTGCGCCTGGCTTCGCGCAGGGTCAGCCCCTCGCTCCCCAGGGAGGTGGCCACGTGGTCGACGACCGTCTCGCCCGGGCTGGCGCGCCAATCGGCCGCGCACATGAACGCCATGTCGCCGCGCAGCAGGCGTCCGCGCTCGCCGCCCGCCATCTGCGCGATGTCGCGGCCGTCGAAGCGGATCGTGCCAGAGTCGGGCAGCGCGATCCCCGCCGCGAGCCGCAGGAGCGTCGACTTGCCCGAGCGCCGGGCGCCGTACACGCCCACCGAGACCCCCGCATCGACGTCCAGCGACACGCGGTCGAGCACGAGCACCTCGCGCCCGCCGTCGGGATAACGCTTGCTGACGTTCAGAAAGGAGAGCAGCGACGCCATCGCGGATCGTGCTACTGGCTGCGTTCGAGGAACTCGTTGATCCGCCTGCGGGTTCTGGTTGCCCAGACAATCTCGGCTTCGAGTTGCGCGGACACCGCCTCGCGTGTGCAATCCATGCACAACGCCGTCCATGAGCGCGCAGATCCGTCCGTGGGAGAAACGAGCTGAGCGAGCACCAGACATTCACGCTCATAGGCCTTGAGGGCGATCAGCACACGTGGCGCGTCCTGTTGGCGCGCCACCGAGAGCTTCGCCTGCAGCCCCAGACGCACAGGCTCTCTGGGCAAGAGCGTTTCCATCCACATCGTCAACGCTTCGGGCGTCTGCTCAGTGGGGTAGTAGACGAGATGTGTGCGACGGTTGTTGTTGCGCTTGGGCTCGTCGCGGGAGGCAACCAGTCCGGTCTTCTCGAGCTGCTCGAGCAGCCTGTAGACATCGTTGGTATCGACCCGCCAGGTCTCGCCGAGGCGCACCGCAAGACGGTTCGCGAGATCGCCGCCATGGCCGGGGCGCTCGAGCAGCAGCCCGAGCAGCGCACCACGGAGCGGGGTCGAAGGACCCCGCATCCATCTCGTCTTCTCTGGACTTACGCTCGCCATTGCTCCTCATCCCGGCCGAGTCGGAGCCGAGCCGGCCTTGCTGGACAATACAGCACGCGCGACCGTTTGCCGAATCATTCCGACATCCTGTCGTCGCGCATTAGCCCCTCAGGGCACCAGCCCTCAGGGCACGAGTATGCATGGTGCCTGTGTGGCCCGCTTGCGCCATAGTTGCAGCGGTGAAGCACGAACCCGTGCGCGGCAGATGAACAGCTCCTTGTACTTCAGCCATCCGGCTTGTCTGGAGCACGACCCGCGTGTGTGTTCCCCCGCACATCCCGACACCCCGGAGCGCCTGCTGACGTTGGAAGGTGCGCTGGCTGAGCGCGACTGGCTGGGATGGGAGCGGCGTGAGGCACCAGCCGCGGGCGGACAGCAGCTCGAGCTCGTGCACTCCGCTGAGCACGTACGCTTCATCTCCGATCTATGCGCTCGTGGCGGCGGGGCGATCGATCCGGACACCTTCGTAGGCGAGTCGTCCTTTCGCGCCGCACTACATGCTGCCGGTGGCGCTGTGGCGATGGTGGCTGCGCTGCTCGCCGGCGAGGCGTCGGTGGGCTTCTGTGGCGTGCGTCCCTCTGGCCACCACGCCGAGCGCGGACGGGCGATGGGCTTCTGCCTATTCAACAACGTTGCTGTCGCTGCCGCTGTGGCGATCGCCGAGCTGGGCCTGCGCCGCGTGTTCATCCTCGACTGGGACGTCCACCACGGCAACGGCACGGCTGAGATCTTTCGTCGGCGCGTCGATGTGTTGTTCGCGAGCATTCACCAGCTGCCACTGTTCCCTGGGACGGGTCGCCTCGAGGATGTGGGATCGGATCCCGCCCAGGGCTACACGATCAACCTGCCCGTGCCGCCAGGCTCGGGGGAGTCCCTGTGGCTAACCTTGCTCGAGCAGGTGGTGCTGCCGGCGGCGGCCCAGTTCGAGCCCGAGCTCGTGCTCGTGTCCGCGGGCTTCGATGCCCACGCGCAGGACCCATTGGCTGAATGCAACCTGCAGACGAGCTCGTTCCAGCAGATCGCAGCGCGCGTGCGCGACATGGCACAGGGCGCGGGGATCCCGCTGGGAGTCGTGCTCGAGGGCGGCTACAACCGCGGCGCGCTGGCCGAGTGCGTGTGCGCGATCCTGCCGGTCCTTGCCGGCGACGAGCATCCGGACACGTTGGCCCCACAGCCGCCGGCGCAGCCCAGTTCGCTGACCGCGCACGCGCTTGCGCAAGTCGGGCGTCACTGGTCTCTATAGCTCAGGCGCCGACTGCTGGTGCGCAGCGTTGTGTCGTTAGATCCCCTGCCCAGGCAGGAACTCGTTCGTAAACGGGGGCAGACCCGCGCTGTTGGGGTCGCTTCTGAGCAGTCGGTGCGAGTACATCCAGTTGCCGAAGGCCGCCCACGCCGTAGGGTCCTGCCAGCCGAACGGGTTGCTCGAGCTCGTCGGCTGGGCCGCGGGCAGCGTCTGCTCAATCGATTCAAGCTGCAGCTTTTCTTCGAGCGATGGGTTCGCTTTGACCACGAGCGCGGCTGCTGCCGCGGGGTCGGCTCGGACCTGGCGCTCGCCTCGCGTCAGCGCTTGCAGGAACGCCCGCAGATCCTGGCCGTCGGTGTGAGCCTCGCTTTCGCGCACGACCAGCACGAGCTCGTCGTAGGTGGGCACGCCGGCCTGGTTGATGGGGATAGTGACTGGATGCTTGTGCATCAACTGCAACTGGATTGCCTCGTAGTTCCAGTAGCCGCCTAGCGTCGCGGCCACCTTGCCTGAAAGCATCGCCGGGACGAGGTTGAAGCCGACATTCACTTCTTTGACGCTCGCGGGATTCACGCCGGCGCTTTGCAGAGCGGTGTGTAGCTCGGCGGCCTGGTAAGGGATCCCAGCGGTGCCAACGGTCTTGCCGGCAAGCTGCGCCACGCTCGAGACGTGCGCCCCAGGCAGGGCGATGATCGACGTAAGCGGGCGCTGTACGAGCGCGCCGACCGAAACCACTTTCAACCCCTGATCGCGGGCGAGCAGAACCTCGGGCTCATAGGAGATCGCCATGTCGACCCTTCCCGCTGCCAGCAGCTTCAGCGGTTCGGCCGTTTCCGCGGGGATGACCGGCTTGACTTCCAGGCCCACGGCGCGGAAGTCGCCGCGGGCGATCGCCTCATATAGCGCCGCGTGGTCGGCGTTGGGGAACCAGTCGAGCATCACCGAGAACGGCTTCGTGCTCACTGCGGAGATCACATCCTGCTTGGCGCCACAGGCGGACAGGGTGACGGCGATGAGGAGGGCCGAGAACGCTGGTGCGATGCCTCGGCGGACGGCGGACGTGGCTCTCAACGGGTATCTCCTCTCGATTGACCGGCCCATGGCGCCAGCCGGCGCTCGGCCAGGGCAAGGGCATGGAAGCAGGCGATGGCGAATACGAACAGGACCGCGGTGGCTGCGTAGGCACGCGCCGTCTGAAAGCCACCGGCATCGGTGATGATCTCGTGGCCCAACCCCGAATAGGCTTCTGTGCTGGGGGTGCTCGTCTCGGCGATGAACGCCCCGATCACGCCGACGGCCAGGGCGATCCGTGCGCCGCTGAGAGCAGCCGGCAGCGCCGCCGGCAACTCGGCGAAACGGAACGTCTGCCAGCGGCTGGCGTCGAGCGTGCGCAGCAGCTTTGGTTGCTCAGGGTCGACGCTAGCCAAGCCGTCGACGGTCGTGACCACCACGGGAAAGAAGCAGATCAACGCGATCACCACCAGCTTTGGGAACAACCCGAAGCCCCACCAGAAGACCAGGAGCACGCCGATCACCGGGATCGGCACGGCCTGGGAGCCGACGGCGAGCGGATAGACGGCGCTACGTAGCAGCGGCGAAAGGTGGATCGCGATGGCCAGCGCGAGGCCGCAGGCGAGTGCCAGGGCGAGACCTAGTACCACCTGCTCGGCTGTGACCGCGAAGTTCCTCCACACGAGTCCGCCGTTGCTCCACAGGGCGCTTGCCACCGCGTGCGGCGCTGGAAGCAGGTCGCTTTCGACTCCCGCGAGATCTACATACAGCTCCCACGCGCCGAGTAGCGCGACGCTCAACAGGATCGGAGCCCACCAGCCACGCGCCCGCGCGATCTGCGCGTTCATCGACGCATGCCTATTCCCAGCGCCTCGACTGCCCGCTCGCGTAGCGCCATCACCTCGGGGTCGGTGCGCACGCGTGGCCGCCCGCCCGGGGCCGGGCGGGGGAGCCCCACCTCGAGCTGGGCGATCACTCGGCCCGGTCGCGCTGAGAGCACGGCGACACGGTCGGCGAGCAGGATTGCCTCCTCGACGTCGTGGGTCACCAGCACGACCGTGCGCGGCTCGCGCGCGAGCGTCTGTGCCAGCCAGTCCTGCATCTCGCAGCGGGTGATCGCGTCCAGGGCGCCGAACGGCTCGTCCAGGCACAGGAGCGGCTTTCCCGCGAGCAGCGTGCGTAGGAAAGCGACCCGCTGGCGCATGCCCCCCGAGAGCTCGTGCGGTCGTGCGTCCTGAAAGCCGTCGAGCCCGAGCTCCACGAACAGCGCGCCTGCGCGTGCCCGTGCCTGCAGGCGCGAAAGGCCAGCGATACGCAGCGCGAGCGCGGCGTTGTCGAGCGCGTTCAGCCACGCGAGCAGCAGATCGCGCTGGGGCATGAGCACCGCCGGGGGACAGGAGATCGAGCCGCTGTCCGGCGATTGCAGCCCGCAGAGCAGCTCGAGCAGCGTGCTCTTGCCGCAGCCGCTCGGTCCCACAACCGCCAGTAGCTCGCCGTGGGCGGCATGCAGGGAAACCTCCTCGAGCGCCGGCACCTGCCCGCGGCCCGTGCGGTAGCTGCGACTGACACGCTCGACCACGATCTCCGCAGCAGCACTCGCCCGCTGGGCTTGCGGCTGAGACGGCGATTGTAGTTCGGTTGGCACGTCACTCCCTTCGCGGGCATTACCCCACAGGTTCTAAGGGTCGGCGCCGAGAAATCACGGGTGAGCGGGGCGGGTGGGACCCCATTTAGCGCCATCTCAGCCGGCCTACCCGCCAGCCCCCCTGGTGTCTGCTCTATAGCTGGTGATGCTAGCGCGCAGCGCGGCCCCAGTTACGCAGAGACAACCGGGCGGGTCAGAGCACGGACGAAGTCCTCGAGCTGGGCAGTGGTCCAGCACTCGAACGCAGTGCAGTACTCCTCATAGGCGGCTATCACCGAATCGCCGTAGTTCCAGTACAGGCGTGGCTCGGGGTTCAGCCAGAACGTGCGCCCGGCGCGCGCGGCGATCTGGGCGAAGACGTCTGCGCGCGGGTCACGTCCGTTGGTGCGAGCGTCTCCGAGCACGATCACCGTCGCGCGGGGGTGCAGGTCGTCCTCGACCTGGAGCAGGAACTCCGACCACACGCGCCCGTAATCGGTATAGCCGGAGATGTCAGCCACACCCGCGTCGCCGGAGATGCGTTCGCTGACAGCTTTGAAGCTACGCTCGTGTTCGAAGATGTCCGTGACCTCGGAGATCCGCTCGATGAACACGAACGAGCGCATCTTGCGAAACGTGTCATGCAGGGCATGGAGCACCGACAGGAAGAACACAGACGCCGAGGTGACGCTCGTGGAGACGTCGCACAGGACGTAGATCTCGGGCCGTTTGGGGCGGCGCGGGCGGTACTTGAGCACGACCGGGACGCCACCGGTCTGCAGCGATGCGCGCATCGTGCGCCGCACGTCCACGTGGGCGTGACGGCGATGGCCGCGATTCTGCATGCCCTGGGTGGCCAGGCGGCGGCGCAGCTGGGCGACGACACGGTGGACCGCTGCGAGGTCCGCGAGCGGGCCGGATGGCAAGGCGCGGTCGAGCTCTCCGAGCGGGCGGGATGGCGGGAGGCTGCCCGTGCGCTCGATCTGAGCGCGCTCGAGCTCGCGGCGCAGCAGCGCCTCGAAGCGGCGAAGTGCATCGCGTGGCAGGCCATCGTGTCGTGGGTCCTCGGCCGGTAGCTCCGGCTGGGGCTCCGCTCGCAGTCCGAGTGCCCGGCGGATTCGCTGCACGTCTACGCCGATCACCCCCGAGCCCTCCTGGCGGCGGGCGAATGCCGCGATCGCCATACGCGCCAGATCGCGCATGGCGCCCTCAGAGCCGTCACGCAGCGCGGCTGCAATCTGCGCGCGCAGCTCCTCCAGCTGCTCCTCTGAGAGCTCGTCCATGGCAGCGTGCTCCCCCTCGCGCACGCCCTCCTGGGCGGCGGCGATCTCGACTGAGCGGAAGAAGAAGCGGTCGAACACGAGCTCGAACACGCGCCGGTCCTCCTGGCTCTTGGCGAGCGTTGCCGCCAGCGCCTCGCGGAAGTCCTGCTGGGAGGTCCAGCTGATCTCCGGCAGCACCTCGAACGCGTCGAGCATCTCCGAAGTGCCGACCGAGACGCCTTCCCGGCGCAACTCCTCGCCGAGTTCGAGTATGCGCGCCGGCAGGCCCTCGAGGTCTGGGTTGGACGGGACGGATTCCGGTCCGTCTTGTATTGATGGGGACGGGACGGATTCCGGTCCGTCCCGTGTTGATGGGGACGGGACGGATTCCGGTCCGTCCCGTGTTGATGGGGACGGGACGGATTCCGGTCCGTCCCGTGTTGATGGGGCCGAGGCAGATTCAGGTCCGTCGCGGCGGTCAGGCGACATCGGCGGGCGCACGGAGCTTGAGCCCGACGCGGTCGGCCACCACGTCCATGTCGGTGCGGTGCTTGACGATCACCGACATCGTCTCGGTGAAGGTGTACGCATTGATTTCCTTGACGCCGAGCAGCAGCAGCGCCCGCGCCCAGTCGATCGACTCGGCGATCGACGGTGGCTTCTTCAGGTCGAGCGCTCGCACCATCCCGATCACCTCCACGAGGCGCCGCGCGACTGTCTCCGATAGCTCCGGCGCGTGCAGCCGCACGATTTCTAGCTCGTGCTCGAGCTCGGGATAGTCAAGCCACAGGTATAGGCAGCGGCGCTTGAGCGCCTCGGTCAGCTCGCGCGAGTTGTTCGACGTCAGCAGCACGATCGGGTGTGTGCGGGACTCGACGCGGCCGAGCTCGGGGATCGAGATCTGGAAGTCGGAGAGCACCTCGAGCAGCATTGCCTCGAACTCCTGGTCGGTCTTGTCGATCTCGTCGATCAGCAGCACCACCGGCTGCTCAGAGGCGATCGCCGTCATCAGCGGGCGCGCCAGCAA
>Ga0210385_10002448_pt1 | contig 11209 bp, 8 predicted proteins | sample IncBWH26OmetaG_FD_160107 | JGI IMG/M metagenome (GOLD analysis project Ga0210385, IMG submission 160107) | Forest soil microbial communities from Barre Woods Harvard Forest LTER site, Petersham, Massachusetts, United States - Inc-BW-H-26-O ... | reverse complement strand
ACCGGGGAACTGATGACGAGCCGGGGCCGGGCCTACAAGTGGGTGGCCCTGTCCAACACGACCCTGGCCATGACGATGGCGACCATCGACGCCTCGATCGTCATCGTGGCGATGCCGGCGATCTTCCGCGGCATCAACCTCAACCCGCTGACGGCAGGCAACGTCACCTACCTGCTGTGGATGATCATCGGCTACCTGCTCGTGCAGTCGGTCCTCGTCGTCACCCTCGGCCGGCTCGGCGACATGTTCGGCCGGGTGAAGATCTACAACCTCGGCTTCGTCGTCTTCACCCTGGCCAGCGTCGCCCTGTCCCTCGACCCGTTGCAGGGCCCGGACGGCGCGCTGTGGCTGATCTTGGGGCGGGTCGTGCAGGCGTTCGGCGGCGCGATGCTGATGGCCAACTCGGCGGCGATCCTCACCGACGCGTTCCCGGCCGGCCAGCGCGGCATGGCGCTCGGCATCAACCAGATCGCCGGCATCTCCGGCCAGTTCGTCGGCCTGCTGCTCGGCGGCCTGCTCGCCGCCTGGGACTGGCGGGCGATCTTCTGGATCAACGTGCCGTTCGGCGTGTTCGGCACCATCTGGGCGTACAAGAGCCTGCGGGAGATCGCCTCCACGAGGAAGGCGTCCATCGACTGGATCGGCAACATCACGTTCGCCGCCGGCGCCGGGCTGCTGCTGACCGCGATCACCTACGGCATCCGCCCCTACGGCACGTCGGCCACCGGCTGGGGCAACCCGATGGTGTTCGGCGGCCTGCTGCTCGGCGCCGCGCTGCTCGTGGTGTTCTGCGTCATCGAGTCCAAGGTCGCCGACCCGATGTTCCGCCTCAGCCTGTTCCGGATCCGCGCGTTCGCGGCCGGCAACATCGCCAGCCTGCTCGGCTCTATCGCCCGCGGCGGGCTCCAGTTCATGCTGGTCATCTGGCTGGCCGGGATCTGGCTTCCGCTGCACGGCTACGACTTCACGGTGACCCCGCTGTGGGCGGGCATCTACATGCTGCCGCTCACCGGCGGGTTCCTGCTGGCCGGCCCGATCTCCGGCACGCTGAGCGACAGGTACGGCTCACGCCCGTTCGCCACCGGCGGCCTGCTGGTCGCGGGCGCCTGCTTCACCGGCCTGCTGCTGCTGCCCGTCGACTTCCCTTACTGGGCGTTCGCGCTGCTCATCTTCGGCAACGGGGTCGGCTCCGGCCTGTTCGCCTCGCCGAACACCTCCGCCATCATGTCCAGCGTCCCCGCGCACGAGCGGGGGGCGGCGTCGGGGATGCGGTCCACGTTCCAGAACTCCGGCATGTCGCTGTCCATCGGCATCTTCTTCTCGCTGCTGATCGCGGGCCTGGCGAACACGCTGCCGCGCACGCTCACCAGCGGGCTCACCGCCCGCGGCGTGCCGCTGGCGACCGCCACCCAGATCGCGCACCTGCCGCCGGTGTCCACCGTGTTCGCCGCGATGCTCGGCTACAACCCGGTGCAGAACCTGCTGGGGCCGACCGGCCTGCTGCGCACGCTGCCCAGCCGCGACGTCGCGGTGCTCACCGGCAAGCAGTTCTTCCCGAACCTGATCTCCGGGCCGTTCCACCACGGGCTGATGATCGTGTTCACCGCGGCGGCCGTGATGTCGGTCGCCGGCGCGGCGGTGTCGTGGCTGCGCGGCAAGCCGGGCCGCGGCGTCGGGGCCGGTGCGGAGCCATTGCCGGCTGAAGAGCCAGCCGCGTACGTTCCGGATGATGCTGAGATAGCCGCCGCCGAGTAGAATCCGTATCGTGCCACGCTACGAGTACCGCTGCCGCGCCTGCGGCGACACGTTCGAGCTGAACCGGCCGATGAGCGAGTCGTCGGCCGCGGCCGCCTGCCCGCAGGGCCACGACGACACCGTCAAGCTGCTGTCCACGGTGGCCGTCGGCGGCCGCGCCTCGGCTCAGCCGATGGGCGGCGGCGGCGGGGGCTGCTGCGGCGGTGCGTGTGGTTGCGGCGGCTTATTCGGAACGTACCGTTGACTTCGCCCAGCTCGTCGTGCTGATCACCCCGAGCAGCAGGACCGTGTAGCCGCAGCCGGCCATGATCCACCAGCCCGCGTGCGCGGCGTCGAGGAAGCCGGCGTGCATCGAGCCGCGCAACGAGGCGGCGAGCACCGAGCCGACGATCGCGACGCCGAGGGACTGGCCGAGCTGGCGGCTCGAGGAGTTCATCCCCGAGGCCATGCCGGCCTGGGACTTCGGCACGCCGGACATGACGCCGTTGGAGATCGGCACGTTCACCATGCCCGCGCCGATCCCGAACAGGCCGTAGGTGATGAGCAGGAACACCGGTCCCGAGTAGGCGCTCAGCTGGGACAGCGCGGCGGTCGACAGGGTCAGCGCGGCGCCGGCGATCACAAACGGGACCCGCGGGCCGCCGCGGGCGAGGATGCGGCCTGAGATCGGCGACGACACGGCCATCATGATCGGCATCGGCAGGATCGTCAGCCCCGCCTGGAGCGGCGAGTACCCGCGCACGTCCTGCAGGTACAGCGTGGTCAGGAAGAGGAACCCGGCGCTTGTCGCGATCGCGCACACCGCGGTCAGGTTGGCGGCGCTGAACGGAACGCTCCGGAAGAACCCGAAGTCGATGAGCGGCTCGGCCCGCCTCGGCTCGTACCGGAGCAGCGCGGTGAGGGCGGCGACGGATATGACGAAGAAGAGGGCGATCCGCGGGGAGTGCCAGCCGTCGCTCGGCCCCTGGATGATCGCGTAGGCGAGCGACGCGAGCATGACGATCACCAGGACCTGGCCCACGGGGTCGGCCTTGCGGCCCCGTTCGGCCCTGGAGTCGGGCACGAGCAGCGCGGTCAGCGCGATCGCCGCGAGCCCGACCGGGATGTTGGCCCAGAAGATCCCGCGCCATCCCACGCTCCCCACCAGGATCCCGCCGACGACGGGGCCGAGCGCCATGGACAGGCCTGAGACGCCGTCCCAGACGCCGATCGCCTTGGCGCGTTCGGCGGGCCTGATGAACGTGTTGGTGATGATGCCGAGCGCCGCCGGGTTCAGCATCGAGCCGCCGACGCCCTGGAGCACGCGGAACGCGATCAGCCACGCCAGGCTCGGGGCCAGGCTGCACAGCCAGGAGCCGAGCGTGAACAGGCTCAGGCCGACCTGGAAGATCGTGCGCCTGCCGATCCTGTCGGCGAGGGCCCCGGAGAACAGCAGCAGGCTGGCCAGCACGATCGTATAGCCGGCCACGGTCCACTGCAGGCCGGCCACCGCGGTGTGCAGGCTTTTGCCGATGGCCGGCAGGCCGACGTTCACGATCGTGTTGTCCAGGCCGACCATGAACAGCGCGCTGCAGCAGACCGCGAGCACGACCGTCCGCTTGCCGCCGCCGACCGCTGCCCCCAGGACCGGGGCCTGGACCTGGACCTGGACCTGGGCCTGGGTCTGGGCCGGGGCCGGGGCCGGCTGAACCGCCGGGACCACGCCGGCCGTTATCGGAGTAGATGCGGTCATTGCTGCGTATGGTGACCGACTCGGCACGTTCTGTAGCTGAGTGCGGGCAGCGGAGACCGACTGCATAGGGCACCGCCTGGGGGAGCAGCGACGGTTATGTCTGGATATGACAGTACATTGTTGCGCGCCGTAGTCAATAGGTTACTTATCGCTGAGCGACTATTCCTCAGCAGCGGTTCTGCCCGCGCGGTGGGCTGTGTCGGTCTAGATTTAGCCTCGATGCCTGTTCGGGCCGGGCATGACGTTTGTTATTTACGTGATTAGCGAGGTGGCGGTGCCAGAGGGGGCATACGTGAGCCGCAGGCTGCTGCAGCTTGTGATGCCCGTGTTCCCCGACCGCCGCATGTTCCGCATCCACGACCCCGAGGTCCACCCGGACGGGCCCGGTGCGCCGCTGCCGCCGGTGGGCGCGCTGGTGTCTTCAAATCGCGAGCAGCTGTGGATCGGCAGCCTCCAGCAGGATATCGATGTCCGCCTGGTGCTCGAGGAGTGGGACGGCCAGCCGCTGCTGCCCGACGCCTGGGAGGAAGAAAGTAAGGCGCGGCTCTACCTGCGCGGGCAGCTGTCGATCGACATGGGCTCGGCTGGCGCCGCGGTCTCCCGGCTGCGGCTGTCGGGCGGCGTCGGCGACTACGAGGTCCGCATCTACGCGCGCTACCGCGAGGCGGTGGTACAGATGTACGCGGACTTGTTCGGACGGCTTCGGGATCCGCTGAGCGACGAGTTCCAGCGCGAGAAGCGCAAGCTCGAGGGCGTGGAGCGGTACCTGGTCCAGCTGTGGCGCGACTCGTGAGGGCTTTTACGGGGCCGTCTTCGGCGCCGTGGACGTCTTGGTCGTCGCGGTGGCGGCGCTGGCGGGCGGGCCGTTCCTGACCTGGGCGCTGGCCGCGGGACGGCTAGAGGTCTGCGTGGAGGCCGGTTTGTAGCTATGCGCGCGGAAGGGGACCATGGCGTAGACCATCAGGGATACGGCCGCCACCAGGGCGATCGTGAAGAGGGAGCCGATTATCCGGCCCCGGGTCGTCCGGAACCTGGCGGTCGGTCCCGGCCGCCTGAACGAGGACAGCCTGGCCGCGAGTCCGGGGTCCTCCGCGGCGAGTCGCCGCTCTATCTCGGCGAGCATGCGCTGCTCGTCCATTGACAGCGCCATAGCGCCATACCTCCGCGTTCCACGCGCCAGTGGGAACTCTCTAACTATCCCCCACGGAGGCAGCTTTATCCAATCGTTCTTAGTTTGTGCCCGGCTCTTTTTTGAACACACCATCCTCAGTTACGCACAGTGTTCTCAACAGTCCCAGTTAGTAATCAAGGCCTCGGCCGGCGCCGCCGCTCCGAACTGGTGTTTGCCATAATCGAATAGCCGTTCTAGACTGGCTGACATGCGCTGGGACAACCTGCGGCTCGACTCCGCCGCCGACGACGGCGAGGCCCAGGTGCCGATGTTCGCCCGCGGCGCCGTGGTCCGCACGTTCGACACGCCGGGCTTCCGCGGCATGACCTTCTACGAGGTCCAGGCCAAGTCGATCGTCTCCCACGTCCCGGAGTCCTCCCGCATGCCGTTCCGCTGGACGATCAACCCCTACCGCGGATGCCAGCATTCCTGTGTGTACTGTATGCCCGGTTTTATCCCAATTTTGATGGCGGATGGGACCACGAAACCGCTCGCCGAGGTGCGCGTGGGCGACGCGATTTACGGGACGGTCCGCGACGGTTTCTACCGCCGCTACGCGATCACCGAGGTGCTGGCGCACTGGTCTACGGTCAAGCCCGCGTATCGGATCACGCTGGAGGACGGCACCACCCTGGTGGCGAGCGGCGAGCACCGGTTCCTGACCGAACGGGGCTGGAAGCACGTCACCGGCGCCGAGCAAGGGCCGGAGCAGCGCCCGTTCCTCACTGTCAACAACAAGCTCATGGGGTTCGGGGGGTTCGCGGAACCGCCCAAGAAGCTGGCAGACTACCGGCGCGGATATCTCTGCGGCATGGTGCGTGGAGACGGCCATCTCAGAAGCGGCACTTACCATAACGGCCACGGGATCAGTTACGTGCACAACCAGTTCGGGCTCGCTCTCGCTGATCCGGAGGCACTGACAAGAACTCGCGAATATCTCGCCAAGGTGGGCATCGGCGTTAAGGAGTTCACGTTCGCGGCAGCGGCAGGCCGGCGCAGGGAGGTGACCGCCATCCGCTGTTCCTCGCCCGATCGAGTGCGCGCCATCGAGTGGCTGATCGACTGGCCACGCGAACCAACAGAGGAATGGCACAAGGGTTTCCTCGCAGGAATCTTCGACGCGGAGGGCAGCTATAGCCAGGGCATCTGGCGCATGTCGAACACCGACCCGGAGATCATCAAGCGGACCTGCGGGGCACTGGAGGTGCTTGGGTTCGACTACGTGCTTGAGCCGTCGAACAGGCCGAACGGGCTCGTCGTGGTACGGCTGCGGGGCGGCCTGAAAGAGGTCATGCGGTTCTTCCACACCACCGACCCGGCGATCACGCGGAAGCGGTCGATCGAGGGCGTGGCGCTCAAGAGCGACGCGAAGCTCCGGGTGGCCTCGATCGAGCCCCTCGGCATCGAGTTGCCGATGTACGACATCACGACCGGGACCGGTGACTTCATCGCGAACGGGGTGGTGAGCCACAACTGCTTCGCCCGGAATACACACACTTACCTGGACCTGGACGCCGGGCACGACTTCGACTCGAAGGTGGTCGTCAAGGTCAACGCGCCCGAGTTGCTGCGCAAGAAGCTGGCCTCGCCGCGGTGGGAAGGCGAGCACATCGCGATGGGCACGAACGTCGACTGCTACCAGCGGGCCGAGGGGCGGTATCAGCTCATGCGCGGGATCATCGCGGCGCTGCGGGACGCGGCCAACCCGTTCTCGATCCTGACCAAGGGCACGCTGATCCTGCGCGACCTCGACCTGCTGCTCGAGGCCGCCGAGGTCACCGACGTCGGGCTGAACGTGTCGGCGGCCTTCGTCGACCCGGAGCTGTGGCGGGCCATCGAGCCGGGCACGCCGGCGCCGGAGCGGCGGCTCGAGGCCTGCGCGACGCTGAACGACAACGGGCTGCGGTGCGGCGTGCTGATGGGGCCGGTCGTGCCGTACCTGTCCGACTCCCCCGCCCAGCTCGACGCGGCAGTCAGGCAGATCGCCGCGACGGGCGCGACGCATGTGTCGCCGATCGTGCTGCACCTGCGGCCGGGCACGCGCGAATGGTTCCTGGGCTGGCTGCGCACGGCGCATCCGGAGCTGACCGACAAGTACGCGGCGCTCTACGACCGCGGCGCCTACGCGCCCAGGGACTACCAGAACCGGATCACCGCCCAGGTCCGCGAGCTGGCCGACAAGTACGGCGTGGGCGGCGGCATCGGCCGACAGGCCGTCCGGCGCCCGCCCCGCTCCCCCGCCACCCCCGACCCCGTGATCGAGGCCCCGGTGCCCGTCGCGCCGCCCGAGCAGCTCACCCTGCTGTAGGGCTGTCTCAATCGCTTCCGTTATCTTTCTATCGGAAATGACCACTTTCCGGGTCGCGTGACCGGTCACAAATGGTCACAAGCCATACAAAGTGGTACTAGGTATTCTGGCCGGTGAAACCTGAGAAGGCCGCGGGGCGGGTGGGGCGTGAGAGAAGCGCACCGGGGGCGCCGCCGGGGTCCGGGATTAGCTCAGACCCGGGCCAGGCCTCAGGAACAGGCCCTATATCGCGGGAAGACCTGCCCAACCAGCGGAAAAACGTTTCCGGTAAGGCGAAATCCGTGCCGGAAATGCCCGATGCGGCACGCTTTCCGGATTTTGCCGGAGAAACGGGTGTCCGGCTGTATATGCTCCTCGCGTGAGGTGCCCGCCATGCTGACGGGATGCCCTACACGAAGGGGTTTCCGTCGGTCTGGCGGGCCTGGCGTGGCCCGGCGGAAGAATGCGTCCCGAATAGCGCTGACTCACCCACGGAGCCCTTAGATATACGTGATGTCACGTTATAGCGGCATCGGTGGCAGGGACCGCTGAGGCAGGTGAGTATTAGCGCATGACGAACCAGACGGAACTCATCGCGGAGCCCGCGCTTGAGTTTCCATGCCCGCCGCTAGGCGCGGCGGAACTCTCGGCCGCCGAGGCCGAGCGAATGGCCTGCATGTTCAAGGCGCTTGCCGACCCAGTCCGGCTCAGGCTCTTTTCCCGGGTCGCCGCGCACCAGAGCGGGGAAGCCTCCGTTTGCGACATCCAGAACGTGGGCGTGTCACAGCCCACGGTCAGCCACCACCTGAAGAAGCTGAGGGAGGCAGGCCTGATCATCTCCGAGCGCCGCGGCACCTGGGTGTACTGCCGGGTCGCACCCGGCGTGCTGCCCGCCATGGCGCGGATGCTGGCGCCCGACGACTAGGCGCCACGGGCTGCTCACCGGGAGCGGGCAGCCGAGGCGCACAGATGGGTGGGTTGCGTGGCGTTCCCGGCCCGGCCATTACAATTTCCTCTCATGGCAGAGCCGTACGCGAATTACCGCGCCGTGGACGGAGGGCCGGCCGGGGACTACGGCGGCGACCAGCTGGTGGTTCGTAGCATGCCAGTCCCTGACCCCGGGGACCTGGTCAGCCGGCTCCCGCAGCCCGCGGCGGTCGCCTGGATACGGCAAGGCGCCGGCCTGGTCGGCTGGGGAGAGGCGGCCCGGATCACGCTGCCGCCGGGCCCCGACCGGTTCACCCTCGGCGAGAAGTGGCTGCGCGAGGTCTTCGAGAACGCCGACGTCAGGGGCGACGTGGGGCACCGGGGATCGGGCCTCGTGGCCTTCGGCAGCTTTACTTTCGACGACTGCTCCGAGGGATCCGTGCTCGTCGTTCCCCGCGTGCTGGCCGGCCGGGACGGCACAGGGAACGCATGGGTCACCACGATCACCCCGCACGGCGAACCCGCCTGGCGCCCGGCTCCGCAGCGTCCGCTGCTCCCCCTCGAGCGCGTCCGGTGGCACGACGGGTCGCTGTCGGCCCCCGAGTGGGAGCAGGCGGTCGCCGCCGCGGTGCGCCGGATCACCCGCGGCGACCTGCGCAAGGTGGTTCTCGCCCGCGACCTGTACGCGTCCGCCGACGGGCCGATCGACGCACGGGTGCTGCTGCGCCGGCTGGCCGCCAGGTATCCGGACTGCTTCACGTTCGCCTGCGCCGGCCTGGTGGGCGCCACACCCGAGCTCCTCATCCGCAGGAACGGCCGGAAGGTCAGCGCGCTCGTGCTGGCCGGCACCATGCCACGGGGCGCCACGGCCGCGGAGGACGCGGGGCTGGCGGCCGCGCTGCTGGGCTCGGCGAAGGACAACGAAGAGCACGGCTACGCCGTCGTGTCGCTGCACGAGGCGATCGCGCCGCTGTGCCAGGCGCTGCGCATGGCCCCGCGACCCGAGCTGCTCAGGTTCGCCAACCTCCAGCATCTCGGCACGTGGGTACACGGCACACTCGCGGCCGACCACTCCGCGCTCGCCATAGCCGCGGCGCTGCACCCTACCGCCGCCGTGGGCGGCACCCCGGCCAAGGCTGCGGTGGAGCTCATCAGGGAGCTCGAGAAGATGGACAGGGAACGGTACGCCGGCCCTGTTGGCTGGGTGGACGCGGACGGGAACGGCGAGTGGGGCATCGCGCTGCGCTGCGCGCAGCTCGCCGGGAACCGGGCCCGGCTCTTCGCCGGCTGCGGCATCGTGGCGGGCTCGGACCCGACCGCCGAGCTGGCCGAGGCGCAGGTAAAATTCCGGCCCATGCAGACCGCGCTCGAGCAGGCTGACTGACGGCCACCGCGCCGCCTGCCACTTCCCCCTCCGCCAGCCGGAACCGGGCGTCGAGGAACCGGCCGCCGCCCCGCCCCGCCGCATAACCGCTACGGGTCAGGAACCAGGTTGTGGCACAGTACTCGGGTGCCTGACTACCGGGAGCTGAACAGGGCCAACTGGGATGACCGGGTGGCGGCGCATCTGGGGGCGCCGGAGTACGCGGTCCAGCGGTTCATCGACGATCCGGCGTTCCTCTCCCACGTCGTCAGGTTCGACCTGCCGCTGCTTGGTGACGTGGCCGGGCTGCGCGGCGTCCACCTCCAGTGCCACATCGGGACCGACACCGTGTCCCTGGCGCGGCTCGGCGCGTCGATGACCGGACTCGACTTCTCCGCGCCCGCTATCGAGGCCGCCAGGAAGCTGGCGACCGCGACCGGCGCCGACGCGATGTTCGTCCAGGCCGACGTCTACGCGCCGGCCGAGGTCCTTGAAGCGGGATCTTTCGACCTGGTCTACGTCTCGATTGGCGCCCTGACCTGGCTGCCGGACGTCCGCCGCTGGGCGGCGGTGGTGGCCGCGCTGCTGCGTCCCGGCGGGCGGCTGTTCATCCGCGATGGCCACCCGGTGCTGTGGTCGCTGGAAGACGGGCGCGCCGACGATCTGCTTGTCATCCGATACCCGTACTTCGAGACGCCCGAGCCGGTGGTCAGCGACTACGACGGCACCTACGTGACGACCGACGCCGTCATCGAGCATGGCGTCACCCACTCCTGGAACCACGGCATCGGCGACATCGTCACCGCGCTGCTGGACGCGGGCCTGACGATCACCGGCCTGGCCGAGCACAGGAGCGTTCCGTTCGAGGCGCTGCCCGGCCAGATGGTCCCGGCCGGCGACGGCGAGTGGCGGCTCGCCCACGACACGGCCCGGGTTCCCTGCACGTTCACGATCCAGGCGGTCAGGCGGGCGTAGCTGACCGGGCCGCGACGATACACCGCGCCTGCGGAACATGCTGGCGCCCGCATATCAGCGGCAGAAAGGGCAAACCACGACGGATCGAGTTGCCGCCCGGCTGATTGCGCGCTGATGTAGTCGTGGCTTATCGGATTAAGCACACGTTGAGAATCGGCCTCCCGAGCGGAAACCGCCGCAGACACGGGCCCGGTTTTCCTCTACTGTCCGGTCCTAGGCCGTCCGCACCGGGCACGCGGACGCTCTGCGTGGCCGTGGCGATCGCGAACCTGGACATCGCCGCGCGCAAAGCCGCCGCCGGCGTCGGCGCCGGGGGCGCCGGCGGCACCAGCTAACGCTCCCGGTCCTGTCGCGGCGGCGACCGCGATCGCGGTCAGCACCAGGCCGCCGCCAACCAGCCAGCGACCAGCAAAGCTGGTCGGCGGCGACGGTGATGGCGACGCTGATGGCGCGGTGGGCAGCAAGCGTACCGTGAAGGTGCCGTCCGGCTCGATGGTCACGTCCGCCTCCTTGAAGCCGAGCCAGCGGCCGGTGAGCGGGAACCACGCCTTGTAGACCGACTCCTTGGCGCTGAACAGCAGCCGGTCCCATGCCACCAGCCGCGGCGTGGGTCCGGCTGCCGCGAGGACCGCCAGGCGGGCACGCTCGGCCGCGTGCGAGACGACGTCTAGGACCCCGCGCGGCAGCGGATCGTTCGGTTCGGCGTCCAGTCCGATGGCTGCCATGTCGCCGACGCGGGCGACGGCCGCGGCCCGGTACCCGTCGCAGTGCGTGATGCTGCCCACGATGCCCGGCGGCCAGCGGGGGGCGCCGCGTTCTCCGACCAGGACGGGGCCGGACGTTACGCCGAGCTTGCCGAGCGCGATCCTGGCGCAGTGGCGGCCCGTGGTGAACTCGCGGCGCCGTTTCTCCACGGCGCGCGCCACGATCGCCGCCTCCTGCGGGAAAAGCGCCCCGCTGGGCGGGTCGGTGAACGCCTCGGCGCAGGCAACCGTGGCG
>Ga0210385_10002445_pt1 | contig 11225 bp, 9 predicted proteins | sample IncBWH26OmetaG_FD_160107 | JGI IMG/M metagenome (GOLD analysis project Ga0210385, IMG submission 160107) | Forest soil microbial communities from Barre Woods Harvard Forest LTER site, Petersham, Massachusetts, United States - Inc-BW-H-26-O ... | reverse complement strand
GGCCGTAACCTGCTTCTTTGACTGATCAAACGAAGGGGTTGTGAGATTGCTCAGAAAATCGTTGTGAACAAATCGGTTTTCCTTTGGATCGTATAGATAAAAATCGTACGAACAATTTCCCGTCGCTCCACACTGGTTCATCAGCTGGAGATCCTGATAGCCGTCGAAATTGGCATCAACCACGGCAAGCACACTCTGGGCCTTCGCTGGCGCGATCGCGTTGGGGTCGGTCGTGTTATCAATGGTTTGAATCACTTTGGAGCTGGTTCCCGCGGTGATATCGAAGCTGCCGAGAGTATTATCTTCCTCGCCGGCAAAATGAAAAGTGAAAAGTGGAAGTCTCTGATTGATTCGGAAGGTGCAAGTCATGCCGCCCCGAAAATCCTCGTCGCCGGGAGCATAATCCTGCAAGTGGCTCAGCGGAATTGTGCCCGCGTAGGTACCGAGCTTGCATCCTTCGCTTCGCTGGGGCGAGTCTGATCCGGCGGCGGCCGGTCGGCTCCACGTCCCAGACCCCTCCTTGCTCGTTGAAGCTGACCCCTCCTGCGCGAACCCCAAAGACACACCCCCTGGGGAAAAAAGCACCAAAAGCAGTAAGGTAGCGATTACGGCGATGACGTTCTGCCCCATGCGTCTCAGTGTAGCAAGCCTGATCTGGAAGTCTTTGAAGAGAAGCTGTAAAAGAGTCTCGAGAGATTTCTAAACTACAAGACTCGAAAAGCGGGACGGCGAAAACGCGTCAAGATCAAATGACGGCTTCTTGTCAGTAACTACTTCGGCCATCAACTGCGCCGTGATTGGAGCGAGGAGAATGCCGTCGCGAAAATGGCCGGTGGCGACGTAATAACCAGGAGTGGCGGTTACGCCTAGTATCGGCAATGCGTCGGGAGTTCCGGGACGCAGGCCGGCCCAGTCTTCGAGAATCTTGGCGTTGCGCAGTTCGGGGACAATGCTGATCGCCGCGCGGCGTAGGCGCTGAATCGTCGCGACGTCGGTGCGCTTGTCGAATCCGGCCTCCTCTACTGTGGCACCGACCAGGATTCTTCCATCGCTGCGCGGGATCAGGTAAAACTCTGGAGTGCGGATTACGTGCTTGAGCAGATTGCGCGAGGGTGCGGCTAGGCAGAGCATTTGTCCTTTCACCGGCCGCGTGGGAAAGGCAAAAGGCGCGATCTGACCCGACCATGCGCCCGCGCAGTTGACAACTTTTGGGGCGTGGAATGAGGTCTTGGTCGTGATGACGCCGGCGACGCATCCCTTGGAAAGATTGATGGATGTGACTTCTTCGCCGGACGAAAAATCTACAGCGCGGCGCTTAGCTGTTTGCAGGGCGGCGGCGGTAACCGCGCGCGGGTCGACACTGCGCTCGTGAAGGTAGAAAGCGGGATGGTTGAGATCGGCGAGAACCGGTTCGAGCTCGGCCAGAGGTGTGGGCAGCGTTGCTGTCCTTAATGACGGAGAATGAAGATGCTCCACTGAGGGGAACAGAATCGTGCCCTGACCTCTCAGATCAACTTTGATGTCCGATTCCACTTCCAACTCGCGGGCGAATTCGGGGTACAGGCGCGCGCTGGCTGTAGCTAGCGGTTGTAGAGCGGCGGGCGTTTCAAGCGGGCAGTCGACCAACATGCCGCCTGCCGCATGTGAGGCTTCGCGGCCGGGCGCGCCGCGCTCGACCACGAGGACGCTCGCGCCTTTCCTTCGGAGCTCAATCGACAACGAGAGTCCGATGATGCCGCCGCCGATGATGATTACATCCCAATTCTTCACCTCCGCATTGTAAAAGACTCGATTACTTTCGTTACCCGCGTGGTTACCCTTCTGCCGCCTATAATCCGTTCAAACCTCTAACAGTGATGGTGAAGACAAAGCCCAACCCGAGCGAGGGAACTGCCGCGGCATCGCCGTGGATCTACGGTCCATGGCTCGATCTTATCGTGGGGTGCGGAGCGTGGTCGGCTCCACTTCTGTTGATCTCGTACTTTTCGATTGCGTCAAGCACGCGGGCCTGGTCGCTTGCTTTCTACGCACTGGCGCTGTTCTTCAACTACCCGCACTACATGGCTACCATCTATCGCGCCTACCATCGCGAGGAAGACTTTCACAAGTACCGCATCTTCACGGTCCACATCACGGCGCTGATCGTGCTGACGGCGGTGCTGGCGCATTCCTGGATTCGGATTTTGCCCTGGATCTTTACGATCTACCTAACATGGAGTCCGTGGCACTACAGCGGCCAGAACTACGGCTTGTTCATGATGTTCGCTCGCCGCGCGGGAGCGAAGCCGGGTCCGGCAGTGCGCCGAGCGCTCTACAGCACTTTCATTGCTTCGTATTTAATTTTATTCCTCGGCTTTCATACTGGAGCCTCCGCCGATCCTCTCTTTATTTCCCTCGGAATCCCAGCAATCGTAAGCCAGTGGGAGCAGATCCTGCTTGCGGTAGCGTTTCTTGCGTTGGCTGTATTTGGGTTCTCACGTCTGGCAAAAGAGACTGGCTGGCGAAAACTACTCCCTTCATTGACTTTATTCTCATCGCAATTCCTGTGGTTTGTGTTGCCTGCCGGCGTTTCGCTGATCAAAGGCCTGGAAATCCCGCAGAGCCGTTATAGCTCGGGCATACTGGCCGTTATGCACTCGGCGCAATACCTGTGGATTACCAGCTACTACGCTCGCCGCGAGGCTGGGGGTGCAAACAGCCGTCCTTGGCGTTCGTGGGCATACTTCGCCGTGCTCATTGCTGGTGGCATCGCTCTGTTTGTTCCAGGACCCTGGCTCGCGAGCCGTGTCTTCCACCGCGACTTCACCACGAGTTTCCTGATCTTTACCGCGCTGGTGAACATTCACCACTTCCTTTTGGATGGAGCCATCTGGAAGCTGCGCGACGGGCGGATTGCGGCTCTCTTGCTGAACTCGCGTGACCGCATTTCTGATGCAGCTTCTGGAGCCGGTAGCCGATTGTCACAGGCGTGGCAATGGCTTACCGGCGGAACTGCTGGCGCACGGCAACTGCGTGTCAGCGTTGCTTTGGTGCTGCTGTTGTGTGGAACAGTGGACCAGGTCCGTTATTATCTGTCTCTCCATTCCGATAACCTACGAGATTTGCAGCGTGCGGCGGCGCTGGATTCCTTCGATAGTTCGTTACAGACACGCCTGGCCCGGCGTGAGCTGGAGGAAGGTGACGTGCAACCCGCAGAAGCTGCCTGGCGAAAAGCCATACAGGCCAACCCGGCTGATCCCGTGGCGCGCCAGGGGTTACTGCAATTCCTGGTCAGGCAAGACCGCATCGATGAAGCCTTCGTTTTGACGGAAGCATCCCTGAAATACACGCCTAGAGATGCAAATTTGCTCGTGGACCGCGGCGTCCTGGCGCTACGCCTTGGTCAACCCGCGCAGGCAATGGATAGCTGGAACCGGGCGATTTCGGTCGATCCCGGCCAAATGCTCGCGCATCTTTATCTGGCAAACCAGCTCGACCACGAAGGCAAGGCCCAGGCCGCCGCCGGTCATTACAAAGTGTTCCTGAGCGCAGTTGCCCAGATGTCGGCGGCAAAGCGTCCACAGCCGGAGAAAGTCATTGCAATCGCGCTGCGCATGGCAGACTGCCAGGCACGGGCGTCCGAGAAAGCGCTGGCGATCCAGTCTTACGAGTTGGCGGCGACGATTGCGGCTCAGACCAAGCAAACCAAACTCGAGAGCATCGCCAACGTGAACGAAGCGGGGCTCCAAGGGGAAGCTGGGAAACTCGATCAGGCGCTTCAGCTTTACCAGCACGCTTTGCAGTTGGATGATTCGATCTCCGACCGGACCTCCAGCGCTGAAGACTGGCTGGCCTATGGGCGTTTTCTCGATAGCGCGGGCTTTCCCGCTCGTCTGGCTTACGCGTGCCTGGTGAAATCTGCGAAGCTGCAGGATGCTCTCGCGAACGCGTCGCAGCGGCAGATTCTGGCCGATGCCAGCAAGCGAGCCGAGGGTAGAGTTGGGTCGCAAGCCGCCACTATCCGTCGCGATCCCGAACCTGCGTTGCGGGAAGCCCTAGCCCTTCGACGTTGATATTGGCCGCGAATCGGACAGCTCGGGAATTTCACCCCCGTTTCTTCACTGGGTCTCTCCACAGGCCTCATCCACCAGGCGTTCCGGCGCTATGACCCCACTGCAAGGCGAACCATTCCGCGAGCTAATTGACACTACGGCACTTCTGCTAAACAATTGACAGGACCCCCGCAGCTAAGGCGGTTAATTCTGGAGGAACTAATGCCGGACGAAGGCGAACAGATACAGGCAGAACAGCAGTCGAGTGCAGGGAAGTGGATTCTGGTTGTCCTGGCGGTCATTTTTATCGCGGCAACCGTCTTTGGATATGTGACTACGGGACAGCACATCGAGAAGCTGACTTCAGACCTGAGCGCCAGCCAGGCACAAGTCGCGGAATTGCAAAAGCGCGTGCAATCTTCGGAAGCTCAGGAAGAGACAATCGCACAAAAGCTTGGCATGACTAAGAAAGAACTGATGGAGCGCGCTGGTGCGCTACAAGCGCAACAGAAAGCCGATGAATCCCGCCTGGCGCAACAAGAGAAGGAATCGAAAGAGCAGTTCGGCCAGGTTACCGGCGAGGTAGCGGGGGTCAAGACCGATGTGGGCGGGGTCAAGACTGACGTGGCTTCCACCAAAGCTGATCTCGAAGCCACCAAGGCAAAGCTGCAGAGTGCTGTCGGCGACCTGGGAGTCCAGAGCGGCCTGATCGCCAATACCCGCGGTGATTTGGAAATTCTCAAGCATAAGGGCGACCGCAATTATTACGAATTCACTCTGCTCAAAGGAGCAAAGCCGCAACCGGTGGCGACAGTGAGTCTTCAGCTTAAGAAGACCGACCAGAAGCGCGGCAAGTTCACGGTGAATGTGACGTCTGACGACAAGACCATCGAGAAGCAGGATCGCAATATCGCCGAGCCGATTCAGTTCTATTCGGGACGTGATCATTTGCTGTTTGAGTTGGTGGTCTGGACCGTGGATAAGAAGAAGGCGACGGGCTACCTGAGTACTCCGAAGAGCGCGCCGGCACCGGTGACAGCCAATTGAACGGAGTGCTATTCCCGGCGGGTGTAAATGTCCTGCTGCAGATAGCGCTCCGCACGGGCGTAATCTATCTGGTCGTGCTGATTGGAGTGCGCCTCAGCGGCAAACGTGAGGTAGGGCAGATGACACCGTTCGACCTCACGCTGTTGCTTCTGCTTTCCAATTCCGTTCAGAACGCGATGACTGGGCCGGATACTTCGCTGATCGGGGGCGTGGTGGCGGCTTCCACCCTGTTGTTGCTGAACTACGTGATCGGGAGTCTTTCGGGCTCCAATCGAGGTTTCCGGCGCGTGGTTCAGGGCGAGCCCAGCCTGTTAATTCACGATGGTCAGCCCATCCCAGCGCACATGGAGAAGGAGCACGTGAGCATGGACGAGCTGCAGCGCGCGCTTCGGGAGCACGGCATCGCCCAGTGCAGCGAGGTCGCGCTAGCCGTGCTCGAAGTGGATGGTTCGATCAGTTGTTTGAAATACGACGAGATCAAGCCTGACGCCAACACCCATTTGGTGCGGCGAAGGTTTATCCAGAAGAAATAGCCCCTGGCGAAGCGACGCTGTCAGTCGAGCGGTACGAATTTCACGCAGACGGGTTCTGCTACTTCCAGAACCTTGCCAGTAGGCGTGAGGCGACCAGTTTTCGAATCGATATGGAAGACGACAATGTTGTCTGACTTTTCGTTGGCCGCGAACAAGAGCGAGCCTCCCGGGGAGATCTCAAAACTGCGGGGAGTCTGGCCTTTCGTCGGAGCGTACTCGATCAGCGTCAGGGTGCCTTTGTCCTGATCGATGGCGAATACTGCGACGCTGTCATGGCCGCGGTTTGAGGCGTAGAGGAACTTGCCGGATGGATGGATCTCAATCTCAGCGTCATCATTGTGCCCGGGAAAATCTTTGGGGAAAGTCGAGATCGTTTGCAGCGGGTGCAAGACGCCGACAGCACCATCATAACTAAAGGCAGAAACTGTGGATCCCATTTCGTTGACCACGTAGGCAAACTTGCCGTCGGGGCGAAGAGCGAAGTGCCTGGGACCCGCTCCGGGATCGGCCTTCGCGAACGGCGGGTCGTTAGAAGTAAGCAAACCCTTGGTGCTGTCGAATCTGTACGCGAGCGTTTCGTCCAGGCCGAGGTCATCTACGATGGCGAAGCGGTTGTCTTGTGATAGGTCGATAGAGTGAGCGTGCGGTCCCTCCTGGCGCTCCGGATCTGTGCCGTGGCCAACGTGCTGTATGAAGGCCGAAGCCTCACCCAATCCTCCATCCTGAAGCAGCGGAAATACCGCGATGCTGCCCCCGGTGTAGTTCGCCACCAGAACGTACTTTCCAGACCTGTCTACTGTTATGTAACAGGGGTCAGCACCTCTGGACGCCACTTGGTTCAGCAGTGTTAGCTTGCCGGTCGCCCGATCAATGGCGAAGGCGCTGACGGCTCCGCTCTTTTCTCCTTTGTAGTTGCTGACCTCGTTGACCGCATAAAGGAATCGGTGATTAGGATGGACGGCGAGAAAGGATGGATTGGTGGTCTCCGCCGCCAAGCCGATACCGGTCAGCTGGGCGCTATCGGGATCGAAACGATAAGCATAGATGCCCTTACTCGAACTGCCTTCCTGGGTGTAAGTGCCGACGTATACCAAGTATTTGTGTGTTTGCGAGACGGGCGCTGCTTCGGCGCAAAGCGCCAAAAGCAGGGGGAGAAGCAAGCCTATGAGCCAGGGTGCGATGCTGCGGGGAACGTGCGGAGTTGGGTTCATCGCTCTATAGAATCGCATCTAGTAGGTCCGGCGCAACTGTGAAGATCCCTCGCGTCACTTAGTCAGAGTCACAGGTACGGGTTGATCGTAAGGCTGGATGACTACGCTTACGGACCGGCGCTGGTCAAAGGCGTCAAGCGTAACGGGGAAGCTGACGATCACCGTCCGACTAACTTCCTGGCCGGGCTGCAATTTGTCTTCTGGGGAAAGAGCGGGCTGGACGTTCGCCTTAAGGGCCGGGAAAGCCTGATAGTAGCGATCGAAATCGACGGCAGAAACTGCCTCGCTGCTATGTTCTCCGTCGGATGTTACAAGTGTCCCTTTAACATCGTGCACCCATAGCGACTTCTTCCCAGAATTGCGTAAAGTAAAGGTGAGAGCTACTAGCGAAGCGCTCTGTCCGGGGATTCCTACTGCGGCGACGTTATCGAGCGAACCGCTTCCCTGGGGCTTAGCGCGCTGGAAAAACGATGCGATGCCGACGATGAGAAGTATCCCGGCCATCGCGTACAGCAACGGCTTAACCGGGGGCAGGTTACGCTTGGCGGTGCCGAATTCGTCGGCGATGTTGATGGTCGGGCCGCGTTGGGGGGCCGGCGCGGTCTCTGGCGGTGCGCTCGGAGTCGTCTGGGGAATGGGCGCGGGCTTGGGAATTTCATCAGGCATAGTTATTCCGTTGTTGCAATAAGACACGAACGAGCCAGCATCAAGAAACCACAGCCTCAGCCGGCCGCCGTGGGCTGGCCCGGGCTGTGAGTGTCGGATAGCCCATGTAGAAAACAAAGGTCGGCTGCCATGCCGGGTCACCTATGACTTCGGCAAGGAGGCGAGCCCGCTGCGGTTCTATTCCCAGCACCTTCTCATGGTCGATCATCTCTACTGCCTCGTTGCAGGGCCGTCCGGCTAAGCCTCGAGCGGTTGCCAGCAAGTGGGCCCGCTGCCAAATTCGGCCCGCGCGCAGACAGTGTTGCTGGTCGTAGCGGTCAGGCACGGCAAGGACGCCAATAAGGGGCGCGCTCAGCATCAGGTTCGAATACCCGTTCCTTGGTGCGCGCGACGCAACCCATCTCAGCATGCGCTGAGGGACGGTCTTGATTACCGCAGTCGCGATCGGGGGCTGTCCGAAGGCATCAATCGTCAGGCCGTCGCGAAGATCTTGGACCGCGCTCCATTTGGTTCGAATCCAGCGCTCGCTGCCACGGACCACATCCGGATCAGAGTAGACTTCGGTATTCGCCGCCGAGCTGATTTCCACGATCTTCTTTCGGTCTGCATCCGCCGTGAAGAGAAAAATCTTTACGTCTGGTTCTTCGCTAGCCAAGCGGCTCAGAGTTTCGACGAACTCGGGCGGGAGCGATTTCTGAGGAAAGTATGCGCTCCGATTCGTGTGACGCTGCGGCACGGCATCGTACAGCTCGCTTTCTTCGCGCTTGCCTGGGGCGAGGTCGATCCGGGCCAGCAGTTTCGGCGCGGGTTCGGCGGCAATCGGACCAAGCCTTCCCGGAAGCAGCGTCGCGGTGGCCTGGTAGCCGTTGGCGGTAGCAGCCAGCATCAGGTTCTCAAGGGCACAGCCGATTCCAATGTGCTCTTCTCGCAGAAAGGGATCGAGGGCTCCGACGTTCCTATTCGTATCGATATACAACTCGATCGCCGAATTGGTCACCTTGAACCGCCATGGCTGGGTGTTGTGTGGGCTGGCGGCCAGAATCGCGGCGCGTACCAGCGCGAGGGGTCCGTCTTCGCTAGAACCCGTGCGCCAGTTTTTCCAGGGTTCGTAGGCTGGGCCTTCACCGACACTGAACACACCCTGGTCGTGGGCGCGCCACACCACACCGCCAGCAACCACGACCGTCACAACTCCCGCACCCTTCAGGAACGATCTGCGTTGCGTAGAACACCTCTCAGTGGCTTGTGCGGCGAACGATTGGCTGCTTCGGCGCTTTTCGAATTCTACTCTCCGAACTACCAGCCGGAAACACGCCCTAATTCCATGCATTAATCCCCGCGCCTCAATGCCACATGCTTCATCGCCTCGGCGAATCTCTCGACGGAAAGAGTGTTCAGGACGTCGTCCCCGGTCAGCCAGGCCCGTCGCGCCTGCAGAATGCCGTAACGGATCTTGTCGAGGTGCGAAGTGTGATGGGAGTCGGTGTTGATCACGATCTTCACGCCTTTTTGTTTGGCCTGGCGCAGGTGTACGTCGTTGAGGTCGAGACGATCGGGGTAGGAGTTTAATTCCATCGCAACCTTGTGCTTTGCCGCCTCGGTCAGGACTGCATCCATGTCGAAATGATAGGCATCGCGGCGAAGCTGCAGGCGGCCGGTCGGGTGGCCGATGATGGACGTATTGGGATTCGCGACGGCTCTGAGCAGGCGCTCAGTCATCTTCGCCGGTTCCTGATTGAAAACCGAATGCACGCTGGCAATAACCACATCCATCTGGGCCAGAACATCGTCAGAAAGATCGAGGTCGCCATCGGCGAGTATGTCCACTTCGATTCCTGCGAAAATGGTAATGCCGTCCATCTTGTCATTAGCCTGGCGAATCCGTTGAATGTGCGCGAGGGCGCGCGTGTCATCCAAGCCGTTCGCGAAAGCCAGGTTCTTGGAATGGTCGGTGATGGCCATGTACTTGTAGCCGCGCGCCTTGGCGGCTTCGGCCATTTCTTCGATGGTGTTCTTTCCGTCGGTTTCAACGGTGTGCATGTGCACGTCGCCCTGAAGGTCTTCCATCGAAATCAGAGTGGGCAGCGTGTGGTTTGCAGCGGCGTCAATCTCGCCTAGATTTTCGCGCAGTTCGGGAGGAATGTAGTCGAGCTTCAGCTTGGCATAGATTTCTTCTTCGGTCTTGCCGGCGACAGGCTTCTCTGTTTTGAGGTCGGCCAGGCTGTACTCGTTGAGGGTATAACCCATCTTCAGCGCGCGCTGACGCAGGGCAACGTTGTGGGCTTTCGATCCGGTGAAGTACTGCATGGCCGCGCCGAACGACTCCGGGGGAAGCAGGCGAACGTCGACCTGCATGCCGTGGCGCAACTGAAAGCTGATCTTGTTGTCGCCTTGAGCAATGATGCTCATCAGGGGAGGGTACTGCGCGATGTACTGCACAGCTTTCGCGCGTTCATCCGCGCTGCAACAGGTCTGGCCCGTGACCAGGATGTCGAGATCGCCTACAGTCTCGCGACCACGTCGCAACGAGCCCGCGGGAGTGATGCGGTCAATGCCAGGAAACTTGGCAAGATACTCCATGAGTTTGTTCGCCTCGGCCTCAGCCGCGTCGATCAAGAATCTCCCGGATATTCGGCGGTAGTCTTCGATCGCCTTCAGCAGCTTTTGTTCGTGCTTCTCGCCCATGCGTGGCAGTTCGCGAATCTTACCTTCGCGCGCCAGCCTTTCTATGCCGTCGACGTCGCAGACTTTATGGGCGCTCCAGATCAGCGCAATCGTTTTCGGCCCGAGTCCCTGGATCTTCAGCAACTGGAGCATCGAAGGGTGATATTTTTTCAGCAGATCGGCTTGCACGCTGAGGCTTCCGTCCTTAAATAGCTCCTGCAAGTTCACGAGCATTCCCTTGCCGATGCCGGGAATGGCCAGGACCTTCTTCGGCTCGCCGATCATGTCTTTAATCTGTTCGGGAAGGTTTTCGATGGCTTGCGCTGCGTTGCGGTAGGAGCGGATGCGGAACGAATCCTGGCCGTCTATTTCGAGCAAGTCCGCGGTTTCGTAAAGAATGTTGGCGATCGCCTTGTTGTCCACGGCCTAAAGATTAAACAAGATCGGAATGGAGTGCCAGCGGTCGAGAGCCGAAGAGAGGCGACGCTCGGGAAAATAGAACTGTGCATCCGACCATGAAGCTCCTAAACGGCCGTGCGGCGCCGGAGAATTCAGATGAACTACAGCTCAGGCGCTTTTGCTGACGTTCGCCGCCTGCGGTCCCTTCTGGCCGTCGGTGATTTCGAACTCCACCGTGTCGCCTTCCTGCAGGCTCTTGTAGCCCTCGGAGGTAATTGCGCTGTAATGTACAAAAACATCGGGACCATCGGCGCGCCCGATGAACCCGTAGCCCTTGGCGTTATTGAACCATTTGACGGTGCCTTTCAGACGTTCCACGTACCCCCTCTTTCCGCACGTCTTTCAGTCGGGGGGGCCCCAGACGTGCCCGCATAGGATGCATTTTGGAGCGATTAGGATGGGGTGTCAAGGCGAAAGGTGGGTGAGACAGACATGCTCTTGGGGACCCGCTGCGCTCGGCTGGACAGCCTTTCGGCTCAGGGGCAACTCGGGCGGTGCCGCGACCCCAGCATTCTCATTTTCCTCGGACGTGGTGATCGAGCCACAAGACTGACGAGATGGTCTTGGCATCGCGAATTGTCCCATTCAACACCATGCGCACTGCTTTGGCCAGA
>Ga0210385_10002444_pt1 | contig 11231 bp, 9 predicted proteins | sample IncBWH26OmetaG_FD_160107 | JGI IMG/M metagenome (GOLD analysis project Ga0210385, IMG submission 160107) | Forest soil microbial communities from Barre Woods Harvard Forest LTER site, Petersham, Massachusetts, United States - Inc-BW-H-26-O ... | reverse complement strand
TTCATGAACAGGAGATTGTCCAGATCCGCCCCGATTCCGCCCAGAATTCCGAAGATGAGCTGTACAAAGAATGGCGGCCTGACCAGTCCACGCTCGATGAAGTGCGCGAGGCTGTACAGGTGCCCGACATCGTAGCATTCGTGTTCGAACTTCGTGCCGGAGTCCGACATGGTCTGAAGGATGTAGGCGATGTCGCGGAAGGTATTCCGGAAGATGAAGTCGTCGCTGTTGCGAACGTAGGGTTCTTCCCACGCATACTTCCAGCGCTGAATGCGATTTGCCGCCGGGAAGATTGCGAAATTCATCGATCCCATGTTGAGCGAACACATCTCCGGTTTGAAGCGGATCGCCGCGGCGAGACGGTCGGCGACCGACATCGTCGGACTGCCGCCGGTGGTAAGATTGATCACCGCTTCGGTGCGGCGATGGATCTCGGGCAGAAACTGTGCAAAGACATCCGGATTGCCGGTCGGCTCACCATCCTCGGGCTTGCGCGCGTGCAGATGGATGATGGCGGCCCCCGCGGCGGCCGCTTCAAGCGATTGCGCGGCAATCTCCTCCGGGGTGATGGGCAGCGCGTCCGACATCGTCGGTGTGTGCATTGCGCCCGTGATCGCACATGAGATGATCACTTTCTGGTTGCTCATGGCGCGGACTTCCTCAGTATGGCGGGCATGCGGGTCGTGGGGCCCTGGATCGCCATGCACAGCAGCAGGCCGACGCCGAGCATCACGATCGGTAGCTTTAGAATCTGCTCAACCCCCAGTCGCTGCGCGAGGTGGCCGACGAGCACGGGGGCGATTCCACCGCCAAACAGTTCCCCGACGGCAATCACCAAGCCCGAGGCGGTCGCCGTGAGCCCCGCGGGGACCGCCTCCGAACACAGGGGTCCCACGGTGAGCGTGATGAGCGCATTGTTGAAGAAATGCACGAAGAAGAGCCCCGCGAACAACGCGCCGACGTGTGCGCCGGTATTGGCCAGCAGCACTAGGGAGAGCAGGGCGCCTGCTGCGGATAAGGCCAGCACCGGCTTGCGTCCCAGCCGGTCCGACAGCGAAGCCAGGAGAAAAGTCCCCACCGTCGCCCCCAGGCCGATGGCGGACATCACCGTGCCCATCTGCGGCAGTGGCAGCTTCAGATAGTCGACGAGGTAGTTGGGCAGGAAGGCACTGGTGGTGATCAGACAGGTGAGCCAGCACAGCATGAGAAGCGCCGCCACCCGCACGTTCGGGAATCCGAGGACGGCTTTCCAGGCTGCGAGAACGGCCGGGACCTGGCCTTCATCTACCGGCTTTCGGGAGGCCCCGGGCGAGCCGTTCGCGTCCGGAACCATCAGCCACACCGCGCGCGCCACGGCCAGACCGGGCGGCACGAACACCAGGAAGATCCAGCGCCAATCGATGAAGCGCAGCGCTTCGGCCACGATGAGGGGCGCAAGACCGAGTCCGAACAAGGGCAGCATCATCTGCTGAATACCGATGTTGAACCCGCGGCGTCCCGGTCCGGAGGCATCCAGCGTTCCGGCGATGCTGGCCGGTGTGTAGGCGCCGTCAGCGATTCCCATCACCAGGCGCACCGCGATGAGGCCGATCAAGCCGGTGGCCAGGCCGCTCGCGCCGATCAACAGTGAGAATACGACCAGAGAGACGGTCAATACGCGACGCCGACCGATGCGGTCCGATAAATTCCCCACGAACAGCGCGGCGATGCCCCAGGCGATCGCGAGCGCTCCGGTGATGACGCCGATGTCCCCGTAATCCAGATGCAGGTCGCGGGCGATGACCGGGAAGAGGGTGGTGATGAGGAAACGATCGATACCCACCAATCCGAAACCCAGCGCCAGTACGGCAACGATGAGGTTTTCCCGGCGTCGTGTCAGTACGTTTCGCGGTGGGCGGTTCACTCGGGCGGCCCCTGTCGCTGCGCCCTCAGGCGCCGCCGCAGGTCGTCCATTTCCTGTGGCGACCAGGTGCGAAATCCGACGCCGGACTTGAATCCCAGTTCTCCTGCCGCCACCCGCTCCTCGAGCAAGGGGTTCGGCCCCGAATCGCGGTTGAGTTCCGGAATGATCGTCCGGTGTATGTCCAGGGTCAGATCCAGGCCTACGAGGTCCGCGTTTTCCAGTGGCCCGAGCACAGCGAGGCGCAGCCCGAAGCTGTTTTTCACGCAGGCATCGAGCGTCGCCGCATCGCAGACTCCCTCGGCCACCATCGCGATGGCCTCCCGCCATAGAGCGTGCTGCAGCCGGTTGGCGACGAAGCCCGGGACATCCTTGGCAATATGGGCCGGGGACTTACCAACGGAGGTCAGCAGCTCCATCACCCAACGCACGCTCTGGGCAGAGGTCTGCGCGGTCTGCACCACCTCCACCAGGGGGATCAGGGCGGGCGGGTTCCACCAGTGCGTGCCAAGGATGCGCTCGCCGGTGGGGAGGCCGGCCGCGATGCGATGAATCGGAATCACGGAAGTGTTGGAGGCCAGGATCGCCGTCGGCGGGCTGAGCGCGACGAGTTGCGCAAAAATGGACTGCTTGAGATCGAGCTTTTCCGGTCCGGCTTCGGTCACGAAGTCTGCCTGCGCCACGGCCTGCGCGAGGTCCGAGGTCGTCACGACCGCATCGGCAAGCGCCTCATCGCGGTTCAGCAGGCGCAGGTCCGCGGCCACCCGCTCCCGGACCGAGTGACGCGCCTGCGCTGCGGGTTCAAAGACCGTGACCGGATGGCCTGCCGCAATGAAGACTTGGGCGATGCCCGCGCCCATGAGGCCGCCGCCGACGATCGCAATCGATCGCGGTTCAGCCATCCTCGCTAGCCTGCGGTATACCCGCCGTCCGCGTAGACGACGTGGCCGGTGTGAAAGTCCGAGGCGCGCGAACACAGAAACAACAAGGGGCCCGCGAGGTCCTCCGGTTCGCCCAATCTGCCCAGCGGCACGCGCGCCAGGAAACCAGCGCGCACCTTGGCGGCATTGTCATTGTTCTCGAACATCCAGGCCGTCAGCGGCGAGCGGAACACGGTGGGTGCGATCGCATTGACGGTGATGGCGTGCTTGCCCCATTCGCATCCCAGAGCCTTCGTCAGCCCGTCGACAGCGGATTTGGATGCGCAGTAGGCGGAGTAGCCCGCCGGGTGCCCGAGCTTCCCCCGCGCCGAAGAGGTGAAGACGACCTTGCCGCCGCGTCCCTGGGCGATCATGCGTCTTCCGGCGGCACGGGCGATCAGCCAGCTGCCCTCCAGGTTGGCCTGCAACACCCGCGAGAACCTCGCCGGGGACATGTCGGTGATGGGCGCAACATCGTTCATGCCGGAGGCAACCACCAGGATGTCCACGCCGCCAAAGGCGCCGACTGCCGAATCGACGATCACCTCGCAATCATCTTCGGTATTCGGTCGGCGGGGGACGGTGCACAGCGCGATACCTTCGGCGGATAATTCCTCCGCGAGAAGCGCGAGTTCGGCCGCGTTGCCCGCCGCGAGGGTAAGGCGGGCGCCAGCCCGTCCCAAAGTGACGCAGGCGACTTTGCCGAATGCCCCGGTGGCGCCCACGACAATGGCGGACTTGCCTTGCACGTTGAACAGGCCCGCTTGATCGAACGCAGGAAGTGTCATGGGCGCTGCGTCGGGTGCGGCATTATCACGAGCATCGTCGCGATCTGATTTGCGGCATTGCGGATGCTTCTGGCCTCACCGCCGGGGATATGACAACTGTCCATGGGATGAAGAACATGGACCGTGCCATCCGCCAACTCCACCGTCACTTCCCCTTCGAGCACGACGTAGATCTTCTCGAGCGGACCGGCATCCATTTCGGCGCCGCCTTGCGGGAGAAAATGCGAGACCCCGACCCAGGCGAAGCGCGCTGCGCTCATGTCAAAGCCCTGCAGTCGCAGTGAGCGCATGTCGAAGTGTTTCGGCGCATCGTAACGCCGGGCATCGACGAATCGGGTGATCTGCATGGCAGACGACCCGCTACGCGGAGCGGCCGGTTTCAATGCGGAACTTGCCGGAGGGGTCGAGTATTGCCACCAGGCGCACGATGCATCCATCGCCCTTCTTCCAGCGCCAGGGGAACGCGGCGAACGTCACGCGCTTGCCGGTGACCTTGTCGATGTCCCCGCCGATGTTCTCGAAGCCGCAGATGCCCGCCGAGAGAATCGCATTATGGCAGGGCTCCCAGTCCGGAAAGTCCTCGATGACCTTGTGCCCGGTCTCGCGCTCGTATTCCTGATTGAGCTTCGGCAGCAGGCCATGTGGCGCCCCCGGGCCGTGCGGTCCGATTGCAGTGCCCAGCGGATGATCGAGCGCCTGGGTGTCGGATCCGCACATCTTCACCTTGCGCTGGACAAACCACTCGCCGGCCTCTTTATAGAACCCCGGGGAGTAGCCGTAATAGAGTTGATTGTCACCATAGTACTTATGCCAGCCCGTATTGACGATGGCGATGTCGCCGGGCTGGATCTTGGGACGCGCATCCTCGAGATCCTTCGCGGTGATGACCTCCCACTTTTTCTTCGGAATGGACACCACCACACCGGTGCCGAAGAAATAGGGTAGCGGGACCTCGTCCATGAACGGCGTGCCCTGCACGACGTGCGCGGGCGCATCGATGTGCGTACCGGAGTGCATCACCGTCGTGATTCTCTGGGTCAATACCCCCGATTTGGACATCCCGTGCAGGCGTTCGATCTTCACGTCCTCGAAATAGGGCCAGCAAGGCTGCCCGAGGCCCCAGGGGTGGCTTAAGTCGTAGAACTCGAGCCCCATCTTGTTGAGCAGATTCGATTCCTCGAAGTTGCAAAGGCTTTCATTGCGCCAGTCGCCGTCTTCCCAACCAGGCATGCGCGTACTCCGATATGTAGCGTATTGCGGGGCGTATGTACCACGATACGGTATGCCTGCAGACTTGCGGAGTCAACCGCTCCCAAGGCGGTGTTCTCGACTATCATAGGGCTCGGCGCTTGACCGCAGCGCGACATGGGACTGGAAAAGCGATGAACCTCAATCGTCTGGATTTGAATCTGCTGGTCGCATTGGACGTGCTGCTCTCGGAGCGCAGCATCACGCACGCGGCCGAACGCCTGAACCTCAGTCCTTCGGCAACCAGCGGCGCACTGGCGCGCCTGCGGGTGTACTTCGATGATGAACTGCTGACGCAGATCGGCCGCCGTATGGTGCCGACTCCACTGGGCGAAAGCCTCGAGACGAGCGTACGCGACTGTCTGCTGCATGTGCAGGCGACCGTCGACATCAGACCGGAATTCAATCCGCTCCTCTCCAAGCGCAATTTCAAGCTGATGATGTCGGATTATGTTTCGACGGTCGTGATGCCCGCGGCACTGCAGCGCCTGCAGAGCGAAGCCCCGGGGGTGACGATCGAGCTGATCGGCAACGAGAATGAGCCGTGGGCGGCCCTGAGCCGCGGCCAGATCGACTTCCTGGTTCTGCCGCGCAACTTCATCCGTCAGGAACATCCCGCGGAAGTGTTGTTCGAGGACGGCTATGTGTGCGTTTGCTGGAGCGGCAATTCCCTGATCGGCGATCAGATCAGCATGGAACAGTGTCTGCAACTGGGGCACGTCGTCGCGCGGATCGGGACTCAGCGGCCGCCGACAATCGATGAGTGGTTCTTCGAGCGCTTCGGTCACGCGCGCCGCGTGGAGGTGATTGCGACCAATTTCAACAGCGTGCCCCACCTGTTGGTCGGTACCAATCGGATTTCGATCATGCATCGGCGGCTGGCGCTGGCCTACAGCCGCGCCTTGCCACTGAAGATATTGCCCTCGCCGATGGCCATGCCGCAGCTCGTTGAGATGATCCAATGGCACAAGACCCGCGACCGCGATCCCGGAAGGGCGTGGCTGTGCGACATTTTGCGGTCGGCAGCGGAAAGTTCGTCGGAGCGGGCTCCCGTTGAACTGACGGCGGTCAGGGGCTAGCCGCCCGGTCGGATAGGATCATTCGGCCCGGTCGAAAGTACGTATCCGTGGAATCGAATTCCCTCCCCGACGGGGTTGCTTTAGCTTCTTGCGCTACTAGGAACGGGTGATGATTCTCTTCAAGAACACGCGCATTTTCGACGGCAGCGGCGCTGAACCGTTTCCCGGGGACGTTCTGGTTCAGGACAACCGCATCGTTGCGGTCTCCCGGACGGGTGCCGGAGGGACTAGCGCGCCGAAGGCGACGATCGTCGACGGTGCGGGGACGACTCTCATGCCCGGAATGACCGAAGCGCACGCTCACTTGAGTTGGCCGAGCTCGGTGGAGCGATTTGTGCCGGGCATGAGCCTGCCGCCGGAGGACCTGGCGCTCAATACGGCTCGCAACGCACGAATTCTCTTGGACCATGGCTTCACCAGTGCGTCCTCGGGAGGGGCGCTCGGTAAGACACTCGAAATCACGCTCAAGGCTGAGATCGACGCGGGCAGGACGCCCGGCCCGCGGCTGGTGCCGGCATCGATAGAGCGGGAGCCGCCGAATGAGACCGCCTTCCTCGCCAGCGGCAATGTGGTGGAACACGGGAGGGGAGCGGAGGGCGTGCGGGCTTTCGTCAAGGAGTGCGCTGCGAAAGGGGCGAAGGTAGTGAAATTCCTGCTATCGGGGGAGAGTGCACTCAAGCCCGGGGCATCGATGCAGACGCTGTACTCGGAGGAGGAAATGCGCGCCGCGGGCGAGCAGGCGCGCGAGTCCGGGGTCTGGCTCACGGGCCACGCGCATTGTCCCGATGCCATCAAGATGGGGCTGCGGAACGGTTTTCGCGTCCTCTATCACTGCACCTATGCGGACGATGAGGCCATCGACATGCTGGCCGCCCGCAAGGCGGAGATATTCGTCGCTCCGACGATAGGAATCGTGCAGGCGACACTCGACGCGACGCCGCCACCGCACTTCGACATGAGCCACATGAAGGCCGACGCGTCCGCGGTGCTCGAGCGCCAGAAGAAACTGGCGCCGGAGCTGAAGCGCCGGGGAGTGCGTCTGCTACCCGGTGGGGACTATGGCTTTCCCTTCAATCCCAACGGACGCAATGCGCGCGACCTCGAGCTTTTCGTCCGGCACTTGGGCTTCACGGCCACGGAAGCGCTGGTCGCGGTCACGATGCGCGGCGGCGAGATCATGGGCCTGGAGCATGAGCTGGGCCGCATTGAGCCGAGGTATCTGGCCGACCTGCTGTTGGTGCGGGGTGACCCCACCCGCGACGTCACCCTTCTTCAGGACAAGCAGAATCTGCTGGCGATCATGAAGGACGGCCGATTTCACAAAGCTCCTGTCACCCCCACCTAGCCGAGCCCCACTATGAACCGGTTGTTCAGCGCAGGTTCCGGCGATGGCGAGAACGTGTCCTCCGACAGCGGATCGACCGAGCCGCGGAAATCGACCATAGCGAGCCGGATTCGCGCACGCGGCGCCGTGCTCGACATGCCCTTCACGCAGTCGATCTACAAGCCGCTTCTGGATCGTCAACTCCGCGAGGGAGTGCGGGTCAGAAGCGATGTTCGATATGGGAGCGACGAACGACAACGCCTGGATGTTTATGAACCTGAGGCGCAAGCCGCTGCCCCGCGATCGTTGCTGCTGGTCATGCCGGGGGGTGGCTTCATCCGCGGCGACAAGGCTGAACGGGAGAATTTCGGCCACTACTTCGCGCGCCATGGGATCGTGACCGCCGTCGCCAACTACCGTTTGGCGCCCCAGCACCAATGGCCCGCGGGAGCTGAGGATGTGATCGGCGCCTATGCCTGGGTCAGGCAGAATGCAGCCCAGCTCGGGGTGGATCCCAATCGGATCTTTCTCGCGGGTGAATCGGCCGGCGCAGCGCACGTCGCGGCAGCCACACTGGTACGGCGTTTCCATCCCAAGGAGGGACTGGTCATCGCGGGGACGGTGTTGATTTCGGGCGTGTACAACGTGCATCTTGAACGGTTGGCCCGTTTGCAGTTTGGCGTAACGACCCCGGATCCGCGCAACGAAGCCTATTTCGGTTCCGATTTTGATCGATATCGGCAGATGTCAACGGTCGCGCTCATCGATGCGCCGCCGACTGCGCCACTTCTCATCACGTATGCCGAACTGGATCTGCTCGGGATGCAGGTGCAGGCGGGCGAACTGTTCGCGAAGTTGGTGACCGAGCACGGGTACAGCCCGCAGCTGCGCGTTATCCGGGGCCACAACCACTTGACGCAGGTATATGCCGTGAACACGGGCGATGAATCGCTGAGCGCTCCGCTGCTGGAATTTCTGCGGGCGCACTGAGTTTGGGAGGTGTCCGCGATGAAGATGGGTCCGGCAATCCTTGCGGTGCTGCCGCTGCTATACGCGGCGTCGCAGCCGGTCGCCGCGGCGTTGCCCTGTCCGAGCAAGTCTTCGCAGGAGAGGGCTTGGCTTGACGCCGGCCTGTCGCCGGAGTGCCGGGCTGAGGCCCTCATCACGCATCTTGGCTCACTCGATGACAAGCTTGCCGTAGTCAATGGTGGGCTCAAACGTTACGGAGTGACAGAGCTCCGCGCCTCGGACGGACCAGCGGGGCCTACGCATGTTCCGGGCGCGGCGAGTCTGCCGAACGGTCTGGCGCTGGCATCGAGTTTCAATGTCGATATGGCGCATGCCTACGGGCGTGCCGTCGGCGGAGAATTCCACGCAGCGGGCATTCTGCAGATGCTGGGGCCAACTGTAGACATCGCGCGCACATGGCATGCCGGCCGGGTTCCCGAGGCCTTCGGCGAAGACCCCGTTCTTTCAGGTGAGATGGCGGCAAATGTCGTGCGGGGAGTGCAGGAGCAGGGAGTTGCCGTGACTCTGAAGCACTTCGCCGTGTACGAGCAGGAGCAGGGCCGCACTGGGGACCTGCCATTCGGACTCAAGCCAGCCGTGAATAACCTCGTTTCAGAGCGGGTGATCCGGGAGATCTACCTCGCCCCATTCCGAGCCGCTGTCCAGGAGGGCGGCGCGCTGGGCGTAATGTGTGCATTTCCGCGCATCAACGGTGTCTATGCGTGCGAAAACTCCGAGCTGCTGGGAATTCTCAGGAACGAATGGGGATTTCGCGGGACGGTGGCGCCTGACTTTCCGGACGCCCAACGAAGCGTCATTGCTGCCGTCAATGCAGGTCTGGACACAGGAAACTTTGGCCTGCCGCGCGAAGCCGGGCCGCCGGCTGCTGCTGCGCCGCCTGATGCGAACTTGGGGGCCGCACTGGGATTGGGGGCAGTTCCCGGCGGTGTGAGCTTGCGCGATGCTGTCGTGTCCGGAAAGGTCAGCACGCAGCGTCTCGACGACATGATCCGACGCAGGCTGATCGTGCTGTTTGCCGCGCAAGCCGCCGGCGCGGCGCAACCGTCCGCCCAGATGGGCGATGCGCAGGGCGTCCGGGAGTTGGCACTGCAGGTTGCCGAACAAGGGGCGGTGCTGCTGCGCAATGAAGGTCACATCCTGCCGCTGTCTGCACAAGTGAAGTCGATTGCTGTCTTTGGCGCTCAGGCAGGGCCAAAGCCGCAAGCGGCAACCTCCGGATCGGCATACATCGAACCTGCGCGGGCCACAGCCGTATCCGATGAGATAAGAAAGCGTGCCGGCAGCGCGGTCCGAGTGAGCTATATCCAAGGCTCGTTTGGACTTGACGCGCTGCCGGTCATTCCCCCTGACGTGCTGCACACTCCAGAAGGCGGCCGCGGACTGCGAGTTGAGTACTTTTCGAATCCCCGTCTGGACTTCGGTGGTTCGCCACTCGGCATCCACATCGACCCGAGCGCGGACTTACGCGACGCCGCGCCGGTTTCCGGATTGCCAGCCAACAACGCCTGGTCCTCGCGTTGGTCGGGTACGCTTACGCCTCGATTCAGTGGTGTCCACCACTTCACGCTGTCCGGGGCCGGAAGCGGCCGCCTCTTCCTCGATGACCAACTGGTCGCGCATTTCGACCGCGTTGACTTTGGCGCGGTTGCCTATGCGGCCGTGACGCTTCAGAGTGGGCACGCCGTAAAATTGCGCGTGGAGTTCACGCCACGGGAAGCGGCTCCAACCCCGGGCATGCACCTGATGGGCACGACGCTTGGCACCTTGTTGCAGTTGGGATGGGCCGAGCCGGACGATCGCCTCCGTCAGGCCGCGGCTGCGGCCAAACAGGCAGACGTGGCCATCGTCTTCGCCGCGGATCGGCACGGAGAAGGCGCCGATCGCACCGGCCTTGCGCTACCCGACGATCAAAACGAATTGATCGCAGCCGTCGCTGCCGCGAATCCGAAAACCGTCGTGGTCCTCAGCACTGCGGGCCCGGTCTCCATGCCGTGGGTGGACAAAGTCGCGGCGATCCTCGAGACCTGGTATGCGGGAGATGCATTCGGTACCGCAGCGACGCGCCTGCTCTTTGGCGATGCCGCCCCCGGTGGGCGACTGCCCATCACCTTTCCGGTCAATGATGGGCAGGGGCCCCTTTCGTCTCCGCGCCGCTATCCGGGAACGACCAGCGCCGATGGATCGCTGGCCGACGCCCACTTTGATGAGGAACTGCTCGTCGGCTACCGGTGGTTTGACGCAACCCAGTCCACGCCACTCTTTCCCTTTGGGCGCGGATTGACTTATTCGCGGATGCGCATTGAGCACATCGAGGTCGCAACGATCGGCGCCGAACCTCGCATCAGGGCGACAATCACTAACGCCGGTTTGCGGGCGGATGCCGAAGTGCTGCAGGTCTACCTCGCATTTCCTCCTTCGGCATCCGAGCCTCCGCAGCGCCTGGTCGCGTTCGAGAAGATCGCACTTGCCGCCGCAGAGAGTCGCAGCATCGATCTGGCGCTGCCTGCACGTGCCTTTGAAGCATGGGATGCACACACGCACCACTGGCACGTGCCGTCCGGCCGCTACGAAATTCTCGTTGGCCGATCCTCCCGTGAAATCCTCTTTCGTCAGTCCTTCGTTCGGCCATAGGGTAGAAACGCCATGATAAAGCCGTGTTGGCCGACCCACGCCCTGATTGCCGGCATCGCGTTTGTGGTGGGGCACTGCACGCAGGCGCATAGCCAGGCGAACAAGCCGGTCCCCGGCCTCGCTGAGGCTGCGCGAGCCTGCTCCGCCCTGACGCAGGAATCTGGCGCAGCGCTCGGCGAGCCCACGGCGCGCATCCTGACAGCGAAGCTCAATCCCCGCTCGGAATCGAAGGCCGACCCTGCCGCGCCACCGTGGATGGGTCCATTGCCGCCCATGCCGGAACACTGCGAAGTGCTGGGTGTCATGCGCGAG
>Ga0210385_10002442_pt1 | contig 11240 bp, 9 predicted proteins | sample IncBWH26OmetaG_FD_160107 | JGI IMG/M metagenome (GOLD analysis project Ga0210385, IMG submission 160107) | Forest soil microbial communities from Barre Woods Harvard Forest LTER site, Petersham, Massachusetts, United States - Inc-BW-H-26-O ... | reverse complement strand
CCTTTTTCTCTGGCACAAAGACAAGCGCGGAGATTACGAAGAAGTCCTCGAGCGCGCCCGGCACGGCCTGAAGCTCGAGTTGCAGCACGTCATCTACTTCGATTCGCCGCTCTGGCCTGCGCTCCTGGAGTCCGCGGGACAATTGCCCGATCACGTATCGGTCGGCGACGTCGCCAACATCCAGTACACCAGCGGAACAACCGGCCTGCCCAAGGGCGTGATGCTCACCCATCACAACGTGGTCAACAACGGCCAATTCCTCGCCCAGGGATTTCACTACACCGAGCAGGACCTGATCGTCGTGCCGGTGCCGCTGTTCCACTGTTATGGCTGCGTCATCGGGACAATGAGCGCATTAGACTCGGGCGCCGCTCTCATCCTGCCCAACTGGACCTTCGACGCCCGGGCCACTCTGCAGGCGATTCATGACGAAAGAGCAACGTCCGTCTATGGCGTTCCCGCAATGTATGTCGCCGAGTTCGGACTGCCCGAGTTTTCCAGTTTCGACTTCACCAGTCTGCGTACCGGCATGATGAGCGGCGCTCCCTGCCCCGTTGAACTCATGAAGCGCGTGCTCAACGAAATGCACATCGGCGAGCTCGTCATCGCTTACGGCCAAACCGAAACCTCTCCCGTTGTCACCATGAGCGATGCCGGCGATTCCCTCGAAATCCGCGTCAACACCGTTGGCCGCGCCATGCCGCAGACCGAAATTCAGGTCGTCTCAACCACCGATGCCGCGCGCCAGCCCGTCGGCATGCAGGGCGAGATTTGCGTTCGCGGCTATGCCGTAATGAAGGGCTACGACGGCGACCCGATAGGCACCGCTGATGTGGTCAAGCCCGACGGCTGGCTGCATACCGGCGACCTCGGCGTAATGCGCGCAGATGGATGCCTGCACATCACCGGTCGCTCGCGCGACGTCATCATTCGCGGAGGCGAGAACATCTATCCCCGCGAAGTAGAAGAGTTCCTCTACACGCATCCCAAAGTCGGCGAGGTGCAGGTGGTCGGCATCCCCAACGAGCGGCTCGGCGAAATCGTCGTCGCATGGATCCGTCTTCGCCCCGGTGTTGAAGCCAACGAAACCGAAATCCGCGATTGGTGTAAAGCGCAGATCGCGTACTACAAAATCCCCGAACACGTCCGCTTCGTCGATGAATTTCCTGCCACGCTCTCTGGGAAGATCCAGAAGTATAAAATCCGCGAATTCGAAATCGAAGCCCGCAACCTGCAGTTCATCGCGAAAACAGCTACCGCGTAAACTCGAATCGCCTCACGCCGCGCTGGCAACGGCTATGGTGCGCATGACAGTCACCACCGTAATATCATCCTCCTGCCCGAATCGCTTGGCAGTCTCGACGATCTCAGCCGCGGATTTCATCGAAATCTCCCGCGCTCGCTCGAAGCCGAACAACTCGCCATCGGGCCGCTGCGCTTCGATCACGCCATCGGAATAAAACGTGAGGCGACTACCGGGGTCTAGGTGAAACTCGGTTGTCTCATAGAGGGTGGAGCTTGCAACCCCGAGCGGCAGCGCACCGGGAAGCTCCACTTCCCTCCCGTCAAGATACGGCGACAGGTGTCCGGCATTCGCCACCGTGACTTCCCCATCTGCGCCGATTCTGGCAATCAGAGCAGTAGAAAACCCGCTGCCGCCTCGCCCAACGAGCCGCTCATTCAGATTGGAAAGCAGTTCAGCCGGATCCTTTGTAAACTCGGCGACTCCTCGAATCGCGCCGACCAGCACCGAAACCAGCATGGCCGCAGGCAGCCCCTTCCCCGCAACATCGCCCACCACAATCAGGACGCCTCCCTCTCCATCGGGAAGTATCTGGAAGAAATCGCCGCCAACCTGCTGCGCCGGTTCGTAGGCTGACTCGACCTCAAAGCCTGGAACTGCATCGATGTGCTCCGGCACCAGGACACGTTGCACTTCCCGGGTCGCTTCCAATTCAGCGTCAAGCTGCGCCTGCCGCCTGCTCATGGAACTGGAGCGTTGCAGCATAATGACCGCCAGCGAGACGACCGATAAGATTCCCGACACGCTGTTCAGGGATACGGTGAATGGACCGACCGGGTAATGGTTAATCAAGTTATAGCCGCGAAGTGAAAACTGCCTCCATGACGGAAACTGAAACAGCATCTGCACCCCGACCAAGGCATAGATGTATAGGCTGAACAGGATCACGGGGATGAGCAGGATGCCTGCCTCGCGATTTCCCCGGCGCCAATGAGCCACAAGCACGATGGGGATGACAACGGAAAGAAAGATGACAAAGGGAAGATTGGTGACGGTCTGAAGCGGCAACGACAAGTCTATGAACCAGCCATGAAGCCCTCCGATGAAATAAAGAACGCCAATCACAATGAGAGATGTCCGCCACCGCCAGCCAATCCGCAAGTGAACGAATGAAAAGTAGAGCGATGCCCAGATGTAGGGTGATACGAGACGAATCGAATCCGAGAACAGCATCCATCCGATCGGAATATTGTGGAACTGGGTGATTACCAGGGTCGGGATGAGAACCAGTCCCATCACTCCAACAGCAAAGATCCACAGATACTCGCTTTGTCGCCGTTGCGCGGCGAAGAGCACCAGGGCAACAAAACCAAGGCAGACTCCAAGACCATCGCTGATCCACCCGAAGGCGTTCTCACCGATGATCGAGAGCCAGTTGTAACGATAAAGGGTCTTCTCTTGCCCGAGAGTGAGATTGTCCGAGTACAAACCCGGGTCCTGGGCCACATTCCATTCGAGTGATGAGATGTGGACGCGGAGGGCAATCACGATGGCACCCGACGCCAGCACGCGATCGGGGATGCGCGCCAGAACTCTTGCGTCGGAGGTGTACGGCACAAAGGGCACAACTTGTCCCGACGCCATGAGCCGCTCCCCGTTGACATAAATCTCAAACGCACGCGAGAGCTTTATCTCGCTGAGGGCGAGGCCGGTCTGTGTGGGGTCGACTTTGACGTGGAGCCGATACCAGACCACATCCGGATGCTGCGGAAACAAAGATTCGATTGAACCGGATGGATCAAAGACCGTCCAATGGGAATCATCGAAGTCCGGAGACGCGTAGGCCGGGTTATCACCCGCCTGTGTCAGCCACTTCACGGTTAGATTCGCCGGTTCGCGGAGGTGGGAGGCATCGAAGGTCTGCGCTCGAACCGGATGCGCGGATAGGGTGAACAGCGCCAGGGGAACGGTAAAAGCGAGATGCCGGAACGTGCGCTTTGCGAATCGGCAAACCATAGGCAGATTGGACCTCGTGCAGGCTCCAATCCAACCTACCATTCCACTCCGGCATGCGAGAACGCTGAACTGTGCGGGTAATCCGGCGTGTAGGTGCTCTTTCGGATGAATTACCGCGTCTCGCCCGTCCGCAAAATAGCCTCGGTCTGCTTGTTGTACCGGCCCATCATCGCGTTCCACCGCACGATCGCCAGTTCCTTCAGCATCTGCAATCCGTCGCGCAAATAGCTCATCCGGCTGCGCTCATCGTGCGCCCAGCTCACCGGAACCTCGACCACACGAAATCCTCGCTTGATGGCAATAAACAGAATTTCGGGGTCAAAACCCCAGCGCTCGATGGTCTGGAGCTGGAACACCGTCTGCGCCGCCGACCGCGTAAAGGCCTTGAATCCACACTGCGTATCCGCAAACGGCAACTGCATCACCATGCGGCAAACCGCGTTAAAACAACGGCCGAATATCTGGCGGTAGAGGGGTTGGCGGTGGGTCTGGCGGCCGCTTTCCAGCCAGCGAGAGCCAATGGCAATATCGGCGCCGTTGGAGAGGGCGGCAAACAGGCGGTCCGCCTCGTTCATTGGAGCCGAGAGGTCGGCGTCCGTAAACATCACAATGTCGCCCTGTGCGTTGAGGATACCCGCACGCACACTGTAACCTTTGCCGCGATTTCCGGGGTTTTCGAGCAAACGGACTTCAGGGGCGTGGAGGCTAAAATTCCGCACCAACTGCGCGGTAGAGTCCGTCGATCCGTCATTGACGACGATTACTTCTGCTGGCCACTGGTGGAGGCGGACTGCGGCGACGACAGACTCCAGGGTCGCCGGAATCCGGGCACTCTCGTTGTAGGCCGGAATGATGATGCTGTACTTTGGAAACTCCACCAGCGTTGTGCTCCTTCCCTTCTCGATGACACAGCAATGGGGGAAGACTCAGGACATCATAACGCCTCGCGGTTCGGCACAGGGTCGATCCCGAAAACAATCGTCGGCCACAACCCGAGGACAGTAATCCGGGAAGGTCTATTCCACAGAAGAATCGGTTTTTTCTTAACTCCCTGTGCTGAATGCGTTTATCCTGTGGTACGGAGGCCAGAGGACATGACTAAGGCAGATCTGGTGGAAAAGGTTACCCGGCTGGGCGACCTCACGCGCCGCGATGGCGAAGTCATCGTGGAGACGGTTTTTGATTCGGTGATTTCAGCATTGCAGAGCGGCGACAAGATCGAAATTCGCGGCTTTGGTTCTTTCCGCATTCGCCAACGCAATCCCCGCATTGGCCGAAACCCCAAGACCGGCGAGCGTGTTGAAGTCCCCGCTAAGCGCGTTCCATACTTCAAACCATCGAAAGAACTTCGCGACTTGGTCAATCCAGGCGAAGCGGCTTCCACAGCGTCCTAGACCCTGCTCGATTTGAACCTGCTGCATACCGGCCGATTCTCCGGGTTAGAAAGCAACAGGTTTCTCTCGTGGTCCGACAGAGCCTTCGCGATCAATGATTTCAGGAAAAGCTGCGGTCCACTTGGGTCGCAGCTTTTCATCGTTTACGCACAGGTTGGCGGGTCGAAAATCGGCAGGCTCACATCGCTCGGACAAACAATGCTGTCGGAGTGCCATTCACCGTGGCTGCAACCACTCTCACCTGATCATCCTTTTGGGGTTGAAATTTGAATCCGTTCACGACGCCGATGTCAGTTTCAGCGACCGTGTCAGAAGCGATCTTGAAGGACTTGACCAACCCCGATTTGTCCATGATGTAGAGCAGATGCTCCCGACCATCCAGCCTCACGACACTTCCAAGGCTATTCGTGAACGGCCCGGAACCAAGGTCTCGCAATGCCACGGCCGTCCGCACGTCGCCGTTGCCAAAATAAAAAACGATCACATACGCGCCTTGGCCCTTGAACGTGTCAATAGTGCCCGCGTCGGTGTGAAGTTTCTTATCTAAATCTACTTTCAGCTTGGGGTTCGTCAGATCTTTGAATTGGCCTTCGGAACCGTTGTCTGTGAAGATAGTGATTGCCTTGCTTGCAGGGTCAATGGAACGCACCGTCCCTGTAAGGGCATGCACGACCTCTTGCGCCGTCGCTGCAACAGTGACTGACAAGATGCAACCGACGAGGATAAACGCTTTCAGGAGATCTCTCACGGCAGGTTTCCTCCCATGTTTTTCAGGTTGCGGAGCAGCCGCAACCCGCAGATGAAGTCCAGCTTTGACGGGGCCATGGTGGCAGCCAGGTAAGCACCGCCCGGGCTGCCATCACTTGCAACATCACTCAGCGAGACAAACAACCATTCAACGGACCTTGGATGCGTATCAACTCCTAGCGATCAAGTGAAAAGCCGGCACGGCGATTCTGCTGCCAGCAAGCCTCTGTTGACTCGGTACAGAAAGGCCTCTCTTTTCCGTAGCTGATAACACGGATGCGACTGGCAGCAATCCCGGCATCGATAAGCGCCTTCTTCGCTGAGTCGGCCCGGTTCTGGCCGAGCCCAAGGTTGTATTCGTTGGATCCGCGCTCGTCGCAATAGCCACCAATAAGAATCTTCACGTTCGGATGGCTTGCAAAATACGAAGCGTCGTGCGAAAGCGTGCCCTGTGCGTCGCTGCGCAGATCATATTTGTCGTAGTCGAAGAAGATGTCCTGCACATTGGCCTTGAACTCCTCTTCGGCGCTCATCGTGTTTGCAGGTGCGGCTGCCGCCGGAGGAGCACTCACCGTTACGCGCACCGAAGCGTCGGCCGAGCCCCCTGCGCCTTTGGCGACCAGGTGATAAGTGGTCGAGGAGGTTGGGGTCACGGTCTTCACGCCCGATGTCGGCACTTCGCCCAATCCATCGATCGATGCGGTGCTTGCATCGGTCGTGCGCCAGGTCAATACAGTTCGCCCGCCGGCACTTAGCTCAGTGGGCGAGGCGGTAATCTCCGCTGTTGGTGCAGGCGCGGCCACAGGAGGAGCGGTCGCGGCCGCTGGTGGAGGCGTTTTTTTCTTGCAACCCGCAGTTGCAACCAAGGCGACTAGCAGTACAACAGGAATCAGAACCCGATTACGTCGATCCAATGGATTTCTCCTTCAATGCATGTATGAACATCTTCGTGACGATGCCGTTTTTCGCAGCACCCTGAATTGGGTACTCACGATGCAGGCACACGTCGGCAGGCCGGCATGGTACGGCCTGAGTTCTTCAGAAAATGCTGTGGTTGATGGTCGATACTTTCTTTTCATAGGAGGGAACGCGGCCTGTCGGCGCGTCCGCGTGCCTCAATCCGAACTGCAGGAGAAACCTCGGCACTGTAAATATTCTGTAATAGGACGTTGCTCTACAGGTGTTCCTTTTGGAACAGGCTTTCGCGCCCAAGCCGATAGGCTTGATTGTTCGGTTTTCGGGGTTGTTCCCTATAATGGACAAACTCTCGTCTCTTCATCGCGTTATAGGGCGAAACATCTTTGAGGTTGAACTCCGTCAATGGCAACGGATAGCGAGACTCGGTTTGACGTTGACGAATTTCTGGCGAACGCGGGGCCTGGGCGAAAGATCGTCCAGTTAAAAAGGGCGGAAGCTTTCTTCTCCCAGGGGGACCCGGCTGACTGTGTCTTTTACCTTCACAAAGGCCGCGTCAAGATCTCCGTCGCATCCGCAGCCGGCAAGGAAGCCACCATTCGACTCGTTTCGGCGGGCGACTTTTTCGGCGAGAAGGCGATGGCAGCCGACCCCGGACAGCGGCTGACGACCGCAACCGCGATGACAGCGTGCACTGCCTTAAGAATCTCCCGGCCAGAGTTTCTGCGCATCATGCGGGAGCAGCAATCCTTTTCTTATTTGTTCTCCTCTTTCCTTTTGGCGTGCAGCCTGAGAACGCAAGCCGACCTCGTCGATCAACTCTTCAATCCTGCCGAAAAAAGGCTGGCGCGTGTTCTCTTGCTCCTGGCGGAGTATAGCCAGCCGGGCGAAGGGGATACCCTGATTCAGCCGATCTCGCAGGAAGCACTGGCGAACATGATCGGGAGTACACGCCCTCGCGTGAACGCCTTCATGAGTCGCTTTCGCAAGCTCGGATTCATCGAATACAACACCCGTATCCGCGTTCATAAGTCATTGCTGAATGTGTTTCTGCGCGATTGAAGGATCATGCATTGGCGCGAATGCCGATCACACTCATCATCCGCCCTGCATGACCGTGCGATGCGCGGTGAGAGAAGAACAGCTCCGTGTGACAACTGGTGCACCCGCCCGTAACACTGATCGCCGAAGGCTTCAGCCCCGCGTCGAGAAGCTGCCGCCGATTCGCTTCAATTAGATCAAGGTGCATCGCCGGCCCGGTCGCCGAATGGCCCGGAGCCCGCTGCGTAAGAAACAGCATCGGATACTTCTTGCGCACCGGATCAGAGTCGTAGACCTCGCGAAACAGTTCGCTCGCATAGCTGAATTGCGATTCGAATTCCGAGAGCACTTCTTCTCCAACGGCGTAGCAGCATTGCCCCACTCCCGGCCCGATGGCCGCGATCAGATCTTCCGGCCGCGAGCCGAACTCCATCCGCATCCTCCCCACGCCCAATTCGACAATCCGTTTAACGGTCCCGCGCCAACCTGCATGGAAACCCGCGACAACGCGGCGCCTGCGATCGGCGACCAGCACTGGAATGCAATCGGCGGTTTGAATTGCGATCAGCAACCCCGGCTCCGCCGTGATCACGCCGTCCGCCTTCCAGGGCCGTTCGCGGCTGGCGTCGTCAGCGCCGGCGATGATGACACGGTTCGAATGAAACTGCCGCAGCGTGACAAGCGGGATAGAAGCGTCGCCAGTCACGGCCTCTGCCAGCAGCCGGCGATTCTGCACGACGGCTTCGCGGTCGTCGGCGGCGGTAAAACCCAGATTTAATTCTCCCGGAGCGTCTTCCGCACAATAGGCCCGGCTCGCGCCACCCAGCCGTGTGCTGAATCCATGCCAGAGCCAGTTGCTGATCGTCTTCCGTTCGCGCCATGCGGGGATCTGGAGCAACCCAACACCGTTTTCTGACAGGGTTGGCATCGGAGCAGGCCCGGCCAAATCCTCCCTCGTCGCTGCATCCTGACGGACCTTGCGGAGGCGAGTGGTGATTCCCGGCGGGGTTTTGCGCCGGTGACGCACCAGTCCCGCAACCTTGAAAAGATCCTCAATGCTTTGCAGGTTTTGTTCGGATTCGATGGTGGGGAAAGAAAAAGACTGCTTCACAAATCGATTGTAGCGGGAAGGCCAATCGCTCATGGGAAGAGCGAATGGGCCCACCTTCCGGTGAGCCCGCTCGAGAGGCATTTTATTGGGAGGGAGGTCCTGAAGGGGTCGAGAGAAGGGGTCTAGATCAGACCCTCAAAAGGAGTAGTTACCTTTCTTGGAAGGGCCAAATTCGAGGAAGCCTCTGCTAATTACTAAGTCAGATGCGGGAAGGACCGAAACGTTGCTTTTGCCGGAAAGATTTATTCAAACTCGCTCATTTATCTGTGGAAATCTCCAGAGAACAAGGAGTTCTGCCGACGTCCCACCCAATTCGAACCAAGAATGGTGCAAAAATCCACTGACGCAACCCCAGATAGACCATTAAGCGGAGTTGCTTATTGTTTCGGCGGTTTCGGCGCCTCTTCTTGTTTCACTTCTGGTCCCTCGCCCGGAAATGGCCAATTCTTGTCCAGAAGGAGTTCCTTCTCCCGCTGCTCTTTCGGGACCTTGTTGACCTGCAAATTCTCGAGGAAGTGCACCCCGGTCTTTCCGGCCACCACGATGTCGATGTCGCCGTCCTTATCCAGATCCTCGGTCACAAATTGCGTTCCGGCCCCGGCAGTCCCATTCACACTGATGGGATAGCGGCTGAAACTCCCCGTCTTGCGATCGATCTTGTAGTAGTAGCTGACCAGCGGATCATACGAGCCCGGATCGTTCCCGTTATGCCCGCGATACCGCTTTCCCGCCAGCAGTTCCGGTTCGCCGTCGCCATCAATGTCCACTAGCTTGAGCGCGTGCACCTGCGAAAACGACTCATCAATTGCACGCCGCACCCAGTGACGATTGTCGCCCTCGCCAATCTGTTCGAGCCAGTAGAGGCCGTAGCTGTGCCCCTGCCCGTAGATCACATCCATTTTGCCGTCGTTGTTCACGTCGTAGCCGATGATGGGGAATCCTGCATCCCCCATCTGCCAGTCAGGATGCCACTCCCAGTCGTTCTTGCTGGCATCGACCTGCTTCAGCCAGCCGTTGGGGGTCAGAATGTCGGCCAATCCATCGCCGTCAATATCCGCAACGCCCACACCATGCCCATCCTGCTCGGCGCCGCCCGCGTGATGCACCTTCGGCTCCGGCCCGGAAAAATCAATCCAGATAATTCCCGAGTGGTTGTAATGCGCGAACACCAGGTCCGGGACTCCGTCGCCATTCACGTCGGCCATCACTCCGCCCTCAGTGTCATAGCTGTCGGTGATGAAATGCTTCTTCCATTCCGCCCCGAGTTTCTTTGGATTCTCGTACCAGAAGATTCCGTTCGTTTGCCAGCCTGCTGTGACTACATCCGGCGCGCCATCGTGATTCACATCGATGGTCCACTCTCCGCAATCCGCGACAAACTCTCCCAGCGTTCCGGCCTCGCGATATTGATGGCGCTTCCATTCACCGCCATTCGCGCCGGGATTCTCGTACCAGTACGCGCCGCTGAGAATATCCGGAAAGCCATCTCCGTTCATGTCCAGCGTAGTCACGCCTTCCGCATGGTCGGTTCCCAGCCGATGCGCCAGGAACGTAGCTTGTGGAAGACCGCCCGGGCCGAGCCCCGGCGTGGTCTTGCGTTCAGTTTGAGAGAGGGCAGGCATCGAAGTCGCAGCTGCAACCAGAAACACCAGGGCAAAACGAAGCGAAATCTTCATGGCAACGACCTTTCCATTGCGCGAGCCGTCTCGTTCAGCCCTCACTTCAGCGGATAAAGCCTGATGTTTCGGAAGTATACTTCCGCGCCTTCGGATTGGAAGAGAATCTTGCCGCTCGCTGGAAACGCATCCTCGCCTTCGTTCGCAAGTTTGCCGTTCACGTATTGCCAGACATGGCCATCGCGATTCACCAGTTCCACCACGTTCCACTCGCCGTGCGGCTTCTCGACTTCGTTTACGGAATCGCGAAATCCAACCACATTCGTCCATGGGCCTTTGTTGAAGCGATCGATCTTTGACGCCTTGCCATCGGGGCCGGTCACGCGCGCTCCCGGCTTTCCGTCGGGACCGATCCCGGTGAGTGCGGCCCCATCCGTCATCCAGAAATCGCCGGTGCACCCCTCGTTGATCTGGAATTCAATCGAGCGAGGCCACACCTTGTTCGGACCCTGGATGTTGTAGAGGATGCCGCTATCACGCGCCTTGCCGAGCCGCGGCGCGAAAGTTCCTTCGCCCCATTTGAATTCGGCCCGCAGATAGTAGTTCTTGTACTCCTGCTTCGTAATGAAGTACCCCATCTCCGTGCCGGAAACATGCACATCGCCGTCCTCGACCGTGAAGACATGATTGGGATCGGAGTTCAGACCCGTGCTTGGCAAGAAAGTGTCGAACTGGTGAAGGTCTTTCCCATCGAAGAGAACGACGGCGCGCCCATGCTTTGGAATGCCCTTGGCCTGCGCGAAGCAAGCAGAGGAACCGAGACAAACAAACAGAACTAAACCGCCGAGCATCATCAACTTAGAGCCAACTCGCATGCAGTGAATTCCTTTCCTCGCCATTGTGAATCCCGCCGCCCATCTTCCGCAAGCCACACTTCGGGGAGCCTCGCCACAACCCCGTTTTGCAACAGCGCGCGAATTCAGTCATGCCGTCAGCGGCAGAAATTCTTCGCACAATTGGCGGTGTCATTCTGAGCGAACGGGGCCCCAAACGTCGTTCAGTTTGGGGGTGGTGAGCGAAGAATCTGCTGTAGCCCACCGCACGCCCGCAACGCTGATTCACCGCTCATCGCTTATCCTTTCTCGATGCCGTCTAGC
>Ga0210385_10002441_pt1 | contig 11240 bp, 11 predicted proteins | sample IncBWH26OmetaG_FD_160107 | JGI IMG/M metagenome (GOLD analysis project Ga0210385, IMG submission 160107) | Forest soil microbial communities from Barre Woods Harvard Forest LTER site, Petersham, Massachusetts, United States - Inc-BW-H-26-O ... | reverse complement strand
GCGCCGCGGACCGACGCGCCGGAGCGCAGATCCGGATGCTCACGGGTGGCGCGAGCCAGCGCGACGGCCTCGGCGACCAGGGCCGGCTTGGCCTGCTCGGCCGACAGCTGGACGATCTGGCGTTCCTGTTCGGCGTCCTGGTACCCGACCGAGATCCGGCAGGTCCGGTCGTACAGGGCCATCGACAGCCGCGACGTGCCCACCGAGTCGTACGGGTTCATGGCCGCGACCAGCCGGAAGGCCGGGTCGGCACCGATCCGGCCGAGCCGCGGCACGTTGATCTCGCCCTCGGACATGACGGTGAGCAGGACGTTGATGGTCTCTTCGGGAACCCGGTTGAGCTCCTCGACGTACAGCAGGCCACCGTCGCGCATGGCCCGGACCAGCGGGCCGTCGGAGAAGTTCTCCGGCCGGTAGCCCTGCTCCAGGACCAGCGCCGGGTCGAAGGACCCGATCAGCCGGGCCGGGGTCAGCTCGGCGCTGCCCTCGACCAGGACGAACTCGGCATGGCGGGATTCGGCCACCTGCCGCAGCAAGGTGGACTTGCCCGTGCCGGGCGGTCCCTCGAGCAGGATGTGGGCGCCGGACGCGAGCGCGGCTCGCACCAGCTCCAGCTCGCGCCGGCGCCCGACAACAGCGATCGGCATCCGCTAGTGCTCGTGCACCACGATGCCGCGGATGTTCTTCCCGGCCAGCAGGTCGTCGTAGCCCTCGTTGATCTGGTCGAGGGTGTAGGTCCGGGTGATGATCTCGTCGAGCTTGATGTCGCCGGCCTGGTACAGGCCGAGGATCTTGGGGATGTCGGTGGTCGGGTTGCAGTCACCGAACAGGCTGCCCTTCACCGTCTTGCGGAACAGCGTCAGGATCGTCCCGGGCAGCTGGATGCTGGGCTCCAGCAGCTTGTTCAGCCCGGTCAGCACCACGATGCCGTCCTTGCCGACCGCATTGAACCCGGCCCCGACCACCTCGGCGGTCATCAGGTCGACGGTGAGGATGGCCGAATCGGCGCCCTGGCCCCTGGTCATCTGGGTGATAGCCTCCTGGGCTTCCTCCGCCGTGGCGAACGCGTGGGTCGCGCCAAGCTCCATCGCCTTCTCGCGCTTGTTCTCCAGCGGGTCGATGGCGACGACGTTCTTCGCGCCGGCGTAGCGGGCGCCCTGGACGGCGTTGATGCCGATGCCGCCGATGCCGTAGATCGCTACCGTGTCGCCCGGGCGGACGTTGGCCGTGTTGACCGCCGAACCCCAGCCGGTGGGCACGCCGCAGCCGACCAGCACGGCCTTGTCCAGCGGCAGGTCGTCGTCGACCTTGACCGCCGAGTTCTGGTGGATCACGCTGTACTGGCTGAACGTGCCCAGGATGCACATGGCGCCGTACTCGCCGCGGGGGCCGGTGAACGGGAAGTGCGGACCGGGCAGGTAGCCCTCCAGGATCGTCGCGCCCCAGTCGCAGATCGACTGGCGCCCGGTGGCGCAGTAGCGGCAGACGCCGCAGTTCGGGATGAACGAGCAGACCACGTGATCACCAGGCTTCACCCGCGTCACGCCCGCTCCGACCTCCTCGACGATTCCGGCGCCCTCGTGGCCGAGCACCATCGGCAGGCGTGCATCGAGGTCCCCGTGCGCGACGTGGATGTCGGAGTGGCACAGGCCCGCGTACAGGAAGCGGATCAGGACCTCGCCGTCCTTCGGCCCGTCCAGGTCGAGTTCTTCGATCTCGAGGCGCTTGCCCGGCTCGTAGACGACGGCTGCCTTGGTCTTCATCGACTCTCCTTCGCGTTGGTGACCCTCCTTACTCTTCCCCGCAGGCCACCACATGATCAAGCATTAGGGTCATGCCGACATTGGCGGTAGTGGGAGCGGGGCCGAAGGGAATCGCGATCGCGGCCAAGGCGCGTGCCCTGGCAGCGGCCGGACTCGGCGCGCCGAGGGTGGTACTCATCGACCGGGCCGCGGTCGCCGGGAACTGGAGCGGACGGCAGGGCTACACGAACGGCCTGCAGCCGCTGGGCACGCCCCCGGAGAAGGACGTCGGGTTCCCGTACGCCGATAGCTGGGGTCCTTCCTCGGCGGCGGTCACCGCGGCGATGGCCGACTTCACCTGGCAGCGGCACCTGATCAACCACGGCGTGTACGCCGACTGGGTGGACCGCGGCCGCAGACGGCCCACGCACCGGCAGTGGAGCTGGTACCTGCGCGAGGTGGCCGACAAGGCGCAGGCCGAGATCGTCCAGGCCGAGGTGACCGGCCTGGAGGCCGACGGCGAGCGGTGGCGGCTGGCCCTCGAGCCCGGCGAGGCGATCTGGGCCGACGGGGTGGTCGTCACCGGCGCGGGCCCGCCGATCCGCGTCGGGGGCCAGCCGGACCGGCACCCGCGGGTCCTGGACGGGCGCAGCTACTGGCTGCACGAACATAAGAGCGGGATAGCGCAGAACGCGTGCGTGATCGGCAGCGGCGAGACGGCGGCTTCGGTGGTCATCAGCCTGCTCAGCAAGCTGCCCAGGCACTCGTCGGTCGACGTCCTGACCAGCCGCGGCGTGCTTTATTCGCGCGGGGAAAGCTACGAGGAGAACCGGCTGTACTCCGACCCCGGGGACTGGCCCGCGCTGGCCGAGGCGCACCGGCGGGAGTTCCTGGCCCGCACCGACCGGGGCGTCTTCTCGCGGCAGGCCGAGTCGATTCTCAACGGCTCACGCGGCTTCCGCGCGCTGGCCGGGCGGGCGGTGGCGATCCAGGCCGGCGAGCGGCAGGTGGTGGTCACGATCGAGTACGGCGAGGAGCGCGAACGTGTCGCCTACGACCTGGTGGTCGTGGCGATCGGGTTCCAGGATCGCTGGTTCGAGGGTCTGCTCGGCGAGCAGGCGCGCGGCCGGCTCGCCGGGGCGCTCGGGGAGGCTCACCTCGAGCGGCGGATCGGCGTGGACCTGTCGGTCACGGGCCTGCACCCGGCGCTGCACCTGCCGGTGGTGGCCGGCCTGGCGCAGGGACCGGGGTTCCCCAACCTGAGCTGCCTGGGCCTGCTGAGCGACCGCATCCTGCGCCGTTACGTCGCACCGGACGAGCCCGCAGGTCAGACCAGGGCCGTGGAGAGGAGCGAGCGTGTCTGAGGTACCCGATGAGGTCTGGGAGAGCGACGACTGCGTGCGCCGCACGGTCGTCTTGCCGGTCGCGCTGGTCGAGCGGCTCGCCACCCGGGCCGAGCAGCGTGGCCTGTCGTTCAGCGACCTCCTGGCCGAATACGCGCAGGACGGCTTGGACCGCGAAGGGTGACACCCTCCTGGAGCGGGCCAGGAGGGTGCCGCGTGCAGGGGGCTCAGCGCCGGTATTCGTCCTGGTACTCGTCCACGTAGGGGCGGTCACTGGGGTACGCGCGGGTGGGAGGCATCTCACCCGGGGGCACCTGACGGCGGTAGACGGTGCGGCGGCGGTAGCCCCACGGGGCCCATACCAGCATCCACAAGATGACGCCGAGGATGCCGACCAGGATCAAGATGTCACCGATCGTGTGAATGGAAAAGCCGTGCGTAGACACGGTCGAGATCCCGAACCTGAGGATGGCCCCAACCGCGATGAGGACCAGGCCTGCGCCGATGCTCATGGCTTACCTTCCCGTGCGTGAGTACTGCGGGCCCCTCCTCTGCCCTGGGCGCACGGGGTCAAACAGAGCGCGGGTCAGGCCCGCTTATCGCGGACCTGGCGCTTGATCCGGGCCAGCATCGCGGCCATGCCGCGCAGCCGCAGCGGGCTGACCAGGTCCTGCAGTCCGAGCTGACTGGAGAACTCCCCCGGCGTGGCCAGCACCTCGTCCGCGCCCAGCCCGTCCAGGCCGGCGTGCAGGATGCTGGCGAACCCGCGCGTGGTGGGCGCCTCCGGGGGCGCGTCGAAGAACAGGTGCACGGTGGTGTCGGGTTCGACCTCGACGGCCAGGAACAGCGGCGACTGGCATTCCGGCACGGGCTCGAGCAGGTCATGATGCTCGGCGTAACGGTCGGGCAGGGCGGGCAGTTCCTGGGAGAACTCCAGCAGCAGCTGCAGCCGTTCCTTGCCCGCCATAGCGTTGAAGTCGTCGACGATCTCCTGCAGCCGGGGGTTGAGCGTGGGGGTGCTCACGGGCTGTCCCCACGGGTGATGGGGACCCGGACGCTATTCCCCCACTCGGTCCACGACCCGTCGTAATTGCGCACGCGCGGGAAGCCGAGCAGGTGCTGGAGGACGAACCAGGTGTGGCTGGACCGCTCTCCGATGCGGCAGTAGACCACCACGTCGTCCTCCGGGAGGAGCCCGGCCTCGCTGAGGTAGATCGCCTCCAGCTCGGCGCGGGTCCGGAAGGTGCCGTCCTCGGCGGCGGCGCGGGCCCAGGGCACGCTCTTGGCGCCGGGAATGTGGCCGCCGCGCAGCGCGCCCTCCTGCGGGTAATCCGGCATGTGCAGCAGCTCGCCGCTGTACTCCCCCGGCGACCGCACGTCGATCAGCGGCTCCCCCAGGTGAGCCAGGACCTGGTCCTGGAACGCGCGGATCTGCGAGTCGTCGCGCTCGACGAGCGGGTAGTTGGCCCGCGGGCGCTTCGCCTCGTCGGTGCTGAGCGGCCGGCCTTCGGCGATCCACTTGGCCCGGCCGCCGTCCATCAGGCGCAGGTCGGGGTGCCCGAACAGCGAGCACACCCACAGCGCGTACGCGGCCCACCAGTTGTTCCGGTCGCCGTAGAGCACGAGCGTGGTGTCGCGGCTGATCCCCTTGTCCGACATCAGCCGGGCGAACCCGAGTCCGTCGACGTAGTCGCGGGTGACCGGATCGTTGAGCTCGGTGTGCCAGTCGAGCTTGACCGCGCCCGGGATGTGGCCGGTCTCGTACAGCAGCACGTCCTCGTCGGACTCGGCCACCACCAAGCCCGGATCGTCAAGGTGCTCGGCCACCCACTCGGTCGTCACGATCATCTCGGGGTGGGCGTATTCCTGCAGCTTAGGTGCGGAATCGTAGGGCAGCGTCACGGTCAGCCTCCTCTGGGTACCACCAGGCACTGTAACGCAGCGCCCCGGCGCCGCCTTCCCCGGAGGAGCCAGCCGTGCCTGCAGGCGAGCGTCATCGTCCCGGCCAGCAGGCCGAAGCTGCCGTAGATGACCGCGGCGGTGAGGACCACCGCGCCCATGGTGGTGCCGCTGGGGATGATGACGATGGTCAGGAAGGCGGTCAGCACCAGCCCGCATGCGCCCCAAGCGGCGGCCTGGCCGCGTCCGGGTCGCTGAGCGTGCTGGCCGGCGGCGGCCGCGGCCAGGTCGGCATGCGTCCGCGCCGCGAGCGCCCGGTCGACGCCGCGATCAAAGGCGCCCTTGGTGAGCAGGCCGGCCGCGAAAGCGGCCTCGAGCTGGGCGATGACGCGCTCGCGATCCGCGTGCGACGCGCGCAGATGGCCAGGCCCGGCGGCTGCCATATCGCCTCCTTCGGATTCCAGCAGTGTACGGACGCGCGACCCATCCGCTGGCCGACCGGGGACGAATGAATGTCAACCAGTCCTTAGGAGGACAGACATGATCGGTGACCTGTTCGACAGCCCGTGGAAGATTCTGATCGTCGCCGTAGTTCTCATCGTCCTGTTCGGGTCGAAGAAGCTGCCGGACGCGGCGCGTTCCCTGGGCAAGTCGATGCGCATCCTCAAGACCGAGGTCAGCAGCCTGCACGAGGATGATCCGGACGAGCTCACCACCCGCTGATGGCGAAACTCCCCGGCGCCATCCAGGGCGCGCGGATCGTGGGTCAGAGGTACGTGCGGTCCCAGCGGCAGCAGAACCCGGATGGGCATATGCCGCTGATGGATCACATCCGCGAGCTGCGCAACCGGGTGGTCAAGATGGCGCTCGCCCTGGCCGCCGGGATGGTGGCCGGGTTCATCTTCTTCAATCCGGTCTGGAAGGTCATCGAGCGGCCGCTGTGCCAGGCGACGGTCCGCGGCCAGACCGGATGCCGCACGCTGGGCGTCAACATGCCGGCCCTGGACGGACCGCTGGACCCGTTCTACCTGCGGATCAAGGTGGCGCTGATCGTCGCGGTGATTCTGTCCTCGCCGGTCTGGCTATACCAGATCTGGGCGTTCATCGCACCGGGACTGTATGCCCGGGAGAAGCGGTTCGGGTACGTCTTCCTGGGCACGGCGGTGCCGTTGTTCCTGGCCGGGGTGACGCTGGCGTACTGGTCGCTGGGCCGGTCGATGCACTACCTGCTGGGGCTGACCCCCAACGGGGTGGCGAACATCCTGCAGGTGGATCAGTACATGAGCTTTGTGATGGCGATGGTGCTGGCCTTCGGGATCGCGTTCGAGCTGCCGTTGCTGATCATCATGCTGAATCTGGCCGGGATCTTGACCCACGCCCGGTTCCGCAAGTGGCGGCGGGTGATGATCTTCGGGGTGTTCCTGATCGCCGGGATGGCCAACCCCAGTCCGGATCCGACCACCATGCTGATCCTGGGCGGGGGCTGTGCCGCTCTGGTCGAAGTGGCCGAGTTGATCGTGTGGTCTCATGATCGCCGCAAGGCCCGGCTGCACCCTGATCCCTACGCCGGCCTGGCCGACGACCAGCCCGCCCCCATCGAACTCGAGGACCTAGCGGGTCCGCGCATGTGAACCGGCGCCTGAAACCAAGAAACGGAGGGCCCGCCGGCATCTGCCGGGACCCTCCGCTTCTCCGTGCTACTTCCTGCCGAAACGGTCGAATTCTCCGTTTCGTACGCCTCCGAGGAAAGCGTGCCATTCGTCGGGGGTGAATCGGAGAACGCCCCCTTCGACGTCCCGGCTATTGCGGACGCCGACCTCCCCATCAGCTAGGCTCGCCACTTCGACGCAGTTGCCGTTGGAGAAGCTGAGCGAACTCTTAACCCAGTAAGAACCCGAACCCGACCCTTCGGCCGGGTCACCGACTGTAGGTCTTCCCACCGTTGGTACCTCACTGATTGTTGGTGAATATTCGAGACGTGAAACTACGGAACGTAGGCGAGTACCTACTTATCGTAGTCACCAGACTTTTAGCTTAACAGCATCACTGGCACCTAGAGTGCCGCTTTCCCTCAAGTGGCGCGCTTAAGGAAGGTAAATGTTTGATGCTGAGGAGACAGCGAGCCGCGTTACGCGTTAGCGTGCCGCTTGGCGCCGGACCAGTGCGACTCGGCCGTCTCGAGGATGAGGGCCCTGGACTCCACCGGGTCGAGCGAGGCCTCGGCGAGCATCTGGAACGCGATCCGGTGCAGGTACGTCTCCCGCTCGCCCTCCAGGATGAAGCCGCTCTTGAGGTGCTCGGTGCTCACCACGTCCTGCAACATCGCGTCACTGTCTTCCCCGAAGCCGAAGATCACGAAGGACTCACCGAAAACGGTGTGCTGTGTCTCCAGGGGGAGGATCCGCAGGGTCAGATTGGGCCGCTCGGCTTCCAGCGCGAGCCGCTGGAGCTGGTCATACATCACCGACTCATCGCCGATCCGGCGCTTGAGGACCGATTCGTCGAGGACCACGTTGAGCTGAAGCTCCTCGCGGTCCAGGACCTGCTGGCGGCGCATGCGGACCCGGACCATCCGCCCGATCATGCCCGGCGCGACGGGCTCGACCCGGCTGTAGCTGCTGATGATGTGCCGGGCGTAGGCCTCGGTCTGGAGCAGGCCGGCGACCACGTCAACGTGCCAGATAGCGATGGCCGTGGCCTCGTGCTCCAAGCCGATGAACTGCTGATAATCCTCGGAAAGGCTGTCCGCGAACTCCTCCCACCAGCCCTTCTGGGCCGCGTCCTCGGCCAGCCCGAGCAGAAGCGCGCGGTGGGCGCCGGTGATCCCGTAGTAGTCGAGCAGCCGCTCGACCTCCCGGGGCCGGAGGCCGGTCCTGGCCCGCTCGTACCGGCTGATCTTCGAGGGTGACCACTTGAGCGCCGCGGCGACCGCGTCGCCGCTCTTGCCTTTGCTCTCCCTGATCCCGCGCAGTTCGGCGGCAAGACGGCGGCGCCGCACCGTGGGGCTGCCTGACGGCATCATCCGGCGTCGCCCTCCTCCTCGGTGCGCCGCGAACGGACAGGTCGATTTCACGCCGACAATTGTGAAACCTCTACTACACCGTACACTTGTCCGCCTGAATCGTCGCTCGACCGCCCAACGATCCGGGCCGGGCAGGCCCCGGGGCGGGACAAGCCCCGCGGCGAACCAGGACCTCTGCGACTGTTGTTACGTTATTTGGCAGAGGAGGCGCAGGTGAAGAAATCTACTTCGAGTTACACGCTTACTCGGAGTTCACGCGGCTTAGCGTCAACAGAAACAGGCGTCGAGAATATGCGGCGACCGCCGGCAAGAATGCGATCGGCCCGTCGCCGATTGGACGAACCAGCGACAGGCCGATAGTGGTAGCGGGGTGGGTTCAGCCGTAATAGTGCATTTTGGGGACTGCGGACACGGCAACGCTGTGGGCAGCGTGCCCCTGCGCGGCCACGGCGGGTGCGGCCGAGCCTGCGAGAATTGACCCGGCCGCGCCGAGTGCTAGTATTACCGGGATGATAACTCGCTTTATGCTCACGATTCCTCCATGGCATTTACACAGGTCAGGCGCTTTCTGCGTGCCTCACCAACTCCTCGGCGCCAGAGAGTTATATGTGAGTTACTGTCAGTATTGGCCTTTACGCATCAGGATAAGCCCTCGTCTGTCCGTTATCTACCCCTTTCAAATGACTAAAAGTTTTAACTGTCTTTACTTGTCAGGTTCATTTCCAAATGCAAGACAATAATCGCCGTCTCGTGCCGTGAAAGTTCCCATGCAATTTGCATTGGAAACGCACGATGGTCATTCATCTGCCTATCGGGCGCCATCGCGCAGCGAATTAGTATGCGAAAAATGTCGGCTTGTTCCGTAGATGGTCTGGTAGTAAAGTTCGCACCATGCACCCGGTTACTCCGGCCGGTGCGCTGGTCGGCCGCGACAGCGAGATGGCGCTGCTGACCGGGTTGGTAAAAGAGGTGGCCCAGGGGCGCGGGAGTTCGGTGCTCATCGAGGGCGAGCCGGGCATCGGCAAGTCCTCACTGGTGCGGGCCGCGGTGGCGGAGGCCCATCTGGCCGGCTGCCAGGTGTTCTGGGGGGCCGGCGACGAGCTGGGCCAGGCCCTGCCGCTGCTGCCGTTCCTGGACGCGCTGCGGGTGCGCGACCCGTCGACGAATCCCCGGCGGGAGACAATTGTCCGCCTGCTGCCCGGTGAGGTCAGCGCCGATCGCGGCACGGACGTACCCATGGTGCTGGCCGAGCAGCTGCTGGCGCTGGTCGCCGAGCAGTACGCGATCCGGCCGACCATCCTGGTCATCGACGACCTGCAGTGGGCCGATCAGGCCAGCGTCATCTTGTGGGGACGGCTGGCGCGGTCGGCCGGCCAGGTGCCGCTGCTGCTGGTGGGGACGATGCGCCCGGTTCCGCAGCGGGAGGACCTGCTAGCGCTGCGCCGGGCGGCGCGCGACGCCGTCCGGGTAGAACTCGCCGGCCTCACCGAGGTGGCGGTGGCCGATCTGGTCACGGCCCTGGCAGGCGGGCGGCCCGACGGCAGCCTGCTGGAGCTGGCCGACGGGGCGGCGGGCAACCCGCTGTACGTCACCGAGCTGGTCGCCGCGCTGGTCCGCGGCTCCCGCCTGACCATCACAGAGGCCGGAGCCGCCACTGTGGCGGGCCCGGCGCCGGACTCCCTGTCCGCGGCCATCGCGGACCGCCTCGGTTTCGCGGCCGGGTCGGTGCGCGACGTCCTGCGGGCGGCGGCTCTGCTCGGCATGGACTTCGCGGTTCCCGATCTGGCGGTCGTGCTGGGCCGGACCGTGGCGGACCTGATCCCGGCGGTGGACGAGGCGCGAGTAGCCGGCGTGCTGACCGAGTCCGGCCCCGGCCTTGCTTTCCGGCATCCGCTGATCAGGGCCGCGCTGTACGACGAGATGGCGACCCCGGTGCGTGCCGCCTGGCACCGAGATGCCGGGCGGGCACTGGCCGAGGCGGGCGCGCCGGCCGACCGGGTGGCGCGGCAGATGCTGCGGGCCGTCGGCGGATCCGGCGACCCGGCCGAGCCGATGGACGAGTGGATGTTGGATTGGCTGTCCCGCACGGCCAATCCGCTGGTCGGTCAGGCGCCCGCCGTAGCAGCGGAACTTCTCACCAGGGCCGTCGCCATCTGCCCGGCCGGCTCGGCCAGGCACGGCTGGCTAGCCAGCCGGCTCGCCGACGCCCTGTTCCGCATCGGTGACCGGGCCGCAGCCGAGCGGGTGGCGGACCGCGCGCTGGAGCACGCCTCTGGTGAGCCCGATCTTCTTGCCGACCTGCACTGGACGCTGGCTCAGTGCAGGATCCGGGCTGGGGAATTCGCTGAGTCGCTGGCCACGCTGGACCGGGCCCTGGCTGCGCCCGGCATCTCAGCCCGGCACCGGGCCCGGCTGCTGGTGGTCGCCGCGCGGACGCACAGCCACCTCGGCGAGGTCGAGAAGGCGGGTCAGGTCGCTACTAGCGCGCTGGCGGCGGCGACGGAGGCGGGCGACAACTGGGCCATGGGCTGGGCGCTGGCCATGATGGCGCTGGTGACCTCGGCGCGGGGCGGGATGGCCGAGGCGCTGCCGCTGTTCGACCGGGCGCTGGCTGTCACAGAGGTCGATCCGGCACTGACCGATCTGCAGCTGCTGCTTCAGGTCAATAAGGCCGTCACGCTGGGCAGCCTGGACCGGCACGAGGAGGCACTGGCCGCAGCCGGTCAGGCCCGGCACCTCGCGGACCAGGTCGGCACGGCGATCCGGCGGGCGCAGGCACACGGCGCGCTGGGCCAGCTGCTGTTCCAGACCGGGCGCTGGGACGATGCGCTGGCCGAGGTGGCGGTCCTGCCGGAGAACCTCAAGGCACCCGACGAGGCCTGCTGTGATTTCGGCATCGCCGCGGTGATCAGCTTCCATCGCGGCGAGGTGGATACGGCGCGCGGTTACCTCGCGGCGGCCGACCGGCACGCCGAGCGGATCGGGCAGCGTCGGCTCGTCACCCCGCTGGCCCTGGCCCGCAGCTTGGATCGCGAGCAGGGCGGCAGGCGGGCGGAGGCGCTGGCCGCGCTGACCGAGGCGTTCGGCGGCAACATCGAGGAAATCGAGGAGATCGAGGACCTATTCTCTGATGCCGTCCGCCTGGCCACCGAGACCGGCGACCAGGACACAGCGCGGGCCATGGCCGGCCAGGCCATCGCCCTGGCGGCCGACTCTCAGATTCCGCACCGGCAG
>Ga0210385_10002440_pt1 | contig 11243 bp, 11 predicted proteins | sample IncBWH26OmetaG_FD_160107 | JGI IMG/M metagenome (GOLD analysis project Ga0210385, IMG submission 160107) | Forest soil microbial communities from Barre Woods Harvard Forest LTER site, Petersham, Massachusetts, United States - Inc-BW-H-26-O ... | reverse complement strand
TGCTCTTGCCGACCCCCGCGCTGCCCGAGACCAGGGTGACGCTTCGCCTCAGGAAGCCACCGCCTAGGAGCTGGTCGAGGCCTGGGATCCCGGAGCCGAGACGGGTGGCGACCTCCAGCGCGGGCGGCGGCGGGTCCTGTCGGAAGTCCTCGCCGTAGCGCGGGAAGACCAAGATGCCGCCCTGGCCAATCACCAGGTTGTGCCGCCCCTTGAGGTGGGCGGTGTTCCGCAGCTTGTACACCTCGATGTATCGCTCGCGCTCGAGCCCTTCCTCGACGGAGCTGAGGATGATGACCCCGTCGACCACGGTCTCCTCGACCCCGAAGCGGCTGACCTGATGGGAGCCGTAGGGAATGTCGGTGGTGAAGAAGCCGACCGCCTGGGCGTTCTGGACGATGCTGCAGAGCTGAAAGACCTTCTCACGGGCGATCTGCGGATCCTTGATCTTGTGCAGGAAGACCGAGACGGAATCGATGACCACGCGCTTGGCCTGAATGGCCGCGATGCGCTCTTGGATCATCAGCAGGTGGGCCTCGACCAGGATGTCGGGCTGCGGGATGAAGACGATCTCGATCATGCCGCGTTCGATCTCGCCGTCGAGATCCCATCCGAGGCCCTCGGCGGCGGCGCGCAGCCGTTCGTCGGTCTCTTCGAACGAGAACAGGATCCCCTTCTCGTCCATCTGGGCGCCGCGGTAGATGAACTCGAGGGACAGCACGGTCTTGCCGGTGCCGGCGACGCCGCCGATGAGGAGGCTCGAGCCCCGTGGGATCCCCGGTCCGAGGATCTCGTCGAGCCTGGTGATGTGCGTCTTGCAGCGCGCCAGCGGGCCGATCGGCGCGGGCCCGCGCCGGATGGCCAACCGCGGGGCGAAGATCTCGAGGCCGTCGTTGGTGATGAGGAATGGATGCTCGTCGCGGCTGTGGTTGGTTCCCCGCATCTTGATGATCTTCAACAGGCGCTGCTGCTCGCCCAGCGACTCGCGTTGCGACAGGAACACCAGACCGTCGACGATCGAGAAGAGCGGATTGTTGGCGAGATCATCGGGCCCGTACTCACCCAGCAGGAGGGCGGTCGTCTCCCACGCCATCAGGTTGACCGCGATCTCGTAGCCGAACTTGCGCAGCTCCTCCTTGGAGCGCGCCAGATCGTCGAAGACCTTGAAGCTGTCGATGACGACCATGGTCGGGTTGACCGTCTTGAGATGCTGCAGGATCAGCCCCATCGCCGCTTCGAGCCCTTTGGTTCGCAGCAGGACCCCGAGGTCCACGAACTGGATGCCGTGCTCGCCGAGCTTCTCCGGATCGAAGAAGGCGAACTGCCGGAGATGCCGGAGGGTCTTGGCGGTCGGTTCGGAGAGCGTGCCAAAGGCGAGGATGCGACGGTCGGCCGAGGCATTGTTGAAGCAGATCTGCTGGGTCAGGATCGTTTTGCCCGATCCGGGCGGTCCGCTCACGACCGTCACCGAGCCCTCCGGGATCCCCCCGTTGAAGATCGCGTCGAGGTTCTGGATCCCGGTGACGACACGCCGGATGTCGATCACCTCGTTCGTCATGACCCTTTGCCCTCGATGTCCAAGGGCAGGTACCGCCCGCTGGGCGTCGTCCTCCCGACGCGAATTGCTTGGGGAAGCACCACGCCGTAGAGCTCGAGGTGCAGCTCCGGCGTGAGAATCTCGGCGGTCAAATGACCGAGCACCCTGAGGAGCTCCCCCAGCGTGAAGCGAATGGCCTCGGTGAGCTCCGCGGGGCGCACGGAGCCGATCCACTCGCGCAGCTCGCGGCACTGGATGCCGGTGTAGGGGTCGACCTTGAGCGACCACAGGAGAGAGAACCGCTCGGAGGCGTTGTGCAGGACCCGCTCGGCGATCACCGTCAGCGTGACTTCACCCAGCGTGCTCTTGGTCCGAATCCAAAGCGCGCCCAGCGCCGCCTCGAACAGGCGCAACAGATCCACCGATGAGAGGCCCGGGGCCGATCGATCGAGCCACGCGCTCACGCAGGCCGCATGCTGATCGCCCTCAACCACCGGGCCGCCAACGGAGGCGCCAGGCGTCATAGACCGCGACAACCGACGCATGAACCAACTTGCGCCGCCATCTCAATCCATGACGCTTGCCACGAACGACAAGCCAGATATCTACTAACGTTCGGTTGCTCGGGTCAGACCGTAAATCCCTACGTTGTCGTAGGGGAATACCCGCGGGGTCAGCGTACGCTGACGGTCGAGGGGGAGATGATGATCTCCACCCGCCGATTGTTGGCACGGTTCTCGGCGGTGCTGTTGTCGGCGATCGGGTGGCTCGAGCCCATGCCCACCGCCGAGATCCTCTCCGAGGCGACGCCGCGTGAGACCAGGTAGTCGCGCACCGCGGTCGCTCGATTGAGCGAGAGCGGCTGGTTGATCTTGTCCGAGCCCTGGCTGTCGGTATGGCCCTCGACGACCATGCGCTTGTCGGCCCCCTGCGCCTTGAGGGCCTCGGCGACCTGATCCAGCTTGGTCATCGCCGTATTCAGCAACGCGTACTTGTTGGACACGAACAGCACGCTGCCGGAGAGCGTAATCACCATCCCGCGCGCCTCTTCCTTGACCGCGGCCACCGCCGCCAGATCCTTCATGGCGCCGGCCAGGCTGGCTTCCGCCGTCGCCCGCGCCTGCTTCTCCTCCGCCAGCTGCGCGGCCGTCTTGTCCAGCTCCCTGCCCTGCTCACTGTTGGTGGCGCGCAGCGCATTGTTGGTGGTGTTGTTGTCCTGGCGCTCCTCCTTGAGCTGCTCACGGCTGGCGGCCAGCGCGATCTGCCCATTTTTCACCTGGGCATCCCGGACCACGACACCGGCCTTGACGGCCGCCGCGATGGTCTGGCGATCGACCTCGGTCCGGGCCTTCGCGTCGGCGAGCTCCACCTTGCGCGCGGCGATGTAGGCGTAGTCGCGACACGCGTAGGTATCGCCGTGGTCGGCGAACTCCTTGTCGGCCCGATCGAGCGCGTTCTTGGCGTCGTAGAGCTCCGTCGGCGTCATCTTCGCCGCCAGGCCGCCGCTCGACACCGCATAGGCGTTTCGGGCCGTGACGAGCTGCTCCGGCGCGGTGCTGGCACAGGCGCCCAGCGATCCCGCAAAGGCGCCCGCGAGCGCGAGGGTTACGATCAAACTCTGGTCTTTGGTCTTCATTTTGGGTTCTCGAGAGTGAAATTGTTGAGGAGGAATTACGGCGTGCCGCGCGCGTGAACGGCCTTCAGGTCTTCCGTCGCCTGCAAGGCGCTCTGGTGCACCGCGACCTCGCGGGCCAGCACCAGCGCCAGCTCGCCATCGGATTCGGCGCGGGCCAGCACCAGCACCGCGCGTTGATCGTGATTGGCGGCCATTTGCTTGGCGCTTTCGGTCTGATCCTTGGCCAGCTGCAGGTGCAGCTTGGCCGCCGGCACCCCCTCCGCGCCCGTCTCCTCGGCGCCGCGGATGCTCGCCTCCGAACGTTCCAGCTGGTCGGCTGGAATCTGCACGGAGGCACACCCTCCCAAGCCCAACAGAGCCAATCCAGCCAGCGAAATCATCGTCGTGTTCGTCAAGAGCAAGTCCTTTGTGAAGAGTTGTGTGGCGGGTGCCCGCCACAGCACTCCCGCAAGCACCATAGTCATCCCCGCCACCTAAGACAGGGCTCTTCGAAAATCGCAGAGGGTGAAAAGGCCGCGCGTGGTCCCGCTAGACGACTTTCGGCCGAATCGGTTCGAGGTCGGCGGTGCGCGGTTGGAGGGGCAGCTCGACGATGAACCGCGCCCCCTCTCCCACGTGGCTCTGCACCCGGATCGAGCCGCCCTGCCCGTCGACGAGCTCCTTGACGATGAAGAGGCCAAGACCCAGCCCGCCGGCCGAGTTGCTGGTGTCCCCGCGCTCGAAGCGCTCGAAGATGGTCCGCTGTCTGTCCTCGGCGATGCCGGGACCTCGGTCGTCCACCACCAGCCTGGCGATCCCGCCCGCGCGCTCCAACGACACCCGCACCGGCTGTCCGGGCGCGTATCTGACGGCGTTGACCAGCAGGTTGTCGATGATCTGCTCGATGCGGATTTGATCGAGACTCCCCACGATCCCCTCGTCGATCTCGGTCGTCACGCTGCTGCCCACGTTCGTCAGCTGCTCGCGGAAGCGGTCGACGACGTCGCGGACCACCTCGCTCACGTCGACCCGGGCAAGAACGAACGTCAGCTTGCCGCCCCTGATGCGCGAGGCGTCCAGCAGGTCCTCGACCAGGCGGGTCAGCCGCGCCACCTGCCGCTCCGACGCCTCCAGCGCCCGCGCGACGCCATCGAGCGGAGGCTGGAGGCGGTCGCCCCGCGCTATCTTCTGCTGCGCCATCTGCAGGTGAAGGCTCAAGGTCGTCAGCGGGGTGTTGAGCTCGTGCGAAGCGATCGACAGGAAGTCCTCCCGGGCCCGCAATGCCGTTTGCGCCACCTCGTACAGCCGGGCGTTTTCGCTGGCGATCCCTTCGAGCTCCGCGGTGCGCTCCTTCACCCGAACCTCGAGCTCGGCGTAAGAGCGGCCGAGCATCTCCCCCATCTGGTTCACGGACCGCGCCAGCTGCCCGATCTCGTCGCGCGAGCGCGGCGTCACCCGCTGGGAGAAGCTCCCCCGCCCGATGCGCACCGCGGTGGCGTTCAGCTCGTTCAGCCCGCGGGAGATCGATCGACTGGTCAGGAAGGTGAGCGTCAATCCGACGCTCTCGACCGCCAGGACGGCGAGCGACAGCAGGGCCAGCACCACGTACTCGATCCAGCGGGAGCCTGCCCCCAGGACGTAGGAGAACTCGTCCTCCAGCACGGTCAAACGTTCGTTGAGGCGTTTGATCTCGGCCAGGCCCGCGATCGCCGCCCGCGCGTCGTCGCCGACCACGGCGGCGCGATAGGCCAGCCCGGCGGTCTTGAGCTCGCCCAGCAGATCGTCGGCCCGGCTCCAGATCGCGATGGCCCGCGCCAGATAGCTGTTCCAGCGGAAGCGCTTCAACAGATCGATCATCGGATCGATGTCGTCGGGATCGATCCGCCCCCGCAGAAAGCCCTCGCGAACGAGGGAGAGGTCGGGCGCGGGTTTGAACAGCTCGATCCGGGCCTGATGATCCCCTTCCGGGACTTGCATGTCGGCGACGAAGGAGGCGAAGTCCGCCGGATCTTTGGTGCGGCCATACCGCTGCAGGCTGATGGCCGCGTTTTTCTGCGACTTCGACCACAGGCCCTCTCCCCCGACGAAGGCCCGCGCCGCCGACAGCGTGTGCATCGCGAGCCGCAGCGTGAGCAGCTCACCGACGATCAAAAGAGCCATGATGCCGACCACGAAGTAGAGCTTCCTCGCGATGGAGACGTCCCGCCACGCACCCACCCAGCTCATGGCTGGAATTCTGTCACACCCACCAACCGGCGTGAACCATGGGGACGCCCGGCGTCGTCGCGCAAGCGATTGCAGCCGGCCTGCGCGCCCTCGCGTATTGCGCCCCGGCGACGGGCGCGCTGCCGGAGCGGATCGAAGTCGAAAAGATCGGCGAGTTCGCGTTTCCGCGGAGATTGGTCGTCGCGGGCGAGGGGCTTCACCTGCAACCCATGGTGCTGCTCGCGCACCGCGTGCTGTGGCCCGACCGGTCATTGATCGTGGATACGGCCATGGGGCCTGCCGCCGCGAAGAAGATGCCGGGCAGCAAGCTGGACGCCGGCGCCTTCGAGCGGCTGCAGGCCGCCATGAAGAAGGCGAGCCTCATCGTCTTCACGCACGAGCACGTCGACCATGTCGGCGGGGTGGCCAGCGCGCCCGATTTCCCGGCGATCGCCAAGCAGGTGCGCATCACCCGCGAACAGCTCGACAGCCCCAAGCTGGAGCGCGGCGATTTCCCCCCCGGCGCGCTCGCCAGCCTCGAGCCGCTGGTGTTCGACGGCCTCTACGCGCTGGCGCCGGGCGTGGTGCTTCAGAAGGCCCCCGGGCACAGCCCCGGCTCGCAGCTCATCGTCATCGTCGCGCACGATCCGATCGCCCTCGCGAGCGACCTGCAGGCGGGCCTCTACACACAGGGCTTCAGCGGGCTGCCCTGAGGGTTGCGCGCGCTCAAGTGGCGCGCGGCTGCCAGAGCTCGATCTTCGTGCCTTCGGGATCGACGATGTGGGCGAAGCGGCCGTTGGCCTCGTCGGACACCTTGATCGGCGTGACGCCGTGCGCGCGGCAGCTCGCCAGGACGCCGTCGAGATCGTCGACGGCCAGGTTGAACATGAACGGCTTCTCGGACGGCGCGAAGTAGTCCGAATCGGCGGCGAACGGCGCAAACACCGTCGCGGCTCCCTCGTGCGCGGCCATCGTTGCCGGCGCGAAGATCACGCCACCCCAGCCGGTGACCTCGAGCCCGAGCACATCGCGGTACCACGCCAGGAGCGTCTGCGGATCGCGCGATTTCCAGAACACACCCCCGAGCCCGAGCACTCTCGCCATGGACGCTTCTTAACACGACGGCAGGCCTCGACGACGCGATTGCGACTCCACCGGCCTCCGGCGACGCCTGACCGTAGAGCAGCTGGACTTGGTCGGTGAGGTCGGGGGCGGTCGCGACCTGGGCGTTAACGTGGGCGTTAAAATGCGATCGAGCCGCTTTAACGACTATTTAACAACGCGGGTGGGAAGGTTGGGTTCGAGTCGACCAACACCGGACGGTCAGTACGAAGCCGGCAACGAAGGGCGACGAAGAAGAGGAGAGGACACCATGTTTACGATGAACGGAGTTGCCAAAGTAGGTGTGATTATCGCGGGCGTAACGTTCGGCTGGCCCACGGGCGCGAACGCACAGGCGAGCGCCGCGGCCACGGCGCCGGCGCGTGTCGCGGCGGCTCAACAGCGGGCAGACGCCGCTCGACAGCGAGCGACCGAGCTCGCGAGCGCGGGCGGCTGGGCCTATAAGACCGGCCTGGTCGCGCAAGCTCAGCGCGACGCCGCCCGGTATCAAGAGGAGGCCGATCGGGCTATCGCCGAAGCGCAGGCGTGCCCGCCACCCGCGCCGCCGTCGCCGGCCCAGGCAGCCGCGCTCGCACGGCTGGAGGAGCTGCGCCAGGCTGGTGGCTGGGCCTACAAGACGGGCGCCGTGGCCCAGGCCGAACGTGAGGTTCAGGCTCAGGCGACAGGCGGCGAGGTGGTGGAGGCGGTCGCGCCGTCACCCGCGCAGGCGGCCGCGCTCGCGCGGCTGGACGGGCTGCGCCAGGCCGGCGGCTGGGCCTACAAGACGGGTGCCGTGGCCCGGGCCGAACGTGAGGTTCAGGCTCAAACCACGACGCAACCGACGTCGATCTGCGCAGGCCGAGAAGGTCAGCCTCAGGTTCTGATGACGTCCAGGTTCTGACGGTGCGGGCCGGGGCCCCCCTCACGTGGCCCCGGCCGTTGCCTCCAGCAGCTTCTCGCTCATCCAAATGTCTCCGCTGGAGCTGCGGCCGATCGAGCTCGAGGAAGTCCCTTCGATCGTCCACCTGATTCAGCGCGCGATCGCGCGCGGCTGCCGGCAGCACTATGATTCGGCTCAGCGGCAGGCGGTCTTCCTGACCTGCTCCCAGGAGCTGTTCTCCGAGACGCCCGGCCTGTTCGAGTCGATCGTGGCGGCGCGGAACGACGCGCCGGTGGGCTTCGCGCAGTTTGATCCCACCACGGGCCGACTTCGTGCCCTGTTTGTCGAAGGAGATGTGCAGCATCTGGGGATCGGTACGCTGTTGCTCACCGAGATCGAACGTCGCGTTCGGCTGACCGGCGGGAAGCGGCTCTACGGTGCCATGTCCCTGAACGCGGTCGCCTTCTATACGCTGGCCGGCTTTCGCTCGCTCGGCGGCCCGGAGCGCCATACCTGCGCCGGCGTCCTGGTGCCCTTGGTGCGGATGGAGAAGCTGCTTCGACTGGAAAACGAGTAAGCAGAGCTCCTGCGAGCTGCGCGCCAGTCCTTCCCGCTGTCGCTTGCAGCCTGCGACGTCGCCGGCCTCGAGAGGATGCAGGATGCGAGACGCCGGCGCTCAAACGGCCGCCTGCCTGGTCTCCTGGTACCCGAAACGTTGGCATCGTCTCTGCATCGATGCGTCGAGGAACAGGGGGACGATGCTGACTTTGACTGGAAAGGGTCATCCCGAGCCGGCCCGTGCGGAGCATGCCGTCATCCTGGCGGTCGAGGACGACAAGCACATCGCGCGGATGTTGGAGCTCACCCTCGAAGGGGAAGGTTATCGCGTCATCGACGCCCCGACGGGGCAGCATGCCATCGAGGAGGTTCGGACCCGCAATCCCGACCTGATTCTTCTGGACCTGGGGTTGCCCGACGTCGACGGCTTTTCATTGGTGACGGACCTTCGGGCTCTCACGCCGTCGCCGATCATCGTCGTCTCCGCCGACCACCTCGAGCGCGACAAGGTGCAGGCTCTCGACGCCGGCGCGAACGACTACCTCACCAAACCATTCTCGACGCCGGAGCTCATGGCGCGTATTCGCGCCGGCCTGCGCGGCCGCGCGCACGTCGAAGGTTCGGATGTCACCTGCGTCGAATTCGGGGATTGCACCTTGGACCTCGTGCGGCGGCGACTGACTCGGAAGGGGCGACCCGTTCGCCTGTCCCCGACGGAGCTCAAGCTCCTCGCGACGCTCGCCCGCCACGCCGACGAGATCGTGCCGACGGACACGCTCCTGAAGGAGACCTGGGGCATGGCCTACGGGAAACGAGAAGGGTACGTCCGCGTCTACATCCATTCCCTGCGGAACAAGATCGAAAAGGATCCAGCGCAACCCCAGTATCTCCTCAACGAGACTGGGTTCGGGTATCGGCTGCGGGCCTCCTCCCAAACGCCAGCCCCCAGCGCGCGCCGTGCGGGTTGAGAACAAAGCCCTTGTCGCATCTATGGCCCCAGATGAAGGACCCGGTCCTTCCCGCCGGGCGGCCAGACCGCCTTCCGGCGGTTATTTCCCGGCGAGCAAGAAGGAATGCGCCGATGTCGAGGAGCGGGCTACCGTCCTCGGCGATCCGACTTGAACGTCGGACGCGCGCCACAGCTGGCCGCGGCCGTTGAGCGATGACTGCCGTGTCATACGAGGGACCTGGGCGACGCCCTGGGAGGCGCTCTGCCCCCCGTTCGCCTGATCCCGCGCCTGATGGTGGTAGCTGACGGTCGGAGAAGCGGCAGAGAGCAACGAAACGAACGCGCAAATTGAAATTGTCGTCATGACCAACCTCCGTTCGACGTTATGTCGACACTCAGTATCAACAATCTTTATCTTTTAACGTGTTGTTAACAAGAGTCCTGATAGGACCGGAGGCGTTAAAAATGCGGCCGAGCCGCCCCAATAGGGCTTTCGTCGTTGCCGGCCGACCTTCGCAGGTAGGCGCCTCGAACACATTTCGCGGCGATACGTGACTTAGATCACGTAAGCTTGCCGCCGACCGAACAGGGTCATGGTCATGCCGAAAGAGCCTCGGGTGGGTGGCAAGTTGGGGAGACGGTCCGCAGCTCTGCTGGGTATCGCAGCCTCCGGAACCTTGACGCCGCTGGCGCTCTGGGTGATGGGGCGCGCCGATGTGGCCAACGTCGCGATCCTGTACCTCTTCGTCATCGCCGCGGTGTCCATCGGCCTCGGATATCTGCCTTCGATCCTGGCGGCCATCACCAGCGCGCTCTGCTTCGATTACTTCTTTCTGGTTCCGTACCACAGCTTTGCCATCACCGAGGGACGCCAGTTGGTGACCTTCGCCGGCATGTTTGGCACCGCCATCTTCATCAGCACACTCAACGAACGGCTACGCAAGCAGGCACGGGCCGCCAGACAAAGCGAACGCCGAACCGAATATCATTACGCTCTGGTCAAGGCGCTGGCGCAAGCGGACTCGATCGAGACTCTCTGCACGAGCGCTCTCGAGCAGATCGACCTCGCGAACAACACGGTCACCAGCGTCTTGCTTCGTCGTGGCGACCAGGGCTTTGGGCGCGCGTTTCGAGCAGGCGGCGCCTCCGCGCCCGAGACGGAGGATCTGGGGGCGGCTGGCTGGGCCGCCTCCCACCTCCAGTCGGCCGGGCTCGGCGCTCGCGAATTCCCCGCCGCGGCCGCGACGTATTTGCCCCTCATCGCGGCCCGCGGTTGTGTGGGTGTGCTGGTGCTTCGGCCACGCGATGGAAACCGCGCGCGGGTCTCTTCGCTCGCCGTCTCGATGGCGTCCCAGGTGGCAATCGCGATCGAGCGAATGTTGCTGACCGACGAGAAGCGGGCGGCGCTCCTGGAGGCAGAAGCTGAAGGAGTTCGAAGCGCCATCTTGAGCTCGGTGTCCCACGACCTGCGCGCCCCGCTCGCGGTGATAGTTTCTGCTTCGAGCACGCTGATCGAGCACGGAGATCGGCTATCTCTCGAGAGGCGCGCGGAGCTTGCGCGCATCATTGGCGACGAAGGTCGCCACGTGACCGCCCTCGTGAAGAGTCTCGTCGATGTCGCGCGCCTACAGTCGGGGTCGCTTCGCCTCAATCGCGACTGGGAGAGCGTGGAAGAAGTGGTTGGTAGCGTGCTGCGCCGGATCGACGATCGAACCAGCGAGCGGCACGTTCTGGCCAACGTTCCTGGCGATCTGCCGCTCCTCTACATGGATGCCACCCTCATTGCGCAGGTGCTGCTCAATCTGGTCGACAATGCGATGAAACACGGGCGCAGCGACAAGCCGGTCGAGATCACGCTCGTCAAGCAGGGGGGGGATTCGGTGCTGGTGTCCGTGTGCGATCACGGGGCGGGCGTCGAGCCGTCCGACTTGGCGCGCATCTTCGATACGTTCTATCAAAAGGGCCCGTCGACGGGCGGCGGACTCGGGCTTGGTCTCACCATTGCCCGAGGAATCGTCGCAGCGCACGGCGGGAAGATCTGGGCCCTCCAAACGGAGGGAGGCGGCCTGACCATCCAATTCACCCTTCCTGTGGGGGCGGATGCCACCGGGCCCTTCGGGGGCGGAGAGAACATGGTTGTCCCCTCCTTCTAGACTCGATGTCGGAGCTCGGCCCTCGTCCCGCCGACCGGGACGGCTCTATCGCGCCACTCAGCGGGCCGGCCGTTTCTTTGGATCCGCGGAAGACGCGAAGATCATCTTGTCTCCAGCCACCGCAAAGGGCGGGGCGAAGTCGAGCTGACCAGACGGGGAGTACGAATAGGGGAACACCACTTTCACCGAATAATTGTCGCGGTGGTCCAGCCTCACCTCGACGGCGTTCTGCCGCTCGGTCTTGCCCG
>Ga0210385_10002438_pt1 | contig 11248 bp, 10 predicted proteins | sample IncBWH26OmetaG_FD_160107 | JGI IMG/M metagenome (GOLD analysis project Ga0210385, IMG submission 160107) | Forest soil microbial communities from Barre Woods Harvard Forest LTER site, Petersham, Massachusetts, United States - Inc-BW-H-26-O ... | reverse complement strand
CGGGGGATGCGGGGTGCTCTCCACCTCGCGCACTTGATGCATGAAACTCTCCGGAACGGAGAGGGAGACAGACTTGACCAATCCATTGATTACGTTGACGACCGACTACGGCACGAACGACCACCTCGTGGGCGTGCTGAAAGGCGCCATCCTGAAAATTAATCCGGACGCGACCATCATCGATATCACTCACGCGGTCGCCCCCTATGACTTGCTCGACGGCGCGCTGCAGATCTCTTCGGCCTACTCCTATTTTCCTCCACGCACCATCCACGTGGTGATTGTCGATCCCGGTGTGGGCACCGAGCGCCGGCCCATCCTGGTCAGCGGGCAAAACCAATATTTTGTGGCCCCGGATAATGGCGTACTCTCCGGCGTCTTTGAGAAAGAACAGAACGTCACCGTCCGCCATCTGACCACCGAGCATTACTTCCTGCAGCCGGTCAGCCGTACTTTTCACGGGCGCGATATTTTTGCGCCGGTTGCCGCGTGGCTTTCCAAACACTGGCAGCCCGGCAGCATGGGAGACGTGATCGAGGACTTCAAGCGCTTCGCTTTGCCCAAGCCGAAAGAGTCCGACGGATTGCTCAAGGGCGTGATTCTGAAAGTCGACGGATTCGGGAACCTGATCACAAATTTCCGTGCGGAAGATTTACCGGCCGAATCACTGGAGAAGGGCGTGATCAATCTCCAGGCGGGAAGCCATCCCGTTACCCGCATGGTGCACGTCTTCGCCAGCGGAAACGCAAACGAACCAGTGGCCTATATCGGCTCAAGCGGCTACATAGAAATTGCAGTAAACAAAGGTAACGCCGCAAAAACCCTGGGAATCGGCCGCGGCACTCCGGTCCTGTTGACGAAGTCCTAGATAGCGATCGGTCGCAGGTAGCGCCGCGCCTTTAGCCCGGCATCTTGGGTTTTTCAACCGTTCCATCCATTCCAACCAAGCTCATCGCGACTGTTCCAGCGCCGTCATCTGCGAACGCGTGCGCGGGTCCAACCAATCGCGCCAGGCATCTCCCAACAAATTGAACGCCAGCACAGCCAGCAAAACTGCCAGCGCGGGAAAAACCACCATGTGAGGCGCGTCGAACAAGTGATTGCGCGCGTCGTTCAGCATCGCGCCCCAACTCGGCAGAGGTGCAAGAACACCCAAACCAAGAAAACTCAGCGTGGCTTCCGCCAATATCGCACCCGCTATCCCGATGGTGGCCTGGATCAGCACGGGCTGCAGAATATTGGGCAACAGGTGCCGCAACATAATCCGGAAATGCGATGCACCCAGAGAACGCGCGGCAAGCACAAATTCCAGCTCCTTGGCCTTCAGAACTTGAGCACGGGCAAGGCGCGCATAGCCGGCCCATCCGGTAATAATCAGCGCCAGAATCACTTTGCCGATGCCGGGGCCAAAAAATGCGGCGAAAGCGATGGCCAGCAAAACGCCAGGAAACGAGAGGAACGCATTGATCAGCAGCAGATTCACAACGCGATCAAACGCCCCGCCGTGATATCCGGCCAGCACGCCCAGAGCAAGGCCGGTCAGCCCGCACCCGAGCACCACGCAAACCGCAACAAACAGCGAGATGCGCGCGCCATACATCACGCGAGAAAGAATGTCCCGGCCAAGTTCGTCAGTACCCATCCAGTGATGCAGCGAAGGCGCCGCCAGCCTGGCCGGAAGATTCTGCGAAGCCGGATCGGCGGGCGCTATCCATGGCGCAAGCAGCGCCACGATGATCAACAAGCATGCGATCGCGAATCCTGCGCGAGCCAGGAAACTTTGCCGAAGAAACTGTTGCAACGATCCGCCGGTGGTCATGACAAGCGCACCCGCGGATCAATGAACGCGTAAAACACGTCGGTCAGCAGATTCACCAGAACATAGGACAGCGCGATCACCAAAATACATCCCTGCAGCAGCGGATAATCGCGCGAAGAAATGGCCATCACGGTAAGCCGCCCAATGCCCGGCCACGAAAAAATAGTTTCCGTCACGATCGTGCCCGCCAGCAGGGTGCCAAACTGCAAACCCAGAATCGTGATGATCGGGATAAGCGCGTTGCGCAACGCATGGCGCAGCAACACCGCCGAAGTGGAAAGCCCCTTGGCGCGAGCAGTGCGCACGTAGTCGCTGGAAAGCTCCTCCAGCATCGAACTGCGTACCATACGCGTCAGAATCGCGGCCAGCGCTGCGCCCAGCGTTGCCGCGGGCAAAATGTAATTGAGCGCGCCACCACGCCCGGAAACCGGTAGCCACCCAAGCTTGATGGAAAACAATGTAATCAGCAGTGGACCCAGCGCAAAATTCGGCACTGCGAGCCCAAGCAGCGTGAAGACTCCAATCGCGCGATCCTCATTTGAGCCTCGGCGGTGCGCTGCAATTACGCCCGCCGGAATCGCGATAGCCGCGCAAACGAGAAGCGCCAAAAACGCCAACTGCAGCGTGGCGGGATAGCGCTCGAAAATCACGTTTCGTACCGGAGCTTGAAATTTGAACGATTGTCCCAGATCGCCGCGAACAACATCCGCAAGGTACCGTCCGTACTGCACATAAAGAGGGCGGTCCAACCCCAGCGAATGCCGCAATTGCGCTGCCTGTCCCAGCGCGGCGCCTTCACCCAACATTTGCTCCACAGGGTCGCCCGGAACAATGTGAATCAGAAAAAACACCATCGTTAGCACCAGCCAGATGGCCGGCAGTGTAAGAGCAAATCGACGGAGCAGATAGTGCGCCATAGTCGCCGCTCAGCTCCTCTTATCGCTGGAATTTGGTTTGTAAACGCTAACCGCCGGTCCCGCGCCAGCCGATTCATCTGTGGAAGTTTCCGGTTCCTTCGGCCGCAGCAACTGAATCTTTACGCGAGCCACGCGCCGTCCATCCATTTCGATCACGGTGAAGTGATAACCGCCATATTCAAAACTTTCTCCGCCGCGTGGAATGAACCCTAACTGGTCCATCACGAATCCTCCCACGGTGGCATACGCCGGGTCTTCCGGCAGCGCGATGTTGTACTGATTGTCCAAATCGCGCACGTTCAATGCGCCATCGAAAATCACGGCACCGTCGGCGAGCGTGAGCGGCTTTTCCACCACGTCGAACTCATCGTGAATTTCGCCAACCAACTGCTCCAGCAAGTCTTCCAACGTCACCAGTCCAAGAATGCTGCCGAACTCGTCCACCACCATGGCCATGCCCACGTGGCGCGAACGCAACTCCACCAGCAACTCACTGGCAGGTTTGGTTTCCGGAACGATCAGGATTTCCCGCAGCACTCGGCGGAGATCGAACGGCGGCGGTGGAGGTAACTTTTCTTCAATCCGGCGTTCGCGATCCAACAGCACCCACATCATGTCTTTGATATGCACGAATCCCAGAACATGATCCACGGATTCGCGATACACGGGAATGCGCGAACGCTGCGTGGTCGCGAACATACGCAACACTTCGTCCATCGTCGCCTCGATAGGCAATGAGTGCATGTCAGGGCGCGACACCATGATCTCGCGGACTTGCAATTGACTAAGTTCGATCGCGCTCAAGATGAACTTCTCTTCGCCAACTGCCAGCAGCCCGCGCTCCCGAGCCTGCTGTATCTGTATCTGTAATTCCTCCGTCGAGTGCGCAACACCGTGGCCAGTCGGCGACAAAATACCGAGAGCCTTCACGATCAGGCCAGAAGCGCCATCGAGCAAATCGATGGCCCAAAGAAACGTGTTCAAAAACCATTGAAACGGTGGAGACACCATCAGCGCCACGCGCTCCGCGCGCGCCAGGCTGATCGTCTTCGGAACCAGTTCCCCCAGCACGACGTGAAGGGCACTCAGAAAAATGAACGAAACCGTCAGCGCCGCGGCGTGAATGATCAGCAGCGTGTGCACACTGGCTTGCGCGGGCATCAAGCTCTGGATCAGCGAAGAAAATGTCAACTCTCCGAGCGCACCGATGGCCAGGCTTGTCAGCGTGATTCCCACCTGCACTCCCGAAACCACGCGGTGCAAATCTCCCAGCAGGTGCTCCACAATTTTCGCTTGCGCGTTTCCCCGGGCCACCAATTGCTGCACACGCGACAGGCGCACCGCCACCAGCGAAAACTCAACGGCAGCAAAAAAGCCATTGAGCGCCACAAGCACGAAAACGCCGATAAGGCGCAACAGAAACATCCGCCGAGTGATCCCCCTGCGGCATTGTAACAGCCCCGCGTGCCACCAGTTCCCCGGTCGCAGACTCTGACGCGAGAGCAGCAGGGGCTGGCTGTTTCAGCCAGGCAGGTTGCGCGCCCAAGCAGCCTCCACTAGACTGGAATTCCCCGATGGAGCGACTTTCCTAGTGCGAATGGTCCTACGGCTACTGCTGTGGATCGCCGGCGTTGTGGCGGTGATCGTGGCGACAGCCATCTGGTGGTTCGTATACCGTCCGTTGCCGCAGCTCGATGGTTCCGTGGTTGTGCCCGGCTTGCATAGCCAGGTCACCGTGGAACGCGATAATTGGGGTGTGCCGCACATCCGCGCCGCTTCCGTCGAAGATTTGGCCGAAGCGCAGGGTTACGTCACCGCGCAGGACCGCCTCTGGCAGATGGACTTGCTCCGTCGCGCGTCGCGTGGACAGCTCTCCGAGGTTTTGGGCCCAGCCACTTTGAAAATCGACAAAGATTTCCGCCTGTTGAATTTCAGCCGTGCCGCTGATCGCGATTGCGCGATGAACAGCTCGGATGTGCGCAAGGTACTGGAAGCGTACGCGCGCGGCGTGAACCTCTACATTCAACAGCATCTCACCCGTTTGCCGATTGAGTTCACGCTTCTGAATTACAAGCCGCAGCCCTGGCAGCCCACCGATTCGCTGGTGATTGCCGGCTACATGTACCGCACACTGACCGACACGCGCGAGGAAGAGATGGGGCGCGCCATCGTTACCGCGAAAGTTGGGTCGGAATTGGCAAAGGATCTTTATAGTCCGGAAGCGTCGATGGACCACTTTGTCGTGGGCGATCCTCACACGGCAAAAGATCCGCGCGCTCAGAGCAGTCACGATCCGGACGAAGACGACGATGAAATGGATCCAGAAGATGTGCTGAAGGCGCAACGAGAGAACAATTCAAATCCTGTGATGGCTGCTCCGGATGTCACTTCAGAGCTGGCAAGCGAAGTACAGCTTTGGCTCCGCGAATCACAGCAGGAGATTCGCCACTCATTGGGAAGCAACAACTGGGTGGTCAACGGAGAACATACCGCGTCCGGAAAACCGCTGCTCGCCAATGACATGCATCTGGAGCTGAGCCTGCCGCCGATCTGGTATGAGGTTCACCTTACCGCGCCCGAGTGGAACGTCAAGGGATTCGCGCTTCCCGGCGCGCCGATGGTCGTCGTCGGACACAACGACCGAATCGCATGGGGATTCACCAATAACGGCGCCGATGTTCTGGATTTGTACATCGAAACGTTCCATCCGGCGAACCCGGACGAATACCGCGTCAACGGCGAATGGAAAAAAGCCGACGTTTATGACGAAGTGATCAAAGTAAAAGGCGCGCCAGACGAACATTTGAAAATGCTGGTAACGCGCCACGGGCCCGTTGTGCAGCAAGACGGCGACAAAGGCTACGCGATGCGCTGGACGGTTTTGGAGCCCGGCGCATTGTGCAACTTCTACAACTGGCTCGGTAAGGCGCAAAACTGGGGCGAGTTTCGCGAAACGATGAAAGAAATCTGGGGCCCCGGGCAGAATGTTGTCTATGCCGACGTGGATGGCAACATTGGCTACATCCTCGGCGCTCGCGTGCCCATTCGCAAAAAAGGACACGGTGAAGTGCCTGTGCCCGGCGATACCGACGATTACGAATGGACCGGCTACATTCCGTTCGAACAGTTGCCGCAAGTGTTTAATCCGGAGAGCGGATTAATCGTCACCGCAAACGCGCGCGTCACCGGGCCGAATTACAAGCCATACATCACCGACCATTGGGAAGAGCCGTATCGAACCGCGCGAATTTTCGATCTGTTGCGAGACAAGCGCGACCTGCAGCCCGAAGACATGCTGAAAATTCAGACGGACACATACAGCTATCCGCACCTGTTTTTGGCGGAACAATTAGTGGCGGCATCGAGAGTGGCACCGCCTAAAGATCCTCGAGCGCAAAAGTTGATTCAGGAAGCGAAAAACTGGAATGGCATGGCGGACGCGAATTCTTCCGTCGTCTCGTTCCTCGATGCCGCCTTGTTCCAGGCTCTGAATCTGATTCTTGATCCGCACCTTGGAAAAGATACCGAGGATTATCACTGGCGTCGCATCGCGTTTCTCCAGCGCGTCTTGACGGAACGGCCTGCGCGGTGGCTGCCCGCCGACTACAAAAATTACGACGAGTTACTGAGCGCGGCCGCCGACCAGGCCGTGAAGAAGCTGGAAGAACGTACCGGTGATACAGATCCGGACGATTGGGCGTGGAAAAAATTCAACTATCTGGACATGCTACATCCCATCGGCCGCGACGGAATTCTGAAACGATTGCTGAGCATCACCGACCAGCCGCAATCCGGAACGGTATGGAGCCCGCGAGCCGCCAGTCGACATCACGGCCCTTCCGAAAGATTCGTGGCGAATCTGGCGGACTGGGATAAATCCATCATGCTGATCACCGGCGGCGAATCCGGCCAGACCGGCAGCGAACATTACCGCGACCAGTTTCCCTACTGGTTTCAGGGCGAAGCGATCTACGGACCGTTCTCCGACGCGGCGGAAGCCAAGGTCAAGCGCCACCTGCTGACTCTTCAGCCGGGCTCCTGAAGGATTTCTTTCCACCCGAACTTCCTGAAGTAGAAGCAGTTGCGCGAACGCTGCGGCCCTTGGTGCGAGGGCAGCGCATCCGTTGCGTGCACGCATTTCATCCCATCGTCAGGAGGCCGTAAGCGCCTTCGCTATTGGTGAAGGATTGTCAGGATCGGCGCGTGCAGGACGTGCGTCGGCGTGGAAAATATCTATTTCTTGAGCTCGATCGCGGCTTGCTCGAAATGCACTTTCGCTTTGATGGCCACCTGATGTGGTTTCCCAACGCGAAGGATTTGTTGCGCCGCGCCAACGTGGAGACCGATAAAAGTGTTCGTGTGGACGTGGCATTGGAGTTCGCGAAGGCCGTGCTGGGTTTCGCCGACGGCCGTCACCTGGGCCGCTTGCACATCTGGGAATCCGCCAAGTCTTGCATTCCCTTGCAGCAGATGGGCGGGGGTGCGCTCTCGCGGGAATTCACGGCAGACTTGTTGAAAAACGAGCTTAAAGCATCCCGCCGTCCAGTGAAGGAATTCTTGCTGGATCAAACGCGTGTGGCGGGCGTCGGCAATATTTATTCCTGCGAGGCGCTGTGGCATGCGCGGATCGCTCCGCTGCGGCTGGCAAATTCCCTGAGCGAAAGAGTCCGCGAAACTCCACAAAGGAATTGTGTCCGTTCTCCGGCGTGCTTTAGAATGCTGTTTGGACCCGGCGCCCGACTTTCGTGATCCGGAGTGGTGGTTTTGAGGGCATCGAAAAAATCCTGCGTGTATACCAACGCGAAGGATCGCCCTGCGTGTGGAACAGTGCGGACGATCCACGTATTATTGTTCGCATTGCCAAAAATAGTGTGTGGCTCGCAGGATTTGTGCGCATGTCTTCGGGGAATCAAGTGGAACTCGTAGTTCGATCGATCTGAGAGGAATTGGCGTGAATCAACCTGCACCGAAAAAGCCTGACTTTGAACGCTCGCTGGCGCGACTGGAAGAGGTCGTCCGCAAGCTCGAAAGCCCGCAATTGTCGCTTGATGAAGCCATGAAACTTTTCGAGGAGGGCGTGGGACTTTCCAGGGAATGCCAGAAACAACTGGAGGAGGCGGAAGGCCGCGTGGAAATTCTTTTGAAAAAGGCCGACGGAAAATTGGCCGCGGAAGTGTTTGAACCCGAAAACGAGAACAAATCCTGATGACTTCTCGCCACCAAGAATGGGCGCACAGCTCGATCCGATGAAACTCCCCCCGTTTTTTGAAGAAGACAGAATAGCCGTTGACGCCCATCTGGAACGCTTGTTGCCGGGCGAAAGCGTTCCACCGCCGTCGATCCATCAGGCCATGCGATATTCCGTGTTCGCGGGTGGGAAACGGATCCGGCCGATTCTGTGCCTGGAAACGGCGCGCATTTTTGAAGCCGATCCCGCGCACGCGCTTTTTCCTGGGTGCGCGATTGAATTCATTCATACCTACTCGCTGATCCACGATGACTTGCCAGCGCTGGACAATGACGATTTGCGGCGCGGCAAGCCCACGTCTCACAAACAATTCGGCGAGGCCACGGCCATACTCGCCGGCGACGGCCTTCTCACACTGGCGTTCGAGACGATAGCCGCGGCGCCCGTTTCCGCAGAGCGGCGCGTAGCCATGGTGAGAGAAATCGCCACGGCGGCGGGCACTGTGAATGGCATGGTCGGCGGCCAGGTGGCGGATTTGGAAAGCGAAGGAAAAAAAGTTGTACCAGACACGCTCGAGTACATTCACCGCTCCAAGACGGCGGCTTTGATTCGCGCCTCGGTCACTTCAGGCGCTTTATGCGCCAGCGCTTCCCCTGAAGATGTGGCGCGGCTGCGGCGTTTTGGCGAAACCATAGGTTGGGCGTTTCAGGTCACCGACGACATTCTGGACGTTGAGGAATCGTCGGCGGCCCTCGGCAAAACCGCGGGCAAAGACATTGCCCAGCAAAAGGCCACATATCCCGCGGTATTCGGCCTGGAGCGCTCCCACGAAATCGCGGAGGAACTATCCGCCCGGGCCATTGCCGAATTGCGGGTATACGGCGACCGTGCAGAACATTTACGCGTGATTGCGGAATACCTCGTCGTCCGCCGCAAGTAGAATTTATCCCATGAGCGGAAAAGCCACCCGCAAGAGACTGGACGTATCGCTGGTCGAGCGTGGCCTGGCGGAATCGCGTCAGAAAGCCCAAGCCATGATCCTGGCAGGCGAAATCCAAGTTGATGGAAAGAAAGCGGACAAGGCGGGCGCAAATGTCCCCGATTCGTCACGAATCGAAGTTCACAGCCGGCTGCAGAAATATGTCGGCCGCGGAGGATTCAAGCTGGAAGGCGCGCTGGAAGATTTTCAGGTGAATCCGCAAGGCCGCGTTTGCCTGGACGTCGGCGCATCGACGGGCGGCTTCACGGATTGCCTGCTGCAAAATGGTGCCACGCGCATCTATGCGGTGGACGTCAACACCGATCAACTCGCGTGGAAGCTCCGCGAAGATGCTCGCGTCATTCGCATTAAGAAAAACGCGCGCGCTCTAACGCGCAGCGATGTGGCGGAACAGGTAGATATGGTAGTGGCGGATGTGTCTTTTATTTCCGTTAAAAACATCCTGCCCGGAGCCTGCGCTTGTGCGAAGGACGGAGCGGACTTTTTAATTTTGATCAAACCGCAATTTGAGTTACAGCGCGAGGACGTCGGCAAAGGAGGCATCGTACGCGATCCTAAGCTGCACGAATCTGCGATTTCCAGCGTGCGCACTGCGACGGAATCCTTGGGCCTGACCATTTTAGGCGTGTCCCCCAGCCATCTGTCCGGGGCGGAAGGCAATCAGGAGTATTTTCTTCACGCCAGGAAAAGCGGCTAAGGTAGAATCCAAATAATCCATGCCCACCTCACCGCACTATAAAGCGATTGGCATTATTTCCCGGCCGCGGCGATCGATTCTGGCCGAGGTGCTGCCGAAACTATTGGCGTGGTTGCAGGAACGAGGCGTGGCTGCGTTGATCGATCCCGAAACGTCCAGCGCCATAAATCAAAGTGATTTAGGAAAAACGCGCCATCAAATTGCAAAAGAAGCGGATTTGCTGCTGGTGTTGGGCGGAGATGGAACGCTTTTGGCCGCGGCGCGCGAGGCGGCTCCTCACGGCGTGCCGATTCTGCCGATCAACCTGGGTGGGCTGGGATTTTTGGCGAGCTTTACGCTGGAAGAGCTGTATCCCGCATTGGAGGAAGCGCTGGCCGGGTGCGCGCCCGTGAGCGAGCGCGTACTGCTGCTCGCGGAGCGCATGCACGATGGCAATCCGTTGACGCAGCAACGCGTGTTGAACGAAGCCGTCGTTCACAAAGGCACGCTGGCGCGCATGATCGAACTGGAGCTGTATATCGATGGCGGATTTGTTTGCCGCTACCGGGCGGACGGATTGATCGTAGCCACGCCGACGGGCTCGACCGCGTATTCCATGTCGGCCGGCGGGCCAATCGTGCATCCTGCGGTGGAGTCGATTCTGATTACGCCCATTTGCCCGCACACGTTGAGCGACCGGCCGATTGTTGTGCCGGATGCGTCCAAGATCGAGCTGCACATGGAAGAAAATTCGGATTCGATGTTTCTCACGCTGGATGGGCAGACCGGCGTGCCGTTGCAGCCGGGTGACCGCGTGCGTATCACTCGAGCGGAGGAGCGCTTGAAGCTGATCCACCCGCCAAGCAAAACTTATTTTGAGATTTTGCGCAGCAAACTAAAGTGGGGCGAAGTCTAGCTTCCGGCGAACAGATCAGTGCGCAACACATCGGTTTGCGTTTCGCGGCGGCGAATCAAGCGCGCGCGTTTGCCGTTCACCAGCACTTCGGCGGGACGGCAACGGCCATTGTAATTTGACGACTGCACCATGCCGTAGGCGCCGGCTGTCCAGATTGCCAGCGTATCGCCAGGCTGCACTTTACCCAGCGGCCATTCCTGCAGGAAGCAATCCCCTGTTTCGCAAACGGGCCCGACAATGTCCACGCGTCCAGCCACATGATCTTGCTTCGATCCACTCTGGCGAATACACGTTATCGGGTGTGGCGCGTCATACAGCACCGGGCGCACAAGATCGTTCATGGCAGCGTCGACAATCACAAACGACTTCGATGACTTTTTCTTGGTGTAAATCACATTGGAGAGCAGCACACCCGCAGGCGCGATGATGGAGCGCCCAGGCTCCAGCAGCAGTCCTACAGCGAGGGGACGCACCATTTCCGCAATCATTCGCGAGTAGGCTTTCCGCGGCACGGGAAGTTCGTCGGTGTAACGCACGCCCAGGCCGCCGCCAAAATCGAGATATTTCAGCACGATGCCTTCCGTGCGAAGATCCAACAAATAGCCAGCCAAACGATTCAGCGCTTCGCGGAATGGTCCGAGGCCAACGATCTGGGATCCGATGTGCGCGCTGATTCCCTGCCAGCGAATTTGCTTGGAATTGCGGTGCTGCAGATAAAGAGCGCGAGCATCA
>Ga0210385_10002437_pt1 | contig 11258 bp, 10 predicted proteins | sample IncBWH26OmetaG_FD_160107 | JGI IMG/M metagenome (GOLD analysis project Ga0210385, IMG submission 160107) | Forest soil microbial communities from Barre Woods Harvard Forest LTER site, Petersham, Massachusetts, United States - Inc-BW-H-26-O ... | reverse complement strand
CGCCCGTTCGATGGAGAACACGCCGATTCCGGGGTCCTCCTTCGGTGCTTCCGGCCAGATGTCGAGCGGCATCGCAGAGAACGCCAGCCTCGGCTACGGCAACTACAACGCATTGTTCTTCACCTTCGGCACGCGCGATTGGCACGGCCTGACGATGCAGCACAACTTCACGTGGAGCAAGGCCCTGGGCACTGGAGCCGAAGCCCAGGCAACCAGTGAATACACAGCCGATAATCCCTACAATCTCGGGACCATGTATGGCGAGCAGGATTTTGATCGCCGCATCGTCTACAACACCTACATGGTGGCTCAGGAGCCCTGGTTCAAGAGCCAGAACGGGCTGTTGGGACGCATCGCGGGCGGTTGGGAGTTCGCGCCCATCTTTACCGCGGGGTCCGGATCGCCCATTCCGTGCGCCACGGTCAGCGGCGCCCAGTCGTTCGGTGAGGCGGACGATGTGGATTACGCTGCCATCGAACAGTGTGTCTTCAATACTCCATACAACGCGGGCCACTCAGCCCACTTCGGCGTAAGCGGGGGAACCGACTCGTTCGGCAACTCCATCGGCACGCACACCTCGAAAACGCCGGTGAATCTGTTCACCAATCCGGTGGGGGTATGGAATCAGGTACGCGCTCCCATCCTCGGCATCGATACCAAGGACTCCGGCGAGGGCGCGTTTTTGGGTGAGCCCTACTGGAGCCTGGACGGCGAAGTCAAGAAGGATATCCGGATCGCGGAATCGGCCACCTTTGAGTTCTCCTTCATCGCCACTAACATGCTCAACCACCGCCAATTTGAGGATCCATCAATGAGCCTGAATTCGTCCTCGACGTGGGGCGTCCTGAATACTCAGGCCAACCCACCTCGTCAGATGGAGTTCGGGGGGCGCATCGACTTTTAGTCGAGCATTTCCTCTTTACCGTGGCCGGGAGCCCTGCTTCCGGCCACTTTTCTTTCTGCGTTCACGCTGCAAGGTGGCCGAACGTAATCCGTCTGAAGGCCCCGGACCCCTTCAGGTGGAGGCCTTTCCTGACAACCGGGTTCCGGTTCGCCGCCACAAACCGACACGGGCATCCTGCTCCGTATCATGCCAGCGCCGCGAGAGTTCGGCGACTAAAAAGCAGAGGCTGAGAATCAAGGCGCGGACTCGGCGGAGAAAGTGACGTCGAGCAGCGTCTTTTCGTGCCAGAGCGATGTAGCGGCCAGGCGGCCGTGCAGCTTGGAGTAGTCCTGGTGGGTGCGATCCGCCTCCGCAAATCGCGTTGGAGTGAACCATCCTGCAGGCAATCGCGGTAAGTGCGATATGTCCCCTGTTTGAGATTCATTGTGTTCCATCTCCGTTTCATGATTGGTTGCCTTGAGTCGCGGCGCCACTTACTCACCGCGGCACCGCCCGGCTCAGGCCTCTTGACCGCGCCGGGCCCTGCTTGTTTCCTCTTCAGAGTTGGAGTAGAGTCGGGCTGCCCTGTCTCAGTGGTTCGCGAGCAGGATGTCGGCACACGATGGTGCGATGCGGCGGCCACGGAACAAATGGCTGACGATCGCAGAGAAAGGCGCGTCGTGTGCCTCAGCGCGCAACGACTTGATTCCCGACAGGGCCAGGCCTCCAACAAAAATTTGGGAATTGCTGTCGCGAAGTCGCGACAGCCGAAGGAGGAGCATCGTGAGTACGTCATCCATCGTTACCCTTGCGAAACAATCCATGGGCTGGTCGATTGCCCTCAGCGTTCTGATGATCGTGGCCGGAATTCTGGCCATCGTTGTGCCGCCGATTGCGGGCATTGGGGCCACAATCCTGATTGGCTGGTTGCTGGTCTTCAGCGGTGTCATGCACCTGGTATTCGGTTGGCACACGCGCGAAGCGGGTGGGCTGATCTGGGGAATTCTGCTGGGAATTGTCTATATACTCGTAGGGTTTTATATGCTGCTGCATCCGGTCGCAGGGCTTGCGGCCTTAACGCTGGCGCTGGGAGCGTATCTGTTTGTCGAGGCGGTTTTGGAGTTTGTGTTGTCGTGGCGTATACGGCCGCTGTCGGGTTGGGGCTGGCTGCTGCTGGATGGAGTCGTGACCTTGATCCTTTCAATGTTGATCTGGATGACATGGCCGTCGAACAGCCCGTGGGTGATTGGGACGCTGCTGGGCATTAGCATGATCTTCAGCGGGTCTTCGCGGCTGATGCTGCTGATGGCCGGTCGCGTATCTGCGAAAGCGTGAGCGAAGCGTGGTGGGAGGGTTGGCTTGGGAACCGTAATACCCTTGTCGGATGCGTCGCGAAGGACACGTTCGTTTCCGCTGATAACCTCACTGATCATCCTGCTGAACGCGTTCGTCTTTGTGCGGGAGCTTGTGGGCGGCGATGCGTTCGTGGCGAAGTGGGCAGCGATTCCGGCGGGAATCTTTACGGATCACCACTGGATAACCATCTTCACGGCCATGTTCATGCACGGCGGCTGGCTGCACATCATCGGGAACATGGTGTTCCTGTGGGCGTTCGGTCCGGAGATGGAAGACGCCATGGGGAAGGGGCGGTACCTGGTGTTCTACCTGCTCGGTGGCGTGATCGCCATGCTGGCGCAGGTGGCGGGCAACCCCAGTTCCACGGTGCCCACTTTGGGAGCGAGCGGCGCGATTGCGGCGGTGATGGGTGCGTTTATCGTGACCTATCCACGAGACCGGATCAAGTCAATCCTGATCATTTTGATTTTTGTGCGTGTGACGATGATTCCGGCGGTGCTGCTGATTGGATTTTGGTTTCTGATTCAGCTTTTCAACGCGGGTGCGGTGGCGAATGTGCAGACCGGGGGTGTCGCATATTTGGCGCACGTCGGCGGGTTTATTTTTGGGGCGCTTACGGCGCGGTTGTGGAGGCGGGCGCCGGTGTGGAGCTGAACGCAGGGAGCGGCGATCCAAAGATCAGGAACAAACCCCACCCTGGCTACAGTCGCCAGGGTGGGGCGCCGGTCAGGGCGTTTCCTTCTTTGGCGCTGGGATCGTGATGGCGGGGATGTTTTGGTCGCGGACGAGTTTGTTGAAGTCGGCGATGCCGGAGGTCTCGATCTGGTGGAGCTGATCGAGCTGCGTTTGTAACTGCGCGTTGAGCTGGTCGTAGACTTCATAGGACTGCGCGGTGGGCGCGACGTCGGTTTCCTCGACGACGTTCTCGACCGCGGCCAGCTTGTTGTTGAGCTTGATGGGGAAGTTGAGCGCATCTTCGCCGGCTTTGAGTTTGGTCTGGTAGATCGCCTCTTCGATCGCGGTCATCTGGTCGGTGAGGTCCTTCGCACTCTTCTTCACCTGATCGTTCGAGCTGGTGAGATACGGCTTGAGCTGATCTTTGGCGGCCCGGATATCGATGACGCTCTGGTTGGCCTCGGTGACCCGATCGCGAATTTTAAGCGCGAATGTCAGCTGCTTGTCGAAGTCCTCCTGCGTCGTGGGAGCGCGCGGATCCTTGATCACGGTGAAGCTTTGGGACTGGGTTTTTCCATCAACCATCAGCTCGACCTTGTAGTCACCCGGCGAAGCGATGGGGCCGCGCAGCGAGCCGTCCCACATGAGCAGGCCGGGGAAGCCGGTGGCGTCGTCGTAGCGGAGGTTCCACACGTAACGGTTGAGGCCTTCCTTCGCGGGTACCGGGATGGTGCGCGGGCCGAAGTCCTCATCCTCGACACCCTGATCTTTCTTCGGTTTGCTGGAGACTTCGCGGACGAGCTTGCCGTCGGCGGTGGTGATGCGGAGCTTCACTTCTTCAGGTTTGGTCTTGAGGTAGTAGTAGATGGCTGCGCCACTGGGAGGATTGGCGCCTTCGTCGGGCGCAGGGCGGCCGAATCCACCACCACCGTCGATGCGGATGGCGCGCTTGACGGGAAAGAGGACGACCTCGGAGCTGCGCTGAAAGTTGGCGGGGTTAAGGGCGCGGACCAGCGGCATGTCGTCGAGGACGTAAAAGCCGCGGCCCTGGGTGGCGAGGACCATCTCGTCCTGGGTTTTCTGGAACGTTATGTCAGTCACGGGGACGGCAGCGAGGTTGAGCTGGAAGGGAAGCCAGTGGTCGCCATCGTCGTAGGAGATATAGAGATGCGACTCGGTGCCGGCGAAGACCAGGCCCTTCTGGTTGGGATCGGGGCGGATAGTGCGCGTGAAATCGTCGTCGGGGATGCCGTTGACGATTTTCCTCCAGGTCTTGCCGTAGTCGTTGGTTTTGTAGAGGAAAGGATGGAAGTCGTCGGAGAGGTACATCGTCGCCGCGACGTATGCGGTGCCTGGGTCGAAGGGTGAGGCGGCGATGCAGTTGATACGGATCCACTCCGGCATGTCTTTGGGCGTGACGTTCTGCCAGCTTTTGCCGTCGTCCTGAGTCAGGTGGATGAGGCCGTCGTCGGAGCCTACCCAGATCACGCCGGCTTTGAGCGGCGACTCATCGATGGTGAAGATCGTGTCGTAGTACTCGACCGCGGTGTTGTCTTTAGTGATGGGCCCGCCGGAGGGGCCTTGTTTGGATTTGTCGTTGCGGGTGAGGTCGGGACTCATCACGGTCCAGTGCTGGCCCTCGTCGGTGGTTGCGAGCAGGACGTTGGCGCCCGCGTAGAGACGGTGGGGATTGTTGGGAGAGAAGAGCAGCGGGAAGCTCCACTGGAAACGGTACTTCATGGCTTCGACGCCGGAGCCCATCGGATTGTCGGGCCACGCGTTGATGTTGCGCTCGGAGTCGGTGACACGGTCGTAGCGGGTGAGAAGTCCGTCGTAGGAGCCGGCATAAACGTAGCGCGAGTTGAGAGGATCGGAAACGACCCAGCCGCTTTCGCCGCCGCCGACGTCGTGCCAGTCGCTGGTGGTGATGGAGCCAGAGTTGCCGCGGCTGAGCGTGGCCACGGTGGTGTTGTCCTGCTGTGCGCCGTAGATGTGGTAAGGAAAGTCGTTGTCGACGGAGACCCGGTAGAACTGGCCGGTGGGCTGGTTATCTTCCGTGCTCCAGCTTTTGCCGCCGTCGAAGCTGATCTGCGCTCCGCCGTCCGAGGATTCGATGAAGCGGTTGGGATCCTCGGGGGCAATCCACATATCGTGATTGTCACCGTGCTGGTTACGGATGGTGGTGAAGGTCTTGCCGCCATCGGTGGATCTGAAGAGCGCGGTGTTCACCGCGTAGACGGTGTTCTCGTCTTTGGGATCGGCGAACACCTGGGAGTAATACCAGGCCCGCTGCTTGATGGAGTTGTCGCCGTTCTGCTTCGACCAGGTTTTGCCGGCGTCGTCGGAACGGTAGATGCCGCCCTCCTGCGCTTCGATCAGAGCCCATACGCGCTCGGGGTTCGCGGGCGAGACGGTGAGGCCGATGCGCCCGAGCACGCCTTTGGGCAGGCCCTGATTGTGCGTGATGTCGGTCCACGTATCGCCGCCGTCGGTGGATTTCCAGATGCCGCTGTCGGGACCGCCGCTTTCGAAGGTCCAGGGATGGCGGACGACCTGCCAGAAGCTGGCGTAAAGCACGCGGGGGTTGGTGTCGTCCATGGCGAGGTCGATGGCGCCGGCGTTTTCGCTTTTGAACAGGACCTTTTGCCAGGTTTTGCCGCCGTCTTTGGAGCGGAAGACGCCGCGCTCGGCGTTGGGTCCGGCCATATGGCCGAGGGCCGCGACATAGACCAGGTTCGGGTCTTTCGGATCGACCCGGATTTGGCCGATCTGCTGCGTGTCTTCGAGACCGATGTGCGTCCAGGTTTGGCCTGCGTCCATTGACTTGTAAACGCCGTCTCCATGAGAGGCATTACCGCGGATGGCACTCTCCCCGGTGCCGACGTAGATCACGTTGGGATCCGAAGGCGCCACCGCAATCGAGCCGATGGAGCCAAAGTTGATGTGGCCATCGGTGATGGGCTTCCAGGTGTGGCCGCCGTCGATGGTCTTAAAAACCCCGCCGCCGGTCCCTCCAAAGTAGTAGACGAGAGGCTGGCCGGCGACTCCCGTGACGGCGTCGACGCGTCCACCGCGGAAGGGGCCGATTTGGCGCAGGGTGAAGGCGTCGAATCCGCCCGCAGGGCCGGGTGCAGGTGCGACTGCCGCGGGTTGCGCGGCCGGCTGAGCGGCCGAAGGGGGCTGCGAGGTCGGCGGAGTTGAGTGCTTCGCGGGTTTTTGCGCCGAAGCGGTGAGGGCGAAGATGGCCAGGGTTGCGGCGAAATGGGCGGGACGGCGCAAAGAGACAGCGGAGAACGTTGAGAGCAAGTCAAACACGCGGTCACACTCCTTCATTGGTAAACCGATCGTTGAGGAAGGCACGGGAAAATCGAAATCAACGCTGCGGCGCAGGGATCACGCCGGGCGATCAACAAAAGTGAAGGGGAAGGATACATGAGTCGGCGGCTGGAGCAAACCTGTACTCCAACGGCGGCATACGGTAGAGTGTTCCGACCGGCATGACGTTACTGGATCTTTGTGCATACCTTGGGCTGGGCGCGGTGGGCGCCGCATCGATTAATTTGCTGATCGGGATGCTGATCTCCCTGCGTTACAGCCCGGTGAGGAACTGGCCGCACCTGCGAGTCAATCTTTTTGCTTTGCATCAGTGGACGGCTTATTGCGCGGTGGCACTGACGCTGACGCATCCTGTGGTGCTGCTGTTTGTCAGAAGTCCGCGCTTCCGGCTTTACGACATTCTGTGGCCAGTCGATTCGCCGCTGCAGCCGAAGCTGAATCTGGCCGGGGCCGGTGCGCTCTACCTGCTCGTGCTGGTGTTTGTCTCCTCGCTGCTGCGGACGCGGATTGGGCGACCGGTTTGGAGGAAACTGCACTATCTGGTATTTCCGGCAGCGGTGCTGTTCTTTCTGCACAGCATCCTGACCGACCCGAATTTGAAGGATGGGCATCCGGACCTGCTCGATGGGGGGAAGGTCTTTGTCGAGGCGGCTACGGTCGTGAGCTCGGTCGCGGTAGGGGTGAGGGTCTGGTTGCGCGGGAGAGGCTTCCGCGCAAGTCTCGCGCGCCGGCCCGACCCGAAGATTGAGGCTTGAAGAATCGCGCGCCGGCGGCGGACCAAGGGCGTCAGTCAACGTAGGCCGACGTCTCGGTACTCATCCGCCTTCTGGGGCCGGCAAGCCCGTTGCTCGAACACTTCGCCGACGCAGTGCGCAGCAGCACTTCTCCTGTGTCTGCCCGTCGTGCCTTTCGCTCAGGGAATCTGCTGAACCCATTGTTTCCGCCAGACCGGAGCCTCGAAGGGATCCGCGAAATACTGCGTCTCGTGCACCACCTTACCGTTGCTGAACTCCATAATGCTCACCGTGTATGCTGGTCGCCCCTTGTAGAGAATGGTGTATTCCGTGACCCAGAGATCGCCTCTTCCAACCATCCGCCTGACGTTGAAACCTGACGGCTTGCCGGGGTGATGACCCCGCAAGGCCTGCAAATTGGCTCGCCCAAGGATTCGTTCGCCCGACTGAGGATAGTCACAAATGGAATTGTCATCGTAAATAGCGTGTTCAGCGTCTAAGTTGCCGGCTGCAGAAGCCTGCCAGTGCGAATCCAGAGCTTCTCGTATTTGTTCTTCCTCTGTGGTTTGCGTCATTTGCGGTTTTCCTTTCGTTTATCGACCTTGTGCGATGAAACCAGGGATGCCTGTCCTCACCACAGCGTTGAGCCCCTGCCTGGTCTGAATGAGATTCGTACCTTGGATGCCCGGCTCCGGAAAAGGGCACAACAAAAGTGCGAAGGTCCTCCTGAGTGCAAAGGTCCTCCTGGGACTGCTCGCACCTACCCGTTTGCATGCTCAATCATGCGCCGGAAAAACACCACCCCGAGGGCCTTTCGTCGAACCCCGGCTGCTCAACCCGCTCAACTACTACTGCATCTCCAGCAGCGCAGCCATGGTTTCGGTTCCGTCCCATAAGTTTTGGAGGCGCAGATTTTCATTGGCTGCGTGCTGGTTGTCATCGTAGTTTGCGATCGGCACGGTGATGGTGCGCGTGTGTGCGGCTCGCTCCATGGCGCCCAGGGGAACGCTGCCGCCCATCGTAGGCAATAAGACAACCTGCCCCCGTCCCATTTGTGTGACCGTGCTCTGCACGGCGGCGATCACTTCCTGCGCGATCGGGAGATCCATCGGTGTGCGGACGGCGTTGTAGCTAGCCTGGTCGCGCACAATAAACGCGACGTGCGGATGCGCAGTGAGGATTTCCTGAGAGGGTTCGGCATCGACGACGAAGTAGCCGCGGGAGCGGACGTAGTCGATGACGCGCTGCTGCTGCTCGCGCCAGTCTTCGCCGACGACAAGGCGGAGGTCAAGATCGGCAGTAGCGGTGGGCGGAATGACGTTGGCGGCGTGAGCTCCGGTCGCTCCGGAGGAGAGGCCGTTGATGTTCAGCGAGGGCTCGTTGAGAAGCGTGAGCAGATGCGCGGGGGCGTTCTCGGTGTGGCCGAGCCAGAAGGCCTTCATCAGCATGGGGTCGTTGACAGGGGCGCGGGCGAGCGCGGCTTTTTCCGTGGGCGAGAGCGGCGCGATGCCGTCATAAAAGTGCGGGATGAGGACGTGGCCGTTCTCATCCTTCATGCCGGCGAGAAGTTGCGCGAGCATCATGGCGGGGTTGGGCGCCCAGTTGCCGTAATGTCCGCTGTGCAGGCCGTGATGCGGGCCGTAGACGGTAATCGCGAGATGGCTGTCGCCGCGTGCGCCGAAGACGACGGTTTGCGCTCCGGACTGGTCGACAGGACCATCGCAGATGAGAAAGACGTCGCCGTGGACGAGATCGGAGTTGGCGGTGAGGATTTGCTCCAGGTGGGGCGAACCCGCTTCCTCTTCGCCTTCCCAGACGAAACGGATGTTGGCGTGGAGCGCGAGGTTGGCGGCGCGGAGGGCGTCGATGGCGGTGAGTTGGGCGAAAATGGCGGCCTTGTCGTCGCCGGCGGAACGAGCCCAGATGCGGGCCTCGCCATTGACGTCGCGAACGGTGGGAGAGAAGGGTGGGATCTCCCATTCGGAAGGCGTGACGGGCTGGCCGTCGTAGTGGGCGTAGAAGACGATGGTGTGCGTGGCGCCGGGAGTGTCAATGTGGCCGTAGACGACGGAGGGGGCTCCAGGGAAGGTGAGCAGGTGTGCGTCGATCTTGCGCTGGTGCAGCTGATCGATCAGGTAGTCGGCGTTGCGGCGGAGACCGTCAGGCGTGGCGGCGACGTTCGGAATGGCGAGGAAGTCGGAGAAATGCTGGATGAGCTCATCGCGGTGCGCGGTGGTGAAGGCGTGCGCGGACTGGGCAGGGTTTTGCCCTGCCGTTTGGGCCAGGGCTGGGGCAACGTTGAGGAAAGCAGTGAGGAGCCAGGTGGTGGCGGCGCGGGGCATGATGACAACTATAAAGGCGCGTCCGGTAAGATTTTGACGCGGGAGCTAATAGCTGATGCCAACGTTGCGGAATGAAGCGGACCGGAAGGGCTTGGTGGCGCGGCTGGCCCAGCTACGGCCGGAATCGAGGGCGCGGTGGGGCAATCTCGATGCGCCGCGCATGATGTGCCATTTGCGCGATGCGCTCGATTCGGCGCTGGGAACGCTGCCGGTGCCGCCGATGGGACCGCCGATCCTGCGTCATTTTCCGATGAAGCACCTGGCGCTCTATGTGATTCCGATGCCAAAGGGAGCGAAGTCTCCGCCGGAGATGCTGAGGACGCCTCCAGGAGATTTCGAGGACGACCGGGCGCGGGTCCTCGAGCGAATGGAGCAGATTGCGACGGCGCCGAGTGGCCCGGGGCCCGAGCATTTCATCTTTGGACCGCTGACCATCGATCAATGGAATGCGCTGAACTGGAAACATATCGACCATCATCTGCGGCAGTTCGGCAACTGACCGTTGAGGCGGACGCGGGCCGTCCAGGCGGGCGCGCTCCGCGCAACCATGACCGACGTTCTTACCGCTGCTCGTCCGGCCTGAAGTTTTTATCTGACATTGTCCAAATCGAGGCGGGGTGGGCGTCATCATGGTGGCGGGACAATGTGCCCGCCTAATTCACGGTTCGGACGGAGGAGTGCGATGGAATATTTGTTGATGATCTATGGCGAGGAGTCGATGTGGGACAAGATGACGCCGGAACAACAGCAGCAGGGTGCGGCGGCATACATGGCTTACACCGAGGCCCTCAAGACGGCGGGTGTACTGAAGGGGAGCAACCGGCTGCGGCCGACGCCGACGGCGACAACGGTGCGCCCGGTCAATGGCAAGACGCAGGTGCTGGATGGACCCTTTGCCGATACAAAAGAGCAGCTGGGCGGATATTACCTGATCGAGGCGGCGGACCTGGATGAGGCGCTGAAGTGGGCGGCGAAGTGTCCGGCGGCGAGTCACGGAGCCGTCGAAGTGCGAGCGATCTGGGGAATGTAGAAGTCAGGAGGAACCGGGTCTCGGCCTCCGCCCGCTCGGGGCGGGACCCAGGATCCTGTGGGTTCTCTGCAGCGCGGCTTCCAATACTGGAATCAGACGCGGGGCGGCATGTAGGTCGCCTGCGTGACAGGCACGACCTTCCATTCGCTGAAGGCGAGCACATACAGCATGATGATGTTGCCCAGTGGAACCAGCATGATGAGGCTCAGCCACGGCGAGAAGCCGGCCTTCTTCCAGATAAACCAGTAGGGAATCATGACAATGACGATCATGATCAGGCCGAAGACGAAGAAGATACTCATCATGCCCATCATCATGTGCAGGGTGTGCTGATCCACCATGGGTCACCTCGGGAAAGGGAATAGCGGGTTCGCGCCAGCTTAGCAAAAACAGCGAGCAGGGTACAGCGCACATCAGCACGCTACAGCGCACTGGATGAGGCCGCAGGGTACACGCCAAGGGCCACGCTGATCAGCAAGCAGGGATCCGTGATCCGGGGCCGGATCACAGAACCTGAGTGGCCTCCTCGAAATCAAGGCGTGGATTGCGGGGATAGAGCTTTGTCTTATCGCCGTAGCCAAGGTTGATGAGGAAGTTGGATTTCCATTTGCCATCAGGAAAGAATTCGGCGTTGACCTTGGCCTGATCGAAGCCGGACATCGGTCCGCAGTCGAGCCCAAGGGCGCGAGCCGCCATGATGAAGTACGCGCCCTGCAGCGAGCTGTTGCGGAAGGCGGTCTCGTGGATGAGGGACTGGTTGCCGGCAAAAAAGGAACGGAAGTCCATCTGCGGCGCGAGTCGGGGAAGCTTCTCGTGGAATTCCGTGTCCCACGCGACGATGACGGTGACCGGGGCAGCCATGGTTTTGCCGACATTGCCAGGGGAGAGCGTGGGCTTGAGGA
>Ga0210385_10002436_pt1 | contig 11259 bp, 9 predicted proteins | sample IncBWH26OmetaG_FD_160107 | JGI IMG/M metagenome (GOLD analysis project Ga0210385, IMG submission 160107) | Forest soil microbial communities from Barre Woods Harvard Forest LTER site, Petersham, Massachusetts, United States - Inc-BW-H-26-O ... | reverse complement strand
ACCGGGTCAGGTGGACTGCCGATTGCTGGCCCAACCCTTGGATGGAACAGTGAGAATCACACTCGGGGAAGAAACGACGGATGGACGGTTGGAGGTAGTAGTGCCCGAAGCCGATCTCATCATTTGAGCGTCAGACCGAAAGGGAAGTATGGCCGACAATACAGCACCTTCGTTGGTAGCATCCACGCATGGAGCGCATCGTCCATCCGAACCGACCAGAACTCGCACTTGAGTTCGAGCCGGACAACCAGGCGGACTTCGGACCTTGTCCCGACTGCGGCCAGAATACGAAGCGTGTTTGGGGATACGTCTACCGCGAAGAAGCCGCAACGGCAGCCTACTTCGTCGAATGGACTCCCACACACCCGCAGAAAGATGCCGCGTTCGATTTGATTCTCGGCAAATGGGGTGAAGCCGCAGGGCCGGGCGACAGGCGAGCGGTTTCAGTCGCTTTCAGAGTTCTCGATACGGGACCATCGTTCATGGTGCAGGATGCGTCCGTTCGCCGCGTCGCGTCGAGTTCCTTGGTGTCCGGCACATTGGACCGGAATGACGTTGTCGGGAAGCCCATCGCATCGACTGTTTTTGAGATTTGCGATCTCATTTATCTCGCGGACCCGCGAATAGCCGAGCTTCGGGATTGATTCTGGCCGTATCACCGGCAACACGGAAGTTTCGTGCGCCTTCGAACATTCTGCACTGGTCATCCTCACGGCTCCGACTGCCGATCAATGCCACATTCCGTACAGAAGCGGTCCGCAGATCGTAAGAAGTGGCCGCAATGCAGACACCATGAGGGCGCACTCTGCGTCAATTCTGAGTTCGCCGAGTTATGTATCGGCACAGCATTCTGCTCCAGTACAAGGAATCCGCGATTTCTCGGCAACTCCTCAACATCGTCTAATTCCAGTGATGCTTGAGGAAAAACGTTCAAGAGGACAGTCGCCAACGACAGTATTCCAGCCAATGTATAGAGCCCAACACCGGGTTTCAGTTGAATTGCATTGACCGCGAGCTGGGCGAGCCGCGCAAATGGGTTGTCGGCAGCTGCTGAGGAGTTGGTGTTGACCTGCTGAAGGAGGTACGTGTGCAGGTCCGAATTGACCACAGCGATGTGAACTGTCGAAAGAACAGCGAGTACAGCGGCTACCGCCGTAGTGCCCTTGACAAAGCCAAGTGATACGACATCGGTTAGCGAGACAAAGAGAGCCACAGCTGCAAGTGCGAAACTTGCGAGGATTGCGAAGGGGAGAAACGGAAGTGCCCGAACTGACAGTGGCATAATGGCACCCAAGGGTTCAGGTTCAGGGTTGCCGGAGTCTGTGGCCATCGCTTCTGACTGCTGACCACCCAGCTCCCGGGATTGTTCAGCGATTTGCCGGAAATTCCTTGCTTTGGAGATGAGGTCATATCCGCTGAAGTCCTGATTACCCAGGACCGGTATCTGAACCGTCGCAAGCGGGAAGAAGAAGGTTAGCAAAGCGACGATCAACAGTGCCCCGATTATCCATCGCTGAGAACCATGCATGGGTAATCTGTCTCCCTTTGGTTCAGCCACCCCACACTGCCTTTGGCTGATAAGGCCACAGAGCGGCTGAGATTGGTGTCTAGCAGGGTAGTATGCACGGACGCCGAATACAGGGGAATCCCACCTTTGTGGTTTTACGAAGGGCACCCAGGGATCAATCCAGGTGCCTTTCTTGTTTTTAGCGAGTAACATCCCTGCATGTCTAAAAACTATGAACTCCGCGTTGTGCGGGTAGACGATTTTGTGGCTGAGTCACTTGAAACGATAGCGAATGGGATGCCTCCGAGCTACGCAGAACAGGCGAACGTTCTGCGTGAGCAAGCCAAAACGCTCAGGAGTAGTTCGAGCACAAACACCATCCGTTTGTGGGAAGAAACACCGGCAACGTTCCAAGCGACAGTCAGCCGAGACTTGCCACCACGATAGTGGGATGGGCAGAACAATGCGACGGTGCGAGGATACCGACAGTAGCTCGCTCTCTCCGGAGTGCTTGAGCGCCGAGGGCACCCTGTTAATGGTCCGGGGTGCCCTTCGGATTTTCACCGCCATCCGCACGCGGTTCGTACAATCACGCTATCGTGAATTCCTCATCCGCAAATCCATTGGCTAATCATCAGTGTGAAGTCGAGGGCTGTGCTCGCGCCGCAACCTGTTGGGTGCAGGATCAAGTCCTGCTCTACGGGCAACTCGCTTATGCCACTAGCGTAGAGAAGTATGGGCCACCACACTATTTCTGCGATCTGCACAGGCGTCAGAGTCACACCTACAGGCGAGAAGCAGACGGACGACTAGTACGCTGCTGACGGCTCACTCATTGTCGGAGTCTGGAGATGTGCCGATTTGGTGAATGACCGTGCCCTTTGTGTTTCTAGCCGAAAATCGCATTGACCTTATCCTGCATCGTCTCTGCCGCCGCTGGGCGCATATAGCGAAGCGTACTTTCAAATTCGCTATGCCCCATGAGCTTCTGACACGTCGAAGGGTCTACACCATTGCGCAGGAGCGTGGTGCAGAACGTGCGCCTGAATTTGTGCAGCTCGAACTGCTCACACTCAGCGAGTGCGCCCTCGCGTTGGCATCCTTCACACTTCCCGCAGTTCAGGCCGTTGTTACGCGCCAGCGTCTTCAGCTTGCGCAACAGATGACCCTCTGGCCGGTCGTCTCTGCCGCTGACTATCAACCTGGTGCCTGGGTGCTTCTTACGCCACGCCTTCAGCCGCTCCAGCAACTTCGCAGGGATGGGTATCTCTCGCTGTTCTGAATCCTTCACCGCGAACCGGTAGTGCTCGCGCACCTTGCCCTGCACGCGGAACACCTTGTGCTGCGCGTCGATGTCATCCCACTCGGCGTGCGTCGCTTCGCGTTCGCGCAGACCCAGCATCCAGCAGAGGTCGATTGCTATCCGCATTTCTTCGTCCGCCGCTGCGCGGAGGTCGTCAATCTGGGTCTGCTCATACACCGTGGGGAGTGTCTTCTCGAACTTCGGGGCAGGAGGGAACCAGGAGGTATCGACTTTGCAGAAGAGGAGCCACGCTTTCAGCCGCGCGTGCTTGTCCGCAATGGTCCTCTCGCTGTTTCGCTCGCGCAGCCATTTGTGGAAGCCGAGGATGTGCTCGCGTGTGATCTTGCGGGTATGGATCACAGCCGGAAGTTTGGTTGGGGTGTTTGAGCAGAAGGAACGGAACTCTTCGAGGACGTGCGCTGCCTTCTCTCGCATCTCTGGTTTCTTCCTGGCGTCCAGATCGCGGAGGTACGCTTCGATGGCTGCCTTGATGTAGTGGAGCGGGTCTGCCTTCACCGCGCGCCTCGTCTGCGCCTCTCGCCGTGCGTGTTGTAATGCCCACTGCGCCTCTGCGGGGTGTGTGGCGTCGAGAGCGGTGTAGACCATCTTGCTGTTCTGATAGGTGCGCAATTCGTATTTGCCTTCGGGATACTCCACCTCTTTGCCGCCGTCGAGAACCCAGCCGTGCCGGGGCAGCGTCTTGCCGTGCTGCTGGTGGAACAGGGCAGGGAAGTGCCGCCACCCGCGCGGTGTCTTTGCGCGCCAACATAGGATCACCTTGTGAGCCATTGCGACCTCACCAGAAAAAAGTGTGCGGTCAGGGTCTCGACCTTAACAAAACCCTGAACACGTCAAATCATGGTCGCAAACTATTGAAAACAAAGCAATGGCGAAAAGGTGGAGTGTCCCACTCTCTCCGCCAGGTTCCCCGAAAAGCCTGCAGCGCCTGAGATCCTTCGACTTCGCTCAGGATTTCGCCTGCGGGCTCAGACGCCCGCAAAGCGGCTCAAGTTCGAATCCACTCTCTCCGCCAGGTTCCCCGAAAAGCCTGCAGCGCCTGAGATCCTTCGACTTCGCTCAGGATTTCGCCTGCGGGCTCAGACGCCCGCAAAGCAGCTCAAGTTCGAATCCACTCTCTCCGCCAGCGAATCTTCGCTGCCTTCTGCGATTCTTGCTGCGAAACCAACAGACCCAGTGGCCCCTTTGAGAGCTCACAGAGAAACCCTGTCATGGAGCGGCGCACTGTTGCGTGCCTGCGGCAAGCGCCAGGGAGAAACGGCGGGCTGCGTCATTGTCCGGGGAGAACAGCAACACGCGACGCAGAGTCTCGGCTGCGGCTGCTTTTCCTGACGAGCGGCACTGCGCCACGGCAAGATCGATGCCTGCGGCGCTGGCTCCTGGATCGCGCTGAAAAACCGATTGCCACAACGGCAACGCCGCTCCGAAATCGCCGCCTTGCGCATCCAGAACGGCGAGATCGCCGGCAGCGGTTTCGTTGAACTGGTTCGCGCGCAGGGCCTGCTGATATTCGGCCTTCGCCTGCTCGCGATTTCCGCTCATTTGCTCGAGAAATCCCAGCTCCATGTGGAGATCCGCATCGGAAGCCTGTCGGAGGTCGGCCGTTTCGGCCTCGAGCAAGAGCCGCATCGCGCGTTCGCCAGCGGCGCGGTCGCCCTGCAAGGCCAGCTGCGCCCACGCGAGTCCCTCGTCGCGAACACCAGGATGAACGCCGCCGATAGGCACCAGCTCTTCCGCAGAAGTCGGGCTCACAAACGGTTTGGAGACGATCTGAATGCGATGATCGGTCACCTGTTCGTGGGCGATATCCTGGGTTTCCTCCCGCGGCATATGGCATGACGTGCAATCTGGATTCTCTGCGTGATGCCGGGTCGCCAGCCTCTCATGACAGGCGAGGCATTTCGCGCGATAAAAGCTGATGCGCTCTTCGAAGGAGGGTGAGGAGTGGGGATCGTGACAGCTGGTGCAGGTAAGGCGATCGCCGCTGGCGCGCCTGCAGGCGCTCTCCAGCAGCGATTCCCACTGGCTCGTAGCGCGGCCTCCAGGTCCGGCCTTGCGTCCATCTTCGAAATACACTGCCTCGTCGAAGAGATTATCTCCGGGGCGGAATGCCGCCAGCCGCTGACCCTGCTTCACCACAGCCACTTCCCCTTCAAGGTGGCACTCAAGGCAGATGGAGTCGCGCCGAACCGGATCGAGCTGAGCTGGATTCAGGATCGGCCCTTTGCCGCCAGTTGTGAGGTGTTGCGATGGATCGCCATGGCAGGATGAGCAGGAGATTCCGCCGCCCGGAAAAGGCGGACCGGCGAAGTGATTGCGCGCATCGGGCAGCGATTCCCGGACGCCGGTGGCGTGGCAGTGCAGGCAGCCCGGGTCGACGGGCAGAGTGAAGGGCATCTCGCGGGCGCTGGGGAAGTTCGGCGTCATGTCCCACAGCTTCTTCTTCGCGTACCAGTTAATGGGAATTTCGTACCAGTAGCCCTCGCGCTCGAAAATCCATGTACGTCCGCGCTTTCCGGAACCCAAGTAGTAGCTGAGCAGCTGTTTCCCCTGCAGCGCGCGATCGGGAGGAGCATTGGGCCGTTCATACGAAAGCCAAACCTGGTCCTGGTCGCGATAGATACGGTAATGCACGCCGGAAGCGGCATGAGTGAAGTCGGCCGGAATAAATCCTTCCTCTGCCGGGCCGCTTGCGTTCGCCATGGGCGAGCGCTTCCACGACTCGTAAATCTGCCGATGACAGCCGGCACAAACGGCGTCGGTATCCTGCGCGGCGGGTTGCGCCGATGCACCGGCCATCACGCAACCCGCGAGCCAGCAGGTGGCGGGAAGAATCATGCGCCGTAGCCGCACTTAGACCTGCCTCATCGCCGGCAACAGAAAGGCCTTCGGCTCCTTCGCGCCTTCCTCGATCAGATACAGGCGATTGGCAGGAAGAGCTTTGAAAGTGTCGATCTGACCAGAGGGCCAGCGGACCTCGATCTCGTCGATCGTCTTTGCCTGATCCAGTCCGAAATGCAGACGCAGATCGTTCTGAGAAAAGTAACTACCGCCGCTGCGTACTTCGTCGATCAGGATGAGCGGATCCGGTTTGTCGGGTTGGGGCCGTGCGACCAGGCGGACCCGTGCCCCAATTCCGGTGCGGTTCGATCGCACTCCTTTGAGCTTGACCTTCACCCAGTGGCGCCGCCAGGTGGAATCGCAGCGCAGCAATTGCGGCAATGTGTTGACGCAATTCACGACAACATCGATGTCTCCATCGTTGTCATAGTCCCCAAAGGCACAGCCGCGCGCCGGAACCGCGGCGGTAATCCCCGGGCCTCCCAGTGCGCTGTCATCTTCAAAACGGCCATTGCGCAGGTTGCGATAGAGGTATTTGTGCTCGGCATACGGTGCTTCCGTCCTGACGGTACTCACTTCCGGATAGACATGACCATTGGCGACAAAAAGGTCGAGCCACGCGTCGTTGTCCATGTCGAGAAAGCCGATGCCCCAGCCGAGATAGCGTGTGTTCACGCCCAGTCCTGCCTGATAGGTACGGTCTTCGAAATTGCCGCCGCCCAGGCCCGCGTACAGGGAATCCGTGTCGCCGGCAAAATTCGTCTTCGCGATGTCGAGCCAGCCGTCGCGATTGTAGTCGCCCACGGTCACACCCATGCCCGCCTGCGGCCTGCCATCGGGGGAGAATGCCACGCCCGACTCAATGGCAACATCGCGAAACGTGCCGTCCTTTTGGTTCTGATACAGCGTGGCCGCCGTCGAGTCGTTAGCGACGTAGATGTCCGGCCAGCCATCGTTGTCGAAATCGGCGACGGCCACACTGAGCGCGTAATTGCCGAGCGTCGTCCCCATGCCGGATTTCTCTGAGACGTCGCTGAATGTGCCGTTGCCGTTGTTGTGATAGAGAATGTTTTTTCCGGGATTCAGTCCTGGAGGGCCGCAGGCGACAAGGATTCCCTTGTACAAGCAGGGGCCGGACTCCGGCACGGGCGCGGTTTTCAGGTCCAGATCGATGTAGTTGCCGACAAACAGGTCCAGATGTCCGTCGCGATCGTAATCAAGAAATGCGCAGCCGGAATTCCATCGCGTCGAAGGTTGCATCAGCCCTGCTCTCGCTGTCACATCGGTGAATGTGCCATTGCCATTGTTACGAAACAGCACGTTCTGTCCGTAATAGGTAACGAAGAGATCGTCCCAGCCGTCGTTATCGTAATCGCCGACGCAACAGGCCTGACCCCATCCGCTATGGCCGACTCCGGCCCTGGCTGTGACGTCGGTAAAGGTCCCGTCATGATTGTTTTTGAACAGATGACAGGTGGGCTCCGCTCCTTTCGCGAAACCCTCCAGCCGCCAGCCGTTCACCAGAAAAATATCCAGCCAGCCGTCCTGGTCGTAGTCGTAGAACGCCACGCCGCAGCCCGTGGTTTCCAGCAGATACTTATTGGTTCCTTCACCCCCGAAGATTGTTTTCGCATTCACTCCGCTTTGCGGGGCGGCATCCACAAACTGGACCCCGAGAGGCGTTCCGGCAATGGGCGAAGCGGGTCCAGGGGGCGGCGGCATGGGCCTGGCTTCGTAGGATTGCTGCGCGCCGGGTTTGGTCGGCGCCTGTTGCGTCGCAGCCGTCGCAGCGCGTTTCCACGGCGGTGTTGCCAGCCGCAGCACGTCAGCGAAGGGCAACACGAGCGCAGTACGGCTGAGCGAAGACAAAAACTGCCTGCGATTCATCGGGAGAAAAGTATCACAGCCATGGTTATGGATTCTTCGCGGTCAGCGCATCCGCTTTTTGCCGCTCCGCCGCGGCTTCGGCGCTGCGGCCCTGCTCGGCCAGGGCCGCGCTTAACTGCCGGTGCGCCTCTGGATAGTTCGGATCGCTGCCGATCGCGTCCTGATAGCGTGCAATCGCATCGGCAATCTGTCCTTTGTTGAGCAGCGCATTGCCGGCATTCGTCGCGAACACGGCGCGCTGCCGGTTCACCGCGACCCGCGTGAGATCCGCTGCCTTCTTCCGCTCCGCCACCGCATCGTCCTGCTTGCCTTCCTCCTGCAGAACGCTGGCCAGCGTGATGTGCGGGCCGGGCTGTTCGGGAAGCAGCTCGATCGCTTTCTTTAAGGCCGCTGCTGCATCCTCGTACTTGCCCTGTTGCCGATAGATGCTTCCGAGGATCGACCATCCGTCGCCGTTGCGCGGACGAAGCTCGAGCGCGGCGCGAAGATTCCGCACTGCATCGTCGAAACGGCCATCCTGCATATACAGGATGCCCAGCGTGTAGGGGGCGTCGGGAGAGGCCGGATCGAGGCGCAGCGCCGATTCCAGTTCGGCGATCGCGTCGGGCAAGTCATCCTTCAGCTTGAACGCCAATCCCAGATCGTAGTGGAGATGAGGGTCCTGGGGTGCGAGCTTCAATCCGGTTTGAAATTCGCGAATGGCGTCGTCGACATTGTTCTCCTGGACATAGGCGGCGCCCAGATCCTGATGGATCGTCGCATTCTCCGGCGTAAGGGCGCCGGCCCGCAGATAGAGAGGGACCGCCTCTTTTGCCCGGCCCACCTGTACCAGAGCCAGCCCCAGGTTGGTGAGCGGTTCGGCCTGCTGCGGACGCGCCTCAACCACTTTCTGGAAAAGCGGAATCGCTTCGGTTTCCCGGCCACTGCGCTGCAACGCCAGCGCCAGTTGATACTCGGCGTCCAGCAGATTCGGATCCATGCCGATCGCCTGCTGAAAATGCGGGATCGCCCCGTCGTCGTCATTCGCGGCGACCAGCGCATTTCCCCATTCGAACTGCACGGCGGCATTATGGGGATCTAACTGCGCGGCCTGGCCGAACTCCCCCGCAGCGCGACCCATCTGCTGCTCATGGCTGAGCACCACGGCCAGGTGCATATGGGCTGAGGTCAGTTGTGCATCCATCTGCAATGCGCTGCTGAATGCGGCTTCCGCATCGCTCCAGCGGCCCGCCTGCGCGTAGAGGGACCCCAGCTGGTCCACCAGCGAGGCATTCTGCGGCTCGGCGGTGACGGCTCGCCGCATGATCTCAGTGGCGGCCGTTGTGTTCGAACCTGTCGCCAGGTCCCGCGCCCAGACGGCGAGCAGATCGGCGCGCAGTGGAGATTCGCCGTCCATCTTCTCGAAGAGCACAACCGCCTTATCCGGAGATCCAGTCTGGCTGTAGGCCTGCGCCAGATTCTCCTCGGCATTGCGATCGTCGGGGTTCAGCTTCAGCGCCGTTTCCAACTCAGCGATAGCCTGCGGATACTGACCCAGCGCGTAGAGAACCACACCCAGGGCGCTGTGCCCCTCTTCGATTCCAGGCGCAAGTTGTGTCGCCAAACCAAACTGTGTGCGCGCGGTACTCAAATCTCCTCGCGCATAGGCGTCCGTACCCGCGCGAAAGGCCTGGTCTGCCTGCTGCATGGTCGTCTGCTGCGCGCCGGCCAACATGGCCGCCGACAGCGAACAGAATGCAATTGCCCGGTGAAGCCACGTTGATCTCAGGGACATCTCCGGGCGCTCCTGCTACGGGTTCGACGATGCAGGCGTCGCCGCTGCCTGCAATTTCTGCAGGGCCTGAAACTCGCGGTTGGCATCGTCTTTGCGCCCGGTCGCGGCAAAGGCCCGGCCCAGCAGCATGTGGGTCATCGAATTGGACGGATCCATTTTCTCCGCGCGTTCCAGATACATCGTCGCCGTCACCGGGTCCTGCTCTTCGAGCAGCGCCTTTCCCAGCAGAATATACGGGCCGCTGGCGTTCGGTTCCAGCAGCACGGCGCGATCCAGAACCTGCTGGGCGCGCGCATACTGCCCCGCGCGCAGGTACGCGTCGCCCATCCGGTCGTAAGTCTCGCCGTCGAGCGGGTTCAACCTGACCTCCGTCTCCAGCTCCGTAATCGCGCCGGACACGTCGCCATTGGCCAGGTCGATCTCGCCCAGCAGACGATGTGCCAGCGGCAGGCGCGGATCCAGTTGCACCGCCTGCTGAGCGTCTGCTGTTGCCGCAGCCGTCAGTTCCTGGCGAAACAGGATGCGCCCCGTGATCAGCCATGCCGCCGCCGACTCCGGGGCGAAACCATACTGGGCAGCGAAAGCATGGCGAGCATCGTCGTATCGTTTCGCGCTGATATAGCAGAGCGCCAAAACGTAATTGGGATCGGCGTTGGCGATTGGTCCAGCGGCGTGGGCCTTCTCCAGCAAAGGATTTCGTCCTCCGGCTTGCCCATGCGGTAAAGAACCACACCGCGCATCTGCATAGCCTCTAAATCCGCTGGATCCTGTGCCATCGCCCGCGCAAACGAGGCGTCCGCCTCTGCCATGCGATTGTTTTCGTACGACACGATGCCGCGCAGGCGCTCCACATCGGCGGGCTCCGGCTGCACCCTGGCCAGCGCGTCCAGTTCCCGTCGTGCATCGTCCAGCTTGCCCTGAGCCATGAGCGATCGCACGTCGGCCAGCGAAGGCGGCATGGCCGCGGCATTATTCTGTGCCGGCGCCCCCGCAGCGACAGCAAACAAAGTAAGCGCGCAGAGCCGAACAGCCCGAGACATGATGCGGGAAGTGTACTCCTGCGGTGCGTCCGGAGGGAGGGTTGCTGGCCTCCGGACGCGATTGCCCGCAGTTAGAATTGCAGGCGCAGCGAGAACTGCAACTGGCGTGGGTTCGTGTAGATCCCCAGCGCAGGTTCGCCCGTGATGGTGCCAGCCGATCCTGTGACCGTCGATGACGGGTTGCCGGGATTGATGTGGTTGAACCCATTGAAGGCGTCGACGCGGAACTGCGCGAGGATCGCTTCGTGGATGGGGAAGTTCTTCTGCAGCGACAAGTCTCCGTTGAAGTATCCCGGCCCGTAGAAGCTGTTCCTGCCAACCGTTCCGATGGTATCCAGTCCAGCCTCGCTGAATCCGCTGGTGGTGGCCGCGGTGAAGAACGTGCGGCTGTGCGTCACCGGATTAAAGCTGGTTAGATTGGTATGCAGGCTGCCTCGATTCCCATCCGGATAGCAAGGTGCACTGCCTGGAACCGAAGCGCCGCAGCCACCGCCTACGTTCAACGAGAACGGCAGTCCGTTCGACCAGTTCAGCACCGGACTAAACTGCCATCCGCCGATGACCTCGTCCTCCCAGCGCGGCACGCCGCTGCCCCACATTTGTCCCTTACCGAACGGAAATTGGTAGAGGCCGTAGACCACAAACTGCTGGGTTCGTAGCCAGTCATCCGGTCCATAGGTCGAGCGCTTATCCCAGGTGTAAAAGCCACTGTTGAAGTTGAAGGAACGTTGCCATGCATACTGCGCGTTAAACGACAATCCATGGGTGTATTGCTTGGCCAGCGTCACATCCAGAGCGTTGAAGTTCGTGTTCTGGTCATCGCCGTAGTAGCCGATGCCCTGGGTCCAGCCGCACATACCCGGCGTAACAAAGGGCTCCGCCTGGGCCA
>Ga0210385_10002435_pt1 | contig 11272 bp, 7 predicted proteins | sample IncBWH26OmetaG_FD_160107 | JGI IMG/M metagenome (GOLD analysis project Ga0210385, IMG submission 160107) | Forest soil microbial communities from Barre Woods Harvard Forest LTER site, Petersham, Massachusetts, United States - Inc-BW-H-26-O ... | reverse complement strand
GCGCCACGGCGCCAGGCGGCAAAGGGCCGTCCTGCTGCGCAAACACAGCTCCTGCGCCGACCGGGAACAACAAAACAGCCATTCCTGCCAATCGCAAGATGAACCAGCGGTTCGTCATTGGTTGTCCTCCGGCATCTTCGGATGAAATCCAGTACAAAAGATGCCGTCTCAGCCATCAGGGATGTACGAAGCATAACCCGTGCGCCAACGCCGTGACAACGCTTTCTGCCAGGCCCTTTCTCACAGGGGATTTCGCATTTCAACCGTGTACAGTAAGACACCCACGAACATGGCTGAACCTCGCGGCGGCTATACTGACTTAGAGGCGGGGCATTGGGACCTAGAGGAATCGGATCAATCTACCTTCCGTCTTCCCTGCGGCAGAAGACTCTGCTGATTATCGTCCTTACGATGTTCGGCGCCGTCGGAAGCCTTTTTCTGCTCTCCCGCATTATTCTGCGGCACGGGTACGCCCGCTTGGAAGAGAGCTTCGCCAGAGAAAACCTCGAGCGCGCCACAAGCGCGTTGACGAACGAGTTGAACACGTTGGACCGCACCACCAGCGAATACGCGGCTTGGGATCAAACTCACGCGTACCTGAACGGATCGAATCCGGACTACATTAAATCCGAATTCCCAGCGGTCACATTTCAAGAGCTTAAGGTGAGTTTCGTCGTCATCCTCGACAATTCCGGCCACAAGGTTTTTTCAAAGGGTTTTGACTTGGTGAACGCTGGCGAAGCCCCGGTTCCCGAAGGGCTGGACGAGAATCTGAAGACGGGCTCTTCCCTGCTAAATCACAGAAGTCTAGATAGCAAAGTCTCGGGCATTTTGATGCTCAGAAATGGGCCCGTGCTCGTAGATTCCCGCCCTGTTCTCACTAGTGAATCGAAAGGGCCCATTGCAGGCACTCTGATCATGGGCCGGGTCCTGGACGCAGCCGAAGTCCAGCAACTGTCGCAAATGATTCACACGCCGCTTACGATCGAACGTTTGGACAACGTGAATCCTAACGCGGACTTCTCGCCGGATCGGAACAGGTTTTCCGGTCAATCTCCGACTCAGATTCGCGCGTTAAATCATGATGCGCTCGCTGCGTATCAGGAGTTGGATGATATTTACGGACGGCCGGCCATCATCCTGCGCGTTATTCTTCCGCGGACGATTTACGGGCAGGGTCAAACCACACTTCTTCAGTTCACGATGTTGCTGTTGGCCGCCGCGCTACTGTTCGGCGCCGCCACGCTGTATCTGCTGGAACGGGTGATACTTTCGCGCGTCGCCGACCTGAGCGATGGGATCACCCAAATTGGAGCCAGCGGCAATCTTTCCGCCCGTCTGGAAATCAGCGGTGCAGACGAACTAGCTTACTTGGGCACGGCCATCAATAGCATGTTGCAGGATCTCGAGAATGCGCAGCTGGAACAGCACCAAGGCCGGGCGCGGCTTGGCGTGATGATCGAAAAAATGCCGGCCTTACTGTGGACCACCGATACGCAACTGCGGTTCACTTCCGCGGTGGGCGCTGCCCTGGAACCTCTTGGATTGCGCACCAATGAGCTAACCGGGAAGACGCTCTCTGAATATTTCCAAACGAAGGATCCGCAGTTTCCTCCTATCGCAGCCCACAAAAAAGCTTTGCGCGGCCAATCAGTAACTTATGAATTGGAGTGGCAGCGCCGCGTGTTCGAATCTCATGTCCAGCCGCTAAGAGGCAGCGAAGGAGAATTCATCGGGATCATCGGCGTGGCACTCGATATCACCGATCGCAAGCATCTGGCGGATCAGCTGCGTCAAGCGCAAAAAATGCAGGCCGTAGGAGAACTAGCCGGTGGCGTCTCTCATGATTTTAACAACCTGTTGATGGTAGTGAAGGGCCACGCCGAGATGCTCCTCGATCGGCTGCCGAAATCATCGCCCCAGAGGTCGAATGTGGAACAAATCCAATCCGCCGCGGAGCGCGCAGCCGCGCTGACAGCGCAATTGCTTGCTTTCAGCCGCAAGCAAGTATTGCAGCCGCGCGTTTTGGACCTTAATGAAGTCGTCGGCGGCATGATTCAGATGGTTTCGCGCTTGATCGGCGAAAACATCGACCTGGCGTTCATGCCAGGATCGAAGCTAGGCAGCGTGAAAGCCGATCCCAGCCAGATTGAACAAGTCGTCCTGAACCTGGTGGTCAATGCGCGCGACGCGATGCAGCAAGGTGGACGTCTGACCATTGAAACAGCGAGCGTCGAACTCGACAAGAATTATATGGTGCAGCGTGCGGTGACCATTGACCCGGGGCCTTACGTCATGCTCACTGTCACCGATACAGGCTGTGGCATGGATGCGGCAACGCAGGCTCGCATCTTCGAGCCGTTTTTTACTACCAAAGAGCAAGGCAAAGGTACTGGGCTTGGGCTTGCCACCGTTTACGGCGTCATCAAACAGAGCGAGGGTTACATTTGGGTCTATAGCGAACTGAATCGCGGAACTACGTTCAAAATTTATTTGCCAAAAGTGGCAGCAAAAGCCGAAGAGCCCGCTGTGGCGAAAGTGATTCCTGCCCCGGCGTCCGGTTCGGAAACGATTTTATTCGTGGAAGATGAGCAGAGCGTCCGTGAACTGGTGCGCGAATATTTGTCAGCACGTGGTTACCGTGTGCTGGACGCCTCCGATGGGGTTCAGGCGCTCGATATTGCGGCCGCGCATCCAGGCGTGATTCAACTACTGATTACCGACGTTGTGATGCCCCGCCTCAGCGGACGCGAGCTCGCAAGCCAAATTGCCGCCGCGCGAAGCGATCTGAAAGTTTTATATATTTCCGGTTATACGGACGACAGCATATTTCGCCACGGCGTGCTGGAAGGCGGAATGGAGTTCCTGCAAAAACCCTTCAACCTGAGGACTCTTGCTCAAAAGATCCGCGAAATCCTGGACGGCGAGACCGCAACAACGGTGCTTCGCGGTCATTCCAAGAGCGACCGTGATTCTTTGTAGAAACTGCGTTTAAGTCCGCAAGGAAATAACATGATTTAAAGCGCTTTCCTGCCGGTATCCAACGGGGGGTTCAGTTCGTTTTTAGACTTCGCTTAAATCAGAAAAACACTTTGACCGGTGAGTTCGAATCTCTTGCGGCAGCGAATATTCCGGCAGGCGACCATATTGTCCACGCGCACCATGTAAGAACGCGCTTTGGCGAATTTAGCGCGGTCTTCTTCGTTCCCACCTGGGGGAATCTGCGCTTTCTTCGTGCGCACGATATAGCGGACGGGATAGGTGTTTTCCTGGCGGCAAACCGCGCACACGAGCGGTATTTGCTTGGTTTCCTCTTTCTCGTCGTAATACCTTTTTTCATCCATGGCTCAGGCCGCCCGTGAATCCCGCACTTCGCTCAAATGAAAGATAACTTCACCTAGCGCTCGGCGCAAGCGCTTAATCTGGTCCGCACCGATAAAGTTTGCGATTTCGCGCTCGCCTATCTCTCCAAATAATGCTCGCTGTCTTCTGTTACGATGCGGTTCGATTGGAGCGAGATGGCTTCGCCGGCCTCACACTCGAAGAGTTTTCCAACGTGGATTCGATGGACCGCTCTCGCGTGGTTGTTCGTCTGGATTCCTGCCTACTGGCACACCTGGGGCGCCGCGAATTTCTTGCACCTTTGTGACGTGGCGGTGGTGCTGACCTGCCTTGGGTTGTGGAGCAACAGCCCGCTTCTGCTGTCCAGCCAGGCCGTTTCTTCGCTCCTAATCGACACGGCCTGGGTCGTCGACGCTGCCGCGAGATTTCTTACCGGGCGGCATTGGATCGGCGGCACCGAATATCTTTTTGACTCAAGCTTTCCGCTGTGGGTGCGGTTGCTCTCTCTGTTCCACGTTGTTATGCCTTTTCTGCTTCTGTGGGGGCTGCACCGCGTCGGCTACGACCGTCGAGGCTGGCTTTTGCAATCTGCCATCGCAATTCCAGTGGTGGTGTTCGCTCGGCTGGCGAGTACGCCCAAAACAAATATCAACTTTGTTTACGCTGACCCGTTTTTCCACCGGGCGTGGGGGCCGTGGCCAGCGCACATTATCGCGGTACTTGCGTTCCTGGTGTTCGTAGTCTACCTGCCGACGCATTTACTTCTTAGCCGATTGTTCCCGTCTCCACGACAGGATTGAAACACCACCGTAACGTTCCTGTGCTTGTATTTGGGTAGCGGCATACATACTGTACGACCAGGTTATTGGAGGGAATTCTATGCGGCGTAAAACAGCACAACTGCTGTGCGCGAGCATTTTTCTACTTGCCACAATCTCAATGCTGTCGCAAAGCTCGCGCGAGACACATGCAGCGAATGCAAGCCCGACAGCCCTTCTCGGGCAATCATCCGCGGCAAGACCCATTCAGCACGTTTTCATTGTCAGCATCGATGGAATGAAACCTGAAAGCTACACCGAGCCGGATGCCCATGGCCTGAAAATTCCCACGTTGCGCGAAATGGTGCGGAACGGGATGTCGAGTGACGGCGTGCGATCGGTGATGCCCACCGTTACATATCCCTCTCACACGGCGATGGTCACCGGCGTCAACCCTGGAACACACGGCATTTTCACCAATCCCGCGTGGGATCCGCTCAATCAAAACTATGGCGGGTATCGCTGGTACACCGAAGACATTCGTGTGCCGACTCTGTGGCAGCTCGCGCGGCAAGCAGGGCTGCGCACCGCTTTGATTCATTGGCCGGTAACTGCCGGCGCGCAAGCGGACTTCATTATTCCGGAATATTGGCGCGCGAGTATTCCGGAAGACATGAAACTCGTTCGGGCTCTGTCCACGCCGGGTATTTTCGAAAAAGTGGCTTCGCAATTCCCGAGCTTCAAAACGGATGTTCCTCCGCTTGAACTTAGCGACGCGGTCTGGACCGACGCCGCCTGCTACGCCATCGAAAATCAAAAACCTGACTTACTACTGCTGCATCTTGCCATGGTCGATCATTACGAACACGAAAAGGGGCCGTTCAGTCCGGAGGCCAATGCCGCAACCGAAACGGCCGATGCACAAATCGCGCGTGTGATTGCCTCAGCGAAGAAAGCGGGCATTTGGCAGCAGACCGTGCTGGTAGTTCTCTCCGATCACGGCTTCGTTCCCATTTCGCAGGAAATGCGGCCGGGAGTTTTAATCCAGCAGCGAGGCTTGATTACACTGGACCCAAAAGGACGCATCACTGATTGGAAAGCCTCGGAAATAATCGATGGAGGCTCCGCGTATATTTACGTGAAAGATCCAAATGATGACGCCACCCGAGGCGCGCTTCATAATATTTTTGATCCGCTGGCCGGCGCTGAAGGTAGCGGAATCCGCCGCATTGCTTCCCATGACGAAATACTGGCGATGGGCGGCGATCCAAACGCCTTTCTCGCCCTCGAAGCCGCCGACGGAACTTCATTCGCTTTTGGCTACACCGGTGAGCTGAAAGGCCCTTCGACGCGCGGCGGCACGCACGGATATTTCCCCGATCGGCCGCAGATGCGCGCGTCTATGATTTTTTATGGCCCTTCGATCGGAACAGGCAAAATACAAAATGCGCGATTGATTGACGTCGCGCCAACAGTAGCGGCTTTGCTCGGGTTGAAGTTCGACAAAACGGACGGCTCGGCGCTTTCAATTCCGATAAATAGCGGCGTTGAGACGAAATAATTCCGGACTCAAGGGCTTGTCAAAGAGTTTCGGACTTGCGGGATTACGTCGTTACGTCTCTGAGCGGATAGCGCGCAGGTCAATTCCCAACTGCTGGCATTTCTTGTAGAGATGGCTGCGCTCCAGGCCGAGGGCTTTGGCAGTGTTCGTCATGTGATTGTGATTTCGCTTCAATTCAGCAAGCAGCGTCTCGCGTTCAAACGCTTCCACACGCTGCCCAAGAGCTCCGGTCATGAATTCCACGGGCCGGCTGAAATTTCCCGCAGTTCCCTGGTCGAAACTTGGCAAAGCGCGCGTTACGGTATTGGCCTCCACCACGTCTTCCGGCGCGAGAAGAAGCATTCGCTCAACCACGTTGCGAAGTTCGCGCACATTTCCCGGCCACGGGTAGCGTTCCAATTCCGCAACGGCGTTCGGAGAGAGACTCTTTTTCTTCCAATTATTCTGCTCGCTCAACTGGCAAATAAAGTGTTCCGCCAGAGCGCGTATATCTTCGCGCCGTTCGCGCAACGGCGGCACAATGACGGGAAACACAAACACGCGATGATACAAATCCTCTCGAAAAGTTCCCTGGCGAACATGCTCTTCCAAATTGCGATGCGTGGCCACTACGATGCGCACGTCCACGGCAAAGGGCTTGTCTCCGCCGACCCGTTCCATCTCGCCTTCTTCCAACACACGCAAAAGCTTGGCTTGCATGCTGATGGGCATATCGCCGATCTCGTCAAGAAAAAGCGTTCCACGATGCGCCTGCTCGAATTTCCCGATGTGGCGTCCAGCCGCGCCGGTGAAGGAACCTTTCTCGTGGCCAAAAAGTTCAGTTTCCACCAGTTCACCCGGAATCGCGGCGCAGTTTAACGACACGAACGGCCCGTTACGTCTCGCGCTTTTCTCATGCAGAGTGCGCGCGATCAGTTCTTTTCCTGTTCCGGTTTCTCCGCGGATGCAAACGCGCGTCTCGCTCGCAGCAACCTGCTCTACCTGCGCCATCACTTCGCGCATGGCCGGGCTAGCCCACACAATATGGTGACGCCCGAGTCTTTTTTTTAGATCGCGGTTCTCCGTCTCCAACCGTTTCAATCGCAGAGTATTTTCCACCGTCAGCAGCAGCTTGTCGGAGGAAATCGGTTTTTCCAGGAAATCGCTCGCGCCCAGGCGCGTGGCCCTCACCGCCATTTCAATCGAAGCTTGTCCGGACATCATCACAAAAGTCGATTCCACTCCGATATTCTTCAGATCTTCCAGCAGTGCGATGCCGTCCCGCCCGGGCATCACGACGTCCGACAGAATCAAATCGAATCGCTCGGCCTTGGCCAACTCGATGGCGCGCGCAGCATTATCGCAAACGCTGGCTTCGTGCCCCGCAAGACGAAATGCGCGAGCGAGCGACGCGAGCGTATTCGCATCGTCATCAATAATCAGGATATGAGCTTTCGCTGGCACGGCCACTAATCCTCTTCTTTTTTCTCGTCTTGTGCGACCACCACGGGAACCGTTTGATTCGGATGATGGGGCGGCTTAACCGGAAGTTCTAAGTGGAACGCCGTGCCTACGCCCATTTCGCTCTCCACTGAAATGCGTCCGCTGTGGTCCGCGACGATGGCTTGCACGATTGCGAGACCCAGGCCCGTGCCATGCTGCTTGGTGGTGTAGTACGGAGTGAAAATGCGGTCGGCTTCCTCGCGCGTTAAACCAACTCCCGTATCGGAGATCTCAAAATCCACATTGCCGTTGTTCTGGGCCGTCCGCATCATCAGTATTCCGCCGGCAGGCATCGCGTCCATCGCATTCAGAACCAGATTCTCGATTGCTCGATGTAACAGCGTGTTGTCCGCCTGAATTGTCGGCAGGTTTTCTCCCAAATGAAGCTCGGGCGTGATCGGCGGGCGTCCCACCGCACAGAATTGCGCTTCGAAAAGCTTCACAACGTTTCGAACGATGTCGTTCAAGTCCACCGGCCCCAGTTCAGGCTGCGGCATTTTGGCAAAATCGCTGAACCGACCGACGATCGTTTTCAGGTTCTCGATCTCGGCGAGCAAAATACCCGTGGATTCGCGGAAGACTTCCTCGAATTGATCCGGATTTTGTGTGCTGGCCCTCTGCAGGTTTTCAACCGTGGTCTGAAGTGGGAACAGCGGATTCTTCAGCTCGTGAGCCAGCCGCCGCGCGACTTCTCTCCACGCCGCTACGCGTTCGGCTTGAATCAACCGCTCTCGCTGGTCCACCAGTTCTTGCGTCATCTGATTGAACGACTGCGCCAGCTGGCCGATTTCATCATTCCCGCGCACCGCCACGCGCGCGTTCCAGTTTCCGTCCGAAACTTCGCGCGCGCCGGCGGCGAGTTTCCGTACCGGTAGCGTCACGCGTGCCGCCGCCCACCAGCTCAAAAACAACCCGAAAAGGATTCCAATCGCTGCCACTCCGATGGCAAGCCATAGGATGTGGCGCTCCAGCGTCACCACGGTTCGCTGCGAATTTCCTATCAACAGCACTCCCAGCAGCTCGTTTTGCCGTCCAAGCTTCGGGATCGCATGAAAAATTTCCGCGCTGGCCGCGTCGAAGGTCCAATTGATCTTTTCAGTCAGCGCGCTCGGGTCCGCTCGCTCTCTTTCGATGATTGGTTCAAAACGTTCCGCTTCCGCCACCGACCCGGCGCTATCGATCACGTTGGCGGGCTGAAAGGCGGGATCGAGATTCAGATAAAGCAGCGCGCGCATGTTTTCGGGTAGAACCAGCGAAGCCAGGAATTCTTTGCCCAGGCGTTCGCCGCCGACCACATACAAATCTTTGTCGCCGACGCGCACCGCCGCCACCGCCATCAGCGCGAGCGCCGGGCCTTCCTGCGTATCGAGCCTCATCAGGAACGACCCGCGCGACGCCCAATCCTCTTTCTGCGTCACCCATTCCATCTTGTAACCAAATCGGGCCGACCATTCTGCGGAGGAAATAATCGAACCGTCGGTGCCCACAAAATCGAGGAAGTCGAGTTGATGCGATTGCGCCACACCATGCGCGTCGTTCACATACACGGAAATATCCGCATTGGGACGGCTAAGGTCGATCGCCATCCGCACGGTAGGCTCCGCTTCGGCGATTCCTTGCACGCGATGCAAGACATCGTGGCCGCGCCGGTCGAACTCACGCTGGAACTGTTCCACCAGCGCATCCGTGTGCTGGCGGTTGAGCTCGTCGAAAGCGCGTCGCGTCGCCACCGTAACGCCCGCGGTCACCAAGGCGACCGACAGCAGCAGCGCCAGCATAAAATTCACAAAGAGTTTCGAGCGAAACGTCACAATTCCTCTTCTTGCGGCTGCCCCGGCGCCCTAATATGCGCTACTCGGCGACAATTAATTCGTGCCTACACTAGTGCGCGTCCATCGAATCAAGCCATACATCTGAGAGCGGCCAAGTTTCACCCGCGGCCGGCTGCTTCCAATCGCGCACACGAGCGCTAATTCCATACACCTGCGGCATCCAAACAATCGGCACTACCAGTCCACTGTTCATGATACTTCGTTCGCAATAGTAGATGTCCTCGGGCGAAGCGCTTTCAGGGAGCGGACTATCAACAATTCCCGCCGTCGGCCCCAGCTTATCGATGAAGGCCGCGAGCGAAATCTTTGGCAGCGGCGAAGGCATTCGCAAACGAACGAGGCGCGCATCCACGTGCACGACGTCACCAGGGCGAATATCTGTTCCATGTGCGGGTTTGTTTCCCGGGATCGGCATTGCTCGCGACGTCAAAGAAATGCCGGCCTCCTTCGCATTCACCACAATTCGCTCCGCCACGGCCTGCTCCAGCGTATCAGCGGAATCATATCCCAACACTAACTTGGGTGAGGTCGAGATTTGCGCCTGAATTTCTTTCGCGTTGTGCACAGCCGTGTCCGTGGAAAAAAGGAATGCCGTGCCACTCGACCATTGTGGCAGCAGGCCGCCGGCCGGTTCACCTTCCTTCTGCAAAATAAAATTTACAATCGCGGTGCGATCAATACACCGCGCAATCGCTTCCCGGACTCGCGCAGTTTCTGTCCCCGACCCGCTCCTAAGAAAGACCAGCGCCAGCAATTCGCTCGGCTGTGAGGTGCTCACCCGCACGCCGTGGTCCGCAGCCTGGCGCGCCTGCTCCGCGGGAATCTGCGCGAAGTCCGTCTTGTTGAGTTCCAGGTCCAGCACGCGATCGTGCGCCGACCGCCCCATCTGAATTTCAACGGAGTCCACGAAAGGCCTGCCTTGCCGATAATTTCCATTTGCCGTAAGTACCGCGCGCTTTCCCGCATCCCATTCCGACACACGAAATGCGCCGCTCCCCGCCGCTCCAACAAATGTGCCGTCGTCCCCTCGATGGTCATATAACAATGCGTCCAGCTCCGCTTTAGCGTTAGCTTCTTCCGGATTCGCAGCCGCCACCGTGGGATCGAGCGAAGTCACGGTCGCGCCAAGCTCCACGCGCAGCGTGCCCCCATAGCGCGGCCGCCTCGCAGTGTGCGAAGGCACAGCCGCCACCAGCACTGCGCTAATCGCCGCAAGATACAGTGACAATCGAAGCTTCATACGCTCCTGTTTGCAGATTTCGGGAAACAGCTCGCACAGTCTTACCGTCTTTCGACGGCCACAGTGCAAGCACCGGTCCAGGAAATTCCAGCGGAGGCCCATTGGCCAGCGCTTGATGGTTTTTCAAATCGTAAACCTGAATCTGATCCCGTTGCGTCCAGTCGCCAGTCCCTGTTACAAGCACATGCCAGCCCGGATCACATGTCGTCGTAATTGTCGCAATGTCGTCACCCCACCCAGAAAATGTGGCGGCGGAATTGGCAGGTGACTCATAGAATCGAGCCTTTCCATCCAGCTCAGTCAAGATCCAAAAGGTGCCATGATCCAAAACGAGAGGCACGGCGGAGAAGAACGGAGGCAATTTCCCCGACAACCCCGTTGCATCACTTGCTAATCCGGCGAAATAGTTTCTGCCAAGCACGTAAGCAGATTCCCACCCTCCCGCGAAAACCCAATTTTGACTTGAATCCGGATTACTACAGTCGATCAAACCTCCGGCCATACTCGCGCACCGGACTCCTCCGACTTGTGCCTCCACTCGGCCCGCCTCGCTCACACTGAGTCGGCCGCGTGGGTCTCGAGAGACGTGGATCTGCGGTATGGGTGCAACGTCTCCATAATTCTTTAGTTCATCAGCTTCTAGGATCGTCCACAGACTTACCCGGCCAGCAGACACATCATGCTTTGAAAAATCCAGAAACGGAGCGTTCTGTGTCTTAAGAAGGTTCCGCTGCACGGTCAGCGTCACATTCGTCGCGTTCGAGACGTCGTTGTTCTCCTTGCTCACTGAAACCATAACTACTTGCTCTGATTCGGCGAGTCCGACTTCAGCGACCCAGACATATTCAGAATTGGATTCGGATAAGGTGACCTCAATATGGCGTACACCCAAAATGTCCGGCTCTATTTTCAGGTGCAGCGCAACGAGTTGTTGCGCAAATGCCTTGCGAATACTGGCGACACTTTCAGCATCGAGCGACGATTTATTTTTTACTTCGAGCGACACGGTCCTCGATGGTTTTATGGCAGCGGCAGTTTTATCAGCGAGGGCACTCAC
>Ga0210385_10002434_pt1 | contig 11272 bp, 7 predicted proteins | sample IncBWH26OmetaG_FD_160107 | JGI IMG/M metagenome (GOLD analysis project Ga0210385, IMG submission 160107) | Forest soil microbial communities from Barre Woods Harvard Forest LTER site, Petersham, Massachusetts, United States - Inc-BW-H-26-O ... | reverse complement strand
CACCCCTGCTGGCAAGATGGTCTTCACAGTCCTGGGCGCCGTGGCAGAACTTGAGCGCAGCCTGATCGTGGAGCGCGTCAAGGCCGGCGCGGCGATTCCGGCTTGGGAATCGCAACCACGGAAACTCGAGCAGGCGGCGCCGGGAGAGGGGAGCACCTGAATCCTCCGGGGTGTTTTCCGGCGCCGTGAGCAAGCTAGAAAGATATGCGCGCGATAAGTTGAATTTGCCTTGCAGGCAGCGCCGAGGTTACTCTCCCGAAAGTCAGATCCGCCATATTTCCATCGACGGGCCCGAGATTCGCGCGATTGAAAAGGTTAACGAAGTCGAAACGCAGCTGGAGATTGCCTACTTCGCCCAACCATGGAAGGTGCGTGTTCTTAGCCACGCTCGCATCCCACTCAAACATGCCAGGGTTGCGATAGCAGTTGCGTGGCTCGTCACCTTCTGTCAGCGGGGCCGGAGCCGGAAAATCGGATGCGGTGAATAAACCATTCCTGAAGGCCGAGCGGCTATTGGAGGCGCCGCAGCCGAAATTCGGCTTATTGGGAATGTCGTAATTCGTGCCGTCGAGATTGTAATCCCCTGGGTTGACAGGCGCAGTTGAGGGGTTCGTGTTGACGACCCAGAAAGGGGTGCCCGACTGGGCAACAACAACGCTACTCAACGACCACCCCGAAGTCAGCACCTTGGCAATGCCGCTTGAGTACCCTGGCAGCGTGTAGGTTTCCGAGAGCGAAAATCGATTCCGCACGTCCCAATTCGCGTCTCCCCAGTACGTGAAATACGCGCTCGGTTCAGGAATGTTTAAGCCAGCATCCTGGTCGAAGCGAGTGTTCGCCTCCGGAAAATCCATTGTGTGGGAAAGTGTATAAGATGCCTGGAAATTCAAATGGGCATTCGGATTTCCACGAATGGAGAGGATCATGGCGTTGTAGGTAGAGCGATTGTTATTGGTGACGTAGTTGACGACGCCAAAATTTGGATTGAACCGGTTGATGACACCATTGGAGTAACCGCCGGGGTAGCTATTAACATCGGACCCTGTCAGTCCGTCATAGGAACGCGACCCAGAGTAGTTTGCACCGACCACAAGTTTCCAGGGAATCTGATGCTCCACACCAACTACGTAATTGACGGCGAGAGGTGGAACCAGGTTCCGTGCCAGAGACCACACGTTTGACTGCACACCCGTGATACCACCTGCGGCATTTATGGTACCGCCTGGGATGGGGGGGAGAGGAAAATTGTAGGGATAGGTGCCTGAATTCGCGAGTGCAAAATAGTTTCCGAGAGGAGTTGTGACGCCGTTGTAGGTCACAGTATTGGTGAAAGTTGCTCCGACAAGGCCAGGAGGATTAGTGCGCATTTCATCAACACTCTGACCTAGAGTTACCCAATCTCGGTAGACGCCAACCCCACCACGGATGCTCCATTTGCCTGTCTTTGATGGATCCCAAGCAAAACCGATACGAGGACTCACGTAACAGCACTGGCTGCTCGAATACACACCGCCGGGGACCGTGGCAACCTTGCCGCTTGCAACCTGTTGGTCAAAAGTACTTCCAAGGCCCAAAATAAAGCTGTTGAACTCGAAGCCACTGTTGCCCCACGGGGTGACATTCGTAAAGTCGTCAAACCGCAAGGCGAGGGTCAGCGAAAGATTCGATTTCAGTTTCCAGTTATCCTGGGCAAAGAACCCAAAAGGATTGGTTTGCCCACCGAAAACCACCTTTCCGGCGCCCCCGGGTGCAGGAATCAAGGGGTTATAAGCGTTAAACGTATATTGATAGACGTTATCCTGAACCAGATCGAACAATGTGTTGAACGAAAGGACCGGCCGAACGTTGTCCGGCGTGAAGTCGCCATGTTCGATGGCATGGTCGCCGTTGTAGCCGAACCTAAAGGTGTGGGCACCATGGATCCAGGTCAAAATGGCGTCCCAATTGTAATTGGGTCCGCGGTATTCACCGGGCCCCCAGCCGCCGCCGACATTGAAGCCTTGCGTGCCATCATTGATGTTGATGACTGGAACTTTTAGATCGGCATCTTGGCCGTTCGCGCCGCCGACACTGGCAAATGCAAACCCACCCTCAATAAGCAAAGTTGGGCTGAAGGTGTGCGTAAAGTCTATCTGGGCATACCGGTTCCGCATGATGTCCTGGGCACTCAGCCCCACGCGAGCAGCGGGCTCACCGATATTAAATGAATCATTGTAGTAACTTAGATAGAGCCGATCCTTCGCGGTGGGGTACCAATCGCCGCGGAAGTTATATTGCGTGGCATTGTAGGGCGGGGCTGCCGAAAAGTTCCCATAGTTGAGCACCGCCAGGTTGCAAGGGATGGTAACCGTTGAGCCTGGAATTGGGATTGTCGTCGCGCCTCCCGGGCATACCCCGGTTGTGGGGTAAAAATACTGGGCCGCAGATTCTGTGGTCCCATTCGGCACCAAATATTTCGAAGCCGGATAAAGAGCAAGGGCCTGTGTTCCGGTCGTATTGGGGAAATTTGTGGACGCCCAATTGTCAAATGCAGCAGTCTCCCAGTAGGTAGAAGTGGGCCCGGAACCCGCCGTGCTTGTGGAGCTAGGTACCTTCGACCACAATGCTTCCACATCGGCGAAAAAGAACAGTTTGTCCTTGATGACTGGCCCACCAAGGGCGGCTGAAACGTCCTTGCGCTGGAAGTGCACAGGGGAGGAATAGTCCGGATTCGCGCTGAGGTCTTGATTTGTGTAAAGCATGCTCCCAGTGCCGTGGAACTGGTTCGTTCCGGATTTCGTTGTGACTTGAACCAGGACGGAACTGCCGAGATAATTCTGTCCGTCCCAAGAATTCGCCTGCATCGTTACTTGCTGGACCGCATCGGGCACGGGCGCCAAAATCAGGTTGCCATTCTGAACTGGGCTTGTCACATTCATTCCATCCACAAAGACAACATTGCCTGTATAACTCCTTCCATTGGCGCTGATTTGGGGAGTTTGCGTTCCAAAATTGTCCGCCCCTCCTCCTGGAGAGGCGCCAGCGCCGCGAGTGCCTGTACCCACAATCCCTGGGGTAACACTGAGCACGTCCCACAGGTTTCGATTCAATTCCGGGAGTGCTTGCGTGGTATGAGCATCCAAGGTCGCCTGAACGCGGCTATCGTCGACGTCGATAGGCGGCCCTTGCTCCGACACAACACTCACGGATGCGTTTACGCTGGCGACAGGCAAGGTGATGTTCGCGCCCAGTGTCTGGGCTGTGTCAAGCGTCACGGACACTTCAATCGTCTGAAGTCCCTTCGCCTGGGCTTTGATGATATAGCGGCCTGGCGCAACGCTCGCGAAACTATAATTCCCTGAGCTACTTGTGGTATTCGCGACCGTGATTCCTGTGTCCAAATTGCGGAGCTCAACAGAGGCGCCTGGAACGATAGCGCCGCTTGAATCTGTGACAACTCCCTGTACGCTGCTGCTGTATTGAGCGAGGCAAAGACTAGTGGAGAAACACACGACCAGAAGCACAAATACTATGCGACCCGAGGACTTAAGCACGCGACCTCCTTGTGCGAAGGCGGAATGTAGGTCACCCCTCCGAATTTAAACGCGTTCTTTAAGTATTAAAGAAAACGTTTACTCGTTTTGTGAGCTGAGGCTACACTTGTTTTTTGGATTCTGTCAAGAGAAAAACTCAATAATTCCACAGTCTAATTTGGGATTTCTTCATGTTTGGCCAAGGTTGGCCGGAGCAAAGAACCTTCCTGGTGGCAAACCACTCGGTTCCGTTGTCCAGAAGCGCGGACTTTTAGAAATCGCTTTCTCGAATTATTCGCCTTTAGGGCGTCTTGAACCTCACAACCAATAGACATCTGCTTTCGCTTTCTCGCGTTATACGTGTGTGGAAGAGCTGTTGCAAAAAACACAGCTAGATGGAAGACTATTTCGGCTCCAAGATCGACAACGTCCGGTTTTCTTGCAAGCCGGTAGTCACAACCTGCTTGCGGCCTGAAGGCCAGTCAACCTCCACCCGATCGACCTTAATTGCGGCGCCTAGCCCAAAGTAAAGTGGCAGGACACTTTGCGCCAGATAGCCGGATTTTCCGTCGTTGTATCTGAAATAGGTTCGCCCGCCTGCATACACGCGCACCGTGGCGCCGAGCCCATTGCGATTTGAACTCGTCCCGGTGAGAACAATCTTGAGCCAATGAATTTTTGCCTTCTGCGCCAGATCGCTCACCAGCATCTGCGGTTGAGAATTGAAGTCGTTCACGACGATATCCAGATCGCCGTCATTATCAAGGTCGAAAAGAGCCGCAGACCGGCTGGACCGCGGCGACATGATGACTGATTTTCCGCTTTGGCCGACACAAACCTTACTATTAAGATTCAGCTGCGCCTGGATTTCCCGAGGATCCGAGCAGTCGATTTCGAACCAAGGCGTATACAACTTCTTGCGGGGCTCGATCCCAAGAACGAATTCGGAATCCAGGAACTTCTCGCCATGGTCATTTAGTAAAAGCGAGTTTATTCCGTAACGATACGGATAGCTCATACCCGACGGAATGAATACGTCCTCCCAACCATCCGCGTTGAGGTCCCCGACACTTGGACCCCAAGGCCAGTAGGTTTCCAGTCCCAGCCGATCGGAGATTTCCTCGAATTTGCCGTTTCCAAGGTTGTGATAGAGGGCGTTCCCGAAGATAAATTCGTTCTTCTTGCCCTGGATATAGTTCTCGTCCCAGGTGACTTTCGATTTCAGTTTCTCGTTTTCCGGGCCAGGTTCATCGCTCATATCGGAATGCATATCCACGATGAATAGGTCTATACGGCCATCGTTGTTATAGTCAAAAAACTTAATCCCCATCGCACCCCAGGGTGTCTCGGGAAAGTACGCGTCGGTTTTCTCCACAAACTTCTTCCCGCCGACGTTTTCGTAGTAGTGGCTATGTCCCTGCATGTTGAGAAAAAAGATGTCCGGCCAGCCATCTCCGTTCAGATCGGCGAAACTCGCCTCGCCGCACCACCCGTGCGGTTTCAACTCGACCTCTGCCGTCACATCCTTGAAGTGATTATGTCCCAAGTTTTTGTACAGGACCGGATATTCAAAACGATCGGGGTAAAGATGGCCTGAGAATGCCCCTTGAATTCCAATATATTCACCATCGGGACCCTTTTCATCGGTCGTGTATTTGCCGACATTGCAGACCAATAAATCAAGCAATCCGTCGTTGTCATAGTCAAAAAAGAAGGCACCTGAAGAATGCGCTACAAGGTCGAGACCGGATTCCTTTGTAATGTCCCGAAACCGGCCATGACCGTCATTTTCGAATAATGCGTTTCCTCCTCTCACCGTCGTAATGAACAGATCCTGGTCACCATCATTATCGACGTCGGCAAATGCTGCCGCGACGCTAACCCGGCCCGCTAAAGCAATTCCTGCTTGCTCTGTTATGTTCTTGAACCTGCCGCCTCCGAGGTTTTTCCAGAGCTCGTTGCCCCCGACTTGGTTCAGGAAAAGTATGTCGTAGAGCCCATCCCCATCCACGTCGGCTATGGCAACCGCACTTCCATGATCGTAATGTCCCATCCGCATGTGCTTGGTCGCGTCGTCCACGGCGTGGTGCACGAAAGTGATTCCACTCTCGTTCAGCCGGTCGCTAAATTGAAAATCGTGGAAAACCTTGAACTGCTTCGCGGCTTCGAGTTGGGCTTTCTTTCGGGCAGGGAGAGAATCGGCGCCCATATCTTCGGTGGGGTACCGCAGACGGGGCGATGTATCATTGCGCGCGTCTGACGGAATCATTGAGGTGATGAAGGCTGCGAAAAGCAATGCAAGCAAAAGTTTACTTACGGTACGGTTCATATTGGTTGCGGATTGTAACGCTCACCCGCGAATTCGAGCAATCGTTTTCTCTGTTTTCAAGCCTCAAGTATGGCGTGATAATGAAACCCATGCGCATTTGTAGCGTATTGCTGCTGGCGATTTTTGCGGTGCTCTCTCAATCCGCGTCGGGCCAAAGCCAAACGGAGCACGAGCGTACCGCGGCTATTGCTTCGGCTCTGGCCGCCCATGATTTTGACCAAGCCTTGACGTTGCTCCAACCAGCAATAAAGGAATCTCCCCAGAACGCAACACTGTGGACGATGCAGGCGCTGGCACTCTCTGGAAAAGGAAATAAGAAAGAAGCTCGCTTTGCTTATCAAAAAGCACTAAAGATCTCCCCGGATTTTCTGCCTGCGCTTGAAGGCGCGGCACAACTTGAATACGAGGCAGGTAGCCAGGAGGCGGTCCCTCTCTTAAAACACTTACTCAGGCTACGGCCGAACGATCCCACAAGTGAAGGTATGCTGGGCGTTCTTGCCTACAAACGAGGCGACTGTGTGCAGGCGGTTGAGTATTTTGCCGCCAGCGGTCCACTAATGGATTCCCAACCAGCGACGCGGGAAGAGTACTGCACATGTCTACTAAAGCTAAACCGACCCGATGACGCAATCCTCGTCTACCAGAAAGCGGTCGAGCTAAGTCCCGAGGACAGCGATACGCGTCGCCAATTGGCTACCATTCAACTCACCAGCGGGCGACTCAAGGAGGCATTGAGTACACTAGCCCCGCTGCTACAGAAGGACCCGCCCGACGTCGCAACATTGGAGCTTGCCGCCTCCGCTTATGAAGCGGACGACAACACTCCTTTAGCCGTGACTACCCTTCGTCAGGCAATTGTTAGGGATCCGCACAATGTGGATCTGTACATAGATTTTGCCGCCCTGTCCATGGACCACCGGTCTTACCAGGTCGGAATTGATATGGTAAACGTCGGATTGAAGGCAGAACCCAAGTCCGCACCCTTATACATGGCGCGGGGTGTCCTTTATGTACAACTCGCAGAGTACGAGAAGGCAGAGAACGACTTTGATACGGCGGACCAACTTGCACCGAACCAGGGAATCGGTTCCGTTGCGCGTGGCCTGGAACAGTCAGAGGCCAACGATCTCGATCGCGCACTTGCAACAGTGCGATCCAAACTCGGCACTAAACCGAATGATCCCGACCTTCTGTATCTCCAGGCGGATATTCTTACCAAGATGGGCCCGGAACCTGGAAGTGAGAACTTTCAAATCGCGCTCCGCTCAGCAAGAAAAGCCGTTGCTTTGCAGCCCACACTCTCCGCGGCCCGGGACGTACTTGCCAAACTATACTTGCAGAGCGGCCAAACCCATGCAGCGATCGACCAATGCCGAGAATCCTTGAAGGCCGATCCGAAGAATCAGACGGCCTTATACCGTTTGATCCAAGCCCTGCGTAAGGCGGGCGAAACAAAGGAAATTCCTGATTTGCTCAAGCGCCTTGCTGAGCTTCGTGCGGAAACCACAAAGGAGGAGAGGGAACACAATCGTTACAAGTTGGTTGAAGCTGGTGCGACCCCAATTGCGGCAACGCCGTAGCTTTCGCCAGGAGGAGTGTTTCCAATCAGTTTATCAATAGAATCGTAAGTTTATTGTAGTATCTCTGGTGTTCGTGCGTGCCAGAGCTATCGCTTCACAGGTGAGTGATAGCTCAACTGACAACGTGAGTTGAAACGGTTTTTGTTACTTGGCTACAAAGAGGCATAGCAACGATGGATATTCGCGAGGTTGCGAAGCGGGCTAACGTTTCGATAGCCACTGTCTCGCGCACCGTGAACCGAGTTTCCAATGTGAGTCCTACTCTGGCCAGGCGCGTGTGGAAGGCCATTCATGAGTTGGGGTACTACCCCAATACGCAGGCGCGGGCTCTAGTTTCAGGACGCAGCCGCATTTTCGGTCTGATTGTGTCTGAACTAACCAACCCCTTTTTCCCGGAAATTGTGCAGGTTTTCGAGGCCCATGCCGTTCAACATCATTACGAGATTCTTCTGGCGTCCACAATGAACGATCCGGAGCACATGAAAGGCTCTGTCCGCCGAATGATCGAACGCCGGGTTGAGGGAGTTGCGATTATGACGTTTGGCATGGAGGAGGTTTTGCTCGAAGATTTGAAATTGCGTGAGGTCCCGCTAGTGTTCGTCGATGTCGGTCCGCCGCGTCCTCGAGTAAGCAACATCCGCATTGACTATCTCAGTGGAATCCGAGAGGCGGTCCAACACCTTGCAGCTTTACGTCACAAAAAAATAGCGTTCATCAGTGGCCCCCAACAATTAAGGTCTGCCGAAGCCCGACAGCAGGCTTTTTTGCAGTCGATAGAAGAGATTGGATTACATCCCGACCCCCGTTTGATCGTTGAGGGAGATCACACGCTTGAGGGTGGACATCAGGCTTGCGCTGCCCTTTTATCGCGAGCGAAGAAACCGACTGCCATCCTCTGCTCTAACGACCTGACTGCCTTGGGGGTAATGCGGAGGAGCTACGAGCTGGGACTTCAGATTCCCAAAGATCTATCCGTGATCGGGTTCGACGACATCAGACTAGCGCAATTCAGCCTTCCGCCTCTAACTACTGTCCAGATGTCTCAGTCGGAGTTGGCGAGTATGGCTTTTAATTCACTGATATCGGAAGTCGGACGGAAAGAACCTTCGACGAGGGGCACGGAGTATGAGCTGAGGACGTCTCTAGTCCTTCGTGAGTCAACAGCCGTCGCTGCTGACGGGAAGTGAAATAACGAGGAGATTAGGCGTCGCTACCGGCGCGAAGGCCCGCGTATCCCGGAATTCCCAATCAGGCCGCCGGCAACGGCGACTGGGCCATCTAACGTGCGTCTGCAATGAGTGTGATTAAGCCAGAGGTGAGGGAGCAAAACAATTGGACAATGGTATCGACCGATACCTTCGTATTAAGTGTGCGGGAAGGGTGCCAGGGGTGCTAGTGAACGTGGTCAAAACACGGTTCCGGCCATGGCCATTTATTAAGGACTGATATTTGGTGATGATACCTTCTCTTTATCGTCGACTTCGAAAAGCAAATAGTTGTCATAGGTCATGCGCTGGTGGATTCGTTTGCCTTTGAACTCGGTGTATAACTCAGCAGTTTGTGGAAGCCACATCTCCACTCCCCGGCTGTTGAAATGTACGGGACCATATTCGACGGCGGTGTGGTCAACCGTCAGTTGAATCTCGGGAATAGCATCGATCAAATCAGCTTGAAGAGCGAGGATTTGGTAGGTGTTCTCCGGAAACCAGGCTCGCCCCTTGAGGGCGACTGGATGAGATGGACCATTCCTTCCCATACTGTAGGCTCTAGTTGTGTTTGGTTTATCCGCCCTCTGGCGAAAGTAAATCTGCCAGGCTCGTTGCCCGTTCAACGTGGCTAGCCCCTCACATGTCATCGCGAACGTCCCGGCATAGTATGGATGGAAAATAAGAACGAGTGCGGGCAGGCCCTTTGTTACAAACCCTCCCGGAGCATTGTCGAGTGTAGAATTACCGATCAGATCTTCTTGCACATTGAGAATGCCCGGTCGAATCTCTTTCATCGAAATCAAATAATCATATTTTCGCCTTTCCGATCCGGAGGCTTTGCCCGATTTATTGATCGTTTCTTGTAGCAGGGATTCCGTAGCCGTGAATTGTTCCAAATGTGAAACAAATTCCTGAATTCGCTGGCCCGCGTTTCGCAACACTTCCTCGAGATTGCAGGCCGTGCCCGACTCAACCGGCGGAATGTTTTCATCCACATCAGGCGGCGACCAGGAAACCGAGTGCGATGCCGAAGCCGGCATTTTAGCGACGATTACTATCAGACCTACAAACTACTAGCGGCTTACCTCGTTCTCTTAGATCAACTTTCTCCGGCCCACAAGCATTGAACGGTCTTGACTTTAGGAGCAACATACCGTGTCCGCCCCTTGCTACATCTTAGAATTTCGCCGATGAGTGACCCTCTGACCATTCTTGACGACAAAAGAGCGCACAGTGGTCGTCGCATTTTATCCGATGCACGCCGAGGGCATCCTTGGCCCTTTTGGATTACAGTCGTGGTCCTCGTGATCCTAAATGGTTTGTTTGACTACTATCACCCATTGGGAATTCTGTTCGACATCATCATCGTCATCGTTTGGGCTGCCCGGGAAGCCGGGTAACCAAAAGTCCAGCCCAGTTCAAGTCTCCGGTTACCCCTGCCGGCTCAGACGGTCGACTCTATTTCAGACCCTCAATTCTCCTCTCGCACGGCCCCGTGCCCTACCATCCATTCCACAAAACCACTCGGCGCATTCTTCACTCCAAACACATTCGTGCCCTTCACGTTTTGCAACGACCTCCACTTCACCCCCTCCAACTCCGCATTTCGTAAATCAGCATTTTCCAAACTGGCTCCGCTCAAATCTGTATTCTTCAAATCCGCCCCTGTAAAATCCGCGTCATTCAATACGCACCTCTCAAATGACGCTCCTTCCATCCGCGCCCCTCGAAAATTCGCACTTCGCAAACTCGCATCCCGCAGGTTCGCCCCCGCCATCTCGGCATCCCGTGCGTCCGCTGCATCGAAATTCGCCCGCGCCAACTTACCCTTGGGCAGTCGCACTCCCATCAAGAACGCGGAAGACAAATTAACTCCCACCAACGACACGCCATCCGCATTCAATTCTTCCAACGCCTCAATCCGTCCTCCATTCCCACCTTTTCCTTCGGCCGAATTGATCACCTGCCACGCCTGGTAGTGTTTCTGTTTCAAACGGTCGCCTGATTCCGAAAAATAGAAAATCACCGCCACCAGCACCCCAAACCTACCCAGATATTCCAGCAACTCCAAGAATCGCCAGTGACTCAGCGCATATACCACCCAATCGAGCCCATACTCCATCAACGCAAATGGCATCAGCCACCCATGCCTCAGCTTGCTTCGCCACTCCGCCCAGCTCCCCGGCCTTTCGCTCGGCATATGTACCTGCATCTCAACGCTCCTCTACCCATCCGATCGACACCGTGCGGCAACGTTACACTTTACCTTGACCCTCGAAAGGTTTAATCGGGACCTATTCAGAATCCGTTTCTGATTTAGAGTACACTTCGGCGTATGGTGGAATCGGGAAAAGCTGATTGGTGGGATGGTGACCGTCGCAGTCGCGCCACACTCTTGTGCGTCTTCTGCGTCGGTCTAGTTTTCTTGTTCGTTGTTCTATCCCCCAGCGGCTGGGTTGGATTGACCACAGGTTTGTTTATTGGTGCAGCGAACGTGTATTTCTCGCTTCACCCCGATACGCGATTCTATCCCGGACGCCTAGCAACTTCTCAGCCGAGAGGGCCTGAACAGCATCCACGGATACTTTATCGAATCCTGTTCCTGGCGGGCGGGTCATTTGTTATCTGGGATTCTATTCGGCA
>Ga0210385_10002431_pt1 | contig 11277 bp, 15 predicted proteins | sample IncBWH26OmetaG_FD_160107 | JGI IMG/M metagenome (GOLD analysis project Ga0210385, IMG submission 160107) | Forest soil microbial communities from Barre Woods Harvard Forest LTER site, Petersham, Massachusetts, United States - Inc-BW-H-26-O ... | reverse complement strand
AGAGTGGCTGAGGCGCCATCCGGGATCTTGCTCGGTGCCGGGGGGTAGGTGCAGTCCGCGTATACCGGCGCGGTCGCCGCGAGCGCCGTGATGCACGCCATCGCAAGAAGTGCCTTCATAGACGGGGTCCTGATGATTGTGTCGGACGACTATCTTAAGAGGCGCTCGCGGCCGGACGCTACTTGGATGCGCGGCTGCGCTTGGGCCGGCGGCGGGGCAGGCTCAGGAAGCAGTCGCGGGCGTGGTCGTTGACGACGCCGACCGCCTGCAGGAAGGCGTAGATGATGGTGCTGCCGACGAAGCGGAAGCCGCGCCGGGCGAGGTCCTTGGAAATGAGATCGCTGAGCGCGGTGTGCGCCGGCAGCCGGCCACGCGGCCGGTTGAGCAGCGGACGGCGGCCGACGAAAGCCCACAGATAACGGTCGAACGAGCCGCATTCGCGCTGCACGGCCAGGAAGGCACGCGCATTGCTGATCGTCGCTGCGATCTTGAGGCGGTTGCGTACGATGCCGCTGTTGTGCATCAGCGTGGCACGCCGGCGCGCATCGAAGCGCGCCACGCGCCGTGGGTCAAAGTTGGCGAAGGCACGGCGATAAGCGGCGCGCTTGCGCAGGATGGTCGACCAGGAAAGACCCGCCTGCGCTCCTTCGAGCGTCAGCATCTCGAACAGATGTCGGTCATCGTGAACCGGTCGGCCCCATTCCCGGTCGTGGTAGCGGACCATGTCCGGATCCGCGCCCGCGGCCCAGCGACAGCGCCGCTTGGCACGCGCGGGCATTTTCGTTGGCACCCCTCAATCTCCGGCGGCGCGGCGCTGCCGCCCGTGACTCTCATGATGACAGAGCGCGACGCCCGTGGCCGCCCGGACTTGTCGGCACGCGCGTGAACGTGATACGCCACGTCTGATGAGGAGATCTCCCGCAACGGGCGCCTGGCGCCTCGCCCGCGCCTGCCTGCTGCTCGCCGCCCTGCGTCCCGTGAGCGCCTTGGCCGATGCCGGGCCGCCCTATCTGACCAATGACCCCGGCACGCCCGGCAATGGCAACTGGGAGATCAATCTCGGCAGCATGCCGACGCTCGGGCCCGGGCTGAGCTCCTACCAGCTGCCGCAGATCGACCTCAACTTTGGCCTCGGCAACCGCATTCAGCTGACCTACGAGGTGCCCTACGTGGTGCAGTTGAAGGATGGCGAAGCGCGTGCCTCCGGCTGGGGCAACGGCTTGCCCGGAATCAAATGGCGCTTCTTCGACCAAGGCGAGGGCGGCTGGCAGTTTTCGACCTTTCCGCAGCTGGAGATCGCAGCTAGCGCACGTGCACAGCGCGACGGGCTCGCGGGCGACGGGCCGCGGCTGTTGTTGCCGCTCGAGGCCGCCAAGGCACTGGGTCCGGTCGGTGTGAATTTCGAGCTGGGCTACTACCTGCCCGATCGCCACGGCCCCACCGAACGCATCCTCGGGCTGGTCGCCGGCGGGGCCGTGAGCGAACGTCTGGAACTCGATGCCGAGCTCTACAACGATCACGTCATGGGCAGCTCACCGAATGTCGTCACGCTGGACCTCGGTGGTCGTTACAAGTTCAACCGCAGTTTTATCCTGCTGTTCATGGCCGGCCGGAGTCTCGCCGGCAATGCGCCCGGCCAGGTGGAGTTCATGGGCTACCTCGGTGTCCAGATTCTGCTCAGTCATTACGGCACGCGCCTGGGCGGCGAATGACTGTCCCGGGCCCGCGGATCCCTTATGATGAGATCTCTACCCGAGGGAATCCCGCCATGCGCAAAGCAACACTGCTCATCACCACCGCCGGCCTGCTCCTGTGCGCGTGTGAGGTCTCGCGGGTCGACCCGCTGTCCATACCCCTCGCCTATAGTCAGAATCCCAAGAACGCGGGCCAGCTCGGCTCGCTGTCTTGTAACAGCGTGTCACAGCTGCAAGTGCAGGACGCGCGTGCCGATAAAGTGCTGGGCGTCCGTACGCACGAGAGCAAGCCGCTCAAGGCGGACGTGTCCGCCTCGACCGACCCGGCCGCCTGGGTGCACGAGGGTGTACAGAGCTTCCTGACACAGAATGGCATCAACTTTTCCGGCGCGGGCCCGCGACTGCAGATCTCTCTCGATTCGCTCAATACCACCGAGAGCATCTGGCACCGCGCCAGCTACGCCGCTGGGATCGCGCTCACGGCGCGCCTGCAGAGTCCGGCGGGCAAGGTTTGCTGGAAAACGACCGTGCAGGGTCATGGCGGCAATTACGGCTACGCGGGGAGCGTGCTGAACTACCAGGAGACCCTCAACGAGGCGCTCGATGATGCGACGCTGGCGATGAGCAACGCAGGCTTCAAGGACGCGCTCTGCCACTGCAGCGACTAAGCGTGCAGTCGTAATTATTGTTCCAGCAGCTTCGAGATAGGAGCGACATCGAGCACGCTCCATTCTTCCGCGATACGTCCCGAGACGAAGCGGAAGAAGGTCATGCCCTCGATGCCCATACGCTCACCCTTGCCCGGCAATCCGCCGGCGGCCACGGTGTTGGTCCCCACGGCCTTCCAGTGCAGGGCGACGTGATCGCGGTCTGCGACCGCGCGTTTCACCGTCACCGACAGGTCCGGCATCGCCGCGTGCCACGAGGCGGTCGAGGCCATGTCTTGTTGCAGCGTGTAATTGAATAAGGCCGCGTGCGCCACAAAGCCTGGCGCATAGATATCCTGCAGCTGTGCGAAGCTCCCGCTGGCCATGCCCTCGAGAAATACCCGCTCGGCGGTGCGTACATTGTCGGCACTGCCGGCATTCACATCCGCCGTCGCGCCCACGGCAATGGCCAGCGTGAGGAGAGCGAGAACACTGCGCATCGATGTATCTCCCGCGGACCCAAGTCACGATCTTACGGGGGCTCGGATGCAGGAACTGAGGGTCACGTCAGATAAAGGCGACACAGCGCCGCCTGGCCGCAGCCTGCAGATCTGAGTCGCTTGTGGCCGGCCGCTGCCCTGTGAGGCCGTCACGCGGATCGTGCGCTCCAGCAGGACGCCGCGGAGCCTGCTTCGGTCACTGGAGACGTCGCCGAAGTCGATGATCGCTGCCTTCCTTGCCGGTCAGCTTTTTGTCGTGCTCTTTATCGCGCTGCACGCTTGCATCCCGCTCGGCAGACTGAGCAATCCCGCCGGCATTGGTGCGGCCGACAGCGCTGCGAAGCTCATCCGGGTCACCGTCCTCAGCACGCTGCCATTTGCCGTCGCCTTCGTGGCGAGCGCGTATTTTGCGGGAACGCGCTTTCCGGGATGGCTGATGTGGACGTTATGGATCAGCTATGGCCTGGGGTTCTAGGGACTGTTGCGCGCCTGGTGGGTGCCCTACTGCTGGTGGAGGATCCGCTGCGAGCCGCGCGTTATCAAGCCAGGTTCGCCCACACACATGCATTCCTGCCGACGCGCAACGGAATCAGGCCAGAGACTCTGCACGTCATCTTTCACTTAATGTTTCTCGCCACCTGTGTCTTACTTCTCATCCTGACATTTTCTGGGCGCCTCTCCATGCGCTAGCTGCCAGCTGCGGCCGATGGCAGATTGTAGCGGCGCCAGGCCCAGGCACTGACGATGACAAATGCGTGCCTGGACGGTAGGATTTTTGCGTTCGAGGGGCTCACATGAAGCACAAGTTTCACCTTCAGTATTGCGGAAACCTCGAGGCCTGCCGGACTGAGGCGAGAATCTTCCTGTCCTCGGCCGGCGCCGAGCCGGCGCTGGTCGCCGTCGTCTACGAAGGCGCGCGCGGATTTGTGGTCGACTATTCCAGTGCCTTCCGTGCGAAGGGCGCGCCGCCCGAGCTGGACGTCGCGATCGCGGAGGCTCAGAAAGAATTGGTGCATTATCTGAACCGACGCGGCGAGAACAGGCCGAGCGGAATTACACGCCCCGGTCTTGGGTTGTGGCTCACTGAAAGGGACGATGAAACCGTGGTGGGGCTCGCCGTCACGTGAGGCAGACGTTCCGGCGCCCACAATTGGGCCTGTGAACACCAGGGCCGGCAGGGGATGCATCCATCCGTGTGCACGCTGCGCGAGGTGCGACCTCTGGGTCGGATGCTGAAGCCATGGCGCCAGTGACCGACGGCGCTGCCGGACGCGCGCGGCGTGCCCTGCCGTGGCTTGCGATTCTGTACGCTGTGGCAAGCCTCCTGCATTTCACTCATAACGCTGAGTATCTGGCGCAGTATCCCAACCTACCCGCCTCCTGGACACGCGCGGACGTCTACGTCGCCTGGTGCGCCCTGACCGCGCTCGGCCTCCTGGGGTACGCGCTGTACGTCGGCGGCAAACGGGCCGCCGGCCTCTCGCTGCTGGCGTTATATGCCGTCAGCGGCTTTGCAGGCCTGCTGCACTACACGCGCGCGCCGATGGCGCACCACAGCGGTACGATGAACGCGACGATCTGGACAGAAGTGATTACGGCGGCTGCAGTGTTGCTCGATATCGCGATTCTGGCGCGGTGCGCGCGCGCCAGGCCCGCTTGAGGATCTGCGGCCGGCTGGATGACCGACCGGGCTCGCGCGCGCTTCGGCTGAGGCGCGGCGGTCCGACCGGCTGAACGGCCGCGCCCACCCGGCCGGGACGGCCGTACCACCTGAGCCAGTGAGAATCCCGATGCTCGCTCCTTCAGTTCTGCAGCTTCGCCTGGTGTGCGCAGTCGCTCTCGCGTGCCTGATCCTCGGTCAGTTGCCGGCGCTCGGCCTGATCTCTTTCGGCCACGAGATCGCGACGGCGCGGCTGTGGAAATATTACGGAGCCGCCGTGCCGAGCTGGCTGGTCTGGGGCTTTGGCACCACAGTGTTCGTGCTGTGGCTGATCGGCCTCGTCGGAATGCTGAATTTCTGGCGCATATCGCGCTGGTGTCTGGCGGCCGCCGTGGCGCTCTCCGTGACCCTGCGGCCTTTCCTGGGGTTGAGCGTCTCCTCGGCGTACGAGGCCTCCCTGGCCAGCGTCTTTGGTCTCGCCAGTTCGTGGCTGATCGCCATCAGTTTCTGGACGCCGCTGGCACAGCGCTTCATGCTTCGCTCCGAGGGCGGGACTGTTCCTTGACGGCCTGCCCGCCGGGCCCATGGACCTTTGAGTCGCGCGAGACCATCCGCCCGGCGCCGAATTGCGTGCCACCACCGCCGGCCTGACGGCGCACACAGAGAGAGCTGCATGGCTAGAGCATATTGGATCACGGCTTACCGCTCAGTGCGTGATCCGGAGGCGCTCGCGGCTTATGGCAAGCTGGCGGCACCGGCGCTGCAGGCGGCCGGCGGACGCTTCCTCGCGCGTGGCAACGCCTCACAGGCCTATGAAGCTGGCCTCCTGCAGCGCACCGTGATCATCGAGTTCGACAGCGTGGCGCAGGCCGTCGCTGCGCACGACAGCCCCGCGTATCAGGAGGCGCTGCGTTTACTGGGTCACGGCGCGGAGCGTGATCTGCGGATTGTCGAGGGGGTGTGACCGGGCCGGCGGTGCGCTGGAGCGCTGCGGCGGCTGTCGGCTCGCGGCCGGGTGATCTGACCCTATGAGCTTGGGGCACATGCCCTCCACGGCGGGCCATGCCCAGATATGAGGTCACGGTCCAAGGCCGCGGCATCGCGCTGCCGATGGAGACTTCCGTGGCCATCGGTTTCTTCAAGCTCGTGCAGCTACGCTCCGCGGATCCGCGCGCGGCCGAAGTTCGTGCCATCGAGCGTGTCCGCGCGGACTGGGAGTCGAGCGCTCACGCGCTGCGCAACCGCGGCGGCGCCCCCGCGCTCACGATCGCATCGATCGGGCTTCTGTCCTGGTGGCACCGGCTGCTCGGGGCGCCGCAGGGGTATATTTTCTTTTCGGACAACGATGAGCTGCAGGCAGCGTCGCGCCACCGCTTCGACCGTCCGTAGGGATGAACCACATGCCGCACCGTGATCTGATGCGCGGCGCGATCGAGCACCTGTCAGCCGGCCGCAGCTGCGATCCATGACTCGCTATGTCGCCTTTCTGCGCGGCGTGAGTCCCGTGAATGCGAAGATGGCGCAGCTGCGCGCTTGCTTCGAGCGTGCGGGGTTCAGCGACGTGCGCACGCTATTGTCGAGCGGCAACGTCGTTTTCAGCGCGCGCACCGCCTCGGGCGCGGCACTCGAGCGCCGCGCGGAGCAGGCCATGGAGTCGCAGCTCGGCCGCAGCTTCAGCACGATCGTGCGCAGCTGCGACTTTCTCAAGACACTGATCGCGGCGGATCACTTCGCCGGATTCGGTCTGTCGCCGCAGGCGAAGTGCGTTGTCACCTTCCTGCGCCGCCCGCAGGCGCCGCGCCTGTTGCTGCCGCTCGAGCGCGACGGCGCGCGCATCCTGAAACAGCTCGACCGCGAGGTTTTCTCAGCCTATCTGCCCAGCCCGAAGGGGCCGGTGTTCATGGCACTTCTGCAGCGCGCCTTCGGCACCGACATCACCACCCGTACGCTGGCGACTGTCAGGAAGTGCGCACAGGCGTGAGGCGGACGCGGCGCGTTGCCTATGTGGCAGCCGGCGCGCGGTGCTGCACGTGCAGGATGCGGTCGCGCAGCTGCAGGAACGGCCACTCTATCAGGGTAAAGGTGAGTACGGCGATGGCGATGGAAATCATGAGCGCCAGCACGTACCAGCCGATGAAGGCCGCCGTGGTCGCCGGCAGGCCATGGCCGGGGCGCCACAGCAGGCGGCCGAGGTAACCCAGGACCACGAAGTGGTTCAGGTACATCGAATACGAAAGTCGCGAGAGGAAGTGGAAGACGCGTGCGCCGGTGAACAGTGTGAGCCAGGAACGGTCCCTGAGCAGGAACAGGGTGGCGGCGCCGAACACCGCCGCGAGACCCGTGAAGGCGAACAGGTCCGGGCTCAGATGCCGCAGCGCAAGCCCTAGCAGCGCAATCACGACCGGAATCGGCAGATTCCTGAGAAAGGGACGCGCTGCTACGGCAGCGGGGTGCATCACGCTCAGCCACGACAGCAGCACTCCGGCCACCAGCCCGTCGGCATGGGTGTGGATGGGCGTGTAGGTGACCAGCAGCATCTCAGTGCTGCCGTGCTGGTGGGCCCCGTGCACGGCAAGCACGATCGCTCGGATGATGGGGAGCGTTGCCAGCAGCACCACCAGCGGGATCCACTGCCTGGCGATCCCGAGCGAGCGGCTCATGGCGAGCATCAGCAACGGCACGATGATGTAGAACTGCTCTTCGGTGGACAGCGACCAGCCGCCGGCGATGTGCCCGGTGAAATAGTTGGAGAGAAACACCAGATCCGGCAGGAATTGCAGTGGCGGACGCCCGGCCGTCAGGAGGACGAAGGCGCAGAAAGCGAAATAGTAGGGCCAGATGCGCAGGCCGCGGCGCAGCAGGAAGCGGCCGATGCGGATATGACCGCTGCGCTTCAACTCCCGCCACAGCTGACCGCCGATCAGATAGCCGCTCAACACGAAGAACAGGTCGACGCCCGTCCAACCGAACAGGATGAGCGGAAAGCGACCGATGCGCAGATCGCTGTGGCTGTATTGACTGAAATTGAAGAAAGCGTGGTCAGAGAACACCAGCAGGATGGCGAGCGAGCGCAGCGCATCCAGCGCCGGAATGGTACCGGGATCCCCATGCAGCAGTTCGTGCCACGCCGATGAGATCGTGGAACCGAGCCGTGCGCCGAAGGCGGTCAGCGCGGACGTGCGCCGCGGCCGCGCGGATGCCGCTGTAGCGGCCTTGACCGTCGGCGGGGTCACCGTGCGCCCTCCGCGGCAGCGCGCGCGCCTCTTGGCGTTGTTGCGGGCTGCGGCCACTGGCCCGTCCTGGACAGGTTCAACTCGATACTCCCACTCTCACTGTGCGCGCCCGCGAGGATGAGACCGGGGCGGTGGCGGTTCACATTCACGGGCGCTGCTCAGTCCGTGCGCGCTGCGGGGTCGACGCATTCCATCGGCGCATCCGTTCAGAAGGCCCCATACAGTGCGCGCACCAAGTCCACCACCATGTTCTTGATCAGCTCGGCATTGACATCGGCGATCGCGTAGTCACCCAGCGCGCTGCCGCCACGACTGTCGGCGGTGTTGCGCTCGAAGTGGATCAGCCGGGTCTGCGGGTCGGGCCGCGCCCGCAGGTAAGGATAACCTCCAAAACCGTGACCCGCGCGCACGTGTCGGCTGACGGGAATATCGATGCGCACATCGCTCCCGTCGCTGGGCACTCGCGCTGCCACGCCGCGCTCGTTGAGTGCGCGGCACATGTGCTGCAGCGCGGGCATGATCACATTGGCGATGCAAAACGTGGCGCTGTGCGTGAAATCGTCCGTGGCGCTGTGCTTGCCGGCCGCCGCATTGCGCGCTTCCGCGACGCGGGCGTTGTGGTGCGCGAAGATGGCGTCAAGCTCCCGCTCGATGTCCTTGGCCACGCGATACTCCGAATCAACGCCCGGCGCGTAGCTTACATCGGGACGCCTCGCGCGGTCCCTGCTGCTATACGGCCGGCTGGCGTCGCGGAGACCGAGCGCCTGCACCTGCCGCCACGCGAATCCACGAGCAACGCTTGTCGTCAGGCGCCGCTTGAAGTCTGACGGGGCATCTTCGGATCATGCCAACAAGTTCGGATCCACGCCCAATCGTCGCAGCTGCTCGTCGCGACGCCGCGCGAGGTTCGTGATGCGCTCATGGACCGCCTCGAGCACTTGCACGAAATCGTCCTGGCCCACCATCTTCATCAGATGGCTATGACTGCGGAAGGCGATGCTGTAACGATTGGCGATCGCCATGCCCGCGCGCAGCAGCGACTCGATCTCATCCCTGCTGATCGGATACTTGTCCGCCGGCTGGCTGTCCGCTTTGCTGTGAGAGGCGCCCAGGGGTGCGTAGAAGTTGTGGCGCAGAATGAGCAGCTTCTTCACCAGCGGGTTGCTGCCGGCGGTCGCGAACTCGACGTCGCGCGCGAGCTGCGCCGCATCCAGCGCCGGCGGATCCTCGGCCAACTGCGCCGGCACCCGCTTGGCGTATTCCTCCGGAAGGAACAGTTCGGGCTGGCTCTGCAGGGTCTGGAGCAGGCTGCGCAGATTGGCGCCATCGGTGCGCTGATCGTAAATCTTGCACAGCCGGTACGCCGCCGCGTCCAAGGTGGACTGGAGCGTCAGCAACCAGAAAGTACGCGATTCGTTCATCGCGTTTTCGAACTTGTCGACCGAGCGCTCGAGATCCGAGTGAAGCTTGAAGACGATGTTGGCATCTACAAGCTCGCGCACCAGCGAATAGAGCAGGCGCTGGAACTCGACTGCATCGCCAATTTTCATGCCGTCCATGGCCCGATCGTACGGGCCGGCGGCCGCACGCTCCGCGCGACTTTACCTAACGCCCCTGCGGACTTCACGGATCAGGCGAAAACTCCCGCGCCTGGCAGCCGCGTCGATCGCACCGCAGCGTGCGCTCGGTGTCTGCCCTTCTTCGCACATGGGGCCCGAAATTGGTGCCGGGCGTGACCTGCATCGTTGCCCGAGTCTTGGTTTCCTCTCACCCGACCTGATCAAATGACACAGTGACCTATCAACACTCGGTGTTGGCCTAGCGATCGGCTAAACTCCTAACTCCAAGGGGGGGGTATGTATCGCAAAACTCGAACAGCGCGGAACGTTGCCGGCGGCTGAGCCGTGGCCGTGTACGCGGTTACGAGTGCGGGCGTTAAGACGTTCAACTACGTGCTCTCGGATCACCAGGCAAGCGTTTCCGATCTCACCAGCAGCACCGGTACAAGTGTCGTAAATGAGAGCTTCACACCGTTTGGCATGCGCCGGAATCCGACAACCTGGTCAGGCGCTGCGAGCAATTCGGATTTGACAACCGCCGCGGGGATCACGCGACAGGCCTATACGTTTCAGACCCAGCTTGGACTGTGGATGGGTATCAACCACATGAATGGACGCATGGAGGACGCGGTTACTGGCCGAATGCTGTCCGCGGACCCAACCATTCCCGATGCGACGAACACTCAGAGCTATAACCGCTATACCTACGTCAACAACAACCCCGTAACGCTTTTGGATCCAACGGGATTTACTGCAAATTGTCCGCGCGGCTGCTACAAAACGCCGAATGGCGACATTCTTCGTACAGATACGTTGGGAGCACTTGGCAGCGACACCGACATGGGGACCGAGGCGAATACCATTGATATGGACTTTGGCTGGGGTCCCGGAAGTGTGCTGAATGGGTATGGGACGGGTAATGGGCTAAGCGCAGGTAATACTGATCCTGCGCCGGGCAGCGACCCGTTAATACTCTTTACCCAAATCAACCCCGCGTCATCAGCAAGCAGATCTCAAGACGGACAACCAACAAATCCAATTGACATGGTCGCTACGGAATTATTGAACTCAGTGCAACAGCTCAATACAGATCTCCAAAATACACTCACCATATCCAACGCGATGAGCGCTATCGACAGTCTCGACAACGCGACCAACATCGCAACCATGCTTAATTCGGGTACAGCTATTTTGTCTCAACATACTGAAGACGACCCTGACCTAGTCTCGGGCAGCGCGTCTCTCGGGAAGGCGCTAGATAATCTCGGCAATCTTCTGGCTATTAGTCAAGTTGGCGGAGATTTCTTGAACGGCCAGTACGCTCAAGCGATGAACGATGCAATTGCAAACGTAATAGATCGTGGAATTGGAGCTGGTGTGGCATGGTGGACACACGTTCCGGCGGTTGGCGGGTTCGCTGCCGGCGCATCCGCGGAATTGGGCGTTGGACAATTGCTGGCGCCATACGTCAGAAGCACCGCTGGATCGAGCATAAACGCCGTCATGAGCGAGCCAATGCAATGCGCGTCGTTTGACTTCGCCCTCGCCTTCCCTGATGTGTGTGAGTAAGATGTTGCCACGCAAAACTCCGGGGGCGCGTTCAGTTCAATCGAAAGCGCCCATTCGCTAAAAAGCAAGCGAACTGTCTAATGACGCGAGCGATTGCATTACGTGTCGCGCTTCGTCTGCTATGGTCGAACGCAACCATGATCATTGGGAGCGCGTTGCTTTACACCGCCCTAACTCTAAATCTGCAACACGGTTCTCGTATACCTTGGTCTTTCCCCTTTGCCGCATGCATATGCTGGTTGAGCGTGTTTTCCAGTTCGCAGCCAGAGCAGCCGCGGGTGAGTCTAGCCAAGGCAACAAGGTTCTATGTTTGGGGATCTTGCGCTTTGGTTTTTCTTATCCTTACCGGGTTGTCCATTGCCACCATGAATTTCCAATCTGTCGTACTCGATCAAACAGGTCTCTTTGGTGACGA